>Ga0224529_1000519_pt1 | contig 28139 bp, 25 predicted proteins | sample CBST50metaG_FD_179893 | JGI IMG/M metagenome (GOLD analysis project Ga0224529, IMG submission 179893) | Peat soil microbial communities from Stordalen Mire, Sweden - C.B.S.T50 | ecosystem: Environmental > Terrestrial > Soil > Wetlands > Peat | place: Sweden: Norrbotten County, Stordalen Mire... | reverse complement strand
GAGCAGCCGGCGGGGCTGGGGAATTGGCGGCCACAAGTTCGGGTTGCGGTTTTGCTCCACCTTTTGACGGCGCAGGCGGTTTTTCCGCTCCCGGCAGCGGCGTGGTGCCATCCACCACATTGGCCGCCGAGATCGTCGGCACCGCATCGGTGTCGTTCTTGACCAGGATGGAGACCCTCCGGTTCGAGGGATCGGTAGGATTGTCTTTTATGCGCGGCATCTGGTCGGCGTAGCCGCGCACCTGGCTGACTTGGTTTGATCGCACGCCGTTCTGTTGCAGCAGCCGGCGGGCGGAGTTGGCGCGGTCGGCCGACAGATCCCAGTTACTGTAACCTGTGTTGCTATTACCTGCGTATGGCGTGGAGTCGGTATAGCCCTCGATCAACAGCGAATTGGGCAGCGTCTTCAGCTCCGCGGCCAGCAGCGTCAGCAATTCCTGCCCGTTGGCGTTCAGCTTGGGGCTGCCTAGCTCATAGAAGGTTCCGTTCTTGCCCTCCAGCAGCTCAATGCGCAGTCCCTCGGGGGTGATCGTGATCGCAATCTGCTTGGAGAGTTTTGCCAAATCCTTATTTGCCTTGATCGCCTGTTCGATCTTCTCTTTCAGCTTTTCCAGTTGGCTGGTGGGGGCGGGGGCGGCAGCGGCTGCACCGGCGCCGGTGCCGGTCATCTCGGTGCCCAACAGCTTGCCGGTTCCCTTGGGGTCGTTGAAGTAGCCCGCTATGGCCTTCTTGACCGGCTCGGGGGAGGCCATCAGCCAAAGCACAATGAACAGCGCCATCATGGCGGTGACAAAGTCGGCGTATGCCACCTTCCACGCGCCGCCGTTGTGGCCGCCGCCGTGACCGGATACTTTCTTGATGATGATAATCGGTGCTGTTTTGCCGGTTGCCATGTTGCGCACCTTTTCCTGGAATGCCTTGTGCCGGCGCGGCTCTTTGAGCGCGTCATTTCATGCCTTGAAGGCCTAGACGCCGGCCGCCGCCGCTCCGTTATTCTTGCAGCTCTTTTCCATTTCGTTGAAGCTGGGCCGCAGGTGCGCCGGAATCGCGCGCCGTCCCATTTCGATGGCGATCATGGGCGCCGAGCCTTTCAGAAACGAGAGCATCAGCACCCGCAGAACATGCAGATATTCGTTTTGCCCATCGGCGATTTTGGCCATCGCAGCGCTCAGCGGGCCGATCACGCCATAGCAGAGCAGAATGCCCAGGAAAGTGCCCACCAGGGCCGCCGCCACTTTCTTTCCAATCTCCTCCTGCGGACCGCCCAGGGCGCCCATGGTGATTACGATGCCCAGCACGGCCGCCACAATCCCCAGGCCGGGCAGCGCATCCGCCACCGTACTCAAGGAAGCGACCGGCTGGGTTGCATCATGAGCCAGGACCTCCATATCCAGATCCATCATCTGGTCCATGTCGAACGGCTCCACGCCCCCGGTAATGGCCATGCGCAACGTGTCGCAGACGAAGTTCCGCGCCGCATGGTCGGCCAGAAACGCGGGATAGTTTTTGAAGATGGCGCTTTTGTCCGGCTCTTCCACGTCCATCTCCACGCTCAGCAGGCCCTCTTTGCGCACTTTGTTCAAAAACTGGTACATCATCTTGAGCGTGCTCAAATAGCGTTCCTTGCTGAAGGGCGAGCCCTTCAGCAGCCCCAGCAGTCCATGCGCAATTTCCTTGATGATTTGCATGGGATTGGCGGTCACCAGCGTGCCCGTGGCCGCGCCAACAATGATCAGCACCTCGGCCGGCTGGAGCAGGACGTGGATATTGCCCTTCTCCATCAGGAATCCGCCGAGAATGGACCCAAAGACCACCAGAATGCCTACGATTGCGAGCATGAGGCTCCTCCTGGCGCGAACGTGATCTGGTTCCCGCCCGCATAAAAGCTGGTTAACATTGCGGCCTTCGCTCTATGCAGCAAATCAGCCAGTTTTTCCGTCCGCTCGGCTTGCGCCGCGCCGACGCTCACGGTAAGCGACACCCTGTCGCCCCACCAGCGGAAGTCTGCCGTCCGCGTCAGGCCGGCCAGCAACTGCGCGTGGTCGGCCAGCATCTTGGGCGTGCGCTCATGGGAGAGCACCAGAAATGCGCCGTCGCCCCAGCGCGACATCTCTTCGGCCGGCCGCAGTCCATGTTTCAGCGTCTGCTCCACCTTTCCGAGCATCTGTTCGTAGGCGCCGACGCCGTGCGTCTTGCGCAGCCCCGTGGCTTGATCGACGGAAATCCACAGAATGCCAAAGGTCTCTCCGCCCTGCAAATAATCTTCAAACGACGATGTCAGACGGTCTTCAAACTCCGCCTGGTTTGCCTCCACGCTGGAATCGTCTTCGCTCTCTCCATGCGGCAGTGCGTCGAGGCTCTCGGCGGGATGAAAATGAATCTCCATCCCGATGCGCTCGCCCAGCCCGTCGCGCAGCACGAAGGCCCGCATCATCACCGGCATTTCCTGGCCCAGCTTGTGCTCCACGCGCACCAGCGCGCTGTATCCCGTCCGCGCGCCCGCACTCAGGTTCTGCTCTCCCGGCCGAGGCCCGGTGAGCAGCGGCTCCAGCGCCGCGGGCGCCGGACGACCCAGCAGGTCCAGACTCATGTACCCGGTCATAGCCTCTGCCGCCCGGTTCCAGACAACCAATATGCCTTCCAGGTCGAGCAGCGCAATCCCTTCCGGATAACTATCCAGCGCGGCTTCCAGAATTTCCGTGCGGTTGGCCATCCATACCTCTCCATCTGGTTCATCGGCGCGGTGCTGGCTGACTTCACTGTCCCGCGCAATGAATGAATAGTTTGATTCCGCCAACGGAGCGCCTTTGAGGCGGCGTCTTCCTGCCGGCGCTCTGCGTGCCTGAAAGCGTCCCAGAGCGCCGGAGGGAGAATTTTCGTGACCATTGCGTATGCAGACTGTAATCTCAACTATGGAAAGCATTTGGCGTGAGCATGAATTTTCATTTTGACCGGGACTGGCCGATAAAGCGGCAAGACTCCACCAGGAGCGTCGCAACTTGATACACTTCGAGGTTTTCCGGTAATGTGCCGATAGTGTTTATGAGCGCAGAAACTGTGTCTGAGACGGAGAAGCTGTTTCCGGCGTCAAAGCGCAAGGCGGGCAGATTTGAACTTGGTTTTCAAAATTAAGGAACAGATAGGGCGTGCATGATGAACAAGATCATTCTGGCCGATTCGCAGGCGATTTTCAGAACAGGAACAGCCAAGGTGCTGGCCATGGACGAGGACGTGCGCATCATCGCGCAATGTTCCGACCTTGACCGGATGTATCACGCCATCACCACATTTCCCGGCTCCATCGTCCTGTTTGCCTCTTCGCTGCGGCCGAGCATGGAACGGCTGCACACGGTGCTGGAGACCACGGGCAGCCGCGGCATCGTGATTGCCGAGAACAATGAACTGGTGGCTTCCTATATGCAACAGGGACTGCGCGGCGTGGTCTTTCGCAATGTGACCGGGCCGTCGCTGGCCGAATGCGTGCGCACGGTGGCCGCCGGCGGCACCTGGGCGCCGCCGCAAGTGATGGTGGCCGACTCGCCTGAGGAAGACATGGTGGGCACGCGGGTCCGCGACCGGCTCACGCCCAAGGAGATGCGCATTGTCGCGCTGATCGTCCAGGGCTGCAAGAACCGCGAGATCGCCAACCGCCTTAAAACCACCGAGCAGGTCATCAAAAACTACCTGCGCTCGATCTATGACAAGACCGGCGTCAGTGACCGGCTGGAACTGGCTCTCTTCACCATCCACCACCGCGTGCTGGCAGCCGCGGCGGCCGATGTGGGCAACAAACTGGAGGCCGAGGAGGCTGCCGCGCCGCAGGCCGTTGCTCTGGGCCTCTGACCGCTTGCAGCCCGCGCTATCCCTTCTGCCATCGCTGTGCGGCCAGGGGACGCTGGGGTGCGAAGATAAGAGCAGCGTTCCTGCCTGCCATCTCGCGCCGGGCGCGGACTTCCATGGAGGAACTCGCGTGCATCGTGTCGCGCTCATCTACAACCCGGCCTCCGGGCAGCATTCGGCCAACACCCATGCCGCCATCGACCGGGCGCTCGTTGTCCTGCGCAAGGCCGGCGTGAAAGCATCGGCGCTGGAGACGCTCGCTCCCGGCAGCGCGGAAAAGCTGGCCACGGCGGCCGCCGACCGGGGCTGCGATACGATCATTGCCTGCGGCGGCGACGGCACCGTCCATGAAGTCCTGCAAAGCATGGTTGGCGTCAACGTGGCCCTGGGCGTTGTCCCGCTGGGAACAGCCAACGCATTGGCGGCGAATCTGGGCCTGCACTCCTCCCCAGCAAAGACGGTGCGCAAGCTGCTCGGCGCTACGCCGGAGCGCATCTCGGTGGGACAAATCTCGTATCGGGACGCCGCGGGAGCCGCGCAATCGCGCTATTTCACCGTGGCGGCCGGCGTGGGCGCCGACGCTCTGTTCCTCTCCCGGCTCGATCCAGGCCTCAAGCGGCGCTTCGGCTATCTGCTCTATCTGGTTGAGGGACTTCGTGTTTGGGCCACGCACTCCTTTCCGCTCTTTGAAGCGTCCTTTGTGGAGCGCGCCAGCGCCAAGCCGCGCGTGGAGGCCATCTCCCAGCTTCTCGCGGTGCGCATCCGTGACTTCGGCGGCGTTCTTCACAATTTTGCTCCCGGCGCCACGCTGCACCGGAACGACCTGCGTCTGGTGGCCTTCCGGACCCGCAGCCGCCTGAGCTATCTCCGCTTCATGCTGGCGGTTCTCTTTGGCCGCCAAACCTTCAACCGCGAAATTGAACTGCTCGACGCCGTCTCGGTCGAATGCCGTCCGCTGCCCGGCTCCTCCGCGCACGTCTATGCCGAGGCCGATGGAGAGTTGCTGGGCGATCTGCCGGTCCGCATCACGATTGTGCCCGAGGCTGTAACTCTGCTGATTCCGCCCACTGCCAGGCCGTGAAATCGCCCCCGCAAGCTGTCTGTGGGAAACATCGGTTTTGAAATGGCACGACTGTTCGTATCCACCGGCAGAGCCGGTGGCTTTACGGTTGCTGGCCCCTCAAAGGGGCCTTTTCGCAACCGTCCGAAGCAAAAGCAAGAACAAAAGCAAAAGCCCGATCATCTTGCTACCTGCAAGGGCATCGACAAGAACCGACTTAGAGCGAAACCAGAGTAGGTGTGCCCTGGCGAGTTCAGTGGCGGGTCGCCGCTTCCTCCACCCCACGAACAAGGACCCGTTCGTGGGGACCCTGGACCTGATGGGAGGGATGGCGTTGATGCCACAAACTCCCGCAATACGCACAACACGTTATGGAAGGTAGGGGCCTTGCTAATGGAAGAGATGCACAAACTCAATTAATTTCATCTACGACTTGCGCAATCAGCTACACAGCCTACTCAACGGGCTCGGAGACCGGAGCTACCAGAGAGAACTTCTCCATTCGATAGATGAGCGTCTTCCGGCTGATGTTCAGATAGGTAGCCGCACGTGTTTGGTTCCAGCCGTTCTTTTCCAGCGCCTGAACCAGAATTTCCTTTTCGATCTCTTCCAGATCAATTCCTTCGTCGGGAAGCTTCAGAAAAATGTTCGCGACACGCGACTCACACTGGCGAATCTCAGCAGGTAAATCTTCGGACTGAATCCTTCCGTTACGAGTCAGAACGGCCAGCCGTTCCATCACGTTCTGCAACTCGCGCACATTGCCTGGCCAGTTGTACTGAATGAGCTTCTCTCTTGCATTGTCTGAGACCGATAAGTCAGCGAGGCTGTATCGGTCCTTGAGCTGCTTCAGAAAGTGCTGGATAAGCAATGGAATGTCATCGCGGCGTTCACGGAGGGGCGGAAGCTCTATCGTGACCACGCTCAAGCGATAGTAGAGGTCTTCACGGAACAGCCCGTCCGCGATGCGATTTTTCAGATTCCGATTGGAAGCGGCGAGGATACGCACATTCACTTTCACTGGATGCGGGCTGCCGATCTTGTCGATCTCTCGCTCTTGGACGACCCGCAGTAGCTTCACCTGCAACGGAAGCGTAAGTTCTCCGACCTCATCGAGAAATATGGTGCCCTCATTGGCTGCTTCGAATTTGCCCACCCGGTCACTGATCGCGCCAGTGAATGATCCTTTGCGATGCCCGAATAATTCGGACTCCGCCAAAGCTTCTGGCAACGCGCCGCAGTTGACCGTAATGAACGGCTTGTTGGCGCGAAGGCTGTTTTGATGGATGGCTTTGGCGAGCAGTTCCTTTCCGGTACCCGATTCTCCGGCCAACAGTACCGTAGAATCGCGCCCCGCGACCTGCAACGCAATATCAAAGACGTCGCGCATTTTTTTGGAAGCGCCAATGATGTTTTCAAAACGGAAGGCTGTGTCGGCAAAGTCGCGCAGATAGCGGTTTTCGTCCACCAACTTCCGATGCTCCAGTGCGCGCTGGACAGTCAGCTTCAGTTCGTCGGCATTCACGGGTTTCAGTACATAGTCTGCGGCACCGAGCTTCATCGCATCGACGGCGTCGGCAACCGTGCCGAATGCCGTAATGAGGATCACAGGTGTGTCCGGGCTGGCCGCCTTGATGCGGCTGAGAAGGTCCAGCCCACTGAGGTCCGGCATACGGATGTCGGAAATCACGAGCGCCGGCGATTTGCTCTCGAATACTTGCAGGCCGCTGTTGCCGTCTACTGCGGTAAGGACTGTGTATCCTTCTTCCTTCAGCCAAAACTCGATAAGGCGCCGTTGGCTGGCGTCGTCATCAACGACAAGGATAAGTGTATTCGCCATTCTCAGTTGCTCCGTGAAGCCGAATCAACGACGCCAGTCTCAAATACCGGCATGGTTACGGAAAACGTCATTCCGAGTTGAGAATTTGTTCTGGCGGAAATTTGCCCGCCATGCTGGCTGACGATCTGGTATGCAATGGAGAGTCCCAGTCCCGTGCCGCTGCTGCGCGTTGTAAAAAAAGGATCGAAGACACGTTCCATATCTCCCGGCGGAATACCAATACCCTCATCTTCAACTTCGACTCGAACCCAAGGGCCTTCCCGATCCGCGCGCAGTGTAATTTGTCCACCCTCCGGTGTAGCCTGAATCGCGTTGATTACGAGATTCAAAAGAACCTGCTTGATCTGTTCCGGGTCGACAGAAACCGGAGGTAACGGCTTCACGTTCTCCACCCGAATAGCGACTTTGGCCATTGTCGCAGTTTGCGACGAAAGCTTGGCCACAGATTCCAGAAGCAGGCCAATCTCCGAAGCGATGATTCGTGGCGGCTGAGGCCGCGCAAACTCCAGAAAATTCGTCAGCAGGCCCTTTAGGCGGATGACCTCACGCGAGGCCAAATCAGTGAACTCTCTCCGTGTCTCCTCTGGCAATTGTGGGCGGCCCAAAATCTGAACAGCCCCCTCAATGGATCCAAGCGGGTTGCGAATCTCGTGGGCAAGTCCCGCCGAAAGCTCTCCCAAGGCGGAGAGGCGATCAGCGCGCCGCAGTTGTTCAAAAGACTTCTGCAACTGGGCATTCACCTCGGCCAACTCACGCGCTGTCTTCTCTACCCGGTGGCGCTGTGATCGTTCGTGATCCGCAAGGATGCCCGTCAACGCCGCAATTACGAAAAACATTCCAATCTCAACATACTGGGCGGCAGTGTACTCGGGCTCGGATTTCCAGGCCATTACGATGTGTGGAATGTAGGATGCGGCCGCCAGCGCTGCGGAGGCTAGTCCTCCTCGCCAACCGAACCGCAGCGCAGCCAGCAAAATGGGAACGTAATATGCCCGTTGCAACAGTGGGTGTATCCACACATGAGTCGTAGGCGTGACGTAATGCAGGAGAGCGACGGCGCCGATTGCTGCCGTCAATACTACCGCTTCCAGCCCGCTTCTCGTCGATGACTTCATTGCCGCGATTCTAGCATTTTTAGGCACAGGCCAAGTTTGCGCGGCTTTCTACGTCGTTGACGATGTGGAAGTTGTCCCATTGCCCCAAATGCGGCAGTCACTGGACCAAATCAGGCAGTTCAACTTGTCGACCGAAGACCGTCTCTGTCGAAGAGCAGGAGCATCAAACACCATCCCAAGGCCGACGAGCAGCCTTGGGAGCACGCCGAAGCGAGCGGCTGATGTGGCTTTATGGATCGGCGTCGATTTGGCATCGTGATTGCTTATCAAATTGGCGATGGCATCGGCATGACGTTCATCGCACCATCGGGGGTACGTCTTCACTGTCGAGGCGGCGATGAGTTTTCATTCCATCCTTGAGTCGTTGTGAGCAAAACAGGCATGAAGATATTCTCCAAATTCGTCGCGACGCTGCTCTTCGTAGCCTTGGGAGCTGCTCCTTTGTTTGGGGCGATTCCGTGCCCGGAGAAGGCGAAATCTTCCAGATGCTGCGCAGTTGGATGCCCCATGGCGGCGATGGAGATGAGCGGCACACAGTCTTGGGTTGAATCCTGCAGCTCTACGCAATGTGGCTGCCAGGCATCTCCCGTCGGGCCGGTTTCGATTGCACCTGCGCAGCAAGAATCCCGCAACGTTGCACTGGTGGACAGTGCGTTCGCCAGTTTCGCACTCATCGCGATGTTTCGGGCAAAAGCTGACTACACTCCGCCCGACCTGGAATCATGCAGGCACTCCCGGTCTGTTCTTTGCATTTTTCAGGTCTAATCTCCCTTAAAGCCGCATCTCTTCAATATGTGTTGCCGTCCCGCTGCGTGTCGCCCAACCCCGAAAGGGAAGGCTTCTACGCTTTGAGCCGGCGAAGCATGATCCCTGATTAGTTTCTGTTTGAGTTCCAGGAGATGGATCTGTCATGAAACGAATGCCTTTGAAATGGCGCGTGTGGCCTGTCCTTGTGATTGCCGCCAGCTTATCACCCTGCCTTCCGGCGCAGAGCGCGGAGATAGTGCAGGATCGCCAACAATCAGTCTCTGAGAAGCCCTGCACGTCCTGGCAGTCGCCCGCAAAACTGCATCGCACGGTGGGAAGCGAAAAAGGTGATCTTCTGGTCAGCGCCGACGGATTCGAGTTCCGGTCGGGGAAGGGAATCACGATAATACTTCCGTATCTGGAGGTGCAGACATTCCATCTTTCGCCACACAGCCTGTCAATTGAAACTTATCAGAACCGAAAGATGCGTCTGCCCGGAATCGAGCGGCTGAGGTTCGATGTGGCCGAGACTGTTCCACCCGAGATCGCGGCCGAGTTAGCTAGAAAAGTTCAACGGCCTTCACAAAACGCCGTTCCCGATCCAGCGGCGCAGGGCATCGTAATCCCCGCGCACCACCGGAGTCTTACTGGCGGCACAAATGGCATTCTACGATTCCGTGATGGTGGCATCGATTATGTGACCGGTACGCCAGACGACAGTCGCAGTTGGCGCTGGGCCGATCTCCAAACCTTATCCGCCCCCAATTCATACCAACTGCTCGTGTTTGGGTACCGCGATACGTACAGCTTCGACCTGAAGGAACTGCTGCCGCAGTCGTTGTATTACCGCCTGGTCGATGCAATCGATGCACACAGTGCGGCCGAGTTACAACAACGGAGTTCGAAATGATTAGCTTCAGTACACATCGAAGGGAACTCTGGTTGGGATGGCTCCTGTTCATCCCTTGCAGCCTGTGGCCCCAGGATGCAGTGAAAACCCCGGTCATCGCACTTGAAGCCTCATCGGCAAGCCAATCGAGCGGCCAACAGGTGCTGTCGCTCGACGATGTAATCCGGGAGGCGCTGGAGAAAAGTCCGGAGGCGCAAAGCGCGCTCCATGCGGTTCGCTCGCTCAAACGGCGAGTGCCGCAGGTAAAGACGTTGCCCGATCCGATGGTTTCTGTGGGATGGGCAGGCAATCTTACTCCATTCAGCGTGATGCCGGGCGATAACTCCAGCTACCGCGGTTTGACGGTCTCCGAGCAGTTCCCTTATCCGGGCAAGTTGAAGATGCGCGGCGAGATCGCGAGCAAGGAAGCCGATGCGGCGCAAGCCGACTATGATGCCGTGCGGCGGCGAATCAGCGTCGATGTCAAGGCCGCTTACTACGATTACTTCTACTTCGACCGGGCAATTCAGACGACTAACCGGAACAAGGAGCTTCTCGAAAAGCTATCGAAGATCGCCGAAGCGCGTTACCGCGTAGGAAAGGCCATGCAGCAGGATGTGCTCCGGTCACAGATCGAGATTTCTTTGTTGCTGGAAAAGCTCACCGTGCTCGAACAGCAACGGGCAACAGCGCAAGCCCGAATCAATGCGTTCCTGGTTCGTTCTCCGGAATTGCCACTGCCGCCAGCAGCCGATGTCGAGCCCGAAACGATTACACATTCTCTCGACGAGTTATATGCCATCGCGGCAACCAATGACACGGCCGTTCTCAGGAATCAGCGAATGGTGGAGCGGAGCCGCCTAGGAATTGCCCTGGCGCAGAAAGAGTATAGACCGGATATCGGGGTCGGCTATATGTACCAACAGCGGTCAGGACTGCCGGACATGAATGGGGTCACCGTCACCGTGAATATTCCCGTCTTCTACAAGAGCAAACAGCGCCAGGGCGTGGCTGAAGCCAGCGAAGGCCTGATCAGCGCGGAGAAGATGCGTGATAACCGGCTGAACGAAGTCCGCTTTGAGTTGAAGCAGCAGTACCTTGCCGCCAAGGCTTCGGAACGGTTGCTAACACTCTACTCCAAGGGGGTGGTTCCCCAGTCGTCGCTTGCGCTCGAATCTTCGATGGCCGCGTATCAGGTTGGCAATGTGGATTATCTTTCGCTGATTGCCAACTTCACAACGCTTCTGAACTATGAGACGGATTATTACCGGCAACTGGCCGACTATCAGACGGCCCTGGCTCGCATTGAGAGTCTGACTGGCTCGGACGTTACCGGCCCACCAGTCCCGACGAACCTGGTGCCGTATTCTCAGTCGGCAATGGAGGCAAAGTAAATGCGCACGAACATACTGAAGAAACTTATCCTTGGTATTTTGATCGTATTGATGCTTGGGCTTGTCTATGCCGGCGCGACCCACCGCTGGTTCGGCCAGGGCAAGGGCAAGATAGTCGCGGCTCAAAGCGCAGCAGACGAGCGGAAACCTCTGTATTGGTACGACGCCATGGACCCGCAGCACCATTATAACCATCCAGGCAAGGCTCCCGACGGCATGGACCTCGTGCCGCAATATCCGGAAAAGACGGCAACGTCCGCCGGACAAGTGAATAACTCACCCTCCCCTGACATGGCCAATATGCCAATGGGCGCCGTGACGATAACACCGGAAAAGCAGGTGCTTGCTGGCGTGCGCACAGCGGTTGTCGAGCGCAAATCCATGATCCGCGACATTCACACAACGGCGCAGATTGTTGCCGACGAAACGCGAATCGCTCATATCCATGTGAAGGTGGCCGGCTATATCGATAAAGTGTATGTCGATTTTGTAGGCCAGCTTGTCAAGAAAGGGCAACCGCTGTTCACGCTCTACAGCCCTGACTTGGTTTCAACGCAGGAGGAATATCTGATTGCTAAGCGTGGGAACGCGACGCTGGCAAACGCTCCCTTCCAAGAAATATCGCAGGGATCGCAATCACTCTTGCAATCTTCCAAGCAGCGGCTGAAGCTATGGGATATATCCGACGATCAAATCAAGGAATTGGATAAGACCGGCAAGGTCAAGAAGGATATGACGTTCTACTCGCCGATCACAGGCTTTGTAACTGATCGCAAGGTGTTTCCGCAAACTTCGGTTACTCCAGACACAGAGCTATACACGGTCTCGGACTTATCTACCGTTTGGGCCGATGCCGACATCTTCGAGTATGAAGTTCCTTTTGTTCATCTTGGCCAGAAAGTCTCGTTTTCGCTCAGTTACTACCCTGGAAAAACCTACATGGGAAAGATTTCATACATCTATCCAACCGTCGATCCACAAGCGCGAACCGTTAAGGTACGGGTGAAGCTTCCCAATCCCGGTTTTGTTCTGAAGCCCCAGATGTTCGCCAACGCGGAGTTGCGGGTGGATTACGGCACGAAGATCATTGTGCCCGAGGAAGCCGTTCTTAACTCCGGAACCGAGCAGCACGTATTTGTGGTTCACGAAGGCGGAGTGTTTGAACCGCGAAAGGTCACCATTGGGCCGGTCGTGGATGGCAACGTCGTGATTCTTTCAGGCTTGAAGGCCGGGGAAACAATCGTTGTTTCCGGGAACTTCCTGATCGATTCTGAAAGTGGGCTCAAGAACGCGATGAGCGGAATGTCGCACTGAGGAAGATGACCATAAGCGAGGCGCGATTCCAATGATAAGCAGAATTATCGATTTCAGCGACAAAAACAGGTTTTTGATCTTCCTTTTCGTTGCAGTAGCCATCGTGTTGGGATGGAATGCGATGAGGAATACGAAGCTCGACGCAATTCCGGACTTGTCGGATACCCAGGTGATCGTCTACGCCAAGTGGGATCGCAGCCCCGACATCATGGAAGACCAGGTCTCCTATCCGATCACCTCGGCGCTCCTTGGATTGCCGAAGGTAAAGGATATTCGCGCCTTCTCCGATTTCGGCTACTCCTATATTTACATCATCTTCGACGAAGGCACGGACCTCTATTGGGCGCGGTCGCGGACGCTTGAATACCTGAACTCCGTCACGCCGAAGTTACCCAAAGGCGTCAGTGTCGAACTGGCGAAGGATGTAACTTCCGTTGGATGGGTTTACCAATATGCTCTTGTCGATACGACGGGGAAATACAGCATCGACCAACTGCGCTCCTATCAGGATTGGTACCTGCGCTACGCATTGCAGACTGTGCCAGGCGTTGCCGAGGTCGCGCCCATCGGCGGCTTCGTGCGGCAGTATCAGGTGAATGTCGATCCAAACAAGCTGCTGGCATACAAAATACCGATCAACGCGGTGAGCGATGCGGTGGGAAAGTCCAACAACGACGTTGGTGGAAGACTTGTCGAGTTCACCGGGCGCGAGTATATGGTGAGGGGCCGTGGATATATCCGCTCGCTCGACGACATCGGCAAGACCGTAGTTATGGTCAACGCGCAAACGGGAACGCCGGTGCTGGTCCGCGACGTAGGCACGGTTACCTTCGGCCCTGACATGCGCAGAGGCGTCGGCGAGTTGGATGGCAAGGGAGAAGCCGTCGGTGGCGTGGTCATTATGCGCTATGGAGAAAATGCGCAGAAGGTGATCGAATGCACCAAGGAAAAGCTGAACGATCTGAAGTCTACGTTGCCGCCGGGCGTCAAGTTAGTGACGACTTACGACCGGTCTGACTTGATCGATCGCGCAGTCGAGAATCTCCGGCACACTTTGATCGAAGAGCTGGTCATTGTCAGCATCGTTATCATGATCTTCTTATGGGATTTGCGCAGCGCCATTGTGCCAATCATCACGATCCCAGTTACCGTGATTCTTGCTTTCCTCCCGATGCAGTGGATGGGGATGACCGCAAACATCATGTCATTAGGCGGGCTTGCCGTTGCCATTGGCGCACTGGTTGATGCGTCCGTGGTGATGGTCGAGCAGGTCCACAAGAAGCTTGAGCACTGGGAGGCGGAAGGGCGTCCCGGTCCATCGCACGCTGTTGTGATCGCCGCCGTGAAAGAGGTTGGAGGGCCCAGCTTCTTTGCTCTGCTTGTTATTGCGGTGGGTTTTCTGCCGGTATTCACCCTGGAGGGGCAGGAGGGGCGTCTCTTCAAACCGCTCGCATTCACCAAGAACTTTTCCATGGCGATTGCGGCATTGTTGGCGATTACCTTGGCTCCGGCGGCGATGCGATTTCTCTTCTCGCGCATGGATGGCTTCAACTTCCGTCCGCAATGGCTCGCCAAGATCGTCAATGCGATCTTCGTTGGGAAGATTCATAGCGAAGAGAACCATCCGATCAGCAAGCCGATGATGAAGGTCTATCACCCCGTGGTCGAGTTTGTCCTCGATCACAGGTGGCTGACGATCTGCGGAGCATTATTGGTCATGGCGCTGAGCGTCCCGGTCTATTTCAAGCTGGGATCGGAGTTCATGCCGCCGCTGGACGAAGGCACGCTCCTATATATGCCATCGACGCTGCCCGGCATCTCTGTTGCGGAGGCGACGCGAACGCTCATCACGCAGGACAAGATCATCAGTGGGTTTCCTGAGGTTGATCGTCTCTTCGGTAAAGCGGGCAGGGCAGAGAGTTCGACTGACCCAGCGCCCTATTCCATGATGGAGACCACGATCACACTCAAGCCTGAGGATCAGTGGCCGAAGGTGAACCGCTGGTACTCGAAGTCAGCGCCACAGTGGCTTCAGTCTGTGCTGCGAAGATTCTGGCCCGACCACGTGTCAACGCAACAACTCATCTACGGCCCCGGTGGCCTGAATGAGGCGCTGCAAATTCCCGGAATCTCCAATGCCTGGACCATGCCCATCAAAGCTCGCACCGACATGCTCACCACAGGCATTCGTACGCCCCTCGGCATCAAGGTGCTTGGTTCCGACCTTGGCCATATCCAGCAGGTTGGAGAGCAAATCGAGTCCGCGCTCAAGGACGTTCCGGGAACTACCAGCGTGTTTGCGGAGCGCACCAGCGGCGGATATTTTCTGGACTTCGATCTGAAGCGAGATGAGCTTGCCCGCTACGGTTTGACGATCGATGACGCCGAGAGCGTTCTTATGTCCGCAGTCGGTGGCGATCAGGTTTCTACGACCGTCGAAGGCCGTGAGCGGTACTCGGTCAACGTCCGTTACTTACGTGATTATCGCAGCGACGTTGATGCGCTCGAACGTGTGCTGGTGGCAACGCCAACAGGCGCGCAAATCCCGCTCGGACAGATTGCGGACATCCGCATGAAGACCGGCCCCGGAATGATTCGAGACGAAAACGGAAGACTCAGTGGCTATGTCTACGTCGATGTTTCCGGGCGCGATATAGGCAGCTATGTGCGCGATGCGAAAGCAGCCGTTGCGAATAAGGTCAAGATTCCCGCGGGTTACGAATTGGTATGGAGCGGGCAGTACGAGTTTATGCAGCGCGTGGCGCAGCGGTTGAAGCTAGTCATTCCTATCACGCTCTTCCTCGTTTTCTTGTTGCTTTACTTCAACACCGGCTCGGCTATCAAGACCATGATTATTCTGTTGGCTGTGCCTTTTTCAGCCATCGGCGCAATCTGGTTGCTGTATCTGCTGCACTACAACATGAGCATCGCCGTGTGGGTCGGCCTTATTGCACTGCTTGGGGTCGATGCAGAAACCGCCGTCTTCATGCTTCTCTACCTGGACTTGGCCTATCACGACGCATTGAAGACAACCGGGATTCACTCCTGGGACGATCTGCGTGAAGCGATTGTGCATGGCGCGGTTAAACGTCTACGGCCCAAGGTGATGACCGTTTCGTGTATGTTCTTCGGACTGCTGCCCATCATGTGGTCAACGGGCTCTGGTGCGGATGTTATGAAACGCATCGCGGCTCCGATGCTCGGCGGCATCATTACATCGTTCCTCATGGAACTGGTTGTCTATCCTCCGATCTTCGCGATTTGGAAGTGGAATTGGGAAGTAAAGCCGGCCTTGAAGCACGAAGCAGCTCAGCTCGCGGAGGCGCACAATGTCTAGCTCGATCACGCGCGGGAGAAGGATGTTTTGGCCGATTGGCTTGGCCGCATTTGTTATTTGGAGTCTGTCTGCCTTGTTGTGGAGTCAAGAGTCCTCGCCCTCGCAGAAGGGCCATGCAACTGGAAGCCAGCCTTTCGCCGGATACGACGAATCGCTGACCAGAGCTGCGGATTCAGTTCTTGCTTCCGCGGGGCAGTCACTCGCCGGCGCCCATGGCCAGGCGGAAACTGACACGGCTTCCGGTCCCGGCCTTGTCGTCATTTATGGACCGCAATTGCGGCCATGGCGCGGAGGCCCAAGCCTTGCGGCTGCACGGCTGGATCTGTTGCGGCCAGTCATCGAGCCGATTCTGCGCAGTCACGGAGTGCCTGTCAACCTGGTTGCAATGATCCTCGTCGAAAGCGGGGGCCGTGCCGATGCGCTTTCTCCGAAGGGCGCGCGAGGCCTTTGGCAGTTAATGCCGGACACGGCTCGCCGCTACGGATTGCGCGTAGACGATATGCGGGATGACCGTCTTGATCTTTTTCGCGCCACCGACGCCGCGGCGCGCTATCTTCACGATCTATACGCGCAATTCGGTGATTGGAAACTCGCGCTGGCCGCTTACAACACAGGAGAAGCCAATGTGGCATCCGCGATCTTGAGAGCGCACACGCAGGACTTCGACCAATTGGCCAACCGGTGGATGTTACCGCTCGAAACCAGAAATTATGTTCCCCGCGTACTGGCCGCGGCGCCCTACCTGGCGCAGGCTGCGAGGCAGCCCCAATAACGATTTTTTGCAATGTTGTTCAGAGTTCATTCAAAGGAGAAAACAATGAGAAAGTCACCCATCTTCACACTAGCTCTTCTAACGGCCATCATGATTCCGGCAATCCAGCAGGTTCATGCAGCGGCTCAAACCATCGATGGAGTCGTCAGCGACACCATGTGCGGCAAGAAGCACATGATCGCTGGAAAGACCGCTGCTGAGTGCATCCGGATATGCGTCAAGGAAGGGAGCAATTACGCGATTGTGGCAGGCGATAAGGTCTATACGCTTGCAGGCAAACCGCAGGCCATCGCTCCCTTTGCGGGCAAGCATGTGCGCGTCGAGGGAGATCTCAAGAACAATACCCTCACGGTTACCTCGATCCACGAGGCCACGGCCGCAATGCATCATGATATGCCGATGTAACAGCCGCCCACGCTGTCCGCCGCTTCATAAACGGCGGACAGCGAAGATGGCGCATGAACCGCTACTGATCTGGTCCAGATGAGTGAGACGTCTTGGTAGAGCAGAATACGGCTGTCCGGTAAAAGTTGTGCCATGATCTTGCAAGCGATACCGCTGTTTTGGACAGCAGTGGTTTGTTATATCGAACGATTGTCGAGAATTTTAGATCCGTTTGCTCAGCATCGCCGGGCGCTGATCGTGCATAATCACGATAGATGCCTTTCAATCCCCCCATTCCGGAGTCCAAGCAGCCGCCGAAGTCCACCAACGGCTTTACGGCGTTAGTGGAGGCGGAAAAGCTGCTGCAGATTGCCTTTGTGCTGCCCTCGGCGGTGGTCGTTGGCTGGCTGGCTGGCGCGGGCATTGGCTTGCTGCTGCATCAGAGGTGGATTGAGATCGCCGGGGTCGTCTTTGGCGGCGTCTCCGGGGTCTTCTATGTGGTTCAGACGGCGATTGCCGCCGAGAAGGCTTCCCGCCCGGGGTATACGTCCCGGAACGGGAGCGGGAAGGGAAGCACGAAGAATCCGTGATGACCGAGGAGCACAATTCGATCGTTGACATTACGCAAGAGGATCTGCAAGCGATGCTTCATAGGTCGCTGCGCAACACGCTGATTCTAGGCGTGGTAGCGTCCATTGCGGTGCTGATTGGCGGGGGCTGGCGCTCGGCTGCCATGCTGGCCACCGGAATGCTGATTTCCGCGGCCAGCATCCTCGACTGGGCGCACCTGGTCAGGGTTTTCAATGTCCGGATCGAAAAGGGGAAGACGCCCTCGGGCGCCTGGGCCGCTATCCTTTTCTTTGTGCTGAAGCTCACCATCTATGCTGGGGTCATTTATGGTAGCCTAAAGTGTTTCCAGGGGTCGGTAACGGCGCTGCTCTGCGGCCTGAGTCTGGCGGTATTGACAGTGGGCTGGGAAGCGATTCGCTTGCTGCGCGATTGATAGCTCCGCGGCGGCTGATGCAATCTGGACCGGAAACAGGAGGGCAGAAGTCTCAATGCCGGAAACTTTCGCACTTGTACGCTTGCTGAATGACCTTTTCCTGGGTGTCGAGGTCAAGGCTTTTCAATCGATTGGCCTCAGCCCGGACGCCGCCACCCACAATGCGGTTGGGGTGAATCAGTCGTTCTCTCTGGAACTGCTGGTGGCCGCTGGTCTTATCGCCTTTTTCCTGCTGGTGCGGCTGACGCTGTCGGTCGAGAAGGCCAATCCGGCGCAGCAGATTGCCGAGGCCATCCACGAGGCGATTGGCGGCCAGGCCGAGCAGGTGATCGGACATGGCTACGAGCGATTCCAGGCCTACGTGACCTGCATCTTCCTGTTTGTGCTCATCAATAACTTGATCGGACTGATCCCGGGCGTCACGGCTCCCACCACGTCCATCATGGTGACTCTGGGCCTCGCCGTACCCACCTTTCTCTACTACAACTTTCAGGGCTTTCGCGTCCACGGCATCATCGGCTATCTGAAAGAGATTGCCGGTCCGATCTGGTGGATGGCCTGGCTGATCTTCCCCATTGAGACGGTTTCGCACTTGGCGCGCGTGATGTCGCTCAGCGTCCGTCTTTACGCCAATATGTTTGCCGGCGATCTGGTGACGCTGGTCTTCTTCTCGCTGATTCCGCTGGGCGCTCCAGTTATCTTTCTGGGGCTGCACTTTGCGATCTCGTTTATTCAGGCCTTCGTTTTCATGCTTCTGACGATGATCTATCTCTCGCTGGCGGTTGCGCACGAGAGCTAGGACTACAGTTGCAGATTGGCGGTTCGGAGGGAGCGGGGGGCTTCAGCCCCCTGAAAAATGGGGCCAATGTCAGGGCCTTCAGGCCCGGACCGAGTCGATTTGAAGAGATTCCGCCGGAGAGTGCGTCCGCTTCGGGATAACGGTAGGCCGCCAGTGTGAGGGGGCCAGCACGGTGAGCCTCAACCACCGCCTGGCGGTCAATTCAAAGGGATGCGGGAGTAATGATGAAGAAGCTTCAATATGTGTTCATGACTCTGGCTGTTTTGTGTCTTGCGGTTCCGGCCTTTGCGGACGGCGGAGCGACGGCCATCAGTCTGGTTCCAATCGGCGCTGGTTTGGGCATGGGTCTGGCCGCTGGTCTTTGCGGTTTGGGCGAAGGCAAGGCGGTCGGCTCGGCAGTCGAGGCGTTGGCCCGCAATCCGGGAGCCCGCGGCGGCATTTTCACCTTCCTGGTCCTCGGTCTGGCACTGATCGAGTCCCTTACCCTGTTCACCTTGGTCATCGTTTTCGCCAAGATGTAGGCAGGCTGGTTTCTGCGGTAAACAAAGCGGCCCCATCCATGCGGATGGGGCCGCTTTGTTTCGAGCGAACTCGGATGTTTCTAGAGCGAAACCAGAGTCGGTGTGCCCTCGTGAGTTCCGTGCCTGATCGCCGCTCTCTGTTGGTCGCGTCGACTTGAGGGTTGCGGTTTCGGGGTACAGTAACTCTGGTTTCGCTCTACCGTCCGCCGCGCAGCATCTGGATGGCTTGCCGGTAGGTCAGATTGCTGGGGACGGGCGCGTACTGGCTCATCTCCTCGATGGTGTCGAAGTTTTTGGTCTTGAAGAGCACGCGCATATTCATCTTCATCTGGAAGCGCGCGATCCGCCACTGCCGCCCGCCGACGTCGGCTTGCTCGATCAGAATCCATCCGCCGCGGTCCAGGCGGCCGAGAACGCCCCAGCCGTACTCCGTGTCCTGCTGCAGGTGGCCTTCGAGGCGCGTCACTCGCTCCTCGAAGGCGTCAATCCAGAGCTGGCCACTCATCGCGGTCAGCGCCTTCGTCTCCAGATCGGGCGGATTGAAGCTGGGGTTGGGGCGGAAGTTGAACTTTTCCACCTTTACCGCTGCGCCCTGGCCGGGACCGGCGTATTCGTAGATAAACGCCTCGGGCAAGAGGCGCAGCAGCTTCAGCACAATGGCGGTGTCCCGCTCCTCGCTTCGCTTGCGATGCTGCTGCTGGCCAGGACTGCTGTAAAGCGCATCCAGCCGGGCCATTTCCGCTTGCTCGTCCGCCGGGCTGAGCGGCTGGTCGTTGGTTTTCACCAGGCGCGCCACAAAGCCCTCGCGGGTTTCAACAATCTCCTTGGTCGTGGTCATCCGCGGGCTGGACTTGCGCAGACGGTAGCGCATCGGGCGGCTGGAATCCTGAGCGGTGCGCGCCTCGGTGGCCAGTGCGCGCTTCACCAGCGCCTGGGCCTGAGCTGGCGCGAGGTTGGGTGCTGGCTGGCCAGCCGATGTCGCGGCCCAGAGCAGCAATGGAAGTAGGAGCGAAAGTTTACGCACATTCTCTAGTTTAACGGGTGCTGCTCTCCTGCGATCCTCTCTTGCACAACTTTGAGCCTGTCCGTAAATTGAAAAGTGATTGCCGCGCCGCTCTCCAGCTTCCAAGAACTTCGCACGCGCTTTACCAGGCCATCAGTTCGTCTCCAGAGCTGGGCGAGAGGAAGCTGACCGGCGCGGCGCTCGGCTGCGGAAAATTGCCGGCGGTGTGGATCGACTCCGGACCGTTCTGTTTGGCCGCTTGTAACGCCTCCTCGGCTTCGCGCAAAACCACCACCGGGGAGCGGCCACGGCTGGAGGCAATGCCAAAGCAGGCAGAAAGCCGGATAGCGTCGCCATTGACGCGGAAGGGCGAGGAGAAGACCTCCGCGCGCAGCCGTTCGGCCATCACCACGGCATTTTCGCGGTTGCATCCGGGCAGAGCCAGGAAGAATTCGTCCATGCCGGCGCGGCCCAGCAGGTCATAACTGCGCAGCAGGTGCGTGATGCGCGCCACCACCTGGCAGAGCAGGTTGTCGCAGGCCTCGGTGCCCAGCCGCGAGTTCCAGTGGCCGAAGTCGTCGATGTCGAGGAGAATGACGCACAGCGAACAGTTCATCCGCTGTACGCGGTCGGTTTCGCGAAAGAGCATCGTGAGCATGGTTTCGCGGTTATAGACGCCGGTCAATTGGTCGGTTTGGGCGTTCAGCGTCGCCGCCTCGCGCAGCATTTCCAGCTCTTTCATTCCCTGATGACTACGCAGTACCGCTTCCAGCCGCAGCCGCAGAAAGGCTGGATCGAATGATCGCGGCTCCAGACTATCAATGACGCCCTCGGCCAGCCGGTCAGTCCACTCTGTGGTCACAGTGTCCGAAATCAGTACAATCGGGAAGTGTCGGCCCTCCGTCTCAACGCGCGCCGTTGCCAACAATTGTCCCATCTCCATGCCGGGCAGCTTGTCGTCGATCAGCGCCAGCGTGGGCGTCTCCGGCGCGGTCAGAGCGGTAAGTGCCGCTTCGGCGGAAAGAAAAACCTCCACGTGCGCCCCATCGGCGGCAAGCACAGGTTCAAGTGCGGCAAGCAAAGCGGGTTCAGCCGATGCGAGTAGAAACGTGGGTGTGACCTGAGCGGACATCATCAATCTACCTCTATATTGGTCACATCGGCGACAATTAGAAATTATTTATAGAGCGGGCAGAGATTCTTGGGCATTTGTAATGACTCTTGAATATAAAAAGGGTGCCGAAGGTACTGCGCTGCACAGAAACGGACAAATCATGAAAAGCTGCAAGGCTTCGCTCTACAAAATCGAGTCCAGCCAGAGCTTCCAGAAGCGCGCGGCGGCCGCTTCAAGCGTAGCCGCGTGCTCGCGTGCCGCGGAGCGCAGGCTGGCGGCGGTAATGCCGGTGTGATGCAATTCACAGGCATGGCCGACGTACCAGCGTTCCAGGCCCTTGGCGGAAACCTCTGGATGAAACTGCAATCCCAGAGCGAAATTCTCCAGGGCGAAGGCCTGATTGACGTAGAGCGCCGAGCTGGCCAGAGGAAGCGCGCCAGCGGGAATGTCGAAGGTGTCCCCGTGCCAATGAAAGACGGAAACTCCGGGTTCGAGCAGCGGAGCGAACCATGCGGGCGGATTGGCCTTCGGCGCGGCTTGCAGAGGCGCCCAGCCGATCTCCGCGCCATGCTGGCCGGGGTAAACGCGCGCGCCGAGAGCCGCGGCCATCAACTGCGCTCCCAGGCAGATGCCGAGTGTCGGCTGGCGCGCTGCCAGACGCTGGCCGATGCAGGCGATCTCGTCCTTCAGAAAGGGATAGTCCTGCTGATCGTAGACCCCGATCGGGCCGCCGAGGACCACCAGAAGATCGCAGGACTCGGCCAGCGGCAAGGGGAAGTGCGCCGTGGACACATCGGCGATCTCGATCTCGAAGCCGCGTTCCCGCAGCGGCTTATCCAGCGAGCCAATATCCTCAAAAGGGACATGATTGAGCACGAGGGCGCGGAGTGAGTGTGTCGGCATGGACATAGTTTAATACGGTGGTGGCTTCCGTTCACGGGAATGAGCGTTCCTGCCTGGGCATACGCATCTTTATGCAGATTCCGCAGCAAAAACAAGCAGAGCCAAGAATGACCGGATTTTCCCGGAAGTTGATCTTATTCCCGACAGAAAACGTGTCGGAGGCAAGCAATTACGATTCAGTAACGGATTCTGAATCAGCAACATTTGTTGATGACCAATGGAAGAAAATCAATGCATTTATGATGGAGAAGACTGCGGATTTCTATGGGCTGGATTACACTTTTTGCGATTGCATTTTCTCTCTCACTGGACGCCTTTGCCGTGGCCACTGTGGCGGGCCTGACGCTGGGAACCCCCTCGCGGCGGCAGCGTTTCCGCCTGAGCTTCCACTTCGGTCTCTTTCAGGCGATGATGCTGGCAGTCGGGTGGCTGCTGGGCAGCGCCGTGGCGCGGCTGCTGCATGGGTTGGACGCATGGGTGGCCTTTGCGCTGCTGGCGCTGGTGGGCGGTAACATTGTGCGCAACGCGCTGCGCGACGGAGGACAGAAACGCAGCGTAGTCGATCCGACGCGCGGCTGGAAGCTGATCTTTCTTTCGGTGGGCACCAGCCTGGACGCGCTGGCGGTGGGCATTTCGCTGGCCATGGTCAATTTTTCCATTGTGCCTTCGGCGCTGGTCGTGGGCCTTGTCTCCTATGGCATGACGCTGTTGGGCATGGGGATCGGAGAGCGAATCGGCGCGATCTGGGGACGGCGCGCCGAACTGCTGGGCGGTGTGGTGCTGATTCTGGTGGGGTTGAACCTGTTGCGGCCAGCGCTGCGGACGCTCAGGTAGTTTGCCGGTTGGAGATGCGGCGGGAAGATGCGCAAGCTTCAGGCTTTTTCCGCCGCATTCAAATCCACTAGCCCCGCGGGCAGGGCCATTTCGATGCGTCTGGCTTGCAGATCGATCTTGCGCAAATAGCTCTTGGCAAAGGGAATCAGAATCTCACCGCTGGCGCCCTTCACCACCAGCAGCGCTGCCGCTCCGGTCGTGGTATCCACATCTTCGATCTCGCCGACAATTGCTGGCGCTGCGCCAGCCACATCCACCAGCGCGCAGCCGATCAGGTCGCCGATGTAAGCCTCGTCCTCGCCCAGGGCGGCCCGCTCGGCGCGCGGAATGGCCACAATCAGCCCGCTGAGGGTTTCGGCAGCCGAGATCGAGTCCACCCCGGCAAAGTGCAGCACCACGCCACCCTTGTGCGGCCAATGGGCGGCCAGCTCAATTTCGCGCGGGGCGGAGACCATCCCGCCGGTGGCGCTCAGCAACCAAAGCCGCTTTCGTTCGGCAAATTTTTCGGGAAAATTGGTGAGAATATCGGCGAAGACCTCGCCCTTGCGGCCCTGCGGACGGCGAATCCGCGCTAGCCAGACCCAGGCCTCAGCCGTTTCCGGCGGATGCGGCTGAGTGGCTCCGGATGTGCCGGCAGTCGCCATATCAGGCTTCGTCTTCTTCCAGAATGTCGAGCGCGTAGCGGTGATGCAGTTTTACGCTGATAGCGCCCAAGACGGCGCGCACCGAACGTGCGGTGCGCCCCTGCTTGCCGATGACCTTGCCCACGTCCTGCGGAGCCACGCGGAGCTGCAGGACCGTGCCATCGTCTCGGCCTACACTTTCCACCTGAACGGCCGTCGGCTCATCGACCAGGGACCGCGCAATTTCGCGGACCAGCTCTTCCACATCACTCACAGTGTTTTGAGTCATGCCCTTGCTCTCCTACAGATTGGCCGCCACAATCGACGGCCAAAAAATGAAGCACAAAGCCCGGCGCACTTGCTGCCGGCACGCGCCAGCCATCCCAGCCATCCCAACCATGGGATGCGCCGGTTTTCGCATGGCGCGCGCATACCGAGCGAATGCCTGAAAAAATCAGGCCGCCGGGGTTTCGTCTGCCGGCGCTGGCGTTTCAGCAACGGACGCGGGCTTTTCGGCCTCTGCTGGCGCTTCAACAACCGGCGCAGTCTTCTCGACCTGAGCAGGCTTCTCAGCCGGTGCTGGCTTCTTGACCGGTGCGGGCGTTTCTGCCACGGGAGCAGCGGCTATGGCCGCGGCCTTGGTCAGCAGCTTGGCCACGGTGGGCGAAAGCTGTGCGCCCACGCTGCGCCAGTAGTCAATGCGCTCGCTCTTCAGCTCGATGGCGGGCGGAGTGGTGCGGGGGTTGTAGGTGCCGACGACTTCAATCGAACGGCCATTGCGGGCGCGGTCCTTTTCAATGACCACGATGCGATAAAAGGGCTTTTTAGGGGCGCCAATGCGCGCCAAACGAATGATCACCACGGCGATACGGTTCCTTTCAAAATGCGGTACTCTGTTGCGGCTTTCAGGGGTCTAACCGGCTGGCGGCAGCCTGTTCTCAGGCGCGCCCAGACGGATCAACGGCTGGCAGGACTGCCATGCCGTATAAGACACAACACCTAAGTATCGCCGATAATGGCCGGTTGAGGCAAATCGCGCCCATCAGGGAAGAAACAAGCGTGGATTACAGCGGAACCACGGTTGCTGTATCCCGAAAACACAGCGCTTCAGTTGACGCGACCACCAGGAAGCGGCAACCCAGCACAAATCTCAACAGGACACAGTTACTGTGGTTCCGCTCTAGTAGCCCCGCGCTACAGTTTTTTGCGCAGTTTACGGGAACCATTTTTCCTTGGACGGGGTCCAAGAGAGTAGAGTCAATTTCGAGTTGTACCGAGGAGGCTTTTGTGCGCCGAAATCTCACCGTTTTCTGTCTTGCTGTCTTCGCTCTCGCGGTTTCTCTCTCCGCTCAGACTCCGGTCGCTCATGCAGCCAAGCCTGCATCGATCGCGCCGAAGGCGCAGTTGGCCGCACCGCAGGTGCCGCAGAAGGCGCAGTTAGCCGCGCCAGAGGTGCTGCCCGTGCGCAAGGTGGTGCTCTACAAGAACGGCGTGGGCTTCTTCGAGCACGCGGGCGCGGTCACCGGCAATCAGCGCGTGGCCATCGACTTCACATCATCGCAGTTGAATGATGTTTTGCAGTCGTTGACCGTGCTCGACGAGGGCGGCGGGCGCGTTGCCGGGGTCAACTACAACTCCACCACGCCGCTGGCCGAGCAGCTCAAGTCGCTCTCGCTGGGCATGAGCGACGATCCCACCTCGACCGAGCTATTCCAGGCTTTGCGCGGCCAGCGGGTCGAGGTCACGGGTGGCCCTGGCGGCGCAATCAACGGGCGGTTGATGTCCATCGAGTCGCGCACGGAGAAGGTGGGCGCAGGTGACAGCGCCGCTTCCATCGACAAGTTCTATCTGACGCTGGTCGCCTCTTCCGGTGCGGTGCGGGTCATCGAGTTGACCCCGGCCCTCAGCGTGCGCCCGCTCGACGCCAACCTGCAAGGCCAGCTTGACCGCTATCTGGAGCTGCTTTCGACCACCCATGCGAATGGCCTGCGCCACCTGACGCTCGACGCCCTCGGCCAGGGTCAGCGCGAACTGCGCGTCAGTTACATCAGCGAGGTTCCGGTCTGGAAATCGACCTATCGCATCGTCTTTCCGCATACGGCGAATGGCTTGGCCACGATGCAGGGCTGGGCGGTGGTCGATAACACGGTGGGCGCGGACTGGGACAATGTGCAGCTATCACTCGTCGCGGGCGCGCCGCAGAGCTTCATTCAGCCGCTTTCGCAGCCGATCTACACGCGCCGCCCGGAGATTCCCATCGCCACCGAAGAGCAGTTGACCCCGCAGACGCACGAGGCGGCGGAATTCAAGGAGAACGCCGCGGCAGTACCACAATCGGAGACGATAAATAGCCAACTTATAACGCCGAAGCGCATTCCGCGTGACATCAAAATGTTTGCGGAGAAAGAAGCTGCGCCTTCAGCCAGCTTTGGCGTGGCGGGGGGCATCGGCAGCGGTTACGGTTCTGGCTTTGGCGGCGGCGTAGACCGTGCCAGCGACGCCTATCGCGAGGGCGACGTCTCCACCAACGCCTTTGACGATTTCTTCGAGTACGCTCTGACCCAGCCGGTCACGATTCACAAGAACGAGTCGGCGATGGTGCCGATTTTGCAGCAAGAGCTACCCGCCGAACACGTGACCTTGTGGAGCGAGAAAGAGAAGACGCCACTGCGCGCCGTGTGGCTGGAGAACAAATCCAAGCTCACCCTCGACTCTGGCAGCTTTTCCATCTTCGAGAGCGGCGAGTTTGCTGGCGAGGGGCTGCTTGACCCGATCCATCCCGGCGAAAAGCGGCTGCTCTCTTACGCCGCCGATCAGGCTGTTCGCGTGAAGGTCACGGACCGGGAGAACCTGCGCACCCTGCATCATGTAAAGATCAGCAACGGCGTGATTGTTGAGACGCACATGGATGTGGCTTCCGTTGCCTACGCGGCAACCAACCACGCGGAAGCGGATCGCGTGGTTCTCATTGAGCATCCACGCCGCAACAACGGCTGGTCGCTGGACGATGGCGTGAAGGCCGACGAGACCGCGCCGGGCCTCTACCGCTTCCGGCTGCCGGTGGCCGCTCACGCGACGGAAAAGCTGGAGGTGCGCGAGCATGGCCCGGAGAACACGACCGTCTGGCTAAATGCCAATTCCGACCAGACGAATTATCTACTCGATCTGGTCAAGCGCGTTCCCGATGCACTGGAAAAACTGAAGCCGGTGATCGATGCGCAGGCGGCGCTGGCCGATCTGAACCGCCGCATCCAGGAATCCAAGGAGACGGAAAAAAGCGCCGCGGCGGACGAAGCCCGCGACCGCGAAAACCTGACCGCGCTGAAGGGGAACGACGCTGCCAAGCGATTTGTCGATGAGCTGAACCGCGCCGAGGATCAGTTGCAGGCCACGCGCAGGCAGACCGCCGCTCTGGAGCAGCAGAAGAAGACCGCTGTCGAAAAGCTGAATGAACTGATCGCCGGAGTGAGCTTCGATTGGGATGTGAAGGCGGAGAAGTAAGTGGAACCGCCAAGTGTCCAGTTCCTCGCTTTTGGGGACCGGGAATTTCGCGCTTACTGATTATTTCCTAACTTTGTCGCACAATGATTCAAGAAGTCTTCATACCGTCTTCCAGCCGGAAGGCGGCATGATAGCGCGTAACTCCTTATCCTGGAGGATTTTGCAGGGAACTTCTTTGTTTTGAGGATTTTGCGGCGATCACCTACCCGCAAACCAAAGAAAACAAATATCTTGCCTCCAAAATATGGGTGGGGGGGTCAGGCGTGAACTTCGCCGGTCATGGCATAAAGAATCTCGCGCGCGGTCTGGTCCTCATCCGCGTGCGAGCTGATCATCAGGTCGTAGAGGTGAGGATTGTTCCAGTGCTTGCCGAAGTATTCGAGCAGGTACTTGGCGCGTTCCTCGTCCACCTGGCGCATGCGCTGTTCGGCGTTGACGCCCTTCTCCAGGCGATGTTGCAGACGCGTGATGCGCTCCTTGCACGGCGCGTAGACAAAGACGTGGTACACGTCGGGCTGGCGCTGCAGCACGCACTGTGAGCCGCGGCCCACGATCACGCAGTTGCCCTCGGCGCGCGCCTCTTCGATGATTTTCCTTGAAATCTTAACCATTTCCTCGGCATCGAAGACGGAATTCTCGCCCAATTCGATGCCGGCGGCCAAGGCGGCCGAGCGCATGGCCTGCTGGTTGATGCGGCGCAGCCAGGAGTCAACGTGCTCGTCGTAGTGGCGCACCAGCTTGGCATCCACGTGGGCCGCGTAGGCAATGGCGTCGATGATGTCCCGGTCCAGCAGCTTCCAGCCGAGCCACCCGGCGATGGTTTGGGCAATGTACCCGCCGCCGCTGCCGAACTCACGATTGACGGTCAATACGCGGTATTGCACGTTTTTCCTCCCGTAAAGGCATCAAAAGTCCAAGTTACTCCTGTCCAAGCGTCTTTGCCAATTGCGCCCGCGCCGTGCTTCGTTCCGCCTCGGCTTGGAAGAGTCCCGCCTCGGCTTCGGCCAGTTGCGCGTCGGCCTTGGTCAGCGCGGAGGCGTTCACGGTTTTCGCCTCTAACTGATGAGCCGTGATGCGCCGCATCTCGCGCCGCGCCTCGACGCTTTCCCGCTCGGCCTCCAAGCCGGTTTCCGCGCGTCGCACCTTG
>Ga0224529_1000511_pt1 | contig 28379 bp, 26 predicted proteins | sample CBST50metaG_FD_179893 | JGI IMG/M metagenome (GOLD analysis project Ga0224529, IMG submission 179893) | Peat soil microbial communities from Stordalen Mire, Sweden - C.B.S.T50 | ecosystem: Environmental > Terrestrial > Soil > Wetlands > Peat | place: Sweden: Norrbotten County, Stordalen Mire... | reverse complement strand
CCCCCAGCCCCGCAATGCCCAGGGCCTCTGGCTCCAGCGCCGCGGCCTGGCCTCCGCCGCCCTCGACCTGAGCGACGGCCTCTCCACCGACCTCACCCACCTTTGCCAGGAATCGGGCGTTGCCGCCGAAGTGGACTCGGCCGCCCTGCCCCAACATTCCGGCGCAACCCTCGCTCAAGCCCTCCATGGCGGCGAGGACTACGAATTGCTCTTCACCGCCCCCGCTGCCGCTCGCCTGCCGCGCTCCATCGCCGGCGTGCCCGTCACCCGCATCGGCCGCATCCTCAGGCCCCGCCCCGGCCAGCCGCAGATCACCCTTCTCACTGCCCAGGGTCCGCAACCCCTCCAACCCCACGGCTGGGAACACTTCTCCTGATTCCAGGCGGCCATCGTCTCAACTCTGTGGTCAGAAGCCGTCTGACTCGGAGTTTCACCTCTGCCTCCTGACCCCTCCCAACCGTCTATCATCAGTATTGTCATGACCACCATACCCCGCGTCCGGTTTGCCCCTTCCCCCACCGGCCTTCTTCACGTCGGCAATGCACGCACAGCTCTCTACAACTGGCTCTTCGCCCGCCGCACCGGCGGCCAATTCCTCCTCCGTATCGAGGACACCGATCTCGAACGCTCCGAAGTCCGCTACGAAACCCAGCTCATCAAGGACCTCCGCTGGATGGGAATGGACTGGGACGAAGGCCCCGGCGCCGAGCCCGGCGCTCCGGAAAAGGGCGCCTTTGGCCCCTACCGCCAGTCCGAGCGCCTGGAAATCTACGCTGCCCACACCGAGCGCCTCCTCGCCGAGGGAAAGGCCTACCGCTGTTTCTGTACCACGGAAGAGTTGGAAGCTGAACGCCAGCAGGCCGTCGCCGCGCACCGCCCCCAGGTCTACTCCGGCCGCTGCCGGGGACTGCATCCCGCGGAGATTGAAAAGAATCTAGCCGAGGGAAAGCCCTTCGCCGTCCGTCTGAAGATCGAAGACCACCCCCTGCGCTTCCACGATCTGGTCCGCGGCCCGGTCGAGTTCGCCCCCGAGTCGGTCAGCGACCCCATCCTGGTCCGCTCCGCCAGCAGCATCTCCGCCGGCGTCCCGGTCTACAACTACGTGGTCACCATCGACGACGCGCTCATGCAGATCACCCACGTCATCCGCGGCGACGACCACATCTCCAACACCCCCAAACAGGTGGCCATCTACGAAGCCTTCGGCTGGCCGGTCCCCGAGTTCGCCCACCTCTCCACCATCCTCGGGGCCGACCGCGAACGCCTCTCCAAGCGCCACGGCGCCACTTCGATTTCGACCTTCCGCGAGATGGGCTACCTGCCCGAAGCTTTGGTGAACTACCTGGCCCTGCTCGGCTGGGGCGCCGAAGACGGCAAAACCGAGACCTTCACCCTGCCCGAGTTGATCCGAGCTTTTTCACTGGAGCGCGTCACTCCCAGTCCGGCCATTTTCGACTTCGACAAGCTCAACTGGCTTAATCGCCACTACCTGAAGCAGGCCGAACCGGAGCGGCTCGCCGCTCTGGCCTGGCGCTACTTTGCCGTCCAGTTGCCCCCGCTCGACTCCGTCTCAGAGCCCATCAAGGACTGGTTCACGCGCCTGCTCGCTCTCCTCGTTCCTTCCGTCGATCACCTTGACCAACTCCCGGCCAAAGCCGCTCCCATCTTCGCCTTCGACCCCGAAGCCGCCCGCGCCAACGAGGAGAACGCAGCCATTCTGGCCGTCGACTCGGCCCGTACCGTTCTGGCTGAAATGGCCGACCGCATCCGCGCCCACTCCGGCCCCGTCACGCCCGAAGCTTTCAAGGCCTGGATGAACGAAATCAAGGCCGCCGCCGGCGTCAAGGGCAAGGATCTCTTCCACCCCGTCCGGGTCGCCCTCACCGGCTCCCACTCCGGCCCCGAATTCGACAAGCTGATCCCACTCATCGAAGACGGTTCCGCTCTGGGCCTCGCCATTCCCAGCGTCCGCGAGCGCATCGAGAGCTTTGTCGGAGTCTAGCTGGCCGTGACGACTCCCGCTCTCACCATCGACCTCAGCTTCCCTCACGCCTGGGAGGCTGAGATTTTGCCCGCTCGTCCCCTCATCCTGCCCCCGCGCCACTTTGTCTATCCCCTCCAGGCGGAAGAAGTGGAGCGCGGCGCGCTCGAAGTGCTGGTCCGGCCCGGCGCTCCAGGAGTTGGCGATGAAGTCCACAAAAAGCATTCGACCTGCGCGCAGCCCTTCCTGGCCACCTGCGCCCTCGGCTTTCGCGATGCTGTCGTGCCGACTGGACTCTGGTCAGCCCCGCGTCCTGAGGACCTCTGCGCCGTCTCCGGCGGCTATGCCTACCTCATCGACACCACCGCCCCGGAGCGCTTCAGCCTGCTCCCCTACCGGCCGGTTTTGGAAGTTCGCCCCGTGCTTGAAGAGGAACTGCTCCTCTTCGTCGGCCACCGCAACATCCTCGCCTGGGGCAGGCATGGCGAGGCCTGGCAATCGGAAAATCTCTCCGATGAGGGACTTACCATCACCGACCTCGAATCCGGCGTTCTCCGCGGCCTGGGCTGGGAGATGAGGACCGACAAGGAAACCCCCTTCGCCCTCGATCTGCGCACCGGCCGCCGTCTTCCGCCGCCCCGTTCCTGACCGTATTTGGCCTATATTTAGGATTCCCGGAAACCACATTCGGGACTATGATGGTGCCCGGAGAATGACCATGTGCCAATACGTTTTTCTATGTCAGGATTGCGACAAGGAATTCACCAAGGATCTCCACATGGCGGAGCTCGAAAAGGGCGGCATTGTGTGCCCCCACTGCGCCAGCAAGCGAGTCACCCAGAAGGTAACGGCGTTCTCGGCCGTAACCTCCAGGAAGAGCTAGTTCCCGCATCTTCTCGATCCCTGTGAGGCTTTAGGATCAGGGTGTCTACTTTGCGACTGAGTCCTCTATCAAGGACGAACGGGGGCTAACTTGTACTTTCCGCGAGCCCGGACGCCGCTTCCTATCCAACCTTGACGTCTTCCATGCTTGCAGGCAGGATCGCCTCATACCCCGCATACACCCCTTCAAACACCGAGTCCCAACTGGCCGTAAGCGCGTACCTCCGCGCCTCCAACCGCATCTCCGCGTGTTTTAGCGGGTCGCTCAGCACTCCAGCCACCGCGGCGGCAAATCCCTCGTCCGCCACTACTCGCCCCGTCTCGCCTTCGCGCACAATGGTGCACGGCCCCCCGTCGGGAGTCACAATCGCCGGAACGCCCGAGGCCAGCGCCTCCAGAACCACATTTCCAAAGGTGTCGGTGTGCGAGGGAAACACCAGAAGATCCATATTCGCGTAAGCTGTCGCAAGCTCTTCCCCACGCAGGACACCCGTAAATTCCGCCCGCGGCAATCGCTCGCGCAGCCAGCCCTGTTCGGCGCCGTGGCCCACGATCAGGAACCGGAAGCTCCAGTGGCCCATCTCTTCCAGCTCTTCCTGCACTTTGGCCAGCAGGGCTACGTTCTTCTCCACCGACAGCCGTCCTACAAACCCCAGCACCTGGTCGCGGTCCTCGGGCCTGCGGTTGCGCTTCGACGGATGGAAAAGCTCCGCATCCACACCCCGCGGCATCAGGCCGCAGGGCCTGCCGGTGGTCCTCTCCAGCAGCGCGCAGAGCTCCGGGTTGGGCGCAAACAGAACCTGCGCACTCGAATAGAACCTGGCTGCCACGGCCATGGTCAGGTCTTCGATCTTCTGCCCAGCCGCAGCCGACTGACTCTCCGGCAAAAAGCGCAGCAACCAATCCGACCGCCGCGCCAGGTACTCATGCACATTGGTGTGCCAGCTCGCGGCCAGCGGCACGCCAAGGTGGAGCGCCAGTCCTGCGCCCAGCATTCCCACTTCGCTGGGACCGGTAATGTGGATCAGGTCCGGCTTGAACCTCTCCAGTACCTCGCCGATCTGCGGAATGTGGCGTAAAAACGCCGGGTCGAAGCGCAGGTCCTTTTCAAGCGCAAAGGCAAGAAAGCCGCGCGGCAACTCCAGCGTCCACACATTGCCGTCTTTGGTGATGGACTGCTCGCGGTCCCCGGCGCGAACGCAAAGAAAGGGCAGATTCCGCCTGCGCGCAAAGGCCTCGAAGTGGCGGCTCGTATGAGCAACCCCATTCACCTCGTGAAATGAGTCGGGGAAGTAGGCCACGCGGGGCATTCGTTCATTCATATCTATTACTGGAATCCCAACCTGATTTCATTCTATGTAAAACAGTGCGGCGTTAGCGTTGTTAGCGGAGTTCGCAGAGTCAGTTTTTGCTAACTCCGCTCACCTTACCCGTCATGCTCTCCCAAAGCCAGCCGCAACTGCTGCGAGTCGCTCCACGCGAAGCGCAGGCCGCCGGAAACCAGGCCATTGCCCATCATCTGCACCATCCCGATCACCCAGTTCATCGCCCTGGGCGCGTGTCCCTTCGGCCAAAGTTCGCTGAGCGGCCGGATCACGCCGTTGGCGTCCGGATGATAGACGCGCTCATCCCACGTCCGCGAGCCCTGCGGAAACTCCGGGTAGTGCCGGATGGCGTCGATGGTCGACCGCAGAATCCGGTGCTTCCACGGTTCGGCATACTGCGGCATGAAGAGCACATCGCTCTTCTTTTCCCGCCGCACTTCGTGTACAAACTCGGTGAAGCTGGTGGCATTGGTCAGGTTGATGTTGGCATTCGGTTCCACGCCATGCCGGTCGCCGCCGGAGATCAACAACATGTTCCGCTTCTCGGCCAACCTCCGCACCGCCCGGTTTTCATGCCAGGTGCGCAGCCCGTTCAGTTCCAGCGCGTGCAGGTAATTGCCGTTCTTCAGCAAAAACTCGTTGACCAGAAACTCGTACTTTTCCTTGCCGATCCGGTAAAGATCCCACAGCGGGTGGTTAAAAACCACCAGGACATTCGGCTCCTCGTGGAGCGCAACCAGAATCTCGGTGAGCCGCGCGTCGCTGGGATGGGCGGTAAATTCCTTCAGCGTCTCCATCCACTCCGTGGCCCGTGCGCTGGGCAGGTTGTGCACGCCCAGGTGGAAGGACTGTTCCCCATAGGGCGCGCTCCACTCCAGCGAAACCGGAATCTGCCGCGCGCTGGGAACGGTGCGCAACAGCATCGGCGCCTTGATATTGTCGTGGTCGGTGATGGAAACCATCGAAGCCAGGTCCAGCTTCTCGATCTGGCTGCTCTCCAGGTCGAACGCCAGTTTGGGAGGCATCGGCGGCGTCCAGTAGCTGGCCACGTAATTCACCTGCACCCCGTGCATTTGCTCCGACCGGCGCTCCAGCCGTGAAAGCAAAGGGCGAATCACTGGGTACTGGTTGCCCAAATTCGCCAGGAAGTCCAGTGTTTCCTGCGACTGGTTGGTGTGACTGTGCAACGAAACACCCGTGCGAAAATTCTTGGACGCCATTTTGTCGCGCCACAAGTACGAGATGGTCGAATTGGCCATTCTGCTCCTCGATTCCGCGGACTGACTGGAAATCTCGTAGCTAGTATCGGTCGGTGGCCATTAAGGGAGGGTTAACCTGCTGCGAATGCCGGTTCAAATAAGAAAAGAATCGTCAGATTAACTAAAAAACTGGAAACAGAGCGGTAAATTCCCTGAAAACTCCCAAGAAATGTCCCAAATGATTGTCTCCATCCCCGCTTACTTGCTGGTCTTGGCCAACTCCGGACCCAGAAAATCCTCCACCGTCCAGCCAGCCATCAGATCCTCGCCGACCGCGATCTGTTCGCTCTCCGCCAGTGTGCCCGCGGCCAGCTCGGCCTTCAGGTAGTTCTCCGTCAACCCCTGCCGCAGAAGCTCGAAAGCCTGCTCGGGCGTATCGGCAAACTGGAACAGTTCGATGTCCTTGGGCGAGATGGCCCCGGTGTCCACCAGCGTATCCAGGTTGAAGACCTTCTTCCAATAATCCGAGCCGTAGATCACCACCGTCATCTTCTTTGCTAATTTGTGGGTCTGGGCGAGGGTCAGAATCTCGAACATCTCGTCCAGCGTCCCAAAGCCGCCGGGAAAGACCACCAGGGCCTTCGACAGGTAGGCGAACCACAGCTTGCGCATGAAGAAGTAGTGGAATTCAAAGTTGAGAGAGGGGGTGATGTAGGGGTTGGGGCTTTGCTCGAAGGGCAGCCGGATATTCATCCCGATGGTCTTGCCGCCCGCCTCGTGTGCGCCGCGGTTGGCCGCTTCCATGATCCCCGGGCCGCCGCCCGACATCACCACGAACCGCGCCCGTTGCGAGGGAATCCGCTTGGCCCACTTGGTCAGCATCCCGGACAACCGCCGCGCGTCCTCGTAGTAGCGGGCCATCTCGACCGCCGCCACGGCCCGCTTGCGCTGCAGCTCCGTCGCCCTGCCCTCGGCAATCTCCGGCATGCTGGCCGGCTGTTCGTGACTGGGAGCCGCTTGCGTCGAGCCTGTATTGTCCAGCAACTCGAGTTCGTGGTCGGCCTCCGCGCGCCCGCGGAACCGCGCCGAGCCGAAAAACACCACGGTGTCCTGAATCTGTTCCCGGCGGAACCGCGCCAGCGGCTCCATGTACTCTGCGACAATTCGGATCAACCGTCCGTCGGCGCTATCCAGAAAGCCGGAGTTCTCGTAGGCCAGCGGAGCGCGTTCCAGCGGAGGAGGAGCCCCGTTGCCGGGAATCACCGCCGCGTGAATCTCCGCACCCGCAGTACTCGTTTCAACGGCGCCCGGCGCTGTTCCCTGTTCCCTACTCCCTACTCCCTGCTTTTCGTCGCTCATTGCTTGTCCGTCCCTTGGCGGACCGCATCTTGAAACGCAATCCACAGATTCAAGAGCCCCAGCCCCGACACAATCCCCCGCACCGCCCCATGGGCCGCAATCGCCGAGAGCGTGGGATACTGCGCAAACAGGGGATTCTGGTCCCAGAAAACCCTGGACCACGGCGCATAGCAGACCGCCAGACCGATGTACATCCTCAACAGAACCCGTAAAAACAGTTCGGCGCGCTCCAGCCAGCGCGGAATCCGCTGCGGCGTGTGGCGTGGAGTCTGGGTGGCAGGCTGACCCTCGGGTTCGGAACTGAACAGCGAACCGGAAACAGGCACGGGACCGGATTCGGGCGCAGGCCCCCGGTTCACGGCAAGGGAAGGCGATTTCAGTTCCGGCTGCTGGGACATTCTCAATCTGCGCACGCCGCCCCCGATCTCCACTGATTCGCTCCTTACATGCCGTGCGTTGACCCTGTCAAAGCGACTCAAAGGACGCTTCCATGCGGCCATTTCCCCTGGCAAAACTCCGCCGCCAGGCGTGCGATCCGAACTGAATAAACCCGTCCGGTTCAGGGACTCTGTACTGCCACGGTATCACAGCCGCCGTCCTCGCCAAGCGCTGTGCCTCACCCTTCGAACCTGCCCCAAAAACTGTTCGCCAAGGTCGGATGTGGAGAGACTTCTGTGCCGACGCAACTTGTCAAATGAGTCGTGGATTGGACGCAAAAAGCGGTTTTTTGAGCTAAAAATGCACTCAAAACGCGTAAAAACGGGCCAAAAACGGGCATGTCTGTTTACCTTTTAATTAACTGAAATAATTCGTAAGTTGTTCATTCATTGCAAGTTACTGTAATTTTAAGGCGAAAATTACCCCAAAAACAAGTAGGGGGGTGGGAGTCAGGAACTTTTTCAGGCCGAAACGGGGGCTGAGAAGGCTGCGGAAGGGGAGATGCAATCCCGAAAAACAATCCCTCAGGGGCTGAAGCCCACGCCATTTTTTAGCCACTTACGGCACGACTGAAGTCGTGCCCTGACACACAACGCCTTCCACGAGAGTTTTGCCGCAGTTTACAAAGCCCGGTCGATTCTGCGGGCTTTCTGCGGAGATTGAAACTCCCGCCTCCCTCCGGATCGAGTCCCATCACAATTTGAGAAGCCGAGGAGGGATTTCGGTCTTTTGCTCTTCTCTACCAGTGTGCGCCAAGGAGGCGAAATTATCTGCAAGCACCTGCGGTGCGGCCATCCGCCTTCGGCTGGTCCGCGCCAGAAAAAAGGCGCGGCATTGGTGCGGTGGGAGAACTGGCTGGGGCTGAATGAGGGCTGAGGTTTCCCACTCTTCCGCGATGAAACTGCGGAAGGATGGGGCACCCAGATTCCGTGGTTATGCTCACTTCTCCCGGTGCCTGGAGCGCCCGCCCGCCTGCCCCATTCCCGGCTACGAAATCTGGTAGACGCCGTAGTCGATTGTGAGCACCGCCGTGCCGCCGATCCGCACCTTGGTTTCGCTCCGGTTTTTCTCCGGAAGCCAGAAATCGCCCCTCTTCGCGTTGGTAAACTGTATCCGCGTCCGCGAAATCCAGAAGGAAGGGTTTTTAGCCGGCTCCGCTTCGACCTTGGCCAGCGCAAAGTCCGCCGCATCCACCCAAATCTTCCCCCGGTAAAGGAATTTGCTTTCCTTCACCGGCTCCACGTCCAGAATGTAGGCCGGGCGGCCGCCCAGGCTCTCAGTCCCCACCAGATGGAATTTGTAGTTGGCCGCAGTCAGCGCGGTCGCGCCTTTATCCTGCGCAGCTTCCTTTTCGCTCTCCACCGCGCGCTTCAAGACCTTCTCGCAAAGAAGCTTCGAGCCGCTCTGGGAAACAATCCGGAAGCTCTTCCCTGTAGAGGCTTCGTACGCAACTTCAACGTCCATCCTGGCCACAATCGACTTCGAAAATCCCCGGTACTCGACCTGGTAGTGGCGCACGGATTTGTAATGCTTCAACGCTTGCGTCCGCGCCTGATTGTGGCGCTGCATCTGCTCGACAATCTGCGCCGAGCTTAAGTTCGCCGCGGGCGATATATCCCCGTTTGCCGCCCACGCCGCGCCGGCCGCCAGCAGAAACACCGCTACGATCAGGACTTTTCCTGCCTTCGAGATCATGGACGCATGATACCGCGGCTACGGGACCCTGCGGCAAGGATTCCGCCCGCCGTTTGCGACCCCTTTGCTGTCCGGGAACTGCCCCGCCGTCTCGCGCATTCCCGCCGCGGTCCTTCGCCGATTCATCGTAACTTTTTCAATTTTGTACAAAATTGACCAGACGCGGGAGACGATTCGGGCATCTTATGTGGGTGTGCGGTTCCCAGCAGGTGAGCAAGCAAGCCTTTTGGAGAAACGCGAAGGACGCACCTTCCTTCCGCACAATGGACCATCCTAATTAACGGTCTCGCCGGGATCTTTCCAGACCCATCCAAGACTCCGGTCGAGATAGCTGTACTACTTCAACCCGAGTCCCCGGGTCAAGCAAAACTCCGCTGCAAGCCAACGACCCCCGTGCGTTTGCAGCAGACTTTCATTGCGGCTCCGCCTTCCCCAGGCTGGAGCCGCATCCATCAGTTGTGAAACACCACATTCAAAAGGGCGTTGCGGACGCGGATCGCCCGGATCGCCGAACTGCGTCCTCCGCAGCAGAATCCGCGCCAGGCGCTTCTCGCTGGTGTTTTTTGATAGATTGAAACAGGTTTTCACCCCGAAAAATTCACCCCTGCAGGTCTTTTGCACAGGTCACCGCGCCTCCGACATCGCCGCGCATGCACCTTCTTGCGCAACACAGGCGCTGCGTTCAACCTGCCAAAAATGCGAAAATGGGATCAGCGCCCGGTCCTTTGCTCAGTTCAAACCGGCGCAGGGGAATTCTTTGGCCAAGCTGCGAGTTCTGTCCACGCACCTGTTCCTGAAACAGCGTCTGCACCCTGGCTTGCTGGAGCTCGCCGCACGCTCCGGTGCGCAGGCGGTTGAGATCTTCGCCGCACGCCAGCACTTCGACTACACCAGCCGCGAGCACGTCTCCGAACTGGCTGCCTGGTTCCGCTCCAACTCCCTGGAAATCTGGTCCATGCACGCCCCGCTCTTCCCCGACTACGAGATGGGGCGCGCCGGCGCACCGCCGGTGAACGTGCTGCATCCGGAGAAGTCCCGCCGCATCGACGCAATGGACGAGATCAAGAGGGCCCTCGAAACGGCCGAGTATATTCCCTTCCGCAACCTCGTTCTGCACCTTGGCGAGCGCCACGATGAATGGTCTTCCCGCTCCATCGAGTACGCGCAAACCGCCCTGGAGCACCTGGGCGCCTTTGCGCACCCCCTGGGCGTGCGCCTGCTGGTGGAGAACCTGTTGAGCGAGCCCACCACGCCCGAGCACCTCGTCTACATCCTCGACTCCGGCCACCTCTCTTCGGTCGGCGTCTGCCTCGACCTCGGCCACGCCCACATCACCACCGGCGTGCACGACGCCCTGGCCACGCTCTCTACCCGCATTGTTTCCGTCCATGCACACGACAACCACGGGATGAAAGACGAGCACCTCTGGCCCGGCGACGGCACCATCGACTTTCCGGCCACGGTGGAGGCTCTGAACGCGCTGCCCGCTCCCCCGGCCATCGTCCTCGAACCCGGTCACAGCCTCCCCGACGCCCCGGCCGAGCTTCCCGAGCGCATCCGCCAGGCCTTCGAACGGCTCGACTGAACCACCGGCCCAGTTGAGCCGGTTTACCACATCTTGAGCGGACCGCCCGGCAGCGGAAACAGCCTTACCCGCAGCCGCTCCGCCTGCACCTCCACCGCGATCTGCGCAGTCGCCGTCAGGCCGTCTCCAGCCGCCGTCACCGTCACCTGCGCCGTTCCCGCACGCGCCAAGGGTCCAGCCTTCAAGGTAAGAACCGCCGCGTTGGCTCCGGCTTCCGGACGCAACGGATTGGCGCTCCATTGCGCGGTGACATTTCCAGGCAGACCTGTCACTGCCAACGTCAGATTCCCCGCGAACGACCCTCCCGTGGCCGCCGTCACGCGCACCTGGGCCGAGCCGCCCTGCACCATCACCACCTGGCTGGCCGCAGCGCTCAAGCCGAGCGTCGGCGGCAGGGCTGCGCCGTTCCCCCATTCATTTACCAGCACCGCCCCATCCACCGAACCCAGGCCGGTCGCCAGGTTGTACTCTGCTCCACCGGCCGAAAATCCCTGCACCCCTGGTACGCTGTTGTTCCCCGCCGGGGTCGAGTGGAATGGACTGGCCGGCGCGCTCAGCAGGCTGTAAAGCTCTGGATTGGCGTTGCCCTGCCCTGTTCCCCTCTTCTCCACCACCAACGCCATCACCCCGGCCAGAGAGGGCGCGGCCGCGGAGGTTCCCGACACGATCCAGTAGCTTGCGTTCTCGTAGATGATCGTTCCGTCGTGCGCCGCTGCCGTCATGGCCACGTCCGGAACCGCCCTCATGCCGTTGGCAGCGCCGGTTCCGTCCACTCCCTGCTGCCAGACCGGCTGCGCGTACACCTGGCTCGCGCCGCCGCCCGACGCCCACAGGCCCACGCCGCCATTGGCTCCGCTCTCGTTCCAGACCTCCTCTGGAATGTAGCCGAGCGCCGACCCCTGGCTGGGGCTGTTGGTTGCCGACCAGTACTGGCCCGCATTCCCGCCTTCGTCGAACTCGGTTCCTCCCACGCAGGTCGAGTAAGGCGAGCTGCACAGCCCGTTCACCGCCGGTTCGGTCGACGTCTCAATCCACCCCGAGTTGCACCCCGCCGCGCCTGCGTCGCCGGAGGCTACCAGCACGCTCATGCCCTGGCTGGCCGCCTGCTCCCACAGGCTCTGGTAAAACGCCAACTCCGTCGCTCCCATCTCCGCTTCGCAACTGCCATAGCTCACGCTTACCACCGGCGCCAGCGCGTGGTTCACCACGTAGGCCGACGCCAAGTCCACGCCGTCGCTGGTCGCCGTGGAAGCCGCCGTCACCAGCTTCACCGCGGCCTCTGGTGCGACCGCTCCGGCCCACTCCACGTCCAGCGTCGACTCGTCCTGATCGCCGGAAACAAGGCCCGGATCGGCCCCATCCAGAATGATTGCGGGATTGTTGGCAGCCAGTCCCGAAGCCGTGCGAAAAGCCGCCACATCACTCAGGTTGATGTTGCTGCGCCCCGCAATGGCAATCGAAACCCCCGCGCCCGTGGTTCCTGCTCCATAGACCGGATTCAGGTCGTAAATGGTGGCGTAGTCGGCTGGAAACAGGTAGTGGTTGCCGCCCATATCCCACTGCGGCCGAGGCCCCAGCGCCCGCTCGGTCCGCCCCGCCCGCGCGCGCCGAAAATCGTGCAGCGAGACAACCCCTTCCACCGCCCCGGCCAACGCCGCCGGAATCTGCGGATCTTGAGAGTTCGCCAGATGCAGCGCGCCGCCTATTTTGTAGCGCCGCATCCCGGCGTGAAAAGCCTCTTCCACTTGCCCGGCCGTCCCTGAGAAAACCACCATCCGCTGGCCGGCCGGAATCTCGTTCACCGCGAACCCGTGCCCTTCCAGCCAGGCCCGGACGCGCGCCTGGTCCGCCACGCTTGCCCCGAACCGCGCCCCAAATTCCGCCGGCGTCAGCCATTGGTGGAACGCGGCCGAGCGCGGATTCTGCTGCGCCTCCACCAGCGCATCCAGTTCCTTCTGCTGCGCGCTTGAGGCCTTCAGCAGCAGCACCATCCGCTCCAGCCGCGTCTCCTCCGCTGCCGCGCCCAACAGAAATTCCGGCCGCGCCAGCGGATGCACATTGCCAGCGAGGGTCACCGTCCGCGCTTCGTCGATCCGTGCCGGGATTTGGGTCTGCGCAGGGGCGCACCGGGGCGCTGCCGTGAGCGCGAGGGCTCCGGCGAGGAACCAATGTATTCGAATCAAGTTGGGATCTCCTGCCGCTCGGGAAGGGAGTGTTTCTATCGGGGTAGATCGGTCTCCCAAAACCTTAGCGGCGTCTCATCTATTTCCACTTTAGGGTCGAAATTCTCCAGGCTTTAGCGAATAATCTCGATTCTTTAGCGCAGCCAATCACCAAGGTACTTGGCCCTGTAGCGCAACAAGACAGTCCGGCGATTTTGCACAATAAATGGGGCAATCGAGCATTCTGGAAATGTGAAAGGTGTCGCGGGAGAGATAACGCAGAGTAACTTCCGATTTGGCGACAATCCGGGCATAACTCGGATTATCAAGTTGCGGTTGATTTTTTTCTTGAGAGATATGCCTAATTGAGGTCTATAAGGACCTCAAATTGTCGACGTACTCCTCGATGGATTGAACGCTCAACGTCCACGGAATCTGCCAGAAGCGAAGGCGATAAAGGGCAGTCCACCCGTTGGAGTGAGCGATCTTCTCTTCAGGTTCCCTATACTTGAAGGGATTCTCGTCTGTCTGGACCGCAATGAAAGTGCTGTAAACACCTTTTCCTTTTCCTGAACCTAGGGTGCTGTCAAAGATGACCACCCTGATTCCGGCCTTCTCCCCTTCGATGAAATTCCAAGCTCGGGTAATGGTGTTCCATGGAGCTCCTCTCACTTGGAGCGAAGTTGGTAACGGACGGTGGCCTTTCCGGAGATACAGGAGAAGGGGTTCGCCTTCTCTAAACTGGAAGCCCAGTCTGAGAGCAAGAGCCCTCATGGTCACGGAGCGAAATCGGTACAAAAGCTTGATCCCGATAAAACACAGTGCGAGGATCAATAAGGCGATTACAAAGCCATTCAAACGCATGGATTGCATTATAGGATGGAATCCAATGGAGTTCGGGCATGTTCCGGGTGGTTAACCGCCTATTCGGAAGTTTGGAAAAGAGCAGCCGCAGATCCCTCACTGCGTTCGGGATGACAACGCTTTTTTGGGCGCTCGGAGCGGATGACTGCCTACCCGGAGGTTACAAGAAACAACCGCAGGCCCTTCGCTGTGCTCAGATGACAGAGCTGAGGAAAGAAGTGCGAGGGGGTTGTATCACCGCCAACCCGGCCGCATTCGGACTCCCACTCCACTCAATTCCGCGCTTTATTTCTGGCGCGGACCGGCCGAAGGCAGTTGGCCCCACCGCAGGTGGCTAATTGGCTTTCGATGTGATCTTGGCAAACATGCGCTCGAAGACCTTCTCGATGTATCCATTTCCGTTAAACGCATCGCTTGGCAGCACCCCGATAAACCGGATGGTCCCGTTGCTGTCGAGCACAACGCCAAGAGGATAGTCGACCACGCCGAAGGTTTTCGCGGTCTGGCCGGGGACTTCGAGCGTGGGCGTGCCCGCCAGTTGCTTCTCGTTCTCTGCGTGCAGCACTTTGCCGGCGTCTTGCGCGTCGGCAGGCGAATCTTCAGAGTAGAGCATCCCGTAGGCGTGGATTGGCGTATGGCTGTTGACGATGGCGAACTTCGTCATGGTCTTCATCAGTTCGCGGCACTCGATGCACCAGTCGGAAAAGAGCACGAGCACGGTAGCTGCGCCAAAGTTGGGATCGATCTGGGGCTTGGCGCTGGCCGATTGCAGCGTTCGTGTCGGTTGCACATCCGGCAAATGCGTACCCAGCAACTGGTATTGGGTTCGCACTTGATTGATCTCCTGCTGGTCTTCGGCGGGGATTGCGGTCAGTTTGTGAAGCGCCGCGTCGAGGTCGGCTGAGGCTGCCGCCGCGGCATCGGAGTTGTCCGCAAAACGATTGAGAAACGCCAGCTCCATTGCGGACGCGTACAGCGCGCCGGTCGAGATGGTGGTATCGCCGTGTGTAGCCTTCAACGGGCCGGGCTGGCTCAACGCCTGTACGATGGCGGTGTGCTCCTCGTTGGCAAGCGCCAGCGCCTCCGGGTTGCCAGCGTGCTCGAGCGTGTCTTTCATGTACCGGACGGTGTAAGCCACTTCGGCGTCGTACGGCTGGCGCCCCAGCATCTCGCGCGTGGTGGCCAGCGCCAGGTCCAGCGCGTTGATGTGCGCCAGCGCGCTCACGCTGATGGCATAGGCCTGCGTGCGATGCGGATCTTCCTTGCTGGCAATATACTTGAGCGCCGCTTCGTTGGCGGGACTCCAGTCCTGGCCAAAGGCGCAGAGGTGCGCGAGGTCGTAGAGGTCCTCGCCCTGATAGTCGTCGGACTTGACCGCATCGCAGGCCTCATGAGCTCTGTGCATGCCCACTGCCAGAGCACTTAGCTCCGCCTCAGACCAGTTGTCGAGCGAAGCGCGCACCGCTTCCAACGGATGCATCGCGTCTTTATAGATGGCGCCGGGAGCTTCGCGCGCGGGTGCGGAAGTTTGCGGGGATGCGGCCGTCTGGGCGGTTGGTTGCGTTTCGGCGGGAGTCGGAACAGGAAGCGTCTGGCCGGGCAGCGCCAGGGGCATACCCGCCGCGGCAACCAGCGCGCCGGCAAAGAGGATTGGTGCGTAGAGGGCGGGTGTCGTCATGGGAACCTCCCGGGCTGATCTTCCTTCCATAGTGTAATGAGTGCTGCAGACCATTACATGGTGCGAGCTGTCGCGTCTACAGGATGGATGGTAAGCAGCGTGAAATCATGCGAGTGGTTCCGCGACAAGCCGGGAATGACGTCGTGGACGAAGCATATGGTGTTGGGGATGGGTACGCGCAGAATTCAGTCTTTGATGCTCCTGTTTGCTCTCGTTCTTCCGATGTTGCTTCACGCTGAGGACCGAACAGAGTCCGGTGCTGGAGCGATCAGCTTTGGTGAACTGCCCTCGCAAACAACATCCACCGACGCCGATTCGTATCACCTTCGATTTACGGTCAACGAAATCGAGCTGACGTTCCGGGCATTCGATGCGGACGGTGCGCCCCTGCTTCATTTGACTTCGGACGATGTGCGTCTGTGGGACGATGGGAAGCGCCAGAACCGCCTAGTGATGCTGGAGCCCTACCAGAATCTTCCGATTCGGGCGGGGTTCGTGATGGATACGAGCACCTCGATGTCGGAGCATATCGGCGAGGATCGCGCCATGATTGAACTTTATGCGACCCGCCTGCTTCGCAAGGGAGTGGATCGCGGCTTCCTGATGGAATTCGATACGTTGTCCCTGATGCTCCAGGACTGGACGGCCAATCCATCCGACCTCTTTGCGAGAGCGAAAAGCAAGGCTCGAAGGCCGCCGGGCCATCTACCCCTTACATCGATCTACGATTCCCTGTACACAGCCTGCCGCGATCAGTGGTCCGGGGATCGCGGATCCATGACGGGAAATTTCATCCTGCTGTTCAGCGATGGGGTGGACGACGACAGTCACGCATTTCCAAGCGAGGTTGTGGATATGTGCCAGCGAAGGCGCGTGGCGATCTATGCCATCACGTTCGATCGAAAGTCTGCATTCTCCAGCGGGCAGAGGAATCTGGAAGAACTAACCAGCGAGACGGGCGGACGTGTCTTTTTTGCTCCCAAAGGGGGCCAGCTTCTGGGAGATCTCCAGACCATTGAAGCAGAACAGAGGAATCAATATCGACTGGTGTACAAGCCGACCGATTTCAAGGCGGATGGCAAATTCCATCACGTCAAGCTGCGGTGCTCCATTAAAGGAGCAAAGACAGTTTCCAGGCTAGGTTATTACGCATTTGCGAGGCCGTAGCAGGGCTTGCGTTTGTGTTTGGAGACTGGCTTCTGCGAGTTCGCGGTGACACCGACGTAGAACGGGCGGCTGCGGTTCGGCAGGACGGAAGTGAAAACAGGTGGCTTTGCAGGGGTGGAAATCCTAGTGTGGTGTCCCAGAAGTTCTTACCAGAAATCAGGGGTACAAAAGCAGATTCTTCGCTTACCACCCCCGAACTGAAAAACGTTCGGGGCCCCGTTCACTCAGAATGACAGCGGTAATTTTGTCAGGAATTTTTGGAACAGGCGCGTTGCGCAACGCAGGTGCCTGGCAGTACCGCAGGTGAAGGAAGGGAGGGGAAAGAGTCAGAGCAATTCCAGTCTTGGTGTAACGTACAGCGTGGACCGGGAGGTCCACGCTACAGCCGACCGGGAGGTCGGCGTTACTCGTCTATGCGGGCTAGCAGATCCGCGGCAACTGCTCGCCAATCTGGGTCGGAATCACGCGATTCGCGCCCATGGCGGTGCGCGCCACCAACATGCGGGGGTGCGCACCGGTCACACGGCCGATGCGCGCGGCCTCGCGGCCCAGCGCATGACCATGGAGAACCTCAAGAACCCGCTCTGCGGCTTCCGGTGCGACAAAGAACACTGCTTTGCCCTCGTTAGCCACGTAGACCGGGTCAAGCCCCAGCAGTTCGCAGGCCGCCTGCACCTCCGGCCGCACCGGCAGGCTGGGCTCGTCGATCTCAACGCCCACGCCCGAGGACTGGGCAATTTCGTTCAGTGTGGAGGCCAGGCCGCCGCGGGTGGGGTCGCGCATGGCGTGAACCGCGCCGCCAACCTCCTCAAGAACCTCGGCAATCAGCCCGTTCAGAGCCGCGCAGTCGGAGCGGATCTGGCTTTCGAACTCCAGCCCCTCGCGCACGCTCATGATGGCCATGCCGTGGTCGCCGATGGTGCCCGAAACCAGAATCGCGTCGCCCGCCTGCGCCCGGTGCGGGCCCACTTGAATTCCCGGCCGCAGGACGCCGATGCCGGCGGTATTGATGTAGCAGCCGTCGCCGTGGCCGCGCTCCACCACCTTGGTATCGCCGGTAACGATCTGGACGCCGGCGGTGGCCGCAGCCTTGGCCATGTCGCCGACAATCGCCGCCAACTGCGCCAGCGGAAATCCCTCTTCCAGGATGAAGCTAGCGCTCAGAAACTTGGGCTCGGCACCGGAAACGGAGAGGTCGTTCACCGTTCCGTTCACGGCCAGTTCTCCGATCGATCCGCCGGGAAAGAACAAGGGCTGCACGACAAAGGAATCTGTACTCATGGCCACCCGGCCGGCAGGCAGATCGAGCACCGCCGCGTCGCCCAGGTTTTCGAGAGCCGGGTTGCGGAAGGCCGGGAGAAACAGATGCTCTACCAGCTCGTTGCCCAGTTTTCCGCCGCCGCCATGGCCCATTACGATGGTGGAGTAGTCGGCCAGGGGAAGCGGACAGGACCAGTTTGAAAAATCCGGTGCATCTTTCTGAACTGCCGGCGAACCGGTCTTCACTTTCTCAGCCACGCGAGGCTCCCGTCATCCCGCTTCCTGCGCCGGCCAGTTCCTCGGCCGACAGAAAGCGTCCGTAATTGAAGTAAGCCGCGCAGGCTCCTTCGCTTGAAACCATGGTCGCTCCCAGCGGATGCCGGGGCGTACATTGCTTGCCAAAGGCAGGGCACTCGGCGGGCTTGATGGCTCCCCGCAGCACGTCACCTGATCGGCAGAGCGGCGATTCCTGGGTGTGAATGCCGGAGATGTGGAAACGCTCTTCGGCGTCGAAGTCGCGATACTCCGCGTTCAGGCGCCAGCCGCTCAAGGGAATTACGCCAATTCCACGCCACGCCCGGTCCGTCACCTCAAAGACCTCGCCCAGCAACTTTTGCGCGGGGAGGTTTCCTTCACGCGTAACGATGCGCTCGTAGGCGTTCTCGACCTCGTGCCGCCCGGCTTCCAGTTGCATCACCGTGCGGCGAATGCCGTCCAGCAAATCCAGCGGCTCAAAGCCGGTCACCACCATGGGAATCTTGTACTTCTGAGCCAGCGGCGGGTACTCCCAGTAGCCCATCACGCTGCACACATGGCCCGCCAGCAGGAAACCCTGCACCAGGTTGCCCGGAGCAGAGAGGATCGCTTCAATAGCCGGTGGCACCAACACATGGGAGACGAGCATCGAAAAGTTCTTCAAACCGCGCCGCTTGGCCACATGAACGCTCATGGCGTTGGCCGGGGCCGTGGTCTCAAAGCCCACGCCGAAGAAGACCACCTGTTTGTCGGGGTTCTTGAGGGCCAGATCCACCGCATCCAGGGGCGAGTAGACCACCCGCACGTCGCCGCCCGCGCCCTTCACCTGGAACAGATCACCCTCGGTCCCCGGCACACGCAGCATATCGCCGAAAGAGCAGAAGATCACCCCCGGCTGCGCGGCAATGGCCAGCGCTTTGTCGATCAGTTCCAGCGGCGTGACGCAGACGGGGCAGCCCGGGCCATGAATCATTTCGATTCCCGCCGGCAGCATCTGGTCGATGCCGTTTTTGATGATGGAGTGGGTTTGCCCGCCGCAAACCTCCATGATCTTCCACGGCCGCGTGGTGATCTGGTGAATCTCCCGCGCCATGCGCTGGGCAATTTCCCCATTGCGAAACTCGGTCAGGTACTTCATTTAATTGGAGCAGCTCCCATCGGGACAAGCCGACTGGGGTTGGGCGGCGGCGCGCGCAAAGGCTTCTTCTTCCGTGCCCAGTTCCTCGTCCAGCACACCCATCTCGCGGAAGTCGGCGAGGGTCTTCTGGGCTGTCTCCTCGTCGATTTTGGAGAGCGCAAACCCCACGTGGACAATGGTATAGTCGCCCACTACAAGCTCCGGCACGTAGTCCAGGCAGACGCGCTTGACTACCCCGCCGAAGTTGACACGCCCCACCCGGAGACCGCCCTCGGTGGTGATTTCTTCCACTTTTCCTGGAATCGCTAGACACATGGCAACTACTTTATACCGGCTTGGGGGCCGAGTATAGCGTGATTTGGATCACCTCTTTATCCTGCGCGGCGTCCTGTTTGCCCCGGTTAAAGAGCCGAACAAACGCCGCCATGAGCCCAGGGTCAGGTGTCCCGGATATCGATCACGAGACCTGGGACACCTGACCATCTGACCATCGCAAGCGGCAACAGCAACACTCTCGTTCAGCGGATTTAGTGCCTCTTCGACCTTGCGTGCCGGGCAGCGGGTTTCGGTTGCTTGGCAGCAGATTTCCCGTGCCGCGCAGCGGGAGGCGCAGCAGTCGGAACGTCTGAAACCGCGACGTCCGAGACCGCCTTCCACGGTCCATCCGGTTTCTTGCGATAAACCGTAACGTAGCTGCCATGATCGTTAATTAGCTTCTTCGTTCGGGGATCGGTCAGGGTCATTTTGTAGGAGCCTTGTGTGTACGCGAGGTCGCCAGAGTTTGCTACCTCAACGGTGGAAGCCTGAAAAGTCAGCGACACGGCGGGATCGGCCACCATCTGCTTCAGCGAGCTGAGAATAGCGTCTCTGCCTAAAATCGGCGGCATTCCGGAAACAATCAGCACTCCGTCGCCAGCATAATGGGCTGCAATCTTGTCCGGATCTTTTGACTGCCAGTCCTGATTCCATTGCGCTTCGTTATTTTTGATTGCTTTCACGTCAGCATCGTGGGTATCCGCGGGTTGATTGCAGGCAGTTGCCATCAAGGCAATCACAAGAACGCTCAGCAAGGCAGCGAATCGTCTCATTTTGTCTCTCCTCACCCGGAGGAAATCCGAGAAATCTCGAAGATCGCGGTGTCATCTTTTAATGCGAGAGCAGTTTAGCACCGCTACGCTCGCAGTGCGATAGCCTTCAATCCGCAGGCTGGCATGTGGTGTGGTAATCACGGGACTTCCTCAGGAAGCGAATGCTACTCAATCAGGAGTCAAAGAATCAATACATATTATTGACAAATAAGACGGGCGTCGATTGCCAGCTCACTCAGACTGGCTTCTTCCGCTCGTTTTCGGCAACCCGCGCCTTCACCATCTTCTTCACCAGCGTGACTGGGAGCGGCTTGTCCAGAGGAAACTGAAGTGTTCCTTTCGAAGTGCGGTACCCCTTGAGGTCGTCTGCGAGGGCGTCGAGCAGTGAGGCATTCATGGGGAAAAAGCTGCAATGGTTCTTGAACGCCGCGTACCCAACCAGCGCTCCTTTATACCGGAACGCAGGCATCCCGTAGCTGAGGGCCTCCGTTGCCTCTGCCGGCACGACTGATCGAATTGTTGCGCGGACCTTTTCCAACGTGCTGCGCGCAGGTTCAGGCACACGGGCAAGATAGGCTTCTACGTCCTTAGCCAAAGCGAAGCTTTTTAGTGCTTGTACGTCGGCCTTCGCCTCGTTCGCAGGAGACATATCTCACCCCCCTTGGTGTTCAGCGGTTCTTCGACGCCCGCTCCTCGGCCAGATAGGCCAGCCACTCGTCCATGCCCGCGCCGGTTTTGGCCGAGGTCTCGAAGATGCGGATTCCCGGCCGGATTTCGTTGATATTCTTGAGCGCCTCTACCCGGTCGAAGTCGCAGGGCTCGGCAATGTCGATTTTGGTGATGACGGCGGCGTCGGCGGAATTGAACATGGTGGGGTACTTCAGGGGCTTGTCCTCACCCTCGGTGACCGACAGCAAAGCCACGCGAATCTTCTCGCCGAGGTCGTAGCTCGACGGGCAGACCAGGTTGCCGACATTCTCAATGAACAGATAATCGAGATCGGCCAGCTCCCATCCTTCCAGGTGATGGGAGATCATCTCCGCGTCCAGGTGGCAGATTCCATGGGTGTTGATCTGGCGAACCGGAGCGCCGCTGGAGGCCAGCCGCCGCGCGTCGTTGTCGGTCTCCAGGTCGCCTACCAGCGCGGCAACCCGTGCGCCCTGAGCCTTCAACTCCTTGAGGGTCCGCTCCAGAAACGCGGTCTTGCCAGCTCCAGGGCTCGAAACCAGGTTCAGCACCAGCACGCCAGCCGTAGTGTACCGATCCCGCAGTCCTGCCGCCAATTCATCGTTCTTCTTCAGAATTCCACGCCGCAGTTCCACAATCCGGGTTGTCATGCCTTCACCTCTGCCTCATCCTCAATCTCGATCGAATCAATGTCCAGTTCCCTGCCCTGACGGAGGTCCATGGAGGGCTCGCCGCAGAGCGGACAGCGGAAACTTTGCACGCCATCCAGGTTCACGTCGCGGTCGCAGGGCTTGCAGTGCAATACAACCGGCAAGACCTCGACCACCAGCCGCGAACCTTCGAGCGCCGTTCCCTCGGTTCCGATGCCATAACAGAAATCCAGCGACTCCTGGACGACCGAGGCCAGCGCGCCCACTCTGAGGCGTACTTCCTTGACCCGCGCGCCAGGATAAGGGGCCAGAGACTCGGTGACCGAGTCAACGATGCTCGCGACAATGGAAAGTTCATGCATTCAAGAAGAATTTTACGCTTCCGGGTCTTTCGCTGCGAGCGTGAGCGGGACGCAGAACAGCAGTTGTCAGCTGCCAGTTGTCAGTTGTCAGTTCCTCAGGGGCGAGCCTGACCGGGACAGCCGAACGGAGGCAAGTTAGGTCCGATGGCAAACTCCGACTTACGCGTTATAAGCAGGGGACGAGGCCCGGCCTTCGTCTCCCGCCTAGTTGTCGTGGGAGATTATCTGAGATTTTTTGGAATCTCCGAGGGAGCGCCACTCATCCAACTTTTGTAATTTTGCCGCAGAGCTGTTCCCAGGGTTCTCCTGTCGATGGTGCACGCGAATTTTTCCAGAACGCGGGGAGAAAATCATCATCTTGTTGATCCGGCCCAATTGGGTTGACACGGAGCAGGGCAAAAGCAACTGCAGATCCTTCGACTCCGCTACGCTTCGCTCAGGATGACAGTTCAGTGACGGTGCAATTGTTTAGGGCCGGATCAGTAGATTACTTAGGGAGGAATAAATGCAACTTGGATTGATTGGCCTGGGTAAGATGGGCGGTAACATGGCGGAGCGGCTGCGACTGGCCGGCCACCAGGTGGTGGGCTTCGACTTCAACGCCGAGGCAGTGGCACGGCTGACGGCCTCGGGAAACGTGGGCGCTCCGACTCTGGAAGATCTGGCGCAAAAGCTGAAAGTCCGGAGAGCCATCTGGATGATGGTGCCGCAGGGCGATCCGGTGGACGAGACGATTTCGAAGCTGGAACCGCTTCTGAACCCCGGAGATATTCTGATCGACGGCGGTAACTCGTATTACAAGGACTCCATCCGGCGTTACAAGGAAGTTACGGCCAAGGGTTTCCAGTTTGTGGACGTAGGCACCTCGGGCGGCGTGTGGGGCCTGAAAGAGGGCTACAGCTTGATGATCGGCGGCGACCAGGAGCCGGTCGATTTTTTGCGGCCTGTGTTTGAAGCGCTGGCTCCCGCAGCTGACAAGGGATGGGGACGCGTGGGCCCAGCGGGTTCCGGCCACTTTGTGAAGATGATTCACAACGGGATCGAGTACGGCATGATGCAGGCCTACGCCGAAGGGTTTACGATCCTGGAGAAGAAAGAAGAGCTGGACCTGAACCTGCCGCAGATCGCCCAAATCTGGCGTTACGGGAGCGTGGTGCGCAGTTGGTTGCTGGACCTGACCGCCGATGCGCTCAACAAGAACCCCACGCTGGAGGGACTGGAAGCGTACGTGGCGGATTCGGGCGAAGGACGGTGGACGGTTTTCGAGGCGATCGACCTGAACATCTCCGCGCCGGTGATTACCGAATCCTTGATGCGGCGCATCCGCTCACGCGAGGAAAACAACTTTACCGACCGGATGCTGTCCATCATGCGCAACGAGTTTGGCGGACATGCGGTGAAGAAGGACTAGCTGACAGTGGGCAGTGGTCAGTGGACAGTGGACAGCTGACAGCTAACAGCTTTCAGCTCTCAGTAAAAGCTGTCAGTAGCGAACTCTCATCAAACTGTCTTTAGCTGTAGGCTGGCAACTGTGAGATGTGAGCTGCAACAGGAGGTCGAAGAGTTATGGCGACAATGCAAATGAGTGTCCGCCCGGAGGATCTTTCCCAGGTTCCCAAGGGCAGCGAGCGGATTCCCGACGCGGGGATCATGGTGATCTTCGGCGCGTCGGGCGACCTGACCAAGCGCAAGCTGTTGCCTGCGCTCTTCCATCTGGAACAGGTTGGACTGCTGCCCAAGGAGTTCGCGATTGTGGGCGTGGCGCGGCGGCCGTTGGGCGATGAGTTCGCGGCCGACATGCGGGCGGGCATTGTGGAGTTCGGCGGCGTGGAGGCGGGCGATCCCAAGCTGGATAACTTCGTGAAGCGGATCAGTTACTATCCGCTGAACTTCGACGCCCTGGCCGACTATGCGGGATTGAAGACCGAGTTGGACCGCATCGACAAGGAAAGGGGCATTGGCGGCCACCGGATGTTCTACCTGGCCACCGCGCCGGAATACTTTGCCGCCATCATTGAGAACCTGGGCGCGGAAGGAATGGCGCAGCCGCAGCAGGGAAAGGTCGGGGTGGTGATCGAAAAGCCCTTCGGCCACGACCTGGAGTCGGCGCGCGAGTTGAACCGGCAGGTGAACGCCGTCTTCCACGAGAGCCAGGTCTTCCGCATCGACCACTACCTGGGCAAGGAGACAGTGCAGAACATTTTGGTGTTCCGGTTTGCGAATGGGATCTTCGAGCCCATCTGGAACCGCAACTACATTGACCATGTGCAGATTACGGCGGCGGAAACGCTGGGAGTGGAAGGCCGCGGGCCGTTCTACGAGAAGGCCGGGGCGCTGAGGGATGTGGTGCAGAACCACGTGATGGAGCTGCTGAGCTTTGTGACCATGGAGCCGCCTTCGAGCTTCGACTCGGAAGCCGTACGGCGGGAAAAGGTGAAGGTGTGGCGGGCGATCCCGTCCGTTCCGATTTTGAACGCGGTGCGCGGGCAGTACGGCGCAGGGCTGGAGGACGGACAGCATGTGGCCGGCTATCGCGAAGAGGAGCGGGTCAATCCGGAGTCGGGCACCGAGACCTATGCGGCGCTGCGGCTGGAGATCGAGAACTGGCGCTGGGCGGGAGTTCCCTTCTACCTGCGCGCGGGCAAACGGCTGAAAAAGCGCGCCACGGAGATCAGCATCCAGTTCAAACAGCCGCCGCTGCTGATTTTCGACCGGATGGCGGCCAGCGCGCCCTGCCAGGAGATTCAACCCAACCTGCTGACCATCCGCATCCAGCCGGACGAAGGAATCGCGCTGCGCTTCGGCGCCAAGGTGCCCACCACGCCAAACATGGACGTTTGCCCGGTGAACATGGACTTCAGCTACGAGGCGGCTTTCGGCAAATCGAGCGCCAACGGCTATGAGCGGCTGCTGCTGGACGCGATGCTGGGCGACCAGACGCTGTTTTCGCATCGCGACGGCGTGGAGATCAACTGGGCGCTGTACACGCCGATTCTGGAGGCCTGGGCGGCGAAGAAGCCGGAGGTTTTTCCGAACTACTTTGCCGGATCGTGGGGTCCGGAGTGCTCCGACCATCTGCTGGAGCGCTGGGGACACAAGTGGCGGAACGATCTGGGAAGAAAGGCGTGAGGAAGCGGAGTTAGGGCGGTTAGCGGAGATTTTCGCATTCCCACCCTTCCGCGATGAAACTGCGGAAGGATGGGGCACCCATTTCAGTGGCGGGGAAAGAGTGGCCACTCCAAAGCCGGACTGCCATGGATGTGCTTTCCCCGGTGCCCAAAAGCGAGGCACCTGGGGCACCCGCCTTTGGCGCTATTCGCGGACGATTTTGACGAAGATGCCGTCGGGGAGTTCGCCGCCGAGGAGGTGGACGACGCCGTCTTTCACGTAGCCTTCCAGGACCTGGCGAGCGGGTTTGGCGGCGGGCGAAGGGGTGGGGCGCAGGATGGGCGTGGTGACCAGTTTGCCGTAGGGACGGGCGGCAGGAGGGGTGACCGGCTCACCAGCCGGGCGACCCATTCCGCGGTCCATGGCCTGGTTGGCCAGTTCGTCGGCTTCCTTGTTGCCGCCGCGCAGGGTGTGGCGGATTTCGAAGTGCTCGATGCGGCGGGCGCGCTTGCGGGCTTCTTCATAGAGCGGGCGCAGGACGGGGCTCTTGACCGCGTACTTGCCTTGCATCTGCTTGACCATCAATTCGGAGTCGGAGATGACGCGCAGGCACTTCGTGCTGTTCTCGATGGCCCAGGCCAGGACCGCGAGAAGGCCGGAGTACTCGGCGTAGTTGTTGGTCTGGATGCCGAGGAACTCGCTGAGCTGTGCAACGACGCGGCCGCGGGGATCTTCAACGACTGCGCCGTAGCCGGAGGGGCCGGGATTGCCGCGGGAGCCTCCGTCGCAGTGAGCAGTGAACCATTCGGCGGTGGCGGAGGCGGCGGGGGGATCAAAGAGATTTCCGTTCATCGCTTTTCAGTGTACCGGGCAGGGGCGGGTTCGCTCACAAAATGGCCCGGACGCAGTCTACCTGAATGCGGAAACCTTTATCCCGGAGCAGAGACGCGATGGCGACGGATGCAGTCATTTTCCCCACTTCCCCGGTTCCGATTGCAGACTCCTTGGCCTGGCCTGGAGCTAGGAGGGTACAATCCTCCCCAGGCATGGCTGCGACGAGGGCAATGAACGGACCGAAAAGTGCCGAAGAGCGGATGCAGGCGCGCGCGCCGGAGATGGAGCTGATCCGCGAGGCGCAGGCGGGGTCGCGGACGGCGTTCGACGCGCTGGTGCGGCAGTATGAGCAGCAGGTTCTGCGGCTGGCGCTGCACCTGACGGGCTCGGAACACGACGCCGAGGACATTTACCAGGAAGCGTTTCTGAAGGCCTTCCGGTACCTCGGGAATTTTCGGTTCGAGTGCTCGTTTTATACGTGGATTTACCGGATTGTGACCAACCTCTGCCTGGACCAGTTGCGGAGGCGCAAGACGCGGCGTGAAGACCGAGCGGTGGTTTTGGACCGCTCAGGGGATGAGATCGACCTGCTGGCCTCGGTTCCGGACGGGCGATCGTTTTCCAACCCAGCCAAGGAACTGGACCGGAAGGTTCTGGGCGAGCGAATCCAGGAAGCGCTGACCAAGCTGACGCCGCGGGAGCGGATGGTTTTTGAATTGAAGCACTACCAGGGGCTCCGCCTGCGCACCATCGGAGAGATGCTGAACACCACGGAAGAGACTGCCAAGAATACGCTCTTCCGGGCGACCAAAAAGTTGAGAACCCAGTTGGCGGGATTGCGCTAAGCCGAGCGTTCGTAGCAATCCCTTGAGGGGATGCGGATTTTTTCGGACGCCAGAAGTTTTTTAGAGGCTGGAAGGACGTAAGCGATGAATTGCGAAGTTGCACACGAGCGGATCGTGGCGGCAGCCTACGGTGAGCTGCCCGACGAGCAGATCCATGAACTGGAGCGGCACGTGACGGGCTGCCCGGAATGCCAAGAGGATCGGGAGCAATTGCTGGCGCTGAAAGTGCTGGCCAATGCGCACCCGGTTCTGGAGCCGGACCCCAACCTGGTGGCGCGCTCGCGGCTGCGGCTGGAAGAGGCACTGGACGCGCTGCCCCCCAAGCGCTGGTATGAACGGCTGACCCAGCGCATAACGAACAATTTTGCGAGTATGCAGGCGGCGCCGGTGGCGGCATGTCTGCTTCTGGTGGTGGGCGCAGGAGCGGGCAGCCTGGGCGGCTACGAGATGGCGCAGAATCGTGCGGCGCGTGCGGCGCAAACCTTCCAGACGCAGACGGCGCAGGCCGCGGCGACCCGGGAACAGGCGCAGACGGGGCCGGCGGAGATTGCCAACATTTCCAGCATTGTGCGCCAGCCCAACAGCCAGATGGTGGAAGTGCGCTACAACCAGGTGGTGCCGCAACGGATTCAGGGTTCGCTGAACGATCCGGCGATCCGGCAGCTGCTGATGCTGGCGTCGGAGAACTCGGCGTCGGCCGGGGTGCGGGACGACTCAGTGGGCCTGCTGGCGGCCGAGTGCCGCGCCGGACACAGCTGCCAGGCGGCGGGGATTCGCGATGCGCTGATGGTGGCCCTGCGCTACGACAAGAACGAGGGAGTGCGCGAGAAGGCGCTGAAGGGCCTGGAGCCTTATGTGGGCGAGGATGTGCAGGTGCGGGACGCGGTGCTGGAAGCGCTGCTGAACGACAGCGACGCTCGCATCCGGACCGCGGCCATCAACATTCTGGAGCCGGTGGAAGCCGATACCAGCGTGCGGCAGGTGCTGCATTCGGTGGCCAACACGGACCAGAATCCCCATATTCGGAATGTTTCCCGGCAAGTACTGAGCCGGGTCCCGGAAATTCAGTAGGCGTGACTCACGTTCCGGCGACTGCACCGTCAAGAGAGTGCGGGCCGGAGCAAGGCAAGGCCAGGAGATGAAGACATGAAGTGCTTGACGAGGCCGTACCGCAGTTTTGGATTTGCCGTGGTTCTGGGAATGGGGGCGTGGGTGGCGATGACGCCACCTTTGGCTCCGGCGCAGTCGCGGGAGATTGTGCAGATTCTGGAGGGGTCCAGTCCGCTGCTGCACTCCAGCTCGCAGGGTTATCTGGGCGTGGACCTGACGGATGTGGACCAGGAGAAGGCGCAGGCCCTGAAGCTGAAGGAAGTGCGCGGCGCCATCATCACGCTGATTGACCACGACGCGCCGGCCGGACAGATTGGCCTGAAGGTCAACGACGTGGTGCTGAAGCTGAACGGGCAGACTGTGGAGGGGGCTGAGCAGTTGCGCCGCATGCTGCGGGAGGTTCCCGCGGGACGGAAGATCAGCATGGAGATCAGCCGTGAGGGGAACGTGCAGACGCTGGCCGTTGAACTGGCGGACCGCCGGGCGATGGAGCACGACGTGTGGAACAAGCTGGGCAAGGGTGGCGACGTCTTTGCGCAGGCGCCGGGGATGGGGATTCTGCCGGGCGGGGGCGATGCGCCGCTGCCGCCGGGATTCCACATGCCGTTCTTCGGCAGCAGCCTGAATGTGGGCGCGCTGGTGGAGCCGCTGACCTCGCAGATGGCGGAGTACCTGGACGTTCCCAGCGGCCTGATGGTGAAGCAGGT
>Ga0224529_1000506_pt1 | contig 28489 bp, 24 predicted proteins | sample CBST50metaG_FD_179893 | JGI IMG/M metagenome (GOLD analysis project Ga0224529, IMG submission 179893) | Peat soil microbial communities from Stordalen Mire, Sweden - C.B.S.T50 | ecosystem: Environmental > Terrestrial > Soil > Wetlands > Peat | place: Sweden: Norrbotten County, Stordalen Mire... | reverse complement strand
CAATAATTATCTTCTGAATCGATTATTTGGCTTTTTAGGAGTTTTCATTTATTATTATTTTTTTCATCCGAGTTATAGCTATAAGCATAGTAGTCATATCCATAGTTATAATAATTCGAGGCTTTCTTTATAGTTGCATTGAGTATTATTCCTTTAATTTCGACACCATTCTGAGCAAAACGTTTAGCACTAACCTCAACTTCTTTGGGTGTGTTCAGTTCGAATCGGGCTACCATCAAGGATGTCCCAGCCTGTTTGCCAATAATTGCTGCATCAGTTACTGCTAAAATAGGAGGGGTGTCGATTATAACTAAATCATAATTTTCGCTAGACCATTTAATAACTTCTGCGAGACGCTTATGCATTAATAGTTCCGATGGATTAGGAGGAATTTGTCCTCTGGGAATAAAATCAAATCCATCATTATTATTTATTGCTTTAACAACAACGTTTTTAACAGACATGGTTCCTGCAAGTACTGAGGATAACCCATTTTTTCCATCCACACCCAACAACTCATGAGCATAGCCATTACGCATATCGCTATCAATAAATAGTACTCTAAGCCCGGCTTGGGTAATTACCGCCGCCAAGTTGGCGCTTACAAATGTTTTCCCTATTCCTGGACTAGCACCTGAGATCATAATGATATTATTTTTCGCTTCCATCATTGCAAAATGAAGGCTAGTACGTAAACTTCTTATCGCTTCGATTGCAATATCCGCAGGGTTCCCGAATGCAAGTAATAAATCTTTATTGACATTTAATTTGCGATGTTTGGTATTTAATAAATATTCACTATCTTTTTTTCGTTGCCATTCAGATAAAGGAATACTTGCGTAAACACTTAAACCTAGCTCTTCCAATTGTTCGGGACTTTCTATTCCTTGATGTAAAAAAGCCTTTATAAATATATATCCAATAGATATAAACAACCCAAATACTAAACTAATTAGAATTATTATTAACTTTTGTGGTGCAACAGGCTTTGACTGAGTAATTGCATAATCAATTATACGAACATTGCCGATAGTACTTGCTTTAGAAATACTCAACTCTTGCTCTTTATTCAAAAGCTGCATATAAACTTCTTGTCCAGACTCAACGTCTCGACTCAAGCGTAAAATCCCTTGCTGAGTTTTTGGCATAGCATTTACACGTTTATTCAACTCATCCCGCTCATCCTCTAAAGTTTTTCTTTTTTCAAGTAAAGCCCGGTACGTCGGGTGATCTTTAGTAAATAGTTTAGATATTTCAGCTTCTTTAAAAGTCAAGTTATCGAGTTCGGTATCAACGGCCACGATTGAATCAAGTACTGATTTCGCTTCTAAAGATAGGTCAACTGAGTCTTTTTGCTGACGATATTTATTTAACTTATCTTCAGCAGTATCCAATGCTGAGCGTACTTTAGGTAATTGCTCTCTTAAAAATTCTAAACTTTTAGCATCCTCTTCCGATTTACGCTCGACATTCTGTTCAAGATAATTTTTAGTAATGCTATCGAGTGTATTCTGAATTAAAATGGGATCTTCGCCTTTCAAAATCAAACCTAATACGCCTGTATCTTTACCTTTATCCGCTACATCTAAATTATCTAACAAATTATTTATTGCAGCTAATTCAGTTACATGCGTAATTTTAAAGATTGTCCCACTTTTAGCATCTATATCACTTACAAGAATAGAAAATCCATCTTTTTCATAATATTTCCCTTTCAAGCCAGTCAGAATTACGTCACCATCTCTTTTAATTATAAAATTATTTGAATCTCTGATTTCTAATTTAATTGAAGGATCTTCCTCCCAACTCTCAGGTATTTCAAATTTTGATACAACGATTTGCCCTGGTTTCGATTTAATTAGCCTCGCAAATCCCTTTCCAAAAATTGGGAAATATTTCTGTTCTACAACAGTGCCAAGGCCTAAGTCTTCTACTGTTTTACCCAAAATCATCCTTGACTTTAGTAATTCAACTTCTGGAGCTGATTCCGGCTGACTATTCGGAAGTAGTTGATTGAGATTATTGAGTAGAGTATTACCTACATTTTGTTCAACTTGAACCATTGCATCAGCACGGTAAATTGGAGTTGAAAACAGACAATAAAGTAATCCTAACACTACAAATACTGTAGTTACACTAGTTACTAGCCATCGTTTGTCTATTATTTCACCGATTACACGGCTCAAATCTATCTCATCTGCACTTTCGGTCTTAGTCGCGTTAAGATTATTTTTTTCTGGCATTGGAAGTCCTGACTTTGTATCAGCTTAAGGCTTTCACCCATTTTTGGGCAGAATCATCGAGTAAACGGTATATATATTCAAACGCTTCTCGGCTTTTATGATAAGGATCAGCTATATCTATTTGATTATTCCAATGTCCAAATAACATTGTTTTCCCTCGGACCTCTGGCGAAAAGTGACATACAGCCTCAACTAATTCTTTCTCCATAACTAAAATCAAATCGTTCCTGCGACAAAGTTCTGATGTAATTTGTCTGGAAATATGCCCATCTAATAATAAACCATGTTCGCTTGAAACTTGAATCGCTTTTTTATCTGCAGGCATTCCAACTAAGGCACTAACTCCAGCTGAGCTAATATTTTTAAGAGGAAACGCTGCTCTTAATAATCGTTCACCTATAGGTGATCTACAGATATTTCCTCTGCAAACAACTAATATTGAGTCAAACATAATCAATCCACTGTTCTAACATAAGTAGCAGATTCGGCCATACTATTAATCCCAATTATGGTTGGGAGTATTTGATTAATCACGCGATTCCAGCGTACTATCGGAGCAGTGGTCACATAAACAATATCATATGGCTGCAATTGAAACTCAGTTCCCAAAACTAGGGAAGTCGCATCCGATGCATCAAGTTGATAGATATTGGCTATTTTTCCGCCTTTTATAGAATTCTGTATTGGCCGAATGACAAATATACCTGTAGCATTCGAAACCTCTTGATCGACCCCCTGCGCATTGCCTAATGCCTCAGTCAACGTCATGCCACTTCTATCCATGGTAAGTGTCGACTGCTTTTTCACCTCACCCATAACAAAGATTTTTTGATCATCATTACGTGGGATAAACAGAATATCCCCCGGGTAAAGCAGATGGTTTTGCTGTAAGTCACCATTTTGCATTAATGCTTGCAGAGAAATTTTTTGCTTAATACCATTATGGGTTAATACAAGGTTACGCCAATCGGCAGCGGGTGCTAAACCACCGGCATTATTTATCGCATCAAGTATAGTTAGCGGCACATTAGTGATTGGCTGTTGTCCAGATCTTACCACTTCGCCGGTTACGTAAGCTCTTTGTGATCTAAACGCCGCCACACTAACATCGACTTGTGGGCTTTCAATATATTTAGCGATGCGAGAAGTGATCTCATCACGGATTTCAGCCAAAGTCCGTCCTGCAACCTTCACACTACCTATATACGGATAGAAAATCGTACCATCCGCATTGACCCAGTTGCCCGCATCCGCAGCACTACGATAGGTACCGGCTGGCGTGGTTAATTCAGGGTGATCATAAACGGTTATGGTCAAAATATCGCCGACTCCCACCCGGTATTGATAATTCTGCATCTCACGGTCTAGTTCTGTATTGTTTTGCGCGATGATCGGCTTCGGCCGCATGTCTTCCACCAACCGTGGTGTTAATGGGTACACATTCACAAACTGGCTGATATCGATGTTGGAATCATCCTGTTTGATAACGGTCTTATTGCTTAATGACATATTCATGCCTGGGACTACCGTACAACCACTGATCAAGGAGATAGACACCAAAATCGGCATCAACTTAAGGTTGGTTTTCATCATTGAGTTATCATCACTCTCGCTGTTGCTCGGCTAAAAAAAGCGTACCCACATCCATCAGAAATCACGCTTTTATTAAAAATACTACTAATTAACCAAAAAAATGCTGGGTAGCACAATTATTACTCAAATTTTTTCTCCCGAATTGTCAGATAGCAGTTAGCTGAATCGATTAAAATATTTATCATTTAGCCCTAAAGCTTCTCTACCCATGACCGATAAACAGTGACACAAGTTAGTGAATGGGATTCATCGCGGAATTCTTAAACACATACATACTGTTATAAAGGTAGCCGATAAAGGCAAAAATTGCCTTGGCTACTTAAAATTTGCTTTCTTGGCTAATGGATTGGCTAGTTTTCCTTCTGTTTCAATCGAACCAGATGCGGTTTGTTGCGCACTTTAAAAAACACGCTACCGCCCTTGGCGTGCATCTGCCAATATGTAGTCGATGTGGGGTTGAGTCCGAGTACAGGCTCCAGATCTGGCCCTAAACACGCGTGATCGTTAGCTTGATCACAATCTCGCACTTTCCTGAATAACTTTTAACCAAAATGACACTATTGGCACAACATATGCCTTATCATTGTTATACTAATTATTAATCATCTCTTTACAAGACATTGCTTCGCTCTACCCCCCCTTTTAGGAATAAGACTACTATTTGCTCGCCAGCCATTGGGCTCAATCCAACTCATTAACATGCGTAAAGTGACGCTTATCGCATGATCTCCTTGAGAAATAACAAAAACTTATTGCAATCACATAGATTTTTTCCTTGACATTGCAATGTCTATTTTTAACATTTTATAGTCAAGTTCATAATAGCTAATTTGCATAGTATTAAATTATAATTTATTTGTATGGGTTAAGTATTATTCATCAAATTTAATGATTCCGTCATATCTTAATAACATCAGTATTGTTGCTTATCCGTTGGCGCCGCGACGTGCGTGACCGCCATCTTGTCTTGAGTTTTAACCTGCATTCTCCCATCATCCTTGGTGGGTATTCAGTTGATAAGGTAAGACATCATTTATGGAATGGATGGCGGATCCGACAATTTGGGCCGGTCTGGCGACATTGATTGTGCTGGAACTGGTGTTAGGCATCGACAATCTGGTGTTTATCGCCATCTTGGCGGAGAAGCTGCCCTTCGCTCTGCGTGACCGCGCACGCTTGGTGGGGCTGGCCTTGGCGTTGCTGATGCGTTTGTTGCTGTTGGCGTCCATGTCCTGGTTGGTGTCCTTGACCTCACCGCTCTTTTCCATCGCCGGCCACCCCTTTAGCGCCCGGGATCTGATTATGTTGGCCGGCGGGGTGTTTTTGATTTTTAAAGCCACCATGGAGCTGAATGACCGGCTGGAAGGCCATGACGAAGAATCCGAGACGCAGACCAAGGGCGCGCGTTTCTGGCCGGTGGTGACGCAAATCGTTATTCTGGACGCGGTATTTTCACTGGATTCGGTGATTACCGCGGTGGGGATGGTTGATAACCTGGCGGTCATGATGGTGGCGGTGGTGGTGGCCATGGCCGTGATGATGCTGGCCAGCAGATCGCTTACCCGCTTTATCAATGCGCATCCCACCATTATTATTCTGTGCTTGAGTTTCCTGCTGATGATCGGGTTTAGCCTGGTGGCGGATGGTTTTGGTTATCATATTCCGAAAGGGTATCTCTATGCCGCCATCGGTTTCTCGGTGGGGATTGAGTCGCTTAATCAGCTGGCGCAATTTAACCGGCGGCGGTTTTTATCCTCATCGGTGCCCCTGCGCAAACGTACTGCCGATGCGGTTTTACGCATGCTCAACGGTAAACATGAAGAAGCAGAGCTTGATGCCGAAACCTCGGCGATGATTGCCGATAATGAGGGCGACGGGCGCGAAGTGTTTAACGAGCAGGAGCGGCGAATGATTGAACGGGTGCTGGGTATGGCCCAGCGTACCGTAAGCAGTGTGATGACCACCCGCCATGATATCGAGCATATTGATTTAAGCGATCCGCGGGACGTGATTATTCCGCTGTTGGAAAATAATCAGCATACCCGGCTGGTGGTGACCGAAGATACATCCGCCAATGAGCCGCTGGGCGTGGTGCATGTGATCGATTTATTATCCCAGCAATTGCGCGGCGAACCTTTGAATATTCGGGCCCTTATCCGACAGCCGTTGGTGTTTCCCGAGCAATTGTCGCTCTTGCTGGCGTTGGAGCAGTTCCGCGAAGCCCACACCCATTTTGCGTTTATCGCCGATGAATTCGGTTCGGTGGAAGGCATTATTACCTTGAGCGATATTATGGAAACCATCGCCGGCAATTTGCCGCTGGAAAATGAGGATATCGACCCGCGTTATGACATCAAGCAAAATGACGACGGTACCCTGGTCGTTAACGGCTATTTGCCGCTGGAGGATTTGGTCGGTTATATCCCGGTTTCGCTCGAGGAACGGCGGGAATACCATACGTTGGCGGGATTATTAATGGAGCATAGCCAAACGATCCCCAAAGTGGGCGATGCGTTTACCATTGACAAGTATCGGTTCGAAATTCTGGCCATGGAAAGCCACCGTATCATCAAAGTGCTGATTACCCCCCTGCCTGAACCGGAATATGAGGTGTAGGCATCCAAGCCGTTCTGGCTGACCCCTGCCACGTCTAAGTGGCAGGGAGGGTGGGCATGTATATTTTTTATAATTTTTCCAGCAGTTTCTTGATATTTTTGTTCTGCGTGTGGGTGGGATTTTTTTGTACCCAGTCATTCAAACGGCGTTTCACTTCGTCCTCAAGCTGTTTGCGGATTAATTGGTCCACATGCAGTTGGTAACTGAGGTTATCCCATGACCCATAGACGCGCAGCGGGATTGGCGTATTCACCAGGGCGGCCACTTGTTGCGGGTCGCCTCGCCAGCCGGTGAGCACTCTGATGGCCAGCGTCACGTCGCACTGCCGTGCGGGTAAATTGAGCGTTCCGTTGCCGGTCAGCGCCAGTAAATCGGATTCGCCCGCCAGGTCGTCCAATTGGAGTTCTCCCTGGTTTAGCGTAGCCTTAGCGGTGAGCTGCCTGACTTCAGAGTAGTTTTCGCTGCGCTGGTCCGCGCTGATGCTGTTGTTGCTGTGCGCGACCGCGCGTTGAATCAGTTGCTGAATATTCAACCCCTCGAGACGGGCATTATCCACGGTCAGGGCGCCCTCGCCTTGCCAGTGTTTGGCAAAATCCTTGGCGGTCAGGGTTTGGCCGGTAATCTGGCCTTGCACCGATAGCAGCCCGGTCAAGGTTTGCGGCAAGGAGAACGCCTGCATCAACGGCCCGAGGGCGACGCGTTTAATATCGGGTTGCAGTTCGAATCTGGGTTCGGGACCGGTGGTGTCGAAGTTGCCGGGCAGGCTGAACTGGCCTTCGCCAAGTTTGCCGTTCAACGCATTGACCACCAGATGACCGCGTTGATTATTGGCCTGCAGGTTGAAATCGGTGATTGTCAAACCATGATAGATGGTCTGCTGCGCCGCCAGGTCGAGCTGGCCACTGAAGCCATTGAAGAACGACGGTGCGCGGTTATCCGATGCGGAAATGATGATCGGCCGGCTGCTGCTGTCGTTGGCCTGGGCGCCGTTAGTAGTGTCGCCGCCGATATCCGGCGTAAATCCCGTCAAGGCATCAAGATTGAGACGCGGCGCGTTCAGTTGCACCTGGTATACCGGGAAATCGAGGAGTTTGGCGGTGGCTTGTCCGGTCAGATGGCTATCGTTGGCGCTTAACGAGAGCTGGCTTACCTGCAGGAGTTGATCGGCGCGTGAATACTCGGCGCTCAGGGAGCCATCGCCCTTGATGCCGCCAGGCGGGATGCCTGAGCCCTGTAACTGGTAAGCGACGTTATTGAGGCTGGCGGTCATCTGGTTCGGATAACGCCGTAAATCCACTTTGCCGTTGAGCGACACGGTCAATTCGCGCTGGTCGCGGCTGATACGGCTGGAGAAAGTGATATCGGCCTGGCGCGCCGCGCTTTGTTCCACGTCCAGATTGAGATCGCGCAGGTTGATTTGCTCATTGGGCTGCCGTTGCCAAATCATTAAACTGTCGGTCAACTTCAGGCTGCCGATGTCATAGGACCAGCCCGGCTGGATATCCTGACTGGTGGTGCCGGTCGGCGCGATCGGAGCATTTTGCGGGCGCTGGGCGGCGCTGTCGGGCGTGAGGGTGATGACCGCGCCTTTAAGCATGACCTGCTTGACCGAGAGCTGATGGGACAATAGCGGCCACAGCGACACATCCAGGCGCATGTTCTCCGCGCTGACCACCGGCACTTGCGCGCCCGGCGCGGTGAGCGTCATGTGTCCGGTCAGAATGCTCAGTTGCGGCCAGACATGCCAGCGCAAGTTGCCATCAAGCACCAGCTCGTAGCCGCTGCGCTGCTTGACCTTGGTCACCATATAATGACGAAATTCATTGGGATTTATCAATACCACCAGTACTGTGATACCCGCCACCAGTACCGCCAGCAGAATGACGAGCGTAGTCAGTAATCTTCTCATGAAGTCCCCATGTATTGTCTTAGCCGCGCCTTGCCATCGGCGAGCCTGCTCCTTATCTAAAGCTAACTAGTCCTTGTCGATCCGGCTGGCAACCGCTCCTTGCTGATTGCGATATTTGGCATCCTCGCGACGATTGTAAGGACGCGCGGCCGGACCGCTCAATGGTTCAAAGCTCAACGCTCCAATCAGCATGCCGGGGCGCAAAGCCAACGGCAGTTTCCCCGAATTATAGAACTCCAGCACGATTCTACCCTGCCAGCCGGGATCGATGCGGTGGGCGGTAACATGCACCATCAGACCGAGCCGGGCCAGCGATGAGCGGCCATCCAGCCAGCCGACCAGGTTGTCCGGCAGCGTTACCGATTCAAGCGTCACCGCCAGGGCCAGTTCCGCCGGGTGTAAATAAAAGGCCACGCCTTCCGGCAACACGATTTCATCGCTCATCACGCGATCCAGCGCGGCGGTGACTTCATCCTTGGGGCCGCTCAGATCAATAAAAGGCGCATTGTGCCCCTGAAATACCCGAAACTGATTACCCAGCCGGACATCCACCGTGGCGCCGCTGATTCTTTCAACGGGCGGGCGCGGAGTGATTTGCAGCCTGCCGTCATCCAGCCAGGCTTCTATATCGCGATCACACAATCTCATCGTGTTTCTCCATAAAACGCTAATCGGGCCTTGAGCCGCGCCAATCCATGGCGCCGGCGAGGCGCATCATTGCAAAAACTGACTTATCTTCGCCTTGAGTATATCGATTGCGATACGATTTTTACCGCCGCGCGGCACAATAATATCGGCATATTGTTTGGAAGGCTCGATGAATTGCAGGAACATCGGCCGCACGGTCCGCTGGTATTGTTCCATCACCGCATCCATGGCCCGGCCGCGTTCGTTGATGTCCCGTTTCATGCGCCGCAGCAAACAGATGTCCAGCGGCGTGTCCACAAAAATGGAAAAGTCCATTTGTTGCCGCAGCCGCAAATCGGTCAATAGCAGGATGCCTTCCAGAATAATGACTTTTTTGGGCGGCAACAGGACGGTTTCAGGACAACGGGTATGTTCCACATAACTGTAAACCGGCATTTCCACCGCTTTGCCCGCTTTTAGCATCTGTAAATGCTGGAACAACAGATTATGATCCATGGCGCTGGGGTGATCATAGTTGGTTTTTACCCGTTCGCTCATGGTCAAATGGCTTTGATCCTGATAATAGCTGTCTTCAGGGATAATGCCGATATGTTGGTCGCCGACTTGTTCACATAACTCTTGGTATAACGTACTGGCGATAAGACTTTTTCCAGAGGCGGATGCGCCGGCAATGCCGATAATAACGCATTGGTGGGACATGTCAGTCATACGATAAATGGCCTGGTAAAAAAGAGGGGATACGCGGTTACAGCGCGTTTGACGCGGCAATTATAGAGTGATGCGGAATACGACGCCAGCCTTAGCGGTGTAATCCTCTCGCCAGTGGACGGTTAATTCGTGCTATGCAGCGATTTGCGTCACACAATTGAGATTATTCAGACTGGCGATATACTGTGCAATTGGGTATTTTATACTGATACCCCCAATGTTACGAGCCGCAGTGTCTTGGGCATCACGCGTTTTTTCATTTGTTTAACCCTCACAGAGAATATTGCATGAATTGGCATTGGCTGACTTTTCTTGGCGATAGCATGCTGTTGCTGCCGTGCGCGGCCATCATCGTGATTTTATTGCTATGGAAGGCCGATACCCGCCGCGTCTGCTGGCAATGGCTGCTGCTGTTCGGCGGCGCAAGCGCCGTCGTGGTGGCGTCGAAGCTGGCGTTTCTCGGCTGGGGTATCGGTAGCGAGGCCTATGATTTTACCGGTTTCAGCGGTCATTCGGCCATGTCCGCCAGTATTTGGCCGGTGATGTTGTGGATTCTGACGAATCGCGCGGCGCGCGGCGCGCATATCATCGCGGTGGCGAGCGGTTATCTGTTGGCCGCGGTGGTGGGGTTTTCGCGGATTATCCTGCATGCGCACTCGGTGTCGGAGGTGATGGCCGGTCTGTTGCTGGGTTACGCCATCAGCACTTCTTTTTTGATGATGCAGTATTTCCGCAATACCCGGCTTAATCATCTTTCGTATGGTCAGATTACGGTCGTCCTGGTGCTGCCGCTGGTATTGATTACCCAAGGCCTGCAAGGTAAAAAAGCGCCGACGCAAAATCTGCTGGAACAAATCGCCCTGGAGATTGCGCCTATTCGGCATGTTCATACCCGCGCCGATTTGTTCAGGGATATACCGGACAATGCGCCGTCCATTGCGCCGCAATAAGAGCGGCGAAACCGCCCCTCTGACTGCAATAAGAGTAAGGGCCGGCCGGAGCCGCCTCTTGCGGCCGCACTAAGCCGCACTAAGCCTCACTAAGCCGCACTAAAAATAACTCTGGAGGCCGATTCTGGCGACGTTGGCTGATACTGATAAAGTTATGCCGGCCCTCGCGACGTATGGCGGCGGCCGGCATGGTCAAGCGCGTGGCGATCAGAGGGTTTTGATGGCGATCTCGGTAGGAATGACTTCGCCCTGCCAATACAGCTGCGCGGCCACCTGACCGGCCAGTTGGCGGTACAGTTCGGTGAATTCGCTGTCCGGACGGCTGGAGACCGTCGGTTCGCCGCGATCAAGATCCTCCCGCAGCGTAATATGCAGCGGCAATTGGCCCAACAACGCGCAATGGTATTGCTGCGCCAGTTTTTCCGCGCCGCCGGTACCGAAAATCGATTCCAGATGTCCGCAATGGCTGCAGATATGCACGCTCATATTTTCAATGATGCCCAGGACCGGAACGCCGACTTTCTCAAACATAATGATGCCTTTGCGGGCATCCGCCAAGGCGATGTCCTGCGGCGTGGTCACCACCACCGCGCCGGTAACCGGGATATTTTGCGCCAGAGTGAGCTGAATATCGCCGGTGCCCGGCGGCATGTCCAGCACCAGATAATCCAGTTCCGGCCACAGCGTTTCTTGCAATAACTGCAATAGCGCCTTGCTGGCCATGGGACCGCGCCATACCATGGCGTTGTCTTCAGTGACCATGTAGCCGATGGAATTGGTGGCCAGGCCGTGGGCCATGATGGGCGCCATATGCTGCCCGTCGGGCGATGTGGGCCGCTCATGCGCGGTGCCCAGCATGGAAGGAATGGACGGCCCATAGATGTCGGCGTCCAGCAAGCCGACGCGCGCGCCTTCCACCGCCAGGGCCAGCGCCATATTGACCGCGGTGCTCGATTTGCCGACGCCGCCCTTGCCAGAGCTGACCGCAATCAGATTGCGCACGCCGGAGATGCCGGGCTGATCTTTGACCCGCCGCAAGGTGGCGATATTGTGCGTCAACGTCCAGTCGATGGCCTTGGCGCCGGTTTCACGCAGCAATTTGGCGTTAAGCGCTTCCTGCATTTCTTCAAAAGCGCTTTGCCAGGCAAACGGCATGGTTAATTCAATATGCAGCGCACCGTCCAGCAAGGCACAGTGGGTGAGCGCTTTGAGTGCAACCAGATCTTTTTTCAGCGTGGGGTGCCGGAAGGTTGCGAGTATGCGGGCAACCTGAGCGCGCAGCGCCTCTGGTGTTGATTTTTCGGGTGATTGAGGATTCATCCCGGCTCCTTGTTTTTGGTTTGAATGACGGCCAACCGATGACCATAGCATAACAGAACCGGCCGAGCTTGTTTACGAGGGGTGTCGCTATCGGTTAACATCGAAACTCTTTATTTCATCTTATAAAAGCACATTCCCAACATGACTCAAGTCGCGAAAAAAATATTGGTAACCTGTGCGTTACCGTACGCTAACGGTTCAATCCATTTAGGCCACATGCTGGAACATATCCAGGCAGATATTTGGGTCCGTTTTCAGCGAATGCGCGGCAATCAGGTTTATTTCATTTGCGCCGACGACGCACACGGCACGCCAATCATGCTTAAAGCGCAGCAATTGGGCATTGCGCCGGAAAAAATGATTGATGAAATGAACCATGAGCATTTAAAGGATTTCAACGGTTTTGGCGTCAGTTATGATAATTATCATTCTACCCACAGCCCGGAGAACCATGCCTTATCAAACCTGATCTATCAGCGTCTGAAAGCGAAAGGTTTTATTAAAACCCGGACTATCTCGCAGTTGTATGATCCGGAAAAAGAGATGTTTTTGCCTGATCGGTTCGTCAAAGGCACTTGCCCGAAATGCCATTCTCCTGATCAATATGGCGATAACTGTGAAGTTTGCGGCGCCACTTACAGTCCGACCGATCTTATCGATCCGAAATCGGCGGTTTCCGGCGCGACGCCGGTGATGAAGGAGTCCGAGCATTTCTTTTTCGATTTGCCGGCGTTTAGCGACATGCTCAAAAGCTGGACCCGCTCCGGCGCGTTGCAGGAGCAAGTGGCCAACAAGATGCAGGAATGGTTCGAATCCGGTTTGCAGCAGTGGGACATCTCCCGCGACGCGCCTTATTTCGGCTTTGAAGTGCCGGACGCGCCGGGTAAATATTTCTACGTCTGGCTGGACGCGCCGATTGGTTACATGGGGTCGTTCAAAAACCTGTGCGACAAACGGGGCGATATTGATTTTGACGATTACTGGCGCGTGGGTTCCGACGCGGACCTTTATCATTTCATCGGTAAGGATATTGTCTATTTCCATAGCCTGTTCTGGCCGGCGATGCTGGAAGGCAGCGATTTCCGCAAACCGACCAATCTGTTTGTGCATGGTTATGTGACGGTAAATGGCGCCAAGATGTCGAAATCACGCGGCACCTTTATCAAGGCCAGCACCTACCTGAAGCATCTGGATGCGGACTGCCTGCGTTATTATTATGCCGCCAAGCTGTCGTCCCATATCGATGATATCGACCTGAACCTGGAAGATTTTGTTCAGCGGGTCAACGCCGATATCGTCAATAAAGTGGTTAATCTGGCCTCGCGCACCGCCGGTTTCATCAGTAAGCGTTTCGCCGGCCGGCTGTCGGATACCCTGGCTGATCCGGAGCTGTACCGCACGTTCACCGCTGCGGCGGCCGATATCGCCGACGCCTTCAGCAGCCGCGAGTCCGGCAAGGCGATTCGGGAAATCATGGCGCTGGCGGATTTGGCCAATCGTTATGTGGACGAACAAGCGCCGTGGGTGGTGGCGAAGCAGGAAGGCCGGGAACAGCAGTTGCAAGATATCTGCTCCATGGGCATTAACCTGTTCCGCGTGCTGATGACGTATCTCAAGCCGGTCTTGCCGTCGCTGGCGCAGCGGGCTGAAGACTTTTTAAATATCACCCTGGCCTGGGACACCATTACAACGCCGCTGACCGGCCATGAAATCAAGCCTTTCAAAGCGCTGTTCAGCCGTATCGATCCGGCCAATATTGAAGCCATGATCGCCGAGTCAAAAGAAGACGCGGCGAAAGCGGCGCCAAAAGCGGCGGCCGGTCCACTGGCCGATGAGCCTATACTGGATACCATCGCCTTTGATGATTTCGCCAAAGTGGATATGCGCATTGCGCTGATCAACAAAGCCGAACTGGTGGAAGGCTCGGATAAGCTGCTGAAGTTGACGCTGGATTTGGGCGGCGAAATCCGTCAGGTATTTTCCGGTATTCGTTCGGCTTACCCTGATCCGCAAAAACTGGAAGGCAGGCTGACGGTGATGGTGGCCAATCTGGCGCCGCGCAAGATGCGGTTTGGCGTTTCGCAAGGCATGGTGATGGCGGCGGGACCGGGCGGGAAAGATATTTTCCTGCTCAGCCCGGATTCCGGCGCGCTGCCGGGTATGAGCGTTAAATAAACTATTGTATCGGTTTTTGCGAGGCAGTCGTAAAAGCCGGATGACGCTTTTCAGGCATTGCGGGGTTACCCCCTGCATTACCTGAAAGACGGGTTAATTTGATAAGGTTTTACAATGGACGCTGTCGCCGGGATAAAAGGATTCCCGTTAATTATCAAAGCGCTGATAGTCTCCTCGGTCGTGTTAACCATTGGCCGTGGCATGACGCTGCCTTTTTTGGCGCTGTACCTTTTCCGTCAACACGGTCTGACGCCGGGCCAGATTGGCCTGGTGCTGGGCGCCGGGTTGGCGCTGGGCATTATTTTAAGTTTGTATGGCGGTTATCTGGCGGACCGTTTCGATAAACATCGGCTGATTATCGCCTCGATGTGGCTGTTCGCCTTGTCGTTGGTTTTATTGCCGTTTTGCGACGCCATGACGGGGCTGATTGTGTTGCTGGCGCTGATCAATACCGCTTACGCGCAATTCAGTATTACCCTCAAAGCCACCATTGCCGAATGGTTGCCGGTAGCTTCGCGTATCAAAGCGTTTTCAGCCAATTATACCCTGGTCAATATCGGTTGGGCGGTGGGCCCGCCGCTGGGCGTCATGACCGCTGTCGGCAATCTGGCGGTGCCGTATTATCTTGCCGGCGCGTTAAGCGCGGCGGCCACGCTGGTGATGCTGCGCATCTTGCCCCATTGCGGCAAGCCGCCGTGCGAAAAAAACACTGCTGATGAAGACATTCCGGTTAATAAAACCATCAATTTCCGCCAGGCCTTTTATATCCTGCGCCATGATAAGCGACTCATTTACTTTACGCTCGGCGGAACGCTGGGCAGTATGGTCTGGAGCCAGTTTGCCAGTTGTATTTCGCAGTATCTGATGGTGGCTTTCACCAACGAATTCGCCTACCGGGTCGTGGGAATTATATTACCCACCAATGCCGCCGTCGTTATTTCGCTGCAATATATCCTCAGCCGTAATTTCAAGCGCGAAACCCTGATGCGCTGGCTGGTGGCCGGCAGTCTGTTTTTTATTATCGGGCTGTTGGGCTTTATTGTCGCCAATCATTCCCTGCCGCTATGGATCGTTGCCGTAGCCATTTTTTCGCTGGGAGAAATTATCATCAATCCAGTGGAATATCTGTTTATCGATTTTATCGCCCCGCCCCATTTGAAAGGCAGTTATTACGGTATGCAGAACCTGGCGAATTTGGGCGGGGCGGCCAATCCGATAATGACCGGTTTTTTCCTGACCTATACCCCGCCGGTCACCTTGTTCTGGGTGTTGATATTAGCCACGCTGATAAGTCTCTGGCTGTTTTATCGCGGCTTTCGTTTCACGCGCCGTATCGCCTGATGATCCTGGCTTAGCCGTAGGTGCCTGGGAGCGGCTACGCCCGTAGAACCTCGGTCAACCAGGGGCTGAGATCACTGTTCAGACATTGCATCATCAATTGCCATATAGGACCGCAGGGTTGAGTCTGATCCAGCCCGCGCACCCGGCGCAGATGATCCAGCGCATCTTTCAAGGTCGGGTAGCGTTCGGCTAACGCCAGATGCAGGAATAGCGCCAGCACCGCCACCGAACGGCTGCGGCCGCCAAAGCAATGCACCAGAATATTGCCCGGCCGGTGATCGGGATAATTCGCTTTACCCGGGCTGGCCTGCGTCAATAAACCAACCAGCGCCAGCACCGCCGCCATAAGATGCGGCGCGGAATTGCCGGCGCCGTCAATCAAACCGACATGATTGCGGCGCAATAACATACCGTCCGGCAAAATCAACGGCGCCAACGGCAAATTCACCGCAACATTCAGGGCGGACGTGATGCCGCGCGCCATCAGCAGTTCTCCATCGCAGGCCGCCTGACCATTGCCGAGAAAAAGCGTGGTGTCATACGGACCCACATGCTGTGCAACCGTCCAGATCAGAGATTGTCGATCTTCGCATTGCTCGGTCGAAAGTGTGATCGGTGTCGTGGTAATATTATCGGTGAGCGGAGCCGGTTTATCCTTCATAGCGACCTCATGCGGCAAGGTGATAGCGGGAATCCCGCCGGTAAAAGTGATTTACCCGTCATACTTCGCGTTGCAGGTGCGCCGCCGCCGTCTTCCTACAACTCGAATTATCCAGGGTAAAGTGATTTATAATATGACAGCAATAAACGTGCCGAGGGGCCGGATTACGTTAGCCATGATCTATGACAACGTCGTGAAGACCTTTCCAACAGATGCCGATAGCACGGTAGTATGCTGTAACTTTTAATTGTATGATTAAAAAGATTTGTAAGAAGGTTAAGCTAATGCGCAATGTGATTATAAATGGCTGGGCACTTATTCGCGCTTTTGCCTTGATTTACCTTTGTTTATTCATTGGTGATTTTCTATCGGCGCTGCTGCCCATCACTATCCCCGGCAGTATCATCGGTATGCTCATTCTTTTTGTTTTGCTTTCGCTGCAAATTTTGCCGCCGCTCTGGCTCAGGCCGGGCTGTGAATTGTTTATCCGTTATATGGCATTGTTGTTCGTGCCTATCGGCGTCGGCGTGATGAATTATTATCAACAACTTTCAGCGCAAATTGGGCCGATTGTGGTGTCCTGCGTGGTCAGCACCTTAATCTCAATGCTGGTGGTAGGCTACAGCACCCATTATCTGCACCGTGAACGTACCACGATGGAACCGCCGCACCCAAGCGAGGACGACTAATGTTAGCCAATATCTGGTGGTCGCTTCCGTTAACGATAGCGGTATTTTTTGCCGCGCGCCGATTGGCGGCCAAATACCGAATGCCGCTCCTCAATCCATTGTTAACCTCAATGATAGTGATTATTGCATTCCTGCTGTTGACGCATATTTCTTATGTCCATTATTTTGCCGGCAGCAAAGTGCTAAACGATTTATTAAAACCGGCGGTGGTCGCTCTGGCATTCCCGCTTTATGAACAACTGCACCAGATACGGGCTCGCTGGAAATCCATTATCAGCATCTGTTTTGTCGGCAGCCTGACCGCCATGATAACCGGTACGGTGATTGCGTTATGGATGGGCGCCACGCCTGAAATAGCCGCGTCCATTTTGCCTAAATCCGTCACCACGCCCATCGCGATGGCCGTATCGCAATCCATTAATGGCATTCCGGCCATTACCGCGGTTTGCGTGATTTTTGTCGGTATTCTCGGCGCGGTATTCGGCCATACCATCCTGAACGCGCTCAGCATCACGACCAAATCCGCGCGCGGGCTGGCAATAGGCACGGCTTCACATGCGCTGGGCACCGCCCGTTGCGCCGAAATGGATTTTCAGGAGGGCGCGTTCAGTTCCCTGGCGCTGGTGATCTGCGGCATTATCACCTCTTTAATCGCGCCTTTTCTGTTTCCGGTACTATTGCTGGTTTTCGGTTAATCGATTGGCGCGATAAGATATTGATCATATTATTTTATTGCCCAATGCCTAGAATGGTTTCCGTTAACATCCAAAGGAAATCATTATGATGCATGCTCGCTTTGAATCACCGTTGACCGCCCTTATGCCGGACCTGGCGCAAACGTTGGCGCCGATACTGGCTGCGCCGGGTTTCAGCGGCGCGCTGAGCGCGGCGCAAGTGGCAGAGCTAATGGCCGCCGGCAAAGTTGATGAAGAGGATTTGTGCCTGGCGTTGTTGCCGGTTGCGGCTGCCTGCGCCTTGACGCCGGTCTCGCATTTTAATGTCGGCGCCATTGTCAGCGGCGTAAGCGGCAACCTGTATTTCGGCGCCAACATGGAAATTACCGGCGTGTCCTTGTCGCAAACCGTTCACGCCGAGCAAAGCGCCATTAATCACGCATGGCTGCGCGGTGAACATCAATTACGCGGTATTACGGTCAATTACTCCCCTTGCGGTCATTGCCGGCAGTTTATGAATGAATTAAACAGCGGCGCTGACTTGCTGATCCATTTGCCGGCGCGCGCACCAGCCTCACTGGGACATTATTTGCCGGATGCTTTTGGCCCGAAGGATCTGGACATCAAGACCCTGTTGATGGATCAGGTGGATCATCATTATTCTGTGGCGGACACGCCGCAGCCAGTTCCCCATGAATTGGAACCGCTGTTGCAACAGGCGTTGCAGGCGGCCAACCAAAGCCATGCGCCTTACAGTCTGTCGCATAGCGGCGTGGCGCTGCAATTGACGGACGGCCGGATATTCGCCGGGCGTTATGCCGAGAATGCCGCTTTCAATCCCAGCTTACCGCCGTTGCAGTCCGCGCTGATTTTATTGAATATGGCTGGCGGCGATTGTCATGCCATCAAACGCGCCATCCTGGTCGAACGCGCCAACGTCCCGCTTGCGCAATGGGATGTCACCGTGGCTACCCTGCGCGCATTGGGATGCGAGGAAAGCTATCGGTATTTTTTGGCGGAATAAGATTAAGCCCGGCGCACTGAGCGAATACGCTGGTTCAGCGTTCGCTTCAGGCGCGGCGGGTTGGGTGAAATTTTTACTGATTAGTAAGACAACCACTAAATAATAATAAAATGAATAAACATCCAAAGAACAGAATGCTTTTTGGCATCAAAAATAAATTAGCAGATTAATCATTCACTATTTTAAATCAGTAATTGTTTATTTTGTTCGTGGGAATTTATTGGCGATAATAATCGAATGAAACGACTCTCAGCGTTTCATTTTTAAATGTGAAGCATCCCTGAAATTTATTTTGTAATTCTTACGGTCATAGTGACGTTTATATTCTGTAGAGATTGGCTCCATTACAGTGCGCCAATGAAAACATTCCCAACGCCTCATGATTCCTTTTTCAGGAAATTTTTCAGCGATGCCAGCGTCGCTGCCGATTTCCTGCAAATTCACTTGCCCTCGGCATTGCTGGCCAAATGTGACTTCAGTACGTTTACCATTACCTCCGGCAGTTTTGTCGATGCTGATATGCGCAACCAGTTCTCCGACATCCTTTATTCGATGAAGACCCCGTCGGGACAGGGGTATGTGTACTGTTTGATTGAACATCAATCGAGTCCTGATGACTTGATGGCTTTTCGTCTGCTGCGCTACAGCATTGCCGCCATGCACCGTCATCTGAAGCAGGGCCATAAACGGTTGCCGATGATTGTCCCCATACTGTTTTATCATGGTAAAAAAAGTCCCTATCCTTACAGCATGCGTTGGCTGGATTGTTTCGACGACCCCGCAGCGGCGCAGACTTTATATACCCAAGCGTTTCCGCTGGTGGATGTGACGATTATTCCCGACAATGAAATCAAAACCCACCGCAAAGTGGCGTTGCTGGAATATGTGCAAAAGCATATTCATGAAAGGGATATTAATATCCATCTTAATAATATTACTGAGCTGATGGGAAAGTTTAAACCCAGCAAAGAAGATGTACAGAGTTTAATGCACTATTTAACGCAAGAGGGAAATGCCCTTGACACGGGGGACTTTATCCGTATTCTTGGACAAAATGCGCCATGTTACCGGGAGGAAATAATGACTATTGCCGAGCATTTGGAACAGAAAGGACGACAAAAAGGATTACAGGAAGGGATACAAAAAGGGATGCAAAAAGGGATGCAAGAAGGGATACAAAAAGGAAGCAGCACGCGGGAAAGAGAAATCGCCCGTAATTTGCTAGCCATGAAAATGGACCGCTCGACGATAGAACAGGTCACTGGATTAAGTTGTGCTCAACTTGATGTCCTAATGAACGCTGGGGTAAAAGCGGATAGCTGATTAGGAATTTATTGTCTATTTTGCCTGAATGAATGAGCATAAATCAGTATTGCGGTCTGCCCCACTTGCGTGGGGTTGTTTTGAATTAAAACCTGTACTGTGCCCGCTAGCTTTTTTACGTAAACAGGTGAATATTGCTTTTGGCAATATATGATCCTGATCTTTCGTGTAAGGTGGAGTTAAGCTTGCCGATATTAATATGACCCTGACAAACAGTATCCATTATTTCTTCGCCTAAGGGTGTCAAGCACGGTGGCATATCCAGAAAATCCGGATAGACTAAATCGCTTAGCATCTTACAGGCTAATTCAATACCCTGGTTAAAGCCATGTGTTATGACATACGGTTTTTCAATCTCATTGGCAATGGTTGATTCCAACTCATCCAGAGTTAAGGTCAATTGCAGGCCATAGTGCTCGCAGGCTTCAAGATAAGCACACGCCAACACACGACGATAAACCGCCACGCGTAATTCCACCGGAACACATGATTGATTTTGAATTTTCATCAGCAAATCTCCTCACGTACTGGCCAAAGGAAACCAGCCTGACCGAAGTCAGTCCTGCCTAATCCGTCATTGCGGCAACAGTGACCAGGTAATCGCACGTTGCCGCTTATCATCCTATACAAGCAATTCGGCTTTAATGATCAGCTCACCGTTCTTGACGGTGATGGTCACAGGCTGGCCGGTGACAAAACCACACTCATGCAGCCAGCGGCCTTTCAGATGCAGTGCCGGCAAGGCATTGGGCCTGCCGCCATTTGGAACGTAGCCCACAGTATAAAAACGCGTTTCTACTTTTGCTTGGGATGAGCGGGGTTCTGACTTAATATACTTTTTAGCCATGGTAACTACCTTTTCTAGTTGCTGGTGGTGAGCGGCGGTAGAGGGCGGTAACCCTTTATCGTCGCGTTTTTTTAATGATTAATACGGCACTAATTATATCTATAAATAATAAAATTAATGAATGGTTGAATTGATAACCAGCTAAAGAACGGAATGCTTTATCGATAGTGTTAACAAATACGAGTAAGCATTCATCGGCTAACGTCAATAGCAAGGTTTATACTGGATACATTATCAGCGAAAGGTGAAAAAATCCACCAAAAAAAATTAAATAAATAACCTGGTGGATTAATTATTCTCAGTTTTAAAAATAGTGATTGTTTATTTTGTTTGTGGGGATTTATTGGCGATAATAATTGAATGAAAATAAGACCTTCGTTTCATTGCAAAATGTGAAGTGTCCCTGGGATTTATTTTTTATTCTTATGACCCCAAGTGACGTTTATATTCTGTAGAGGTTGGCGCCATTACAGTGCGCGAATGAAAACATTCCCAACGCCTCATGATTCCTTATTCAGGAAATTTTTCAGCGATGTCAGCGTCGCTGCCGATTTTTTGCAAATTCACTTGCCGCCGGCATTGCAGGCTAAGTGCGACTTCAGCACGCTGGCCATCACCTCCGGCAGCTTTGTCGAAGTCGATATGCACAACTACTTCTCCGATATCCTTTATTCGATGACAACCCCTGCTGGACCCGGTTATGTCTATTGTTTGATTGAGCATCAGTCGAGTCCTGATGAGATGATGGCGTTTCGTCTGCTGCGCTATAGCGTGGCTGCCATGCACCGCCATCTGAAGCAGGGCCATAAACGATTGCCGCTGGTAATACCCATACTGTTTTACCACGGTAAGCAAAGTCCCTATCCTCACAGTATGCGCTGGCTCGATTGTTTCGATGACCCGGCTATAGCGCAAGCGGTATATAACCAAGCGTTTCCGCTGGTGGATGTGACGGTTATTCCCGACAATGAAATCATAACCCACCGCAAAGTGGCATTGTTGGAATATGTGCAAAAGCATATTCATGCAAGGGATATTAATACCCACCTACTTAATATCGCCGGGTTGATGGAACAAAGTGAGCTTGGCAAAGAGCATATGCAGTGTATGGGACGTTATTTAATGCAAGAAGGAAATGCGCTTGACTCGAAGAAATTTATCCTTAATCTAGGAAAAAATACGCCACGTTACCGGGAGGACTTGATGACTATCGCCGAGCAATTGAGGCAAGAAGGAATGCATAGAGGAAGGCAGGAAGAACGCAGCGAAATCGCTCTTAATTTGCTGTCTATAGGAATTGACCACACTGCTATAGTGAGTGCTACCCGAATGAGTCGCGAAGAACTTGATGCTTTAATTGACTCCACACCAAAAGTGAAACGCTAGTCGGCGGCGGTGGAAATTTTTATACCCAAACGTTTCCGTTAGTGAATATCATGGTGATACCCGATGATGAAATCAAAACACACCGTAAAGTGGCATTGCTGGAATATGTGCAAAAGCATATTCATGATAAAAATATTAATATCCATGTAAATAATATCGCTAATCTGATGGGAAAGTTTAAACCCAGCAAAGAAGATGTGCAGAGTTTAATGCACTATTTAACGCAAGAGGGAAATACTCTTGACACGGGGGACTTTATCAGTATTCTTGGACAAAATATGCCACGTTACCAGGAGGGAATAATGACTATCGCCGAGCATTGGGAGCAGAAAGGACGACAAAAAGGATTACAGAAAGGATTACAGAAAGGGATACAAAAAGGCAGTAGCACGCGGGAAAGAGAAATCACCCGTAATTTATTAGCCATGAAAACGGACCGCTCGACGATAGAACAGGTCACTGGTTTAAGTTGTGCTGAACTTAATGCTCTAATGAATTCTATGGTTAAAGCGAGTAGCTGATTTGAGACTTATTATCTATTTCTCTAGATGGCTGAAGATAAATCATCATTGCGATCTGCCCCACATGCATGGGGTTGTTTTTAATTAAAACCTGTACTATGCCCGCTAGTTTGTCTTACGTAAACAGGTGAATATTGCTTTTGGCAATATATGATCCTGATCTTTCGTGTAAGGTGGAGTTAAGCTTGCCGATATTAATATGACCCTGGCAAACGGTATCCATTATTTCTTCGCCTAAAGGTGTCAAGCACGGCGGCATATCCAGAAAATCCGGATAGACTAAATCGCTTAGCATCTTACAGGCTAATTCAATACCCTGGTTAAAGCCATGTGTTATGACATACGGTTTTTCAATCTCATTGGCAATGGTTGATTCCAACTCATCCAGAGTTAAGGTCAATTGCAGGCCATAGTGCTCGCAGGCTTCAAGATAAGCACACGCCAACACACGACGATAAACCGCCACGCGTAATTCCACCGGAACACATGATTGATTTTGAATTTTCATCAGCAAATCTCCTCACGTACTGGCCAAAGGAAACCAGCCTGACCGAAGTCAGTCCTGCCTAATCCGTCATTGCGGCAACAGTGACCAGGTAATCGCACGTTGCCGCTTATCATCCTATACAAGCAATTCGGCTTTAATGATCAGCTCACCGTTCTTGACGGTGATGGTCACAGGCTGGCCGGTGACAAAACCACACTCATGCAGCCAGCGGCCTTTCAGATGCAGTGCCGGCAAGGCATTGGGCCTGCCGCCATTTGGAACGTAGCCCACAGTATAAAAACGCGTTTCTACTTTTGCTTGGGATGAGCGGGGTTCTGACTTAATATACTTTTTAGCCATGGTAACTACCTTTTCTAGTTGCTGGTGGTGAGCGGCGGTAGAGGGCGGTAACCCTTTATCGTCGCGTTTTTTTAATGATTAATACGGCACTAATTATATCTATAAATAATAAAATTAATGAATGGTTGAATTGATAACCAGCTAAAGAACGGAATGCTTTATCGATAGTGTTAACAAATACGAGTAAGCATTCATCGGCTAACGTCAATAGCAAGGTTTATACTGGATACATTATCAGCGAAAGGTGAAAAAATCCACCAAAAAAAATTAAATAAATAACCTGGTGGATTAATTATTCTCAGTTTTAAAAATAGTGATTGTTTATTTTGTTTGTGGGGATTTATTGGCGATAATAATTGAATGAAAATAAGACCTTCGTTTCATTGCAAAATGTGAAGTGTCCCTGGGATTTATTTTTTATTCTTATGACCCCAAGTGACGTTTATATTCTGTAGAGGTTGGCGCCATTACAGTGCGCGAATGAAAACATTCCCAACGCCTCATGATTCCTTATTCAGGAAATTTTTCAGCGATGTCAGCGTCGCTGCCGATTTTTTGCAAATTCACTTGCCGCCGGCATTGCAGGCTAAGTGCGACTTCAGCACGCTGGCCATCACCTCCGGCAGCTTTGTCGAAGTCGATATGCACAACTACTTCTCCGATATCCTTTATTCGATGACAACCCCTGCTGGACCCGGTTATGTCTATTGTTTGATTGAGCATCAGTCGAGTCCTGATGAGATGATGGCGTTTCGTCTGCTGCGCTATAGCGTGGCTGCCATGCACCGCCATCTGAAGCAGGGCCATAAACGATTGCCGCTGGTAATACCCATACTGTTTTACCACGGTAAGCAAAGTCCCTATCCTCACAGTATGCGCTGGCTCGATTGTTTCGATGACCCGGCTATAGCGCAAGCGGTATATAACCAAGCGTTTCCGCTGGTGGATGTGACGGTTATTCCCGACAATGAAATCATAACCCACCGCAAAGTGGCATTGTTGGAATATGTGCAAAAGCATATTCATGCAAGGGATATTAATACCCACCTACTTAATATCGCCGGGTTGATGGAACAAAGTGAGCTTGGCAAAGAGCATATGCAGTGTATGGGACGTTATTTAATGCAAGAAGGAAATGCGCTTGACTCGAAGAAATTTATCCTTAATCTAGGAAAAAATACGCCACGTTACCGGGAGGACTTGATGACTATCGCCGAGCAATTGAGGCAAGAAGGAATGCAACAAGGAATGCATAGAGGAAGGCAGGAAGAACGCAGCGAAATCGCTCTTAATTTGCTGTCTATAGGAATTGACCACACTGCTATAGCGAGTGCTACCCGAATGAGTCGCGAAGAACTTGATGCTTTAATTAACTCTACGGTAAAAGAGAAGCGTTAGTCGGCGGCGGTTGAAGCTTTATATACTCAGGCGTTTCAGTTGGCGGATATCACGGTTATCCCCGACAATGAAATCAAAATTCACCGCAAAGTGACATTGCTAGGATGTATGCAAACATAATATTAGAAGGATATTAATATTCAACGATATAATATTGTTTGTTTGATGGAAAAATTGATCTTAACGAAGAACATTTAGCCCTTGTTATTAAGGGAATTCATTTATGAAATGAACTCCCCTTAAGCACTATTTTGTGTCGATCGGATATGCATTACGATTGCACATTGAGCGCGGCGCCGCCGCGCCCCAGTGCTACTCTTATTTCTTCGGCATCGGCCCTAATTTCACGCCGTCAGGATAATATTTCCAGCCGTCGCGGATGCGGACATTTTCATCCCATGGTAGTTTGTATTCCCCGTTGGCCAAATCCCGAACCCAGGTGAGATAATTGGCTTTCTCGCCGCCAGGTTTGCCAACGTAGCCACGGCAACCCAAATTGAAGATATTGTTTTCCAGCGCCCAATTTTCCCGCGCTTTATCCACCAGGCGCGGGAACAACTCCGCAGTGACAATTTCCCAGGGGTTGCGCTGCCCTTGTTGGATAACGTTGCCATCATAATTGCACACGGTGCCTTCGCCAAAGTAGTAGAACACTTCATCATAACCGGCCAGATTGACGGAAATGGTGTACATCAGGTTCTGCCAGGCATTGGTGCGGTTGGTCCAGATCCACTGATCATTGACCTGGGTTGAATATCCGGAAATGCGGATATAAACATTACAGCCTTTATAAGCCGCTTCGCGAGCCAGTTCCGGGAACATGCCGTCATGACAAATACATACCGCCAGTTTGGAACCCTTCGGGCCATCGCATACCGGCATGCCGAAATTGCCGGGCATCCAGGGTTCGATTGGCACCCAAGGTTGCAATTTACGATAATGCAGCGCGATTTCGCCCTGGCTATTGATAATAATCGCCGTATTGTAGGGCGGCAACGTAGGGTCTTCATTACGTTCCATGAGGGAAAATACGCCCCAGACGTCATTTTCCTGGCAAGCACGGCGGAAGCAGTCTATTTCCGGGCTTTCGATGGTCAGCAACATTTCATCATAGGTCCAGATTTTGGTATTCAACCCCTGAGTGGAATATTCCGGGAAGACAATAAGATCAAGATCCGGATAACCCGCTTTGGTATTAGCCAACGTCTTGCAAATAAGTTGTACCTGGGTTTGAATATCTTCTGGTCCTTTAATCACCGGGACGGGATATTGAATCATGGCGACCAATAACGCTTCTTCCCAGGCACTCACACTTCCGGTACTGCCCATAAATCACCCCTTCTCTATTGATAAGTTAATTGACTTTCGGTTAGAAATTCACACCTGCGACATAAAAATTAAGAGCATGTCATACAGATAAATAAGCGGCCACCTGCTCTGCATTAATGGATTGCCGTTCTTCCTGATGCACAATTAGCCCTTTTTCAATCACAAATACCCGATCGGCAACATCCAAAACAAAACTCAATACCTGTTCGGATACCAAGATAGTTAAACCCTGCTCATCACGAATTCGTCGCAGCGTTTGCGCCATCTCTTTTATAATTGATGGCTGTATGCCTTCAGTCGGTTCATCCAATAACAACATTTTCGGATGGCCCGCCAATGCCCGCGCTATGACTAATTGTTGTTGCTGACCGCCGGACAGATTGCCCGCCAGACGGTTCTTCATTTCTTCCAGTACCGGAAAAATGGAATAAAGCATGGCGGGTATTTTGCCTTTTTCCCTGGACGATAATCCGGTCTTGATATTTTCCTCGACCGTCATGGTGGAAAATACCATTCGCCCTTGCGGTACATACCCTATTCCGCGCCGAACGCGCTGATAGCTTTTATCCCGGGATATATCTTGCCCTTGAAATAATACCTGGCCTGCCTGCGCGGGTATCATGCCAATCAACGATTTCATTAAGGTGGTTTTACCCATGCCATTGCGGCCGATCAGCGCCACAATTTCATTCTCTTTAACCTGCAGATTAAGATTTTCGATAATACGACTCTGGCCGTAGGCGACATGGTAATTCTTGATATTCAGCATGGTCTCCCCCTTAATGTCCCAAATAGACATCGATGACCCGCGGGTCTTGTTTCACTTTCTGGATGCTGCCTTCGGATAAGGTTTTGCCCTGATGCATCACCATCACATGATCGGCGATGTTTTCGACAAATTGCATATCATGTTCAATAACCAGCACCGAACGGCCTTTGGCGATGCGGCGCAACAATTCGGCCGTTTGCTGCCGTTCATTCACCGACATGCCGGCCACCGGTTCGTCCAGCATCAACAGGCTGGGGTTTTGGATCAGCAACATGCCGATCTCCAGCCATTGTTTCTGGCCATGGCTGAGGTAGTCCGCCTGAACGTCGAGAAAATCGGCCAGAAATATCTGTTGCGCCGTATCAATGATGGCGGCGGTCATGGCGGCATCGCGCCGGGCGAACAATGCGCCCAACGCCGTGCGCGCCTGAGGATAGGAAAGCTCAAGGTTTTCGAATACCGTCAGATTTTCATAAATCGACGGATTTTGGAATTTGCGCCCTACGCCGGCATGAACAATCTGGTTTTCGCTTAGCTTGCTCAGCTCGCGGCCTTTGAATTTGATGCTGCCGGAAGTGGCGGCGGTTTTACCGCAGATCAAATCCAGTACAGTGGTTTTACCCGCGCCATTAGGGCCGATAATCACGTAGATTTGTTCTTCATCCACATACATGGAAAAGTCATTGACCGCGACAAACCCATTAAAGGAGACGGTCAACCCTTCGACGGCCAGGATAATTTCTTTGCTTTCTTTCATCATCATTCACCGTTGTGAGACTTCATCTTCAATGGGTTCGACGATCAAGACGTCCTGGCTTTCGGCGATAGGTTTACGCCGGGCCGAAGGCAGGCAGCGTCTGATCGCCGGCATAAGGATTTCACTGTAGATTCCCGCCAATCCTTTCGGAAAGACCAAGACCACCAGGATAAACAAGGCGCCCATGGCGAATAGCCAGACTTCGGGGAAAGCTTCCGATATCTGGCTTTTGGCGCTGTTCACCAATAACGTCCCGTATACCGCCCCGATAATGGACAGCCGTCCCCCGACCGCACAAAAGATGACCATTTCAATGGAGGCGACGGTGCCGATGAATCCCGGCGACATAAAGCCGACTTGCAGCGTGAACAAGGCCCCGCCGATGGAAGAAAAAATGGCGCTGGCGCAAAATATCACCGTTTTGATATTGGCCACGTCATAGCCGGAAAAGCGGACGCGGTCTTCTTTATCGCGAATGGCGACCAATAACCGTCCGAGCTTGCTCTTGAGAATAAAATAGGCGATGAGCACGACGGCCAATAAGCAGCCGGCATTGACATAATAAAGGATGTATTTCGCCGCATCGGTTCTGATATCCCAGCCCATCAAGGTGCGCAGATCGGTAATGCCGTTAATGCCGCCGGTATAACCTTGCTGGCCGATGATCAATATGGTCATGATGGCGGAAATGGCCTGGGTAATGATGGCGAAATAAACGCCGCCGACCCGCCGTTTGAACATGGCGATACCGAGCACGTAGG
>Ga0224529_1000504_pt1 | contig 28503 bp, 24 predicted proteins | sample CBST50metaG_FD_179893 | JGI IMG/M metagenome (GOLD analysis project Ga0224529, IMG submission 179893) | Peat soil microbial communities from Stordalen Mire, Sweden - C.B.S.T50 | ecosystem: Environmental > Terrestrial > Soil > Wetlands > Peat | place: Sweden: Norrbotten County, Stordalen Mire... | reverse complement strand
CATCGTGGACCATGCTCCCGAAATCGATCGGGCCTATAGACAGTACGTGAATCGCCATCAGACTCCGAAATTCCCCTTGGGGCAGACTTCCGATGGCGGCTTCGTTGCCGCTTCGAACGGCATTGCCAAGTCTGTTCATACACCCTCCGCAAGGCTGAATTCGTCTTCCAAAACATAAACTGGCGCTGAGCCCTCGCTGCAAGGGCTCGTTTCGATCCTCAAGATGCAGAAGTTCGAAGCGCCGCAGACCGGGGCCATTCTATCCGCGGCAAGCCACTCCAATCCGTTCTCCCGTTCGTTCAGAGAGACGAGAAGCCCGAACGCGATCGGGACCGGAATTGAAACCCACTGCGCGTCTGGTTTCAGGTCAGCCTCAATGAGATCGCGGTACTTTGTGAGAACCGCTACGAATTTGCCGATTGAGATCCATTTCATCGACCGGGTCCATTTCGTTGTGGACTCGGCTGCGCTGCTGATATGAACAGGTAGGGGCGGGGCAAATGGGACGCTGCCGCAGAGTTTGCGGCTTTCCGATCGTCCCATCCGCCAAACGGCATACAGGGTAACTGCCTGCAAAATTGCGAGCAGAAACCAGAGGGAATACATAGGGTTCCTCCACTGAGAGAACGCTTCGAGACAGGGGTCTTTCCAGAGTGAGCCGCTACAGCGCCAACTCCGGCATAAAACCGCAATGCTGGCTATGCCAGCGAGAAGCGAAGTGAAGGGGGAGAACGGAATGGAATCAGAAAATCAAAATATGTAACGCGGCGTCTACAGACGGGAAGAATATAGGCGATACTCCGGTTGAGACAGGGGCATTGCTGAATGGGGGCAGAAAGAGCCGGTGAACCATATGTCAGATGCGGCTTGCCCTTGAATTTGAAGATTGCAGTGATAGAGGCGTTACGCGTCTCCATCAACATTTTCACAACCGGAACCCGCGACGAAGAAGCCGCGTGGCGTTGATAAAGTGACAGCTTGTACCCACCCCCCAACAGAACAACGGCAATTGCCAGTCCGATGAACCCGAGCGCGCACGGCCTAAAGAGCTGTCTCCAGGACGGATACAGGATCTTTGTCCGCGTCCTTGTCTGGAGAACTCTCGCGGCGGCGCTAGCGGCTGTCGTGAATGGGGCCCTGATCGACAATGGGTTGAGCAGTCCCTTCTACCTGCGTGGAATGATCCTACGCCAGTATGGACGCTGTTCAGGGTGGAATGTTGCGCACAGTCCATTCATTTTTTCTCTGCGGTCAATTTTGATCTCTGGGATATGGCCTATCCTGGGTTTGACACGCAGTGGCACGGACGCGAGAACATTCACAGGAAGAGATTCTTTTGATCTCCATTGCTGCGATTCTTAACTGAGCCACTTCCAAGAAGCACCTCATCGCAGGCAATAAAACAGGTGCGCAGCCAGTCGATCTCCAAAGCGGTGAAGCTATTGTTTACGCACAATCCCTCCCAACTCATCCCTCCCAACTCGTTTTCACGATCTTCTGCATTGTCTGCTCGATGGACATGCCCTCACTCCTGGATAGTCCAAAACTTGCAACATTGCTTAGCGCGTTTTCAACCGCTGTCCGGTGCCCGTTGAGGCCGACAACGATAGCAAGATCACGCTCGGTTCCCGCCGGGGGAAACGCAACAATATCGTAGCCTGTGGACAATCGCCAGCCGCGGCCGTCCCGGAGACATCCATGATTTCGCAAGTCGTCGTTGTTGTTGCAGAGGATGTTGGACACCATTCTGCGCCAGAGTTGGCGCAGATCTTGAGTCGGCTCCGACCCCAAGCGCCGCAGTTGATCGGATAACTTATGTCAATTCCATATTGCCGCCGGCGTTCAAGTGATACCCTTCTTCGCTCTCGTCGTCTTCCTCGTCGGATTCAATCCCCTCCTGTGTCGCTGCGAATGCCATACGCTCGCGCTTGTCCCTGCGAACGGTCAGCAACTGCGTTCCAATGGTGTGCTTCGGTACGAAGCAGTAGTTGTAGAATGCCTCGAACAGCGCGGCGTTTGGAACCCTCTTTTGCGCCAACAGATCGCTCAGATGATGGGCGTAAAGTGCGCGGAATGATTCAGGCGTAATGATGTGTCTCAGACTTTTACCTGTGATTTGCGTAGTCGCTTGCAACCATTCCTTCTCAATCCAGGCATGGATCTCGGATTTCCTGACGCGAAGAATTCTGGCCAGCGCTTCGACCGAAAAGCAATCGCATCGAATGTCTCTCACCTTCAGGCAGTTCCTGCGCAATGCGCAGCGTATCGCATTCGGGCTTCGACTGAGCATTCGCGCAGCTTCTTCTACTGAATGAGAGGACAGCGTCTCACGGAGATTCTCAAGTTCTTCCTCGGTCCAGCGTCGATGCTCATCCCTGCTCTTCAAGCCATATTGGAGGACGAACCGCCAACACGTCTCCCTGGTGCGACCTGTCTGGCGTTGCAAGCGACGAACAAGTTGATCAAGTTTTGGACCGGATAATACTCGGGCCTGGAGTGCCAAAGCTCTGGCATCCTGGCCCCAGACGAAGGATGACATCTTTCCGTATTCAGCAGTCATGGGGACACCTCTGCACAGGGGAATGCGGAGAAAATCCATATTGATTTTTCGAACATGAACTGCGGGACGTTCGATCCATTCTGTCCCTGCAGTTACTCAGGGAACTTCCTTCGTGTCTTTGAACCAGAGCAGAAGAATATTTGCGTGGCGCGGCAGTTCCTGCACGGTCTTGGTGGTTACGCCATCCGCATTGAGCCAAGTGGCAAAGGTGTGCCAGCCTCCTCGCTATTGAGGAGAAGCTCGAATCCAGTAACACCGAACCTGCTTAGGATCTTGTTTCTGGAAGAAACAGAAGGCAAGGTGTGTTCCATATCTGCCTCCTTTTCCATACAATGCCCAACTTTTCCACAGAAGTCCAAGACTTGTTCTGGTGAACTTGATAACGAATAGCTATCAACGAGTAAGTTTTGTGAATTTCCTGGGATGTTTGGGCATTGGTGAGAACGGGGCGCTCAGCGCTTCATCACGCGTAGTGACATTGAGCACACCCTCCTGAAGAAGCGGCTTCGAGAAGCTCGAAAACCATCCTATCCAACGCTATTTTTCTGAAGGCAGTTCACCCATAGAGCGCCAGAATGCTGACCCAACACTTCTAAAGACCAGAAAAAGCGACCTTTTCATACCAAATGGTGTCATATTTGTATATGCGGGTTATCCTCGAAGGCGGTCCCCATGGATTCTCCCCCACCGCTTCGGAAGCTCCAATACGTGCTTGCTGTTTCTCGCGACTTGCACTTCCGCAAAGCCGCGGAGAGGATGCACGTCGCGCAACCGGCCATTAGCCGTCAAATCCGCGAATATGAAGAAGAAGTCGGGTTCGAGATTTTTCACCGCGACCGCCACTTTGTATCGCTCACGAAGGCGGGGCGCGCCTTCGTTTCAGACGTTGAAGAAATTCTTGGGCGCATGGAAAGCGATTTTACGGCGGCCGTTCGCCGTGCACGTGCAATCAGCAGAGAAACTCCAGACGAATACACTGTAGGCCATTCTCCATTTGCCCCGATGCAGATTCGCCGCATTGCGCTGGATTTGCAGCAAGAGGAATTTCGTAATCACCCCATGCGTCTTCGCATCCTTCCAACATCCGAGCTCCTGAATGCGATTGACAGCGATATCGTTCAGGCAGGGATCACATATGCGCCCGTTAACCATGCTGGTGTTTCCTCCATCCCTATCGCAAAAGACCATTGGGTTGCGATTGTCTCAGCCACGGGCAAGTTTTCCGATGCCGCCATTGTTCGCATTGAAGAACTCCTCGGAGAGCGAGTTATATCGAATGGCGCAGACCGCACACATCCCGCACTATACCGACAACTTGAAGCGGAATGCGCAGAAAAGGGCTTCCCTATCAGGGCAATTGCCGAGGTCACTTCTCCTGTTGAAGCTTTCGACCTGGTAGCGGGGAATGCAGGCATCGTTCTTCTTCCAGCAGGAGTATGTGAAGACCTCCCGCCAGGAGTACGCTCGATTAGAATCTCCGATATTTCACCACTGGAAACTGTTTTGATTCATCGCTTGAATAGCTCTGGCCTTACGCATAAATTTGCTGAACATCTCCGGGTAAAAATTGACCTGCGAGTTCACGCCCGTGATAGTGATTACACTAAGTCTTCACCGCTGCCTGCTCAGCGGAAACCGCCTGCCTCGGACCGAAAGGCCAAGTCCGGAAAACTGCCGAATCAGTCTGTCGCGTAAGAGCGAGCTCAGAATCTTCCGTTTGCATTGTCATGATCTTGGGATTCTGATACATGATGAGCGGACATCCGCGGCCGGGCTACCGAACCGGTGCAAAGCTGGTTTCACAGGTAGGTCCCGGAAATTGCACGTCAATCTGATTTGAAGCAGAGCCTTTCAGACGCCTAAGTTTGGCTTCGGAGGATAGGCCGCTTCGGGCTGCGGCGCGCGACTTCAGTAAATCCGGCTTTCAGAAAGCTCTGCTCCAGACCGGTCCATACGAAGGCGATCGGTAGATCGTCTGCCACAACTTGCGGGTTGCCGAGATCTATGACGTCGCCAGGCCACCGCTGTTTACGTACCTTCATATAGATCCCAATCACCCGTGAGACGATGAATCTCCTCGAACGCGCCTGTACGCAACAATCGTCGTCACAAATCTGCCGAAGGCCTCCGTAGACCGGATGAACCAACATCATCCCGGTCCACATGAGGAGCCTTCGCTTGAAATACTTTTGTGCCCTTTATCTGCTGTTGTTGATTCTCTGCGCGACGATACTGGCCAGCGCGCAATCCACCAATGCTACCGCCAGCGGTGTAGTCGTTGACACCTCCGGTAAAGTCATCACTGACGCCGACATCGAGGTTCTGAACGAAGCGACAGGGGTGCACTATTCGAGCAAGACCAACGGCTCTGGAATCTATACGGTATCGATTCTTCCCCCAGGACAATACCGCGTACAGGTGTCCAAAGATGGCTTTAAGACGATCATCAAACCTGGCATTGTGCTGAACGTGCAGAGCGCTATCGCGTTGAACTTTACCTTGCCGATTGGGGCCACCTCCGAATCAGTGACTGTGGAGGCGAGCGGCACTACCCTCAACTCGACGAATGCATCAGTCGGCACTGTCATCGATCAAAAATTCGTCGAAAACATTCCGCTGAATGGAAGAAGTTTTCAAAGTCTCATCTCGATGACTCCCGGAGTCTCCACGCAGAGTCCCCAGTCTGGCTCAGTCTCTGGATACAACGGGGATTTCACGGTAAATGGCCAGAGAACGGAGTCCAACTACTACATGGTGGATGGCGTCTCCGCCAACTCTGGGGCAGGAACAGGTACGGGAGGGCCTCAGGCGGCCAGCAGTGGTTCCATTGCGTCGTCGACCGCCCTGGGTACCAGCCAAAGTCTGATCTCCGTCGATGCGCTACAAGAATTCCGGGTTCAAAGTTCCAGCTACTCGGCCGAATTCGGCCGTTCACCGGGCGGGCAGTTCTCGCTTGAGACGCGGTCGGGTACAAACCAACTTCACGGCAGCGCTTACGACTATTTGCGCAACGACGCCTTAGATGCGAACGACTGGTTCAACAACGACTACGGGGCGCCAAAACCTGCGCTTCGGCAAAACGATTTCGGCGCCACCCTGGGTGGTCCGGTTCGAATTTCCAGGCTTTACAATGGAACCGGCAGAAGCTTCTTCTTCGCTTCCTACGAGGGCTTGAGGCTGACTCAGCCACAGGCGGCGACAATTGCCTATGTCCCCGATGTCTATATGCGGGACCAATCTCCGGCAGCGTTGAAGGCGATTTTGAATTCCTATCCGGTCCAGAATGGACTGGATTATGGATCGTCGGCAAGCCCTAGCCTTGCGCAGTTCACCGAATCGTATTCTCTGCCCAGCAGCATCGATTCAACCAGCGTTCGTTTTGATCATCATGTGTCGCCTAAACTGTCGTTGTTTTTTCGATTCGGCTATGCGCCGTCGTCGACCGAGAAACGTGCGCTGTCGGATGTGACAGACAGTCATGCGGACTCGCAAAGCTATACCTTTGGTGCGACCAGCCAAATCTCCAACAATCTGACGAATGAATTTCGTTTGGGCTATTCGAGAACGGGCGCAATTCAAAACACCCACCTCGATTCCTTTGGCGGAGCACAGCCAACCGATCTGGCTGCCGCGATGGGCATTGGAGGACTCGCCAGCGCCTATCCGGATGCCCTGATCTATATCGCCGGAATTGGTTCTTCCGAAGTCTACGCCTCCGAAAACGCAAATTACGGCCGTCAGTGGAATCTCATCGACACGACCGCCATTGAACTGGGCAGGCATCACCTGAAGGCTGGTGTTGACTACCGGCGCATCGACTCCCCGTTACAGCCTGCCTCCCCAAACGTCGCGGCGTACTACTACAGTTCCACATCCGTACTTTCCAACAGCGCAGACTATCTGGGGGTCTACAAGAGTTTGAGTGCGACGCCCATTTTTAACGAGGTGGCAGCGTTTGTCGGAGACACATGGCAATTGGCCACTCGCTTAAGCCTCGACATGGGAGTACGCTGGGAAGTCAATCCTCCTCCCACCGAAGCACACGGAAACGATGCCTACACAGTGGCCGGGAATATTAACGACCCTGCCACGCTCCAACTTGCTCCTCATGGAACGCCTCTCTGGCACACGGCTTGGTATAACTTTGCGCCCCGGCTCGGAGTGGCTTGGCAAGCACAGAGCACTCCCAACTGGGAGACGGTCGTTCGAGGCGGCGGCGGGGTGTTCTTCGATACCGGGAATCAATATGCCGCCGAGGGATTTCTCGGAGTTGGCTTTGAAGCATATCAACTCTTTACCAGCGCTTCTGTTCCGGTTACGTCCCAACAACTGGATTTTCAAGTCTCTACGGCTCCGCCCTACACGGCATCGTCCATCTTTGCCTTTTCCCCGCATCTGCAACTTCCGTACACTCTGGAATGGAATGTAAGCATCCAACAGGCCCTCTCAAAACAGCAGACGCTCACCATCTCCTACCTCGGAGCGAACGGCCGGCGTCTGTTGCGCCAGCAAAATTACTATCTCTCATCGTTCAATCCAAACTTCGATTTCGTGGCCTTCACCCGCAATGGCACTACCTCCAACTATCAGGCTCTGCAGACGAACTTCCAGCGAACTGTTGCACATGGCATTCAGGCCCTTGCCTCCTACACTTGGTCGCACTCGCTTGACTATGGATCGACCTATGCCGCACTTCCGGTTACGCGAGGCAATTCCGATTTCGATCTCCGCCACAACTTCGTAGGCGGAGTCAGCTGGGAGTTGCCGACATTCAAGCTTGGAAAACGAAGCGCACCTCTCACTGGTGGCTGGGGAATCGATGGCCGCTTCAGCGCCAGAACGAGCTATCCAATCACCCTCAGAGGAAACTACATCACCGATCCAGCAACGGGAAGCGCATATTACGGAAACGTCAATATCGTGCCCGATGAGCCTGTTTACATATACGGCGGGCAATATCCCGGTGGGAGAGCCGTGAACAAGGCGGCCTTTAGCTTGCCCGGCGGCTCTGGAACCGGCAATGCGCCAAGAAACTTTGTGCGCGGGTTCGGCGCGACCCAGGTCAATCTCGCACTGCGCCGCGAATTCCATGTGCATGATTCCCTCCGGATCCAAGCGAGGGCAGAGGCCTTCAATCTCACCAATCATCCCAATTTCGGCTATGTCGATCCCTACTTTACGGACGCCACCTTCGGACAAAGCACCAAGATGCTCAACCAGAGTCTGGGGACGGTCGGTCCACAGTATCAGCAAGGCGGAGCGCGCTCGATTCAAATAGCCCTCAGACTCGCTTTCTAAAGGCGCAGGCGCCTGCTCGCGCCGAAGTGACCAGCACCTTGCAACCGACCGGTTATTTTGGGAGAAATCGATGCTGAAGACTGCTTGTTTTGCCGTATTTGGATGCTTTCTGGTGGGCTGCTCAGGTCCATTCGCCGCAGCGCAAGTGGATCCTGCAACTTGCATTGGCGTCAAGTATCTTGCAAACGACTCGATCAAGATCAGCCCGGATGGTAAGCGGGTAGCGTATCTGGTCAAATCCGCAAATCTCGACACGAACGAGAACGACTTTGCACTTTACGTCGAAGATCTGTCAGGTCAGCGACTCGCATCGCATACTCCGCTGGCTACCCTTGTCGATGCATCGCAGCTCGCATGGATCGGCGATGGCCATTGGATTGCGCTTCTCGCTCGGCGAGTTGGGAGAGTTGCAGTCATCGAAGCGAACACCATGACAGGAGAGATCAAAACTATAGCTCAGGCTCCGTCAGACATCCAGGAATTCAGTGTCGACCGAAACGGTGAAACTGTCGTTTTCGCAACCGAGGTGCCACGTTCCTCTGCCGATGATCTCCCCAGCGAAAAAGAGGACGAGCGCGGCTTTCGAATTCCATTTCAAACCGCAGGGGAGTCATCAGAACTAGAGAGGAAGATCTTCCTCACAAAGCGTACAGGGACGGGACCATGGAGTGCGCCTGTTGCCGTGACTCTTGAATCTCCATTCACGAATAAGCTCCTCGCGACTCTTCCCTACACCTACAGCCTGCGTCTCAGCGTTTCACCGAACGGGCGTTTCGTGCTGGTTACCTACCTGGTCTCCGATGACCTTCCCAAAGAATGGTTGAAGAGCAGGTGGGTCCGCGAGATTGTGGATTCAAGCGGCCCCTTGTTGATCACGGTGCTGCACGATCTCGATAGCGGTGACACATCCATGCCGCTTGCAACACCGTGGGCGTATAGCCTCACTCCGCTATGGTCCCCCGATAGCCGGTCCTACTTTGAGAGCGCCTCGGCGCCACCTGGAAGCCAGTTGGAAAACGAGGACGAACAAAGCGGGAAACGCGGGAATGCGCACCTATATTGGGTCGATCTTTCTGCCAAGAAAGCGAAGCTTGCAACGGCCTACTCGGGAGATCGGGTCCTTCCGCTTACCTGGATTTCCAACAATGAAGCCGAAATTCAAATCGACTCAAAGACAGTTGTGACCGCTGTGCATGATTCAGGTGGCTGGAACGATAAATCGATCCTTTCTCTTCCTTTGCAAAAGGGTTTCCACTGTCTCGGATTGGCCACGGATGGACACACGTTCGTCGGTTCCTTTGAAGGCCCGACCGATGCGCCAAGGCTGTTTCTATTCAGACGAGGCCAAACCACGGTGACGCCAATTGCCGATAACAACCCTCAACTGAAGGAAATCCCCATGGCAACTGCCGAGGAGATTCACTGGAAAACTTCAACGGGCTTTGAAGTCAACGGTCTCCTCTTCAAGCCGGCCTCCTACAATCCTCGTCACCGCTATCCACTGGTGATTCAGACGCAACCGAACTACGGAACATACGTCTGCGACGGGGGAGACGTTCATTTCCCATCTTTCTGCCCACAACCGCTGGCGTCTGCTGGAATTCTCTATTTGATTCGGACAGAAGGCGACAATGAACGCAGAATGGACGATCAACCAAATTATCCAAAGGAATATCCAGGCGGCCTTGGCGAAGCTGCATTCTACATGGACATGTGGGATAGCGCCGTCGAGAAGCTGAGTGAGGAAGGGATCGTAGACCGCACGAAGGTCGGAATCATCGGATTCAGCCGTACGGGATGGTACACCGAATTCGCTCTCACGCACGGAAAGGTCCACTACGCCGCAGCTACACTTACCGACAACGTTCAATACAGTCTGGCGGAATACTGGCTGCTGCGTTCGACGAGCTATATGCGCGGAGCCGACGCGATGTACGGCGGATCACCATACGGAAAGGGCCTTGCCAATTGGGAGAAGTACTCCGTGTCCTTCACGCTCGAAAATATCAGCTCACCGATTTTGCTCGAAACCATGGGACACGGGGTTCAATACCAGAACTGGCAGGCACCGCCGATCTACCTGTCCGCGGTCATGGATGTTTTTGCTGGACTCGACAGACTCGGCAAACCGGCCGAGTGGTACTACTATCCCAACGAAGGACACACACCTGATCATCCGCTGGCTCGCCTTGCGAGCGTTACACGCAATGTCGACTGGTACAGGTTCTGGCTGACCGGATATGAAGATCCGAGTCCAGCAAAGGTGAGCCAGTACGAGCGTTGGCGTCAGATGCGCGATTTGCACCGGCACAGGCAAGGGGAGTAATACCGACTACCGCTTATCATCTCTTACACTTACGCTGACTCGGGCATTTCCAGGCCAAGGTAGGTTCCGAGCCTTTGAAGTTGTTGGGAAAGGAGATGCCGAATTGCCAATCGGCATCTCCTTCCGTTGATCGGCTCGAGAAGCTTGGACTATTCGTCCGCCTCGTAAGCCGCGTTGACCGTGCGCTGGGGGTTGGAGCTGTCGATTTGGGGGGTGAGCCCCTTCGCCATGCTCTGGATGGTGTTGATCGCTGGCGCCGTCGCCAGAATCGCCGGACGTGAGTACTTCATGGTGTTCTCCTTTGTGGTTTTGAATTCCCGCGCATCCCGGGCCAACGGGCAACCTGGGAAGCACGGAACTTGTGAGCCGCTGGGTTGGCTGAGAGACTCTCCTCCAGCGGACAAGAACGCTAGGTCGAGCAGTAGCAAGTGCTACGCCTGAGCCAAATTTCGATAGCGATAGTGCGCAGTATGGACGGCCACCATTGCGGGCTGTTGCCGGCGGTGATTTCATCCAGTGCCGTGGTGAACTTCGCGGGGTCGATGAACCCGAAGCCCGCCGCCAACGAGTTCGCGACGAGAGCTTCGATTTGTTTCCGCTCATGGCGAATGAGCGCGAGTGGACCGCGAATCAGGTATGCCTTCCGCCGACGTTGAAGGATCTCGTCCGGAACCACTCCTTTCAAGGCCCGTCTCATGAGAGACCGTCTTGCACCGGGTCGTGTCAATTGCTCGCGCGGAACCTGAAACAGGTATTCGACGAGATCGCGATCAAGATACGGGTATCGATACTCATACCGGATGCCGCTCGATGGCGTCAGATGAGGCAGTGTCTCAAGAATCTGCCACCAGGTGCGCCCATTCGTAATGCTGGTGGGTGACAGACCGCGCATTCCGGCCACTTGAGATCGCTCTTGGAAATCGAGTTGCGATTTGCGCGCTAGCCAGGGAGGTACCTGATCTGGATTGAATCGCTCGCGGCGATAGGCACTGACGGCAAAACGGGCTGTCCGCAGGAGCATGTGCAGGAAGGGTGTTCTATCCACCAAGCACCATGCGAGAGTTCGCTCCATCAACCGGCGAAAGTACTGTTCGGTTAAGTAGTCTGCGAGTTCCGGTAGTGGCGTAGGAACTCCCCCAAGCAGTTCATCGCCGCCGATGCCGGAGAGAATTGCCTGATAGTCTCGCGAACCGATCGCACGGTCGAAGTCGTTCTCAGCGAGGATCGTTGATCGATCCGCTCCGGGGAGAACAGCCGGCATTGGAGATGGATCGGGAAGTTCGAAAAAGCGATCAAGCGTCGCTGTAGAGATGTGAGTGCCTACCTTTCCTCGTTTGGCTTCAACCAAGGAAAAGAATGGGCGCTCATCCCAATTAGGCTCGGTATCATCGTAGAAAGAAACCGTATCAACCAACTCGGCTGCCAAGTTTCCCGACCGGCGAAGATGGTCCGAGACACACACGATCGAGCTCGAATCCATCCCACCGCTTAGGTGAGCTAAAACGTGTGCGCCGGGACCAGTGCGCCTCTCAATCGACTGGTTCAACAATGACAGGAAATGCGATTCGTAGTCAGTATCGCTGGAATATCGAAGCGAAGTTCCGATCATCCAATTCCAATGAGGTTCGATGGAGACGTGTCCATTCCTCATCACCGCGTAGTGGGCAGGCGGAACAGAGCGAATGTTCCGATAGGGCGTCAGATCCTCGATTGGCCTGCAGCCGATGTATCGAGCGACGTAATCTGACGCCAGGACGTGCGATTCACCCGCGCCAAAGAAGGTCTCCAGATACGTCGACCATAGAAAATTGCCGTCCCTGTTGAGGTAATAGAGGCTTCGGGTTCCAGCATGATCCCGGGCGAGATATAAGGCACGGTCGGTCGGGGACCAAAGCGCCAAAGCCCAATCTCCAATCAGCTTTGAGAAGCACCCATTCCCCCACTTGAGAAAAGACTCAAGCACGATGACGGAATCGGAAGCATCCTTATCTCGAAGATCGAGCAAGCGACTCAATTCGGCGTAGTTGTCGAGTCTTCCATCGAACGCGATCATGTGTCCATGCAGGCCGATCACCGGCCCAGACTCGAGTTGCGATCTCTCGTGCGTATAGTGGGGTTGAAAACCCATTCCAATTCCACCGCTCAATTGCACGTGCGTTTCGCCCGTTGCATAACAACGTGTGGCATGGCCGAATGCGGCCAACTGACCTTCGTCGATAGACCGGCCATCTGAATGCTGCAGGCCAAACAGGATGCTCATCGTTACACCTCGACCGGGCAGAAAACGCCCTCAGATCCGTTCAAGAACCATATAGATCTCTGGCATATAGGGTTTGTCGTTCATCACTTTCTCGCCGATCTCGACCCATGCGTGAGACTTGAAGGGGAGGACTTGCGCACCGATTGTCAGCTTTGCATCATAGCCATGACGCTTCAGCAGCCGTGCCGTGGCCGCGGACCGTTGGAGGCACAAAACCTGCTTGAAATAGAAGACGCAGGCTAGATCCGCGGCGTGGCAGAGCTCTTCGGCGGATAGGGATGCTCTGCTAGAGTCTGCCTGTACGCGCTGCCTTCGCACCCATTCGTGCAGGTTGCCGAAGCCCCGAAAGCACATCGTTCCTTCCAGCATCAGCAACAATATCCAACTCTCAAACACAAACCGATTCATCGCCTGCCTCCTTGAGGATGGAAATGCCCAACTCGTGGCAAAGGAATGCGAGCCTACGGGTGAGCGCTTCAATTCGAACCGATAGTGGGAGTACGGGGGAGTGTCCTCGCTTCTCGGTGTAGTCGACGATAACCGCATTGTGTTGCGCTTCGCGGTTCTGAAGTAGTGCGGCCATCTTGCGGACATGCGCCGGATTGCAGCGATCGTCCGCATCGCCGGAAACAAACAACGTGGCCGGATAGTCGCAGAGCTCATCGACGTGGTGGTAGGGAGAATACTCGAGCAGCGCAGTGAAATCCTCCGGATCGCCGGGAGAGCCGTATTCCAATCGCCACCTTGGCGCCTGGTCGAAGCGATCGAAGCGGACCATATCCAGGAGAGGCGCGATCGAGAGCACGGCACGAAACAGATCGGGCCGCTGGGTCATCGCGGCTGCGACCAACAGGCCGGAATTGGACCCGCCGAAGATCCCAAGTTGCCCGGACGAGGTGATTCCCTCCGCGATGAGCCATTGTGCAGCCGACAGGAAATCGCGGATCGCCACCATGCGCCTTCGCCCACGTCCCGCCTCGTGCCATCCTTTTCCAAACTCCGAACCTCCTCGAATGCGGGGCAGCGCGAAGACGATTCCGAGTTCGAGCAGGATCGTGACCAGTACCGAAAACCGGGGAGTCATCGAAACTCCAAATCCTCCATAGCCGGTCATCATAAGAGGGGCAGGCCGGTGCTCAACCGAGTTCCTCTTTCGGAGGATCGACATGGGAACTTCCACACCATCGAACGAACGATAGACGACCTCCTCCCATCGGAGATCCGTTGCAGTGTCCGGTTTGCGTCCGGCACGAAATGGGCTCGTAACCTCGCTTGCAGACGTGTATTCCAAAATCCCCGGAGGCTCCGCGAATGACTCGTGAACTGCGAACAGGGAGGCACAGCGTGGATGGAGGCTGTCCAACAAGGTGATGGTTCCTCCGGCGGGAAAAGGAACGTCTTCCAGATGCTCGCCGTCGAGAGACCAGGCAGAAATCGTAAGTTTTTGATCGACCAGATACCCGGCATAGATTCTGTCGCCGACAAGTACCAGTTGCTGCAAGAGCGAGCTGCCCTCGGGGATAACCTCTCGAAGAGCATCTCCATTCTCTGCAACTTCGAGGAAGCGTCGATTGAGTGCTCCCTCTTCGGTCAGAATGAACGTTCTTCCAATCCTCAGCATGGGCACATGCAGAACGCTCTTGTTCCGGAAGACTGTTGTCCATGCGGTGGGGCCATCGGCTAAAGTACAAAGGAAGAAGTCCGTCCATTGCATGCCATCATGCTCGCGAAGGTGAACCGCGCCGATTCTCGATCCCTCGCCAATCACGAACAGTGCGCTCTCTGCGGTGCGTGGCGCACGGAAAACCACTTCGTCTCGGTCGCTTTGACTGCCCAGGCAATGGCGACGGATCGTGTGATCGGCTGTGCTGTTCGCAATTTCGTGGCAATAATAGAAACCCCTTGAGTCCGGTGCAAAAGCAAAGCCCCGGCCGTAACCCAGCGGCAGGCGGTCTTCGAAAACGTCGCCCGTATCGACCGAAAGAATGAGAACTTCCTTTTGTTCAGATCCGTCGCGCTTCAGCGCGATGGCTAACAATCTTCCATCGTCCGATACGGCCTGAATTGCAGCTGAGGCATAAATGCCCAGGCAGGACGGATCGAAAAGAGTACGCTCTTCGGCCCCTTCCCGAATGCAAATGGTCCCCTGCTCCTGATCGGGCTTCCGGCGGCGATAGAAGATCCTAGAACCGAGGCGCGCTGGTTGATCGACGATCTCCCGATTCAGGTAGCATCTGACACGATCCCGAAGTAGATCAAGCCCCTCGATCTGCGCGAAGTAGGCGTCGTGACGAAGGTTCTGTTCTCGGATCCACTGACCAGTCTCAATGCAATTGCGCTCTTCAAGCCATCGGTAACGATCAACAACTTGAACACCATGGAGGAGGTCCGTTACGGGGCAAGCCGTGATGGGCGCTAGCGGCATAGTGCCTCCATCAACTCCGGTGCCAGCGCTGCCCTGTCCATGTGACGGGCCAGACTGCGCGCATGACTTTCAACGTAGGGATCCTCGCGTTGAGCCGAGTGCAGCCAGTCGCCTCGCCCGAAAAGATAGGAGAAGATAGCAAGCAACGGCGTCAGCGCGAATGCACGCTCAATCTGGGATTCAGAGAGAAGCTCGCGCCAGGATCGTCTGTAGACTTCCCGCAACCTCGATGTCCAACTATCGTCCCCACCGGGCTGAAGCTTCGACAAATATTGAAAGGAGAAAAACGGATTGCCTACACCGACCTCGCACCAGTCGATGAAGACGCATTGTGTACCCTGAAAGAGAATATTGCCGGAGTTGATGTCGTTGTGAATCAGCGTGTCGGGGATCTCCAACTCCTCCATGTGGCAGCAGGCATCCTGAAGCACACTTGCCATTTCCCGTAGACGGCGCTTCTCGATTTGGGGAACTTTTGTCGATGTCTGTTTCGCCATAGCTCCATCGAGATAATCGAAGAGTTCTTCCAAATGGGCGCGCAGTGTAGCGATGCGTTGATCGAAGGCTCCTGCGGCCAGAAATGCAATTTCCCATTCAACTGTTCTTATCTGTAGCGTCGCCATCGACAAAACTATCTGCTCAAGTGCCGGCAAGCTCCACGCATCGAGAGGACAGCCCCCGTCCTCCATCAACCACGCGTTCCAGTCCTCGCGCCCCGCAATTCGGCGCGGAAGAAGCTCCGGACACAGCTCCGCAAGCATTTTTGTGACACGGAATTCATGAACATTGGGATCGCCCGTAGCCTTAAACCACCACGCAGGACCATCATGCTTTGTGAAGCGGATCAATGCAAAGCTGGCACTCGCATTGTATTGACGGATCTCTCCGGTGAATGCGGCACTGTGACCTGCTTCTGCCCGCATCCACTCCATCGCTTCTTCGATCCAACCCAAGCGCGAGAACGGACAATCAGCACTCTTGTCTCCTGCAAGAATGGACTTGACTGTCTCTCGCTCTCCGCGCGTCATTTCCACTTCGGCAATCTCATTGAGACCGACTTCTGCCCAACCGTCAAGTGACTCCGGCGAGAGAATCTCGACAACCGCGCTGGGTCCAAGACCATCCTGCTGAAAGATTACGTCGAGAATAATGACGTGGAGATGCCAAGCGGATTCGATAACTTGTTGCAACTGTTCTGCCGGGCGTGTCCACCGCAGTATCGTGATGCGCGGTAGGCGCATTGCGCCGTCTTCCCGCGCGACCGATATTGCGTGCGACCCGGACCGCACCAGGAACAGCCGGTATTCGATTTGTTCGAGTGGAATGTTATCTGGAGGCATAGCAGCACCTTTGCTCAGGCGACGAGAAGATGTTTCGACTTCAGTTCATCGAGGAAAGCCTGTACGTCGCGGTCAACCATCGCGTGGTCAGCACCTGTTTCGCTCGCAAGCTCGCGGACAATCTCATCGACCAGTTTGCCCTGCCTGAGCCTCTCCCACACGTATCCACCTGTGGAGTTGAGCGTCAGCATTGCGTCACGCTTGAAATCGAGAATGACTGCACCGTCGTGGTCGACGATGGAACGGAGATGAGTTGCAGGAATTTCCATCTTGATCTCCTCCTCGAAACCGTTGATCCGGGGTTCGGTTCCGATGGAGGAGAGAGTACGGCGGAATAGCTAAGAATGTGACAGTGAAATTTGATCCCGGCCACTTTAATTGCGGTCGAACGAAGAATCAGCAATTTAGTAGAGATCGATGAACCAGATCAAGTGCAACACAATATTGCAATTCGGCCACAAATATTGTGCTGCGGCCCCAGTGGCATCCGTTTTAGCAAGTGGTGATGACAGTGATGTCATCCTAGACCGGCGATGCAACACCGGCCACCCGGCCAAGAATCCGCGCCTGAGTGCGGCGGAGAGCTATCCGGGCCACAGTTGCTGCCAATGGATGCGGCACCAGGATGAAGTGCGTTGCGTCAGCTTCAAGGTACCCGCATAGAATTCTTTCTTCGTGGCGCACTGCATAGAGAGGCCGCTCCCAGCTCTGCTGATGTCTCTCAGTGTGGGCAGGTGGCAATACATCCTGTTCATCGAGAACCATCACTGAATGCGGTGCGATGAAGGGATCGAGTCCTTTAAACCATGCGCTCTGATTGATCCGGAGAATGCGGTGGCCCCATCGTTCAAGGTTTGGAATGGCCATCGACAACAGCGTCGGCCATTCGCCCCATTCATCAAGGAATGGTTGCCACAGTGCGACAGGCTCAGGCGACTTCGCCAATTGGAAACTGAGGGGGAGTTCGGCATTTGTCCTTGCACTCATCAGCATGGCCAGTGAATAAGCACTGGACTCATCCGTCCAAAGATTGAGAATGCGGAGGACATCTGTAAAGCGAAGAGAGTGAATCAGCGCCAGTCCCAATAGAGCAGCGATGCGCGGCACTCTTTTACCCTCATGCTCGTACCTGCGAAGGGTCCTGGCGCTAACGCCCGTGCCCAACTGCGACTCAAGAATTTCGTTTGCTTTTTCCAGTTGGGCTTCAGTGATGCCGAATCGCAGCCTCTCCGTAGAGATAAGATCCGCCAAGGACGTGTGTTCCCAAGGAAAAATCAAAGGCGCAGGTTTATGTGCGCGCTTAGGCAGGTCATCGGTTGACTTGGCAAACGGCAAGTGAACGGCGAAGAACACAACCCGGCCCACGATGCGAATCTCGCCCGGATAGAGGAATTCGTGAAAGCCAGTATAGGTGTGGTCTTGGGCAAGGAGTATGAGCCTGCCTTGGCGAACTGCGCAACCGCAGCAATAATACCCGCTGCCGTGTTGAAGGAAGTAGATCCGTTCCGGGGCCGGGTTCTGGCGTTCTTTCTCGCCAATTGGCCGAATCGCAATATAGGAGCTTGGCGGAATCCTCGGCAGTGCCAGCGTGTCACTGGTCCCCAGTTGTGCATACAAAAATCCATTCTTTTGCCAGTGAGGCCCGTGAAGCGCACGGATCGGAACTCCCTGCTGCCAACCTACGACCAATTCGGACAGGAACGCGTTGCGTTGAAAACTACCGTACTCTCCCAGCGTGCCGGGAAGATCGACTGCACGGTCACGGTTAAACGGATACGATTCCACAAGCCGCGTTCTCTCTCCATTGAGAAGATACTCGACCTTCCGCATACTGTCGAGACTGTAACCGAAGAGCTTAAATACACCTCCGATTGTCATCGAAAGACTCAGTCTGAGTGCATGTAGTTGGCGCGGCGAAGGAATCGAGCCATGCTGCCGGAGGTTCATCAGCAAGTTCGGGCTGAGGCCATCCACATCCGGGTTGAGACGATGCAGATCTTTACCTGGAGCCTTGCGAAACAGCGCAAAAAGTTGTGAAAGAACGTCGGCGGCGTGTTGGGGAAGGACCGGATCATACACGTGCGCCACCTTTCTCAGAGAATGCTCTGATCAAGGGAAATGTCGATCTTTATACCCAGACGATGGCGCACTTATCGTAGAAAGTCCAAGACCTCTTCAATCAAATTTGATAACGGAAAGGTATCAGCAAGAAAACATGAGGAACGAATGGCAACGGAAGGAAACCAGTGCTATTCGTCCATCATTCAGATTGGTGCAACAGCACCGCCTTTGCTCGATAGATGGCGCATCATTAGAAAGGAGTTCCGCGAAGATCTGGAATGGGCGGTGATCGTATCGGGAAAGAGTGAAATATCTCCAGCAGTAGCGCAGCTATTGGATGAACTGTCGGCGCGTGGTATTGTCATCCACGAGTTCGGCGTCAACTTCTGAGGAAGGTGTTCTACTATCAGCTTTGCCTTCTCTCTCCCTTGGTAAGAACCGAATGCGCATATACGCAAGTACGGATGTGCGCGTAAAGCGATCAGTGCCTTACGTCCCGCAGAAGGTCTGCAGGACACACTCTCCGGGACGGGCAGGAATCGCGTATCTCTCAAGCCCCGGTCTCTCCTCGTATGGCCGCGAGACAGCATCGAGCAGTTCCTCGAAGGGCTGGAAATCCTGCCGTAGGCTTGCTGCGTTGAGTGCCGCTTCCACAAGGTGGTTGCGCGGGATGAAGGCTGGATTCACACTCCGCATTGCCACCGCACGCGCCTGCACCTCTTCCGGCTCTTGGTCGAGACGCTTGCGCCATCCAGTTGCCCAAACGTCAAACGCGCCAGGATCAACAAACAATGATCGCACTCCCGCATCGCCATCCGGGGAGGCCGCGGCATCGCACAGTCTGCGGAAAGTCAACGTGAAGTCAGCGTGATTGACAGCCATGCGCTTAAGCAAATCTTCAGCCAAAGCCGCATCTCCCTCGTGCTCAGTGCCTAGGCCAAGCTTGCGCCTTAGTCCGGCCGTGCGGGCCGCTCGGTACTGAGGTTCGAAGGCGTTGAGTGCTTCATTGGCCGCGGCTACCGCAGCCTCTTCGCTTCCAACCTCCAGCGCCAGAACTGCCAGCAACGCCTCGGCCAGCCGAGCCAGATTCCAAAGCGCCGCACTGGGTTGGTTGCCGTAGGCATAGCGCCCGCCATGGTCGATGAAACTGAAGACTGTGGCAGGATCGTATGCCTCCATGAATGCGCAGGGGCCGTAATCGATGGTTTCCCCAGAGATCGAAGTGTTGTCCGTGTTCATCACACCATGGATGAAACCGAGCAGCATCCATTGCGCAATTAGCTGCGCTTGCTGGGAGATCACGCCCTCCAGCAGCGCCCGATATGGCCGCTTGGCCTGTGCCGCATCGGGATAGTGGCGGGTGATCGCATAATCGGCCAACGTGCGCACGCCTTCCGTGTCGCGTTGTGCCGCGAAGTACTCGAACGTACCCACACGCAAGTGGCTCGCCGCTACCCGCGTCAGCACGGCTCCCGGCAAAACTGTTTCCCGCTGCAACCATTCCCCGGTGGTCACTGCGGCCAGCGTCCGGGCAGTAGGCACTCCCAGCGCCGCCATGGCCTCGCTCACAATGTATTCGCGCAAGACCGGCCCGAGCGCCGCTCGACCATCGCCTCCCCGCGAGAAAGGGGTTCGACCGGAGCCCTTGAGCTGGATGTCGTAGCGTGCGCCGGTTCGCCCCAGCACCTCTCCCAACAGGTTGGCGCGTCCGTCGCCGAGCTGCGGTACAAAATGCCCAAACTGGTGCCCGGCATAAGCCAGCGCCATAGGCTCGGCTCCCTCAGCCACACGATTACCGGCTAGAACTTCAACGCCATGATCGCTCTTGAGCGCCTCCGCGTTGAGTCCAAGTTCCCGCGCCAACTCCACATTCAACTTCACCAGCCGTGGTGCCGCAACTGGCGTTGGGTCCAATCGCGCAAAGAAGTGCTCCGGCAACCGAGCATATGTGTTATCAAAGCCGAACCGAACCTCTTGGCCGCTGAAGGCAAGAGTGGCCGATTGCATATTTGGGGAAGTACCGAGTGTATCCATCGTTTATTAGATGTGAACTTGTTATTTTGGTCGCGTGCTATTTGCGTGTGAAGATTTGCGTTGACGACACTGATTCTTCAGTCGCGGTGGCGACATTCGTGTAGTAATCCATGCCAGTGAGCGACTTAGCAATTTACTATTTTCAACCGAAATAGGGCGCCTGAGACCAACCGTTCCCGTGCGAGCTTCAGAGACAACCATCCGACAATATACACAGATAGACTTTACAGATTAACTGTATATATGAGATATTCATCTTGTGAGCAATCGAAAGTCCTCTATTCAAACCGAACTCGCTCAAACATTGGCAACCGAGATGCGCGCGGTATTCCGCAAGCTCAAGGTGTGGGCACGCGCGCATGGGGGCGGCAACGATCTGACGCCATCGCAGTCCTCTGTTGTTCTTCGACTCGAAAAGGACGGTGCGGCCACCGTTTCAAGCCTGGCACGAGCCGAAGGCATGCGCCCGCAGTCCATGAGCGCTATCGTTGCGCCGTTGCAAGAGTCCGGCCTCATCCGTGGCGCACCTGACCCAAGCGACGGGCGGCAAACGCTGATGTCTCTCACGCCCAAATGCCTGAAGTGGCTTCAGGATGGCAGAGCCGCCAGACAGGACTGGATCGCCACGACCATCTCCCAGAAGCTTTCTGCCCAGGAGCAGGAGAAGCTTCAGGCTGCACTCAAACTACTTACGCGGCTGGTTGAGGATTGAGCATCTTACCGCTTCCAACTTTCTATGCGAGGAGAAAACCCGATGCCGCTTACTCTTCTTGACCCCAACACCGCGTTGATCGTTGTTGACCTGCAGAAAGGCATCGTCAACGGGAACTTTATTCATCCCATCGCCGGCATCGTTGACCGGACGCGCGCACTGATTGATGTTTTCCGTGCAAAGAACCTGCCAGTTGTTCTGGTCAACGTGGCTGGACGGGCACCAGGCCGGACAGAGCAGGGGCCGCGTGCCAGCCAGACATTTGCAGAGGGATGGACCGATCTTCTACCGCAGTTGGCTCGGCAACCGAGTGACATTGCCGTCACCAAGCGGAACTGGGGCGCATTCGCAACCACGAATCTTGAAGCCCAGCTCAAAACGCGAGGCGTTACCCAGGTTGTTGTGGCTGGTGTAGCAACATCTGTCGGCGTTGAGGCAACCGCCCGTCAGGCCTACGAGCAGGGTTTCAACGTAACCTTCGCGCTCGATGCAATGACCGACCTTCGCGAAGAAGCACACGACTACAGCATCCAGAACGTCTTCCCTCGTATAGGCGAGACGGGGTCCACACAGGAAATTATTGCGTTGCTTGAAAAGAGGAGTTCTGTACTATGAATTGGCTCTGGCTTATGTCGTACTTCTTTGGCGGCGCTTTCGCGGTAAACGCCGTTCCGCATTTTGTCAGCGGCATCATGGGACGATCCTTTCAGAGTCCCTTTGCAAAACCGTCCGGGCGCGGTCTCTCCTCTGCAACGGTCAACGTTGTCTGGGGATTCTTCAACGCAGTGGTTGCGTATCTGCTGGTTGAGCGCGTCGGTGTCTTCGATCCGCGGGCGACAAGCCACATCGTTGCGTGCGGACTGGGCGCACTTCTCATCAGCATCCCAACAGCACGTCACTTCGGCCAATTTCATGGGGGCAACACGCCCCAGAACTCATGATCAACCCGGCAGCGGGCACCTTCCGCTCTCTGAGAAGTTTTAACTTCCGCTTGTGGACGGCCGGCGCCCTGGTCTCCAACATCGGCACCTGGATGCAGCGTATCGCGCAGGACTGGCTTGTTCTCACGCAACTCACCCATCACGATGCGTCGGCTCTGGGCATTGTCATTGGCCTGCAATTCGCCCCGCTCCTTCTGCTCCTTCCCTGGACCGGATCCGCAGCCGACCGCCTCGATCAGCGCAAGTTGTTGATGGCCACCCAGGCGGCTATGGGTATTCTTGCGCTCATCCTGGGAGCTCTCACCATCACCGGAATCGTCCAGCTCTGGCATGTGTATGTGCTGGCCTTCCTGTCCGGCGCTGCCCTTGCATTGGATGGTCCCGTCCGGCAGACCTTTGTCGCCGAGATGGTCGGCGACGACGATCTTCCCAATGCCGTCGCGTTGAACTCCATGTCCTTCAATTCCGCGCAGATGATCGGCCCCGCCGTTGCCGGTTTGCTCATTGCGGGCGTTGGCCTCGGATGGGCGTTTCTTCTCAATGGGCTCTCCTTTGCCGCGGTGCTCATCTCGATGTCGTTCTTTCGCCGCTCCGAACTGCACCCCAACCCCAGAGCACATCGCGCTTCCGGTGGATTTGTCGAGGGGATTCGCTATGTTTGGAGCAGGCCGGACCTCGGGGCGATTCTGCTCATGTTGTTTTTGATCGGAACATTCGGTTTCAACTTTCCCATCTTTATTTCAACCATGGCCGTGAATGTATTCCACACCGATGCGCGAGGATTCGGCCTGCTCTCTTCCCTCATGGCTGTGGGCACTCTTGCAGGCTCATTATTCGCGGCCAGCCGGATGAAACCCAGCATGTCCTCGCTGTTGGCCGGTGCCGGTATCTTCGGCCTGGGGTGTGGCCTGGCCGCACTGGCTCCCGGCTATTGGTGGTTTGCCGTAGCTCTCATGATTGTCGGCGCGGCAGCCCTGACCTTCGTTAACGGCACCAACAGCATGATGCAGCTCTCCACAGAGCCGGCGATGCGAGGCAGGGTGATGGCCCTGCGAGTTTCTATCGCACTCGGAGGAACACCGATTGGCGCACCCATCGTCGGTTGGGTTGCCAACCACTTCGGCCCACGCTGGTCGCTCGCATTGGGTGCTGGGGCGGCCTTCACCGCCGCCCTGGTCGCAGCCTACGTTCTGATCCGCCGAAAAGAGCCAATGCTCGCCCTGTAATCAGCGCTGAGGAAGCGGCAGTTGTTCCTTGATCTGTACCGAGGTTATTCTGGGTTGAAGAGAATATGGCAACTTACTCATCCTGCGTTGTTTATATGCCAAGAGTGAGGGTCAGGAACGGGAAACGCCAATCCAGCCGGGCAAGGGGTGCCGCCGACCGGCAGATGGAAAACCGGGCGTAGGCTTCATCTACTGGCGAAGTAGGGCGTAGGCTACAGGGGTATTGCGTGCGGCGAGGACGATCAGCAGGCCGGAGCCAATGATCAGCGATCCATCGGCCAGCATGGACAGGCCTGGTTCGTCGTGCCAGACCAGGTAGGAGGCCCGTGCACCGGCCAGTAACTGGTGTTGTAGTACTGCGAGACGTTCTTGGCCGAGGTGCGACTGACGGTGAAATAAATGCTGAGTGTGCAGACAGCGCAGAAAATCCCCATCATTCCCGATGCCGACAAGAGCGAGCCTGTGAGCGGCCGGAATTGCAGGCTGGAGAGCCTCAAGCCGGCGATGGCAAGTACCACTTAAGAGCAGAAAGCTAACCGTATCTGCACCCCGTGTAGACTCAAAAGGGAGGATTTTGAATGAGTACGAAACAACTACTGGCCGAAATCGATCGTGGCATCAACGCCTTGCAGAAGGCACGTGCCTTGTGTTTGAAGGGCGAGGCTGTTGCACCGAAGGCTAAGGCAATCGCAGCTAAGACAGCCAAAGGAACAAAGGCACCAGCAAAAAAGGCAGCGAAGGGCGGTATGAGCGATGAGGGCCGAGCCAGGATCGCCGCTGCTCAGCAAAAGCGCTGGGCCAAGGTCAAACGGGAAAAGAACAAGGCCGCTAAAGCGGCCAAAGCAGCTTTGGTTGTCCCCGCAGCAGAGTAACCCGCTTTCACGCGCGCATAAAGGCCCCGAGGCTATCGACCTCAGGGCCTTTATCTTTGGCGGTGACTACCTCGGCCAGAGCATATGGAGCGAAACAGCAAGCGCCCCCAAGTGCGATCATGGCGGCGGCCGTGCCATCCATGCCGCTTCTGTGTTTGCGCGCTTGAAACTGGAAGCTTTCACGCGAACAAATCGTATGCACCTGGCTAATTGATTCTTATAGACAACTCGATGTCCTCGGCGAATGGAACGGACAGGTAGTCATTTGCGGGCGAGCGCACCCAAGCCAGATACTCGGGGCTGTGATCCGCGTCGTCGGCAAGGATGAACGCACCCGGCCTGAGGCGACTCTCCACCAAACCCAGGATCTCGGGGTAGAGAGACTTCGCTCCGTCGAGTAGAAGCAGGTCAATCGTTTCGGGCAGATCGCGGCTCAATGTTTGCAGCGCGTCTCCCACCCGAATCTCCACCAGATCAACGAGCCCACCGGTTGACAGATTGTTTCGTGCCCGCTCCACCTTGGAAGGCTCGAACTCGGTGGTGATTAGGTGGCCGCCGCCATTGTCCCGCAGAGCCGCGGCAAGGTACAAGGTGGAGATGCCGAACGATGTTCCGAACTCGACGATCGTGCGCGCTCCGCAGCCGCGCGCCAGCATATAGAGCAGCACTCCGGTCTCTCGCGAGACAGCGAGCGGAAGATCTCTCAGGCGTCCGTAAAAGTCCAGGTATTCGGTTTTGCTTCGCATGCAGCGATCCCGTTCTTCAGGGGAGATTTCGCCGATTGTGGGTTTCGCCCTGTCCCAGGCCGTGGCGGCCTCCTCGAATAGACGGTCCAGCAAGGGTGCAAGTGGGGTAGTGGTAAGAGTATTCATTCATGTCTCCGTTTGCGTTGGTTTCTCTTGTCGTAGAATATGACGAAACACTCGCGTTAACTATTCGCATTCTGACCGCCCATGATCAATCACAGCAGACCGCCGCTTTCCTCAAGAAAACAGCCCAAACAGGCTCGCTCGGCAGAGCTTGTCGCAACGATTCTGGAAGCTGCTGTTCAGGTTTTGAGGAAAGAGGGTGCGCAACGGTTTACCACGGCGCGTGTGGCCGAGCGGGCCGGAGTCAGTATCGGATCGGTGTATCAATATTTCCCGAACAAGGCCGCCATCCTCTTCCGGCTTCAGAGCGATGAATGGCGACAGACGGCCGAGTTGCGGCGCATCATCCTTGAGGATGCCCAGAGACCGCCGCTTGAGCGGCTGCGTACCCTGGTCCACGCCTTCATCCGCTCGGAATGCGATGAGGCAGAAGTGCGCATTGCGCTCAACGACTCCGCCCCTCTCTATCGCGACGCACCGGAGGCGCAGGAAGCGAGAGCCTCGCGAGAAGGCGCTGTTGAGGTCTTTATGCGAGAGGCACTGCCCGAGACCTCAGTGGCGACTCGTGTTTTGGCAGGCAACCTGATAGCGATGACGCTGAGCAATGTTGGAAAGCACTTCTCGCAAAGTTCTCGAACCCCCGCAGAGATCGAGGTCTTTGCCGAAGCCATGGCCGACATGTTTTGCGTCTACCTTGGCAGCCTCGCTCGTGTCTGAGTTTTTGCTTCACTGCGAGTGTCAATTGCCACGATCAGTCCCCGGAACGCCGCTGTGTTCAGTCTAGTGAAAGTCATGGGAAGAGATTGCGACTTCTGGCATCTGGAATGGAGCAATGGTTTTGGCCTTCACATGCACTACGCCATCATTATTCTGAAGTAAGCCGTGAATATGAAGGAAACGATGGTGCGTTACGGTCAGTCTCTCACGCTCGAATAGATCGGGCGTGAGAATGATATTCGCGATGCCGGTCTCATCCTCCAGAGAGAGAAAGACAAATCCCTTGGCAGTTCCAGGACGCTGGCGCGCAATCACACATCCTGCGATATGGATCATCGCGTTCTGCGCGCAGTGGATTAGATCGGCAGCCGTCCTGCAGCCCATCGCACGCAAGGAACTGCGCTGATACTCGAATGGATGTGGCCCGGTGGTCAAGCCTATGCCGGAAAAATCCGCGCTCAGACGCTCGTCGGTAGTCATGGCGGCGAGCGGCATCGCATCCTGCTCACGATCCGCAATGCCGCGTAAGAGCGGTCCCACAGGACGGCCAGCCTTCTCCACTTGCCACAACGCATCCCGGCGATGCGCGACAGTGTCGATAGTATTGAGTGCACCGATGCGCGCGAGAATGACCAACTCGCGGCTATTCAGCGAGGGCACGCGCAGTGTAATGTCATCAACGGATTGAAAGTCGCCGTGCTGTGTCCGCTCGTCTAACAGAGACTGAATCGTTGAAGAGCGCATACCGCGTGCATAGTTGAAGCCGATGCGCAATGAGATCAACCGATCTTCTTCAGGTTCGAGAGAGCAGATCGCCAAGGAACGCTGCACATCAATCGGCCGCACGCGCAGGCCATGACGCTGTGCATCCTTGATGAGCACGGCAGGCGAGTAAAAACCCATCGGCTGATTGTTGAGCAGCGCACAGGTGAAGGCTGCCAGATAATGTACCTTCAAGTAGGCCGAGGCGTAGGCGATCAGCGCAAAGCTGGCTGCATGGGACTCTGGAAATCCATACATGGCGAAAGACGAGATGCTCTGCACGATGTTGTCCTGCGCCTCGGGACCAATGCCGTTGCGGGTCATGCCCGCGCGGAGACGCCCTTCAAGATTCTTCATGCGTTCCATAGAACGGCGCATACCGACGGCGCGGCGCAACTCATCGGCTTCGGCTCCACTGAAGTTGGCGATGGCCATCGACATACGCAGAAGCTGCTCCTGAAAGAGCGGAACGCCCAGCGTGCGTTTCAACACCGGCTCAAGCGAGGGATGTGGATAAGTCACTTTTTCCTTGCCCTGGCGGCGGCGCATGTAGGGATGCATCATCTTTCCCGCAATCGGCCCAGGACGAATGATGGCCACCTGCACCACAATGTCATAGAAACGTCGTGGTGCATTATGCGGAATCGAAGCCATCTGTGCGCGGCTCTCCACCTGAAACATGCCGACGGTATCTGCCTTGCAGAGCGCGTCATAGACTTTGGGATCTTCGGGCAAGGCGGCCAGATCGACCTTAGTGTTGTAGTGCTGGGGAATAAGCTCAATGGTTTCTTTGAGCACGGCCATCATACCCAACCCCAACAGGTCCACTTTGATGAGGCCTAGATCGGCGCAGTCTTCCTTGTCCCATTGGATAACGGAGCGACCTGGCATGGAAGCACGTTCGATGGGGACGACGCGATTCAACATGCCTGCGCAGATCACCATGCCACCCGAATGCTGCCCCAGATGGCGCGGTAGATTCTTCATGCGTTGGCAGATGTCGAGATAATGCGCAATGCGCGGATGGCGCAGATCGAAGCCCGCCTGCGCAAAGCGGTTTTCCATTGTATCGTTCGCGCCCTTCCACTCCCAATGGCCTATCAGGCTGGAGATGCGCTCGATCTGCTCCTCTTGAAAGCCGAGCGCCTTGCCCACATCACGTGCAGTGGAGCGGCCACGATAACTGATGACGTTGGCCGTCATCGCCGCGCCTAGTTGCCCATAGCGTTCGTAGAGATACTGGATCACGCTCTCGCGCTCGTTGCCTGAAGGTAGGTCGAGATCGATGTCCGGCCATTCGTTGCGGCTTTCGTTGAGAAATCGCTCGAAGAGCAGATCCATGCCTACTGGATCGACTGCGGTAATCTCCAGCGCATAACAGACCACCGAGTTCGCAGCCGAACCTCGGCCCTGGACGAGAAATCCCTGTCGCTGACAGTAGCGCACAATGTCCCAGACGATCAGGAAGTATCCGGCAAAGCCCAGCTTCGCGATCAGCGCAAGTTCGCGCTGCACCTGGGCACGTGCTTTGGTCAACAGAGTTCGCTTGTCTGCCACGTTATAGCGCTTGCGCACGCCTTCCTCCACACGCTTGGCGAGGAAGCTGTCCATGGTCTCGCCATCAGGGACGGGGTAATGCGGGAATTGATAGCCGAGATTGTCGAGAGTGAATTGCAATCGTTGGCTGATGAACTGCGTGTTGGCTATAGCCTCGGGCAGATCACGAAAGATGCTGCTCATGGCTGCGGAGGAGCGCAGAGCGCGCGCGCTGTTTGCTGCAAGCAGGCGTCCGGCGCGGTCGAGCGGCACATGATGACGAATCGCGGTCAGCACATCGAGGACTTCGCGATCCTGCTCAGTTGCTGCACGCACGCCGTTGGTAGCCACGATAGGCATTTGCAGGCGGGATGCCATCGACAGCAGTGCCTGATTGCGTGCTTCTTCATCGCGCAGTTGATGGCGCTGCAACTCAACGAAGACGTTTCCGCGTCCGTAGATTGCAGTAAGTTTCTCTGCTACCTTGTGCGCCTCATCTGTCCCACCCGCAGCAAGAGCAACGGCAAGTGGTCCTTCGTCACCGCCGGTCAGGCAGATCAATCC
>Ga0224529_1000502_pt1 | contig 28610 bp, 19 predicted proteins | sample CBST50metaG_FD_179893 | JGI IMG/M metagenome (GOLD analysis project Ga0224529, IMG submission 179893) | Peat soil microbial communities from Stordalen Mire, Sweden - C.B.S.T50 | ecosystem: Environmental > Terrestrial > Soil > Wetlands > Peat | place: Sweden: Norrbotten County, Stordalen Mire... | reverse complement strand
GCTGAGAAATGCTCCAGCCCAAGGCTAGCACGGGAGCGCCGGAAGAATTGGCTGGGTTGGCTTCCGCGTACCACGCCGTGCAAGGGCGGGAACGCGGTGTAGTGATCGGCTCATTGCGGCGCATACGACAGCCGTAGCGAAAAAGGGTACGGGCCAAGGCCCGTACCCTTCGCAAATTCAATGAAGCCGACCTTGGATTTTCGGTCGCCCCTCAGCCGTTCTTGGCTTTCAACAGTTCGATGGCTTTTGCCAGCGCATCGTCGTTCTTGGCAGGAGGCGCTTCCTCGGTTTCTTCATCGAGGGGCTGGCCGACCAGTACCGTGGGCGTCACTGCCTCATCTTGAATCTTCTTGCCACCGGGGGACTGGTACTTGGCCACAGTCAGCAGCAGAGCGGAGCCGTCAGGCAGATCGAAGGTCTTCTGCACAGAGCCTTCGCCGAAGGTGCGCTCACCCACCACATCGCCGCGTTTGGCGTCCTCGATTGCCGCGGCCGTCAACTCGGCCGGGCCGAAGGTGCCGCGATTGACGAGCACGGCAAGCGGTGCGGCAGAGAGAAATTGTGCGGGGTCGGCGGTGAAGGTCTGGCGGGGAAACTTCTGGCCTTCCAGTGAAGCCAGCGTGCCCTGGCCGATAAAGAAATTGGCCAGCCGCAGGCCCGCAGCAGTGTCGCCGCCAGAGGAGTCGCGCAAATCCAGCAGCACCTTGCGGCCCTTGGTCGATTTGAGTACGGTGGCAATCTCGTCTACGCGGGAGGCGGTCAGCGCGCCGGGCTTCAGATAGAGAATGGTCGCGCCCTCATATTGCTGCCGGGCGAGCGCAGGCACATCGGCGATGGCGCGGGTCAGCGTCAGCTTGTCGGGGTCGGTCTTCCGCGGACGTACTACCGAGAGGGTCACCGTGGTTCCCGGCTTGCCCTCCAGCAGCAACCGGATGACCGGCAGCGACAGCTCGCGCGTGGACTGCTCGCCGATGGACTCGATGACGTCGCCGTCGGAGATGTGTTCCTTGTCGGCAGCAGAACCGGGCAATACACTGACCACAACGGCGTAACCAAAGCGCTTGGAGACGGTGATGCCCACCTGCGCCGCAACCGTCGCCGGATGCTCTTTGTAAATTTTGTACTCAGCCGGGGTCAGATAGCTGGAGTTGGCGTCCAGAGAATCCAGAAGGCCATGTAGCGCGCCGGTCGTCACATCGTTGATGTTGGGCTCGGTCACATAGTCGGTCTGGACCTTCTTGAGCACCTCGGCGTAGATGCCCATCTGGCGGTAGGCGCCATCCTGCTGGCCGCCGGCATGAACGCCAAACCAGCCAAGCTGGCCAAAGAGAAAGCCCAGGCCCAGGGCGGCAAAGATCGTCGCGGAAAGAACGAAGACAAATCGCCGGAAAAGTCGAGACACACACACCACCGGGGCGGCCCTTGAGGGGAACCAGGCCGCTCATCCTTATAGACGCAATGATACCGCAAGGGGTGCGCTGCGCGGCTTATTGCGCCGGTAGGAGGAGCAAAAGCAGGGTTGGAACAAAAAATGCCGGGGACACAGCTTCTCCAGAACCCTGAGCAAGCAGTTCAAGAAACTGGACGGGGAACTGCGTCCCTGGCTCACAAGTAGGGCCAAAGCTGGCCTTTTCCTACCTGAAGAAGCTGAACCCCTTTTTCTTTTCCGGGATGTCCGGCTGACCGCAGGCAGATCTGCTCATCTTCTGGATCACCCGTGCAATCTGCGAGTCACCTTCCATCAGCGAGACAGCTGTATTCTGCATTCGCCGCACAGCGGTATAGTTGTTGGGAATCTTCCACTGAGCCGGCCTGGTAAGAGCTTTTGTAATGTGCTCTTCAGCGATTTCCAGGCTGCGAGGGTCGTACCGGTTGATTACAATTTCGAGTTTCGGGCCGACGGCAGTAGAAAGCCGGGAAATCAGGCGATTTGAGTTGCGCAGTTCGGCAATGCCGACCTGCGTGACCAGGTAGATGGTGGTGGTTTCATCGAAAAGGTGTGTATGCTGCAGATCGAGTCTCGATCCAGCGTCGACCACCACATAATCGAAGCCTTCCTGGGCGACCTCCAGCAGCTTGTTGATGGCTTCATCGGAAACGTGTGTGAAGGCCAGTTCACTGGGAGCTGCGAGTACGAATAACCCGGAGCTATGCTTTACCAGCAGGGTGGCAAGAAAACTCGAATCGAGCCGGCTGGAATTCTCAAGCGCGCTGACAATCGAGTGTTCAGCCCTGATTCCGAGGTTAATCGCCGCGTCTCCAAGCGGAAGATTGAGATCGATTAACAGGGTCTTCTGTTGGGACTCCTGAGCCAGCGATACAGCAAAATTGCAGGCCAGGGTGGTGACTCCGGAGCCGCCTTTGGCGCTGAGAAATACGAGCAGCTTTCCGGACGCTTTTTTCGGGGGGCGGACTGCGGAACAGAGGGCCGAGGCCCTGACCAGAGCCTTGGACATGGCGCCGGAGTCGAAGGGCAAAGTGAGAAACTCGCGAGCGCCTGCACGCATGCAACGGAGCAATATCTCCGGATTTGTCTGTTCCGAATAGACGATTACGGTTGCCAAACCATGGACACTGATGCTTTCCACCAGACGGAGAGCGTATTCGGGGTCACTGTCCAGGTCAATGAGGACAACCTCGAAGTTGTGATCCAGCGTTTGCTGTACTTCGTCGGGGTTGGGATAGGAAGTGAACTCCTGGATTGGGCCGTTCCGGCATTCGCCCAGCGCACTTGTCGCGGCATAGCGGTGCGGGTGGTCCGGGCTGATGAGCGCTATGGACAAGGCATTCAAGGAAGGTTCCATAACATTGGACTTATTCTGGCTGTCACTCGTATCCTGCGCTTCCGCCTGTCCTGGATAGGAGAAGTGTTCCGGTTCCGGTGTCTCCGTGGATTCGGGATCCCGGGCGAGTGAGCTGGGCTCGTTGGGATGAAAAGGCAGGTCGTTGCCTCGCAGAAACTCCGGCAAACTATGCGCGTCAGTCATGATGTGTTGCTTGTCGTTCCCCTGGGGCTGAGGTATCTGCCGATCGCGCTCGTTCGCGCTATTCCCGGTCGAGGAGGGAGCCTTGGGAATCGCCTCATTCGCATTCGAGCCAGGGGGGGTGAGGATGCCTTCTGCATCCAGTTGACGGTTTACTCTCGCTAGCAACTCGCCGTCCAGATTGTGCTCTTTCAATAGATGGCGAAACTGGCGGATCGCCGCCTCGTCTGGCGCGGCAGCTACGCGAAGATCAATTCCCACGAAGCGGCGCAGCACGGGAGACTCATAGAGGGCCTCTTCGGTGCCGGAATCGGAAAAGTTGAACCACTGCTGCATGAAGTAAGTCCGAAGCATGATCGACAGCTCGGCCGGAGTCTGACTGCTGTCTGCCTCCGGATAATGCGGCTCCAGCAACGCCAACAATTCTTTCCACGGCACCACCGGCTCCACGCGGTCGAGGAATATCTCCCGCTGGCTTTTCCGGCCAAATCTCTCAGATCTCGACTTTGGTGATGGTGCTTGACGCTGCATAGTCTTTACCTCCCTTATCATCTTATCCAAGCAGAGTGTGAAAATCGGACTTGTGCGAGGGCTTTTTTAGCTGATTTGAGCTAGCCGGCCTCGGCGATTGCCAGGCTATCCGAGTAAATGCGAGGGCTTTCCCGATATTGGACACGCTCTCGACGTCCCCAGGAGGCTTCCAAAGATCGATGAAAATGCCGATGAACCTCCTCAAGGTCCATCGGCAAGAGCAAAGCGCAAAGGTAGAGCCCTCACCGGAAGAAACTGAACCCCTTTTTCTTTTTGGGAATATCTGGCTGGCCGCAAACGGATCTGGTCATCTTCCGGATCGCCCGTGAAATCTCCAAATCATCCTGCATCAGCGATGTGGCTGTGTTCTGCATCCGCCGCACAGCGGCATAGTTGTTGGGAATCTTCCAAGCGGCCGGCTTGGTGAGAGCCTTCGTAATATACTCTTCATCGATTTCCCGGGAGCGAGGGTCATAGCGGTTGATCACGATTTCGAGTTTGGGCCTATTGATGGTGGAAAGCATTGAAATCAGGCGATTTGAATTACGCAGTTCGGGAATGCCTATCTGCGTAACCAGATAGATGGTGGCGGATTCATCAAAGAGATATGTATGCTGCAGGTCGAGTTTCGATCCCGCGTCGACCACCACATAATCAAACTCCTGGCAGGCAACTTTAAGCAACCTGTCGATGGCGCCCTCAGAGACTTTCGTGGTGGCCAGTTCACTGGGCGCCGCCAGAACGAATAATCCAGAGCTATGCTCTACCAGCAAGCCGGAGAGAAAATTCGAATCGAGCCGGCTGGGATCTTGAAGCGCGTTGATTGTCGAGTATTGAGCCTTGATTCCCAGATCGATCGCCACATCGCCAAGCGGGAGGTTGAGATCGATCAACAGGGTTCTTTGCTTCGACTCCTGGGCCAGTGAAACAGCAAAATTGCAGGCCAGCGTGGTGACTCCGGAACCGCCTTTGGCGCTGAGAAATATGTGTAGCCTGCCAGCTGTCTTATTGGAGGGGTGAACTGCCGAACGAAGGGACGAGACCCGAACCAGAGCCTCAGCCATGGCGCCGGGAGCGAAGGGCATCGAGAGAAACTCGCGGGACCCCGCCCGCATACAGCGGAGCAGCAGTTCAGGATCGGCCTGCGCCGAATAGGCCACCGCGGTAGCCAGGTCATTTGTGCAAACAGCCTCCACCAGATCGAGGGCGGAGGTCGGATTGCTGTCCAGGTCAACGATGATGACGTCGAAGTCATGCCCGAGCATCCGCTGTATATTGTCGAGTCCCGGAGGGTAGGAGGTAAATTCCTGAATTTTGCCAGTCTGGCATTTGCTCAGAGCACTCATCGCGGCGTTGCGGCGTTTCTCGTCCGGGCTGATGACCGCTATGGACAAGTTGTCTGCGCTAAGGGTGAGAGCATCGGGAATCTGGATTGGAGTAGACATGGCGGAGTCACTGCTTCCAGTTGTGTGGTATGTTTCTGCGCGTTCAGCAGGCTGATCGCGCTTTTCTTGTGAAAGAGGCCGATGGACTGTCCTGCTCTCGGCGACACAAACGGTCGCTCATTTGAACTATGGGCAGCAGAGGAAATGGCATTTGCGCTTCTGAAAATATCCTTGCGTGAGATGGAGGCTCTCTGCTGCCGGGACGCTCAAGAATAGCTGTTTCCTAGTCGTTTGGCGTTGGCCCCATTTCCCACAAGAAGAAATCACGTATCAGAACTTGACATATCGTCCCAATCTCAGCAAACTTATATTAAATTACTGTGCAAAATGGAGAACCATAATGCGAGACGCAGCCCCACAAGGCACATACAAAGTTCAGGCCCTTGACCGGGCATTCGCCATCCTCGATCTACTTGGAGAGAGCGACACGCCGCAGGGCTTGGCGCAGGTTGCTTCGCTGCTCCAATTGCACAAGAGCACCGCGCACCGCTTCTTGATGGTTCTGGAGAGGCACCGCATGGTGGAACGCACCACCAACGGCAAGTTCCGCCTGGGCCTGAGGCTGTTTGATTTAGGGAATCGCGCCATCGACCAATATGACCTGCGCGACCGCGCTCAGCCGCACCTGCGCCGCTTGGTGGCCGAGACCGAGGAGACCGCGCACCTGGGCATCCTGGAAGGCTCCCACGTGATCTACATCGACAAGATCGAGCCGGCCCGTTCAGTGCGCATGATTACCCGCATCGGCGCCAGCAACCCGATACACTGCACCTCGGTGGGTAAGGCGATACTGGCGTTTTTGCCCGAGGAGCGAATTGCCGAGGTACTGCGCAGCACTCGCTACGAGCGCTTCACGGACCGCACCATCGCCACGGCTGAAGCCCTGCGCGTGGAGATCGAGAAGACTCGCCGCCGCGGCTATGCTGTGGATGACGAGGAGTTAGAGGAGGGTCTGCGCTGCATCGCTGTGCCGGTGCTGGATGCGCAGCGGATGCCGGTGGCGGCGGTGAGCGTTTCCGGGCCGTCGTTCCGCGTCACGGCGCAGAAGCTGCCTTCAATTGCCAACCACCTGTTGCAGTGCGTTCGTAGAATTTCAGCGGATATGGGGTTCACTCCAAGTGGCCGCGGCAATCGCGCTGTCTGGTCAGCCTAGGCGCGCTGGTTTTTTTACCGAGTCGTTGGGAGTGCATTTTCCTCGGGCGGATGGCCTCACAAGACACGCCCTTTCTGATACACTCATTCATGTTGCTGAAGCAAGCGCTGCTTCCTGCCCGCCAGGGCATGGACGCGGTCGAGAGTGGCAAGCAAGCTGAAAAGAAAAGCCTCCGTTCAAGGGAGGATGGCCTGATCGGCACGGTTTGCTGCTGGGATGCAAGCTTCATTGGGGGACGTAGCTCAGTTGGTTAGAGCGCTGCCCTGTCACGGCAGAGGTCGCGAGTTCGAGCCTCGTCGTCCCCGCCATAAACCAATAAGAACCAGTGGTTTATGGGCGCGACGCCTACATTATTTGGCTTACGAAGGTGCTGTAAGGTTCTGAGTTGAGTCCCTTTCGGCTGATTCCAGAAGACAAAATCCTGGGCGATTCGCTTTTCTTCGTTCACTGACGGTCGATCAATGCCGGCTGTGATCCGGCTACCGCTGTGCCGGCTTGATCTCCCACCCCTACCGTGGCATGGTTGTCTGGTAATGTTGAAAGCTGTGTGCCTCGATCCGCCACAGTGACTATTCCAACAAATTTTTCAAACATCGATCGGATGGAACGAAACAAATGACATCACCTGCTTTGGTTGTGATGGCTGCCGGAATGGGCACCCGTTACGGTGGCTTGAAACAAATTGATCCCGTCGGTCCAGGCCAGGAAACGATTCTGGACTATTCAATCTACGACGCCCAGCGTGCTGGGTTTGGCAAACTCGTATTTGTCATCCGCAAGGAGATCGAGCAGCCTTTCCGGCAGATCATCGGCGCGCGATTTGAGAAGCGCATTGCGGTTGAATATGTTTTTCAGGAACTCTACAATCTTCCATTGGGATTTTCCGTGCCGCCTGGCCGCTCAAAGCCATGGGGCACAGCGCATGCAGTCCTGGTGGCATCGAGTGCCGTCCACGAACCTTTTGCGGTAATTAATGCAGACGACTTCTATGGAGCCGAAGGCTATCGCTTGCTTGCTCGCCACTTACAGTCGGGCACGGCGGATTATGCAATGGCCGGATTTGTTCTGCGTAATACGCTTTCTGATTTCGGTGCGGTGGCGCGCGGCGTGTGCCAGGTGAGTTGTGATAACTTTCTTCAGCGGGTAGTTGAATTGACAGGAATTGAACGCGACGGCGAGGGTGGCAAAAACACTGATGCCGCAGGTCGGGTGACCAGGCTCACGGGCGGCGAAGTGGTTTCAATGAATATGTGGGGCTTTACTCCCAGTGTCTTTGACTGGTTACAGGACTACTTTGAGAAGTTTCTTCAACGAAGTGGTTCGGATATGCGCTCGGAATGCTATTTGCCAAGTGCGATCAACGAATTGGTTCTAACAAAGCGGGCATTGGTAAAGGTCTTACAAACAAGGGATACCTGGTTTGGCGTTACTTATCGCGAAGATCATTCGCGCGTGGTGAAGAGCATCGCACGCCTCATCCAGAGCGGATACTATCCAGAAAGACTCTGGTCATGAGCGACGAACACAATGTAAGTGCGGTGACGCGGGAATTTGAAATCAACGGCGAGTATCTCGGAGCCACATCCTACGGCAGCGGCCACATCAACGACACTTACTGTGTCGTCTTTCATCAGGCTGGTGTACCGGTGCGCTTCATCCTTCAGCGCATCAATCACAACATATTCAAGAATCCTCTCGCGCTGATGGAGAATATCCAGCGCGTGACGTCGCATCTTGCCGCGCAGGTAGCTAGGGATCCGGACCATAGCCGTCGAGTCCTTACTCTCATTCCAGCGCGTGATGAGCGGGTTGTGCATATAGATGCTAATGGTAACTATTGGCGTATGTATCGCTTCATCGGGGGGAGCCGTACGTACGATGCGGTTGAGTCAATAGAGCAGGCATTTCAGGCGGCGAAGGCGTTCGGACGATTCCAGCAGATGCTCACCAGTTTGCCTGCGCCGCGATTACACGATACCATCCCTGATTTTCATAACACGCCAAAACGATTCACGGCGTTGGAACAGGTTATTGCTGCGGATGTGGCTGGCCGCGCAATTCTGGCTGGTCCGGAGATCGACTTTGCCCTCGCGCATCAAGCCATGGTCAGCGTTCTGCTGGATGCGAATCTTCCCGAGCGTGTTACGCACAACGATACCAAGTTCAACAACGTGCTGCTCGATGACACAACAGGCGAAGGCCTGTGTGTTGTTGACCTCGATACTGTCATGCCCGGTCTGGCTCTTTATGATTTCGGCGACTTGGTTCGTACAACCACAAGCCCAACGGATGAGGACGAGCGGGATCTGTCGAAGGTAAGCATGAACTTCCCCTTGTTTGAGGCGCTCGTGCGCGGGTATCTGACTTCAGCTTCCTGTTTTCTGACAAAGGCGGAAAGGCAACATCTCGTCTTTGCCGGAAAACTAATCACCTTTGAACAGGGCCTAAGGTTCCTTACTGACTATCTGGCGGGCGATACCTATTACAAGGTGCATCGCGAAGGGCATAACCTCGACCGCTGCCGTACGCAGTTCAAACTGGTCGAGTCCATCGAGCGCCAGGAAGAAAGAATGGACGGTTTAGTGCAATCCCTTGAACTGTAATCCGTCCGGTGACTCTCGTCAGGAATGCTCAGACAGAGGTTGATGCGTATGTTGTTGATTTTATTGGTGGCGGGGGGCAGGATTGAACTGCCGACCTACGGGTTATGAAAACGCCTATAAGTAATACAATCAACTACTTACACGTCTTACAAAGGCGCCTAAATACAGCGAAATGCGCGTAAAACGGGCCAATCACGGATGGGGAATCACGGGTGGAGATTTTCTGCGGTGCGCGACGGCCTTGTGCCGAAGAAGGGGCTAGGCGCTTGCGGAAGCAGAAAACCGCTATTTTACTGGGTAACTTACTATTTTAGTTCAACGTGCCGGGTTTAATCCCACCGCCTTCAGGCGGTCAGCTTCAGCGCGCTCCTAAAATATAGGGGGGAACGGAGATGGGGGAGTATCGGACGAGTGGGCACGCGATTTGGGAGATCAAGTATCACCTGATCTGGATCACGAAGTATCGGTACCCGATATTGCGCGGGGAAGTGGCGGAGCGAGCCCGGATGTGATTGGGCAGATATGCCAGGCGCGGGAAGTGACGATCGTGCGTGGGTCGGTGTCGCCAGATCACATCCATCTGCTGGTGTCTGCGCCGCCGTTATTGTCGCCGGCGAAGCTGGTGCAATACGTGAAAGGGAAGTCAAGCCGACAGTTGCAGGAGGACTTCCCGCATTTGCGCAAGAGATATTGGGGCCAGCACATGTGGGCGCGGGGCTACTTTTGCGCGACGGTGGGCGTAGTGGATGAGAAAACGATCAAGGAGTACATCGAGAACCAGAAGTGGGACGAGGACGCGGAGAGCTTCAAGATAACGGAGCCCACCAAGCCTTAAGCCGGCTTGAGCCGGGAGCCCTTCAGGCGGCTTCCAGTCGCAATACAACCTACCGGCTTCAGCCGGTAGTGGTTGAGAAGACGAACGGAGTCCGGGCGTCCCGCGTCCAGCATGCGGTTGAGGATTGCCACGCCGACAGCCACTTCAGCCTGCTGACCAGAAAAGCTTCGCGCCCGTAGGCAAAGACAGATAATGGCCTTGTATTGGCCCGGCCCATCGCGGTTTCAACCAGAGCGCGTTGGCCGTAGTCGGTCTCTTCTTGCCAGCCTAGCGGTCCTCGAGATGCAATCGAAAGAATGTGCTGGTCTCGCTGTGATGGGTTGTGCTCGGCCTCGGCACTGAGTACAACTGTTACCTGAGGCGGAATGATCACACGGATGTCTTCGTCGCGCGCGATCACAACATCGTAAGTAGGCATGCCATCATAAGCACCGTCGGCTATCATGCTGGTGACTGTCGCCTCTATCTGATCCAGCAGCGGCGCCACTTGCGAAGGATCCCCAACATCGTTCCCGGTCAGGGTCGAGGCCATGATAATTCCGGTGTCGGCGTCCACAGCCAGGTGCAGCTTGTTCCAAGTGCGACGCGCCTTTGCACTATGTTTTTCCTGAAGCCACTCACCGGCTCCGAAGACTTTCAGACCCGTGCTGTCGATCAACAAGTGAATCGGCCCATTAGGTAAGACACAGCCCATGGAGATTGACTCCATGGCCCTTGCCCTTCAGCTCAAGGTGCTGAGGTCAGGCGTGCTCAGTGGTACAGCCAGCAGGTCAAAGATGGAGGCCATTAGCCCCTCGGTTGGACGCAACGGAAGATGAAATGCCAGACGCAACATCATACCCGTCTCGATTGCAAGTTCAGAATAGGTGGACTGCCCGCCACGGGTCGACCGACGTGCTGTCCGCCAACCATCAAGTGCTTCTGGCGTAACCCACAACGTCAGACTGCCTCGACCCCGAAGACCCGCATCGTACTCTGCCCAGTTCTTCACCCGAAACTTCATCCTGGGAATGTGGTGACGGCGCGTAGTGTTGTGCTTGTTCGGCATGGAGGGGACAGCCTTTCAGTAGTCTGTCCAAGACTAGCCGATTTCGAACCCATCCGTGCAACAACGCTCCTCCAATCTGTAACCCGTTGCTCTTCCTGACAAGTGTCTGAAAAGATTCACCGCCGTGCGGTCAGAGACGTAGGCATTTCTGTCAGTTTTTCGCCACCGAAGACAAAAACCGGGCTAGGTCCTGCGAGATTTGGCGGCGGGTCGATGGATCCCGGTACATCATGTGGCCACCTTCATAACAGGCATCCGTAAATCGTTTTGCCAGATCCGGCTCCAACTTGGCACTCATGTGAAGATTGCCTTCGCACATATTCAGCGAATCATATCTTCCGGCGGCAACGAAAGCCTTCAGATCCTTGTCGATGCGCATGGCGTTCTGCAGCCAGGGCTGCGAAAGCGGCGGTCCGCCGCCTGCATTCATCATATCAATCGCCTCGGGAGTGATTTGGGCGTGGTTATATACAAAGCGTTCCTCAGTGCCTTGTCTTTTCGGCCCGGGCAGCTGCATATAACCGTCTTCCAGCCCGGTGTAGGCAATGTCAGTGTTATAACCCAGTTCGCTGCGCAGATAGTGCGTCAGAATTTGCTCGCGGCCGGGTATGACGGGTTCCGGCCCGATGATTCGCATGTCATAGGTATTCAGCACGTTGTTTTTCTCGCCTTCAAATAATCCGCTGCGATAGGCGAGGTTCGGCATCACCAGCGTCCTGAGGTCAATCTGGCCAGGCCGCACGCCGATATAGCGAGCCAGGTCCAGGGCAACAGCCTCACGCTCGGCCGGGGTAAGCTTGTCAATTTTCTGGAGCGCTGGCATGTAGACGTTGTAGGCCCAGTCACCCACTGCCTTCATGGTGGCGGCCTTGTCGCGCATCAAGTTAGGCGGCAGTTTCTTGAGTTCGAAGGCCGCCGCTGTACGTGCCGGAATGTACATTGCGTTCTGGAATGCAGCAGGCATGAGCGATCCTGGAAGGCCGCCCGAAAGTAGGATGACGCCAGAGACCTTAATGCCACTTTTCGTCAACAATTCCGTCGTGCCGCAAACCCGCCAGGTGCCATAACTCTCTCCTCCCAAGAACAAAGGCTGGCTTTCTGCCTGGAACTTAACGCGGTAAGCGCGGATGAACTCCGCGGTCGCGGCAAAATCTCCGAGCACGCTGAGAAACTCCTTGTCATACTCCGGCCGGGCAGGACGACTAAACCCAGTGTCAATGGGATCATAGAACACAAGATCTGAAGTAGTTAGCAAGGTTTCAGCGTTATCCACCATTCCGGCCGCGGTAAACCGGCGAGGCCCAAACATCTCAGAGTGAACCAAGATTGAACTAGTTGTGGGACCGCCATTCCATAAAAATATCAGCGGGCGCGGCTTGCTGTCAGTAGGCTTTGCTACATAAGCGACAAAAAACGCGTATCCGCGCACCTCTCCCGTTTCGTCATTCCGAATGGGCAACCTGCCGGCTCGCGCCTCGTATTCCAGATCGCCTCTCACTGTCCTGACGTGGTGCCTCGTCACCACAATCGATTCATCCCCGGTGACCAAGGGCGGAATAATCTGGACCGGAGCTGCATGAAGCATTGGGACGAAGGAGCCAACCCACAGGCCGATTACTGCAACGAATTGAAACGATTTGCCGTGCATAAGTACTCCACGTTTCCGGAGCAGCCGGAATCCCAAAACAGCTCCTGATTTACTTATAGGATATTTTATACTTTGTTTGACAAATAAAGCGCTCAAATGCATATATACTTCATAAGTGATAACTTGATGTTGTTTGCGGCGGTGTAAGAATGATTTACCTCCGCAGAGTGAGTCTTCTGGAAAGTTGTATAACCGGAAGTTTCCAGAGATGCCGAAGAAAGGGACTGGTCGGAAGCTGGCGCTGTTATGGCGTCGTAATAATCAGAGGAGATGCGATGAAGAAAAACTTTGGTAACCACTTCAGGTCCGCAATAGCTCTTCCAATTCTGCTGTTTTGTTTTTCCGCTGCTTTCCCATGCCATGCACAGGCTCCCGGAGCTCCCGCGACGAAGGGTTTACTCGATGACGAGCCGATCATTACTCATCACAACGCGACCTTGCAAGGCCATTCGCTCTCCTATACGGCGCGCACGGGTTACCTGTCCATCCGCGATGAGGAACAAGTGGTGCATGGGCGCATATTTTACGTCTCCTACACACTGGATCAGCCAGCCACGGCGCCGCCGCGTCCTCTTCTTTTTGCGTGGAACGGAGGCCCCGGAGCGAACGCTTCGCTGCTCGAACTCGGCGCGCTAGGTCCCCGGAGTATTCAAGGGAATGTAAATTCCGCGAACCCTCGTCTTCGGCCGGAGCTCGTGGACAATGAAGATACTTGGTTGCAGTTTGCCGATTTGGTGTTTGTGGATCCGATCAATACAGGCTATAGCTATGCTACCGCGCCAGAATATCTGAAGGAATTTCTGAACGATCAAGGCGACGCCGATGCCATGGCGGAGTTTATCCGGCTTTACCGCAGTCATTTTGAGTTGCAACGGTCGCCCCTCTTTCTTGCCGGTGAGAGCTACGGGACGTACCGTGCGGTGGGAGTAGCCGAAATTCTCGCGCACCGCGATATTCCGCTCAACGGAATTATGCTGCTCTCAACAACGCTCAATCCGAACGCGGACGAGTCGCCCGATCTTTCCGCTGTCTTTCTCCTCCCGAATTATGCCGCAACGGCGTTTGTGCATCACCGGCTTGCTCCCAATCTCCAGGCCGATCTGGAACAAACTATCAATGAGGTGCAACATTGGGCAGAGAGTGACTATCTTGCCGCGCTATCTCGAGGGGACCGGCTCGCGCCTGAACAGAAGGCGGCGATCGCGCAGAAGCTCGCACGATATACAAGCGTCGGAAGCGACCTGTGGGTAAAAAACGGTTTGATACTCTTGCCGGATCAGTTTGCGCAAGAGGTACTCGGAAGCGACAAGTTAGAGTATGTGGGACATTATGACACCAGAATCATCGGCAAACTGACCCACAAAGGTGAGCCATACAACGTCAGCAAGGATCCCAGCCTGGACAACGGAGTGCATGATGTCATTCTGGGTTATTTGCGTAACGAACTAGGCTGGAAGATTGACGCGCTCTATGCCGGTCCGTTTGGCGGACGCTGGCCTTCACCAACCTCTCCACGAGCAGATTGGACGGCGGTGCGGTGGGATAAGGACACCGATTCCTATCCAGATCGTGGCAAGGTTCTGGCAGAGGCACTGCGTAGCACTCCCGATTTGCGCGTGATTATTGCTTCCGGGTACTACGATTTCTCCACTCCCTTCGCCGCGACAGAGTATGCTGTTAGCCATCTGAACCTCGATCCGGAATTGCGCAAGAGGATCAGCTTTGTTCGTTACCAAGGCGGTCATGCTGCATACATGGATCCCAAGGTTCGCGTACGTATTTTTCAGGATATGCAGGCGTTCATCACCGCAACCCCAGCTACCCAATAAGACCTGGATTTCCATGTTGCATTATCTGGAGATGGCCAGAACCGGAGTTTCTCGTTTTTTGAACAAGAGGACTTGTCGCTGCATACAGAGCCGTGAAGACGTGGAAGGCAAATCGCCTCTTCCACATCCCACAGCTAGAACTACTACTGATAAACAATGCTTACTTGAACTATAACCAAAGGACTCCAGTCATGGTGAGATGAGAAGATAATGGCAACTCACTCTGCAGCCGATGTCTTTTGCATATCTGATATTCCGGGAAGAGATACCGGAGGCGGCTCCACGAAAGGCTTGATGTTGAGCGCCTTGTATATTTCGGATGGGTAATAAATCACTCCATCCTTTACGACCATCCTTACCTGCCGGATCGCATTGATGTCCTTGGTTGGATCTCCGGGAAGAAGGATAAAATCGGCAAGCTTGCCCCTTTCAATGCTTCCGAGACTTTCACCATGCCCCATATATTGATCGGCGTCGTAGGTGTCCATGCGCAGCACATGAGCAGCAGGAATGCCGGCTTTTACATACAGCTCCAATTCGCGGTGCAGGCTTACGCCGGTTTCGTCATCTGTTCCCGGCCACATGGGTATCCCTTTCTTGTACAGAAGGCCCATGAGGGCCAGCGTTTTGTCCCGCGCGTCGAAGTATTCCTTGTCCTGCTCCGGGCTTGAAATGGGGACAATCGTCCTGCGGCGGAAGCGTTGATAACCGATCTGCATATGATCTAGGTAAGCGACGTCCCCTTCCGATACCTTTCCGGCGCGGCTGATGATGAGCCGTTCCTGAATTACCGCCGTTGTATCGAGACCGGTATGGTGTTTCTGCATCAGCTCAATGGTGTGAGTTACCTCCGAACTATCGAGATCTAGCGTTGCTATGCGATTCAACGCCGTGATTCGTAAGGTCGTGCGGGTATCTTCGTTCGGTGCGAGCACCCATCCGAATGCCAGTTGGTTGATGTGCGTAACTTCGTCGTACCCGTCCTCAATCACTCGATTGGGAGTCGAGAACGCAGGAACATGCCCAACTACCCTCATGCCGAGCCGGTGCGCTTCGGCTGCAAGCGGTTTCACCCATTCCGGGTCGATCGAATTGTAGATCTTCAGTTGCCAGTATCCATGATCGGCATACCAGCGCACGCGATCAAGGCCGTCAGCGAGGTTGTCGACAAGGAAGCCATCATGGTCAGAGTACGGGCTCTTGCCCTCTAGAAATCCTGAGCGAATAATGCGGGGACCGGCGAGCTCTCCTGCATCCTCATGTTTCAGTAGGGACAGAAGAAAGGCATTATTATTTCCCATGTCGCGGGTCGTGGTAACGCCCGCGGCCAGATAGTAAAGTCCAGTCCAGTTCGAAGCATGGGAGTGCATATCATGCAATCCCGCGAGAAGCGTGCCCCCTTGACCATCGATTATGACTTCGTCTGGATGGCTGGCTCCAGCAGCTTCCTCTTCAATCGTTGCGATTCGATTCCGATAGAAAACAACCGAGCGGAGTGATAACAAGGTTTCTGTTTTTGGATCAAAGATGTGCACATTCTGAATGCGAACCGGCGCCTCAAAGCGATGGGCCAATTGGCCCTGAAGTTCCTGAAGAAGATTAGATGTTAATTTGTTTCCAAGGCTGTCCAAAACGCGCGCTTCTTTTTCGTAGCCCTCCCTGATCAGGATTCCGTCTGCCAGGACAGCGAAAAGCCGTCCCTGCTTGTCGGTAACTACAAATTGAGGTTCAAGATTCAGGCCGTCCAGCATATAAACCGATACAGGAATACGTTTATCGCCCTCGCCCACTTGCAATTCCTGCATCATTTTCCCCCGCAATGTTCCTTGAGGGAGAACTTCAGCGGAGTGCCCCGGCATAGTTGAGAGAATTTGCGTATAGAGGCCGAGCGCATAGGGGCTGGCGTCGTTCCCTATGTAGAGCTTGGTTGGCGACGCATCAACCTTTCCCTCGTCTGCCTGGCTTTTCCAGGTTGCCTTGCCGTTTTCAACCCGGAGGTTCTCGTGGACGGCGCCGCCCGCCAGTGATGTTCCATCTATCGTCCAGGCGACGGGCATGCCGCGGTCATTCAGAACGAGGTGTTCTTTATGTTTCGGCCCCCGTCCGTTATCGCTCACAGCATAATCGATATCGATAACATGCCCTTTGATTTCCGCGACCAGATAACCGACCCTTGCATTATTACTGATGACCGAATATCGTTCTGTCCGGCTTTCGGTTTGAAGCGCCCATATACTGCACGTCATTGCCATGGAAATAGCCGCAAGGCTGAATGCTGTGTACAGCGATTTGCAAGTTGTCATGCATCTCCTTAAAGTGTCCAAATCGGACTGGCGCTAAGGCCGCTTATTGTTGCGAAAGTTGAGCAGTAGTCAGAGACTTATGAAACGGCAGCAGACAATCCGAATCCGGCACTCCGGCTACGCGCTTCCACTGGTAAGCCTGAACGGTTTCGCCACGAGGCAGATAACTCAGGGAAAACGCCTTGTCGTCCCGTTTTATCTCGAGATGCAGAAATTCGGTTTGATTTGCCTGAATTCCGTCTTGCGGCACCGGTTTTACGATCTGGTCTCCATTACGAAGCCCGGCCCTTTCGGCGGCTGAACCCGGGACCAAGCCGCGCACAATCCGGGACGGCTCTATGAGCACCCTGGAATCAAAGCCAAGTTCATAGCGGCGCAACGGCTTGGTTGTACGCGCGAAACAAGGTCCAAACGCATCGGAGTCAGGTAGCATGACCTCTCCATTCAACATGGCCTGCAACCCGGCCGGACCCGATGGTCCAAACTCTTGCGTCAGGATCTGGAGCCAAGTAGCCTGATCCATTGGCAGCCTGTGATTGCGACGCTCGAGCATGGCGAAAACCAAATCATCCAGCGAACGTTTTCCACCGGAGGCTTTTCTTACCTGGCTATCTACTACGGCGAAATACATGGAGCCGCGGTCGTAGGGCAGGACCCGAATGCGCGTATCTGCCCAAAACTTCAGCGGGATATCGCTGTTGGGCGCATGGATCAACGCATCGGTATAGTAACGACCCGCCGTGGTGTTCAAGTCCTGAAGGAAATCGTTCGGCGTGATCTGCCCGCTACGCAGCGGCAACAGGCGCTCGTAATAGACAGCGATGCCCTCACTGAACCACGATCCGGCCAGCTCGTCCCCGCCATCCAGTGCGCCGATAAATGTGTGCACCATCTCATGCGCCAGGGTTAGCTTTAGCGGCTCGGCCTTGGTGTCCGCACCGAAGGTTCCGATAAAAGAACCCCCGACTTCGACACCCCCGCCGGCATTGATCAAATTGCGGCGCAGAAGCACCGCATAGGGCCAGGACTTTTCGGGCTTGAAGTAATCGAAGTAATAATCATAAAGCCGCTCAGTCCAATGCATCAGCGCTTCGGCATCGAAAGGCGGAGTACCTTGCCACGCCGAGAAAAAACCGTTTGCCGCGGGCTGGCTGGGATAGCGATGTATCGTTCCGCCAAAGAAGTAGCCTTGCGCAAGGAAGTCAACCGATACTGGCGTGTCCAGATGGATGTCACCTACACCGTAGGTCGACATGCCCACCGCGCCGACCGGCATGGCGGAAAGGTCCCAGTGGATATCGGCCCGATAGGCTGTTTCCGTCTGTGGCAGAATCAGGAAGGTACTGGCCGCGCCAGAAAACGCGCCGTCCTCCGTACGAAGTTCGAGAGGCGGAGCTGCCCCGCGTGGATTCAGCGCGTTGGTGATCGGCGCACGGTAATGCACAACAATCTTGCCTTCGACAGGGCGCTGGGCTAGCCATCTGCGATAAGGATCCTGCCCGGTTTCTGGATCATCGCGTACCTTAAGCGGGATCGCGCCTTTCGCGTCAGCGACCACAAGATCTATTACGTCCGAAGCAATGCTCTGCACGTTCGAAGAGATGAGCGGAAGGTACAGCAGCGGTTGATTCGCGCCGACCTTCATTGCATCTGCGGCCACCGTCACATCGATGTAATCAACGTTACCCTTGGCATCCAGCGTGGCCGGCTTGAACGTAACGGCGAGCGAAGGGGCCCGGCCGGTAGATGGTGCGGGTGGAACGGCATAGCTAATTCCATGCACTGATACGAGAAAGCAAAAAGCTAAAACGCCAGTTCCTACCCTACGGATATGATCGAACCTGGATTTCATTTTGTCCTCCGGCAAGTCTTTCAGATAATGACAAATCTGTGTCGCTAGGGCTGCGGAATCTCGTACTCCGGCTTTGGCAGCCCTTTGAGAAAATGATCGAACCAGCCGATCGTCTGATCCTCCAACTGGATACGGTGCCATGGGAGACCTGGCTCGCGAATACTGTGGCCCTCGCCTGGAAACATGACCAGAACCGTTGGAATCCGCAGGTACTTCAATGCCCGAAACATCGCTTGTCCACCCACGGCAGGCGGCGTCCGCAGGTCGGCTTCACCTTCAATAAACATCGTCGGGGTTTTGATATTGCGAACATAAGTCAAGGGAGACAGGCGTCCGGAGTCTTTGGTCTTGTCAAACGGTGGGGTAGAATCAGGCGTAAGGTTGGGCTGATCTCCCAGATACCACATGGCATCGAAATCAGCAATATCGCTTAGGCTAACGGCTGCGGTAAACCTGTTTGTGTGCCCAATAATCCAGTCCGTCATCATCCCGCCGGCCGAGCCGCCGGTGACGCCGAGTTTGTCGGAGTCAACATAAGGTCGTGCGACAATAGCGTCAACGGATGCCATGAGATCATCGTAGTCGAGGCCGGGCCACTTATCGCCGCTCACCGACGCCGCGAAAGCTTGACCATATGAGGTGCTGCGACGAGGGTTCATATAAAGCACCAGGTATCCCGCCCCTGCCAACACCTGCACCCCGGAATTAAAGCCAAACCCGTAGAAATTTTGTGGACCGCCATGAATCGACAGGATGAGCGGATAGCGATGAGCGGGATCGAAATCCGCTGGCTTTTGCAGGAAGCCATGCACCTGCGTCCCGTCCTTGCTGGTGACTGTTATCTCCTCTGGAGGTGTAAGCGTCCATTGGGCCAGGAGCGAGTCATTGAGCGTCGTCAGCTTTTGAAGATCGCCCTTCGCTTGCACGGCGTAGATTTCGGCAGGGTGCGTAGAATCGGTGGACTTAACCACCAGGCGTTGACCAGCCAGCGAAAAAGCAAAATCCTCAATTTCCTGCTTGCCCTGCGTTAGCGCCTTGATCTGGCCGTCGTCGATGGAGATTTCGACGAGGTTGGTCGCTGCGTTCCGGCTCGCCATTGCGATGACGTGGCCATTGTCTCGCCATTCGACCCGGTCGTCGATGTCGCTGTCAAAATTGGCGGTGACGTTCTTCATCTTGCCGGAAGCCAGGTCAAGGATCATGACATCGCTTTGCGCATAGCCCTCGGGGCCAAGAGTCGGATCCGCATTCACGAAGGCAAGCCGCTTGCCGTCTGGACTCACCACCATTCTCGCTGGCTCTGCCATATAGCTATCGGCCAGGGCGGTGCTGAAATCCTTTACGGTCGAAACCGCCTTCGACTGGACGTCCACGGCGTAGATTGCCGGCTTGGAGCCGCCATAATAAGGTTCGATCACTTTGTTGGATGTGAAATATAGCTTCGTCCCGTCAGCCGACCATGTCGCGCCGTCCTCCGAGAACAGGCCAGTCGTCACGGGACTTCCAGGCTGTGGTGACGACGCTCGGTTGAACTTGACCACCCAGATATGTTCCGGGTGAGCCTGATCGACGAAGCCGCGGCCCGAAAACTGGAAGTTAGCGCGGGTGATCACCTTTACGTCATTCTTGGACGCCGATCCATCCGTCACCGAGTCACCCAGGATGCCCCGGCTGGTGTAGGCGATCCACACGCCATCTGGCGACCACCGGGGACCGCTGACCCCACGAGGCGTGTTAGTCACCTGCACTGGTTCACCGCCTGTAATCGGCGCCACAAAAATCTGTTGGTCTTTGTCATGGCCGGCTGACCGCAGAAAAGCGATTGAGCTTCCATCTGGGGACCAGACAGCTTGACTGTCGGACGGGCCAGAGGTCAATTGTCGCGGCGGCGCTTCCGGAGCCTGAAGATCGAGCACCCAGAGGGACGTCTCGTAATTAGCTTGATCCTTCGACAGAACTCTCCGGCCGAACAGAACCCATCGACCGCTCGGTGAGATCTCCAGACCTCGAATCGATTCGAGACGCACGACATCGTTCGATGTTGGCATTCGGGAGGCCGTGGCGGCGCTCGCGGCGAACGGCTGCAGCGCACCAGATATCAGGGCTGCCGCCGCCACTGCTCGAAGTAAGGTTTTAAGAGATGAAATCGTCATGGACTCTCACTTCCATGCGTTCGGTAGATTCTAGAGCGGTTTTTTGGCTTGTGTAGAGTCCTGGCAAGAAAAACACTCAGCAGTTTCGGTTTCCTTCTGCAACAGTACGAAAACATCCTGATTCATGATTTTCTCTATGCTCAGCAAGCACATTACGCTTCTGGCGATCTCAGGAAGTTACACTCTCACCTCAGTGCCATGCATCGAAAAGCATAGAAGCTGAGGTGAGAGTGACAATGGTCATTGGTTAGAAATTCAGCTTGAGCGCGAACTGCACAATCCTCGGCGCCACACTGGTACTTGAGATAGTGCCGAAGAGAGGATCCGACGTGGTCGTACCTGGATCGGCGAACTGCGGAGTGTTCAACGCGTTGAACAAGTCGGCACGGAACTCTACGTTTGAAACCTGTTTGAACGGAATCCGTGTGTGCTTCAAAATCGAAATGTCGTAGTTGTTCTGCCCTGGGCCCCGAACAGGGCTAATGCCGCTATTGCCCCAGCCGGTTGCCACGCCATCATCACCGATGATCGGATACGGTACCGGACTTCCATCTGTGAAGAGGCAGGAATCGTTGAAGTAGCTGCTGCTTCCGTACGCGGTTCCTATCTTGCTCTGAACACTTCCCCCTTTGCCTTCCATTCTCGAGGTGCATCCGGTCCCTAACTGAGCATAGTCTGTGTTCGCGCCATAGGCACTGTTATCATTCGTTCCTAGCAACGTGAGACTGTGGCCCGCCTGAATGGCGGTTACGCCCGATACGCCCCATCCTTCTAACGCAAGCCTACGCAGGCCGGTAGCTTCATGAAAGAACGGCAGGAAGTATGCGTAACTGGCCACAATTCGCTGAGGCCGGCTGAAGTTCGCAATGCCATAGCGGGTGTTGTTGCCCACTACATTGCCATTTCCACCTGTTCCGTATCCGGTGGCTGATGCATTGAGAGCGTCGCTGTCCAGTGTCTTTGAGAAGGTATAAGCAACTTGAAATGTCATACCATGAGTCAGTTGCTTGCGTAACGTCGCTTCGAGATCATCATACCAGGAGGCGCCCTCTGACTGAATCTGCTGGAGTCCGGTCACGGTATACCCCTCATAGGGCACTCGCTGTTGAACGTTAGTCACGGTGTTAGTCGTCTCTCCGCGAATCGGATGGGTTACCGAAGCGAGCACCGCTTGGTTGACCCGGAGAGTGCGCAAGAGGTGCGTTCCACGTGAGTTGACCGAGGTCAATTCCAGTACGAAATGCTTTGGGAGCTCTTGCTGCACGCCGAGACTCAATTGCTGAATAATGGCTGGCCGCACATCGTTCGCCATAGTAACCGCGCTCTCAAGAGTAGTGGGCGTGTATGGAGTAAACGTTGGATAGGTCAAAGGAATGGACCCTGCAGGAAAGGGGTTTTGTAGTGTGGACGATCCGGCATTCGTTCCTGAGATTACAGCCAGATTACCGAAAGGCTGAGAGGTGGACGTATACCCCTGCACCTGGCCAGAGATACGTGAGTAGTAAACGCCATAACCGCCCCGCACTACCGTAGTCGCATGGGCAAAGGGTTGCCAGGAAAAACCAATGCGCGGCCCGAAGACGCCGTCGCTGTTTCCACCGATGACATAGCCGCCGCCGGTCTGGGTTATACCAGCAGGCACGGTACCGGGAAAGTTGCTCGACACAACGACTCCCGCCAGCGTTCCAGTCGCGGGCGGGTTTGGATTCATGCGCTTCAGATCCAAATTACTCAGCCGGCCACTCGCGTCAGTCTCTGGTGGAAGCCAGTCGAACCGCATACCAACATTCAGCGTGAAATTCTTCCGGATGCGATAGTCATCCTGCCCATAGCCATAAGCCTGCCAAAGCCGGACTGCGCGGTCGAAGTCGCCTCCGAGATTTACGGCAGCGATGACATTCCCAAGAGGCGCAATGTGAGACGTGCCGGAGCCTTTCGCATCGAGACCAAGCAGAAAATCGGGCCAGCTCTCGAAAACCAGTTCCGAGCCATAGGCAAAGTCGCCGAAATCCATAGTTCCTTTACTTGCGCCTATACCGAGACGTATGGTGTGCGCACCTTTGGTCCAAGCCACCGTCTCATCGGCAGCAAAAATGTTTTGTGATTGGTCTTGATGCTCTGTACCGCCGAATTCATCAGAGCCTGTTATATCAAAACTGGGGGTGGAGTTGCTCTGTGCCGGTACTGTGATGCCGAAATCAGAGAAGGCATAAGGCGAATTCTGAAGGGTGTGATCCGTGGTTGTATCGTAGCCAAAGCGAAACTCATTGAGGAGATGGGGCGTAAGAATCCAGTCGTGCTCCAGCGAAGCCACGATAAATTGATTGTGATCGGTTTGGCCGTAACCGTCGGGAATGTTGCCAAACACGATGGGCATCGTCTCATTGCTTTCGATGGTGAATACCCGGAGCCCGAGGCGTTGCGCCGTATTCAACTGATAGTCGGCGTTGCCCATGTACTGGTTTTCGTTGAAGTAAGTCGAAGGTGCATAGGTGGACAGTCCCGTTCCATTTACCGTGGACTGCGGAGTCGGTACGATGTACTCCCCGCTTGGCAGCTTGGCCTGCAAGATAGCCAGTGCAGCAGAGTTGATGTTCGATCCATCCGCTGCGATCGCGGGGCCAACCCCTCCAAACATGTCCTGAAAGTAGCCCCGCTGTCCAGCGAAGAGCGCTCCCAGCGCTGCGGCTGAACGGTCACTCGTGAACAGCGGAGAGCTGACCGTATTGACGCTCCCGACTGCATTGATTTGGCGCGTTCCCTGGTACGAGCCGAAGAAGAACAGCTTGTTCTTTATAATCGGACCGCCGATCGAACCCCCGAATTGATTCTGGTCGAGTTTGGGACGCTCGCTGCTAGTCATTTTTGAGAAGTAGTCGTTTGCATCGAGATCGGTGTTACGGAAAAACTCGAATACCGTCCCGTGGAAATCGTTCGATCCGCCTTTTGTGATGATATCTACGTTAGCGCCCGAAGTGCGTCCAAAGGCAGCATCATATTGCGCCGTTTGCACCTTGAATTCCTGAATGGTATCCGGATTCGGTATCGGAATGCCTCCGACCCCCCCATACAAATCGTTAACCTGCAGGCCATTCATCTCAAAATCGTTGTCGTAGCCTCTGTCCCCATGGGCATAGGTATTGCCGCCGGTATTAGTATTGCTGGGGTTTCCACCGCTTCCGCGGCCCGCTTGAGCGGCATTTGTCACGTCCGAGGTAACGCCGGCATTCAGCGCAATCACTTGGGTGAAGTTGCGCGTCACCAGCGGCAGACTTATCACCTGGGCTGACGTTACGACATCGCCTAGCGCTGTGCCTTCTGTATGCAGTGCTTCTATCTGCGCTGATACCGTCGTTTCTGTGTAGACTTCGCCCACGGTAAGGCTCACAGGTAGTGTGCGGGTCTCGGTGACATTGATCGCAACATCGGCGACCGTCACGGACTTGAAACCGTCCTTGGCAATATCGAGGCGAATGTTGCCCGGAGGCAGGAGTGACACAACAGCGCTGCCGTCCCTGCCGCTGTCAACCTGTCTGGTCTCACCTGTGGCGAGAACCGTTACCTTCACATGAGCGCCCACCACGAACGCTCCATACGGGTCGGTCACAATAGCGCGAACAGCGCCTGTGCTGGCTGTTTGGGACCAAGCGAATGGTACGACAGACAGAACAGCAGCCGCCAACAGCATGATCTGCAACGAAGTTCCCCACAGACGACAAACGGATGCGACTCTCTGAAACGACGCGTATGCCATGTCTAGCCTCCAGTCAATCCTCTTGACCGCTCCTGAATATAAGGGGGTATAGCAGAGTGAGGGAGTAGTGTCAATAAAAATTTGAAGTGATAGGTATAATTCAACAAACGATTGAAAGTCATAGCGAACATATAGCGAATATGGCTCCGCCTGTGGCTGCGTCATATGTTTGTATTCCCAAGAGAATATGAAGTAGACTCTGAACCGCCAAGACAAGCGTTTAAGTCTTGAACACCAAAGATCAAGCGCAACAGGTGGGGCAGGATGGAACAAGTGGCAATATGTTGCCGGGCCAAAATTTGTCATGGCGACAATTGCCAGGACCAGGATGTTGATGATTCCATGGTCAAGAGGCGAAAATTCAACAAATATTTGACTATGCCAGCGGCTTTGCCGTATGTTTGTGCCCTGGATGCCCTCGAGCTCACCATGGACCGCTCAGGTAGCGTTCAAGTCTTGGAAGCCACGGGATCAAATATGAGGGGTGGAGCAAGGTGAAAGAGATGGAGCAACATGTTGCTGGGTCGAGATTTATCGCGGAGACACTTGCTGGAGACAATGGTGTCGAGCGCGCCCGGACCGAGGAACCTCGCAGGTTTTTGCAACTCAAGCAGCAAGGTCCGTTTAGCGATGGCGTTTTAGTTGGAGAAACCCTTTACCTATCGGGATGCATTGGGCTGGATGAAAGCGGAAAGCACGTGCCCGATGACATTGAAGCCGAAGCTCGCAACGTGTTGGAAGACGTACGATCTATTTTGCGGAAGGCCGATATGGAGTTAGAAGATCTAGTGTACGTTCAGGTCTTTTGCCCCGACATATCGCTCTGGGAGCGGTTCAACGCGGTATACTTCCCATGTTTCAAGCAAAACCTCCCGGCCCGCGCATTTATAGGTTCCGGGAAGCTGCTTTTTGACGCGCACTTTGAAGTTCAGGGGATCGCTATCAAAAAAAGTAGATCGCGCTGATTGGATGATAATGAGGCTGAGAATGCAAGCGGGGCTCTCCATTTGGCGAAATCGTACACTCTTGGTGTTCGAGATACCTAATCGAAAACTGCGGAAAGGAACGCATGAAGCCTGCAGATAAACAATACCTTCTCAATTTACTTTCAAGCATCAGTGAGGCCTTGTGCCAGGCGTTCGGGAAGAACTGCGAAATCGTTATTCATGATCTTGAGTCACCTGAGAGTTCTATTGTCGCAATTGCGAACGGCGGACTTACCGGCCGCAAAGTCGGCGATACGCTTGATGTGCTGGGATTCCAATTACTTAAGGCCTCTCCCGCATCGAACCTTCTCAACTACAAGACGAAAACTAAAGACGGAAGGCAGTTGCGTTCTTCTAGCATCTTCTTGCGCGACGAAAAAGGTGAGGCTTTCTGCGCAATGTGCATCAACATCGACATCTCGGATTGTATAAAAGGACAAGAGTGGTTGCAGGAGGCCATCGGCCCCGGAAGCGCCATGATCGAGGAAGGGTTCGAGCACACGGTCGATGAAGTACTCGAAACGATGATGCAAGATGCTATAAGCAGCATTGGCAAGAGCACCTCAGATCTGACGCGGGAAGACAAGATCGCTATCGTCGCTCACCTGGAAGCCAGAGGCGCTTTTCTCGTTCGCTACTCCGTGGAACGCCTGGCCGAGTTGCTTGAAATAACGAAATACTCGATCTACAACTACCTTGACGAGATTAAGAAAAGGCACGAAGTGCAGGAACCGAGCAACTCAAAGACTGGCAAGCTGCCCTCATAATCGACAGGTTCTTCAGTCCTTTCTTAGGAGCGTGCAGGATGGCTATCAGCAGGCGCCGTGCTTTGGCGGGATTGGGGGGCATGGCTGCGTTCGCTGTTACGCCTTCCCTGGGAGGTAAGGTGCTTCCTCAACTGAATTCACTTCGTCCACTTGCCTCCAGGCTGCCGACTAAGAGCGACTTCACCATTCCGCGCGGTGTGACCTACATCAATGGCGCTTATACACATCCGTTGCCGATTCAAGCGATCCAGGCCGCACATCAATATTTTCAGGAGCGCTCTGCTCCGGGAGCTGTGTCGATTCCCCTGAGCGCGAGCAACGTCAAAGCGGAATTCGCCGCACTGATTAACGCCAAAGAAACTGAGATCTCCTACATCCCAAATACCAGCACGGGCGAGAATTTGGTCGTTAATGGCCTGAACTTATCCTATAAGGAAGACAATGTAGTTACGGATGCCTTGCATTTTGAAGGTGCCATTATGCACCTGCAAGCCCTGCAAAAAAAGTACGGACTCGATCTTCGTATTGTAATGCCACATGACTGGAGAATCCGGTTAGAAGACCTGGAGCGTGTGATCGACAAGAAAACAAAACTGGTCGAGGTATCCCTTGTGGCAATGGATACCGGATTCCAGCACGATCTGAAGTCCGTTTGCGATCTTGCACACGCGCATGGCGCATATGTGTATGCAGATATCGTGCAAGCCGCTGGTAACACACCTATCGATGTCCAAGCTTGCGATGTGGACTTCTGCGCATGTTCAAGCTATAAGTGGCTAATGGGTGATTTCGGCCTGGGCTTCCTCTATGTCAAGGAATCGTTGCTCAATCATTTAATTGAGCGCACACAGTATGGATACTATCAAGCGAAGAGCCTTGATTCACATTTTCTTCCAGGGGATCCAGCCGGTCCAGAACCCTATAGCTGGGAACTGGACACAAGTGCATCCGGTCATTTCGAAGTCGGTACAAACGCAATCGCAGTAACGCGGGTTCTAGGAGAATCACTGCCGTACATTCGACGACTAGGCGTCGAAAACATTCTCGCCCATCGGCAGCCGCTACTCAAAAAACTGCGTAAAGAGATGCCCAGACTGGGCTTTGAGCCAATCACTCCTCCTGAGACAACATCTGCCCTCATCAGCTTTACAGTCAAGGATCCCAAGGCGGTTCGGGAACGTCTTCAGAAGGCATATATCAATGTACGCGTGTCGGATCGTTTTATCCGCATATCTCCCTCCATTTATAACGATATGAGCGACATCACTAGTGTCCGGCTACAAGTCGAACAGATTCAACTGGTTGCAAATTTCTTCTAAGTCGCTTTCGCATTCTATATTCTGAAGTGCCTGTAAAATGGGTGTTTTCTCGAATGGAGTAAGGCTGAGAATCTGTAGAATCTGGTAGAGTCCCGCTTCCACTCCAAGCCGTTTGCGCACGATAGCGACCAGCACATACACGCTCACGGCGATCCATATCTGAGTTTTCACCGCATTTTCGCTGGTTCCGAAAAATACCTTGATGCGCAGGTGTTGTTTGATCCACTTGAAAAACAGCTCCACCTGCCAGCGCTGCTTATAGATTTGCGCGATCGTCAGCGCGGGCAAGGTGAAGTTGTTGGTCAGAAACTTCAACCGCTTGCCGGTGATGGCATCGAAATAGACCACGCGGCGAAGCACGTCAGGATAGGCCGTAGCCGAGCCGTTCGTGGCCAGAATCACGGTCTGATCAGAGCGCACGCCGGTACTTTTGTCTACCGGATGCGAATAGCGCCGTTGAAGCAAGACGTTTTCTTTGCTGCGGGTTACGAAGAACGCCAACTCGCGCGTGAACCTATGAAGACGCTCGAAATCAATGTAGCCGCGATCCAACACATAGTAAGCGCCAGCCTCGATCTGTAACTCGTCAAGGATGTTGACATCATGCACCTTGCCATCCGTGATGCGGATAAATGAAGGAATGTTGCCGTGCAAATCCAGAAGCGTATGCATCTTGACAGCGCCTTTATACTTGCGAAACTTGGCCCATGGGAAGACCGAAAGGCACAGATCGATGGTGGTCGAATCCAGCGCATACAGGCTCTGTTTAAGATCAACGCCCATCGGATCGGTGGCATAGAGACTGCGCGCAGTTGCGATCAGCGTCAATGCAAAGTCGGCATAAATGCGCCAGTCGCGCGACTCGTTGGCATCGGCCAGAGTAGAGCGGGCTATGCGGGTGCGAAATCCCATGTGGTAGATCTTGCCGCCGACCGCCTTGAGGCAAGCCTCAATGTCGCGCAGACTCTCGCGATAGGTCAACTGGGCAAAAGCCATGGCCAGGTACTGATCCCAGCAGGAAAAGTCTTTTGCGTAGCGGTCGCCGTGGTAGCGGGCCACGCATTTTTGGAATTCCTTGTGGGGCAGATGCTCGATCAACTGCGCGAAGACGGTTCGGCCAGCGTTCATTCTGCATTGTTGCTCAGTCCAGTAGCCGACGCCAGCCGCTGGAAGAACCGCAGCGATTTCAAATCGTTCCCGGCGATGAGTAAGTCTAAATAATTTGAAATAATAGCTTTACGATAACTGCGTCAGATTTTCCCCGGACAGCAGTGGATCAAACTATGCACGGCCTTATATGTATAAAGGCAAGTCCATCGTGCATTCGCGAACCCTAGTTTCTGAATTGAAAGTTGAGCAAATAGAGGCAGATGATGTTATCGTTGATCGCGCCGTGCGCG
>Ga0224529_1000495_pt1 | contig 28836 bp, 24 predicted proteins | sample CBST50metaG_FD_179893 | JGI IMG/M metagenome (GOLD analysis project Ga0224529, IMG submission 179893) | Peat soil microbial communities from Stordalen Mire, Sweden - C.B.S.T50 | ecosystem: Environmental > Terrestrial > Soil > Wetlands > Peat | place: Sweden: Norrbotten County, Stordalen Mire... | reverse complement strand
GTATCTGAATCGCGCAACTCTCATTGGCTACCTGGGCGGCGACGCCGAAGTTCGTACCGGCAAGAACAACCAGAAGTTCACCACCTTCTCCATCGCCACCAAGACCTCTTACAAGGACAAAGAGTCCGGCGAATACATCTCGCACACCGAGTGGCATCGCTGCATCGTCTTCGGCAAGTTCGGCGAGTTCGCGGCCACGCTCAAGAAGGGTGCGCACGTTCAGGTCGAGGGCGAGATTCGCCACACCGAGTACACGCCCAAGAAGGCGAAGAAGCCGGTGCGTACCGACAGCATTCGCGTCAACTCCATCCTCAAGCTCGACCGTGCGGAAAAGGCCGCCGAGGAAGAGCAGGAGGTCGAGCAGGAGATTCCCTCCGAAGAAGCAGCCGAATAGGCTGCTTCCCTTCACGGAGAAAGCCCGGCAAACGCCGGGCTTTCTCACTGGAAACGTCCCGTGGAATTGCGTTCAAGCGAGGTACACCATGAACCAGATTGCCGCCAACTTTCTTACCCGTTGTTTTGCTTCAAGCGAAACGATTGCGCTTTTGATTCGCCGGGAAGATGCGCCGCGGCCACAGCAGCGCGTAGTCACGCTCGAACAAGTTCTCGCGCCGCGCTATATGGCCTGGCTCACCTTTGAGAACGACCAAGGAGCGAATGTTTATGTATCCGCCAATCCCCTCCGTCCCGGCAGTCGCAAACGGACCAAGGAATGCATCGCTTCCGTCCGTCACATCTATATAGATATTGACGAGGACGGCGACGCCCGGCTCGCTGCGCTGCGGGCGTCGGATCGAGTGCCCACGCCGACCGCCATTCTCTCGACATCGCCCGGCAAATATCAGGCGCTATGGCGGGTCGCTGGCTTCGACTTCGAGCATCAGGAACAGATGCTCAAGCTGATCGCCCAAGCCTTTGGCGGCGATCCTGCTTGCACCGACCGAAATCGGGTGCTGCGCGTGCCCGGTTTCTACAACCGGAAGTATTCTCCCGCCCATCGTGTCACGGTCGAATATCCCGCCGATGCGACCTACGGTCCCTCCGACTTCCGGCTTGATGCCGTCGTTGGCTCTTCCGTGCTGCCGCTACGCGGGAACGCACGGAAATCGCCCTCCGGTAAGCACTCCCATTCCGAGGACGATTGGGCCTGGGTTTGCACGCGGCTTACCCACGGCCAGGACGCCAAAAAGCTGACGCACGAACTGATCGCTCGTCGCTCCGATAAACCCGATCCGCTCTACTACGCCCAGCGCACCGTCGATGTCGCCTCAGCCTGTCTTTGGCTCGCCGAAGGCATCCCCATCGACGACGTTATCACCATGCTCGAAGTCCGTCGCCGCTTCGAGATTCCCGCCGCACTTTGCTCAGCTCGTGCGCGGGAGATTGCGGCCACTGCCCAGCGCATGATTGCCCGTCGAAAGACGGCCTGATTCCACAGCCGAAGGAGAACTCAATGCCATTGCTCGAAGTCGTCCAAACCCACTACGTCAGCGCGTCCATTCGATTGACGGATACGACCGCAATCCAACTCGATCAATATGCCGCTTTCATCCATGCAGCCGCCGATGAAGTGATTGACCAGGCGCTTGTCTATGTCTTCTCCAAAGACCGTGACTTCCAGGAGTTCCTTCGCACTCCTGAAGCCCAGCGGATCACGCCCACGTTGCGTGTGCGTCGGCCACTCGCCAATGAGCCAACCGAACCGTCTCGAAGAAAGCCGGTTTCGGTGGCGCAATCAACATCCCAAACAGCCGCAGCGGTGGCGGGATCGAAGGCGTGATCCCGCGCCTACAAGAGTGCCAAAGCCACTACGGTGCTACGCACCGGAAGAATTTAGACACTCCATCCCTAGTAGGGTCGTGCAGGTGCACCACGGTGCACTTGTTGCGGCCTCAATGACATAGCAATTTCAGGTGCACCTAGGTGCACCTGAGAAATGCGAGGTCCACATGACAATCTTGAAGGCAGAATCCGTGAAAAAAACAAGCAACGACCGGGAGGCTCTTCGTGTCTATCCGGTCACCACCAAGCTGACAAAAGAGGAACGAAACGCTGTAACCAAATTCGCGGAGACCCACGGCGTTGCGCGTGGTCAGTGGATGCGCGATGTGATTCTGGCCCAGTTGCAAAGCACTCCCAGGAACAACGCTTCTTTGGCAGAGGTTCTTGGCATCCGTTTGCTCCTGGTCAATGTGCTTCGTCCTTTGGCTGCTGGGCAAAAGCTGACACCGGAAGCGTTCGACAAACTGCTCGACGAGATCGGCACTGCCAAGTACGAACTGGCCGGAAAACTCACATCCGAGCGCAGGAGGTAGCTGTATGCAGAACACCACATGGGGACGTAAGGAATCGATCGTCTGGCCCTACCAAATTCCGATCTATGCTTACAGCGCGGTGTTCCTTTCCGCTGTGCTGACCTTCTCCTTTGTTTGCGGCTGGATTCACTTTGCCACAACGCCCTTGCAGCGGTATTACCTGCCGCTCTATGAGCGCACTTCGGTGATCGGTGCATTCAGCAAAACTCACCGAAGCAACTATTGCGTGCTCTTTGTTGCGGGCCACGGACTCTCGCCGAGACCCGCAACGAACGCCGATGTGACGCTGGGCAGAACTCCAGAACCGGATGGCAAAACCATTCCGCTCCAACTCTCAGCAGATGCTCCGCTGCATGGATACACGCTCCTTTTCCATAGTCCTCTACGCAGCTTTTCCGACGTTCGTCTGCGCGATTACATGAAGGATGTTGTCTATGGCGGAACCAGTCTGCCCGCCTTCTTTCGACCGCCGCTGATCGGCGGCGCAGTGTTCCTTTTGATCCTGCTGCCGTTTGCGGTCCTGAAGGATGTGCAACGGCAAAAACAACTCCGCTATGGACGACGGTTGAAAGGTCCGGAGATGCTTACGCCGCGCCAGTTCAACTGCGTCGTCAAGGGCGACGGCATCGGCTTCAAGATCGATGGGATGCGCAAGATGCTGCGGATCCCGGCTCGCGCCGAGGCCCAGCATATGCAGATCATCGGCGACACGGGTGCAGGTAAGTCCGCGCTCATGTTCCAGCTCTTGCGGCAGGTGCAAAGCCGGGGTGATTCGGCCATTGTCTATGACCCGGCACGAGAGTATGTGAAGCGATTCTATGCTCCGGATCGCGGCGACATTCTTCTCAATCCGCTCGACCGGCGCTGCCCGTACTGGGGACCAGCGGAGGAATTGCGCAGCCGTTCGGAGGCTAAGGCGCTGGCCGTCTCGCTCTTCCAGCCGCCGCAGGACAAGAAGGGCGAGTTCTTCATCGAGTCACCGCAGAAAATCTTCGCCTTTCTGATGGCTTATAGACCGACGCCAGATCAACTGGTTAAGTGGATGTCAGACCCGGAAGAGATCGACCGCAGAGTCCAGGGCACCGAACACGCGCACCTGATCGACCCGCACGCCCACCAGCAGCGCGCCGGTGTTCTGGCCTCGCTGGGCTTGGTCGCCGACAGCCTCCGGCTGCTCCCGAAAAGGAGCGAAGCCAATGGAGCGTGGACAGCAACGGAATGGGCCGAAAAACGCCAAGGATGGATCTTCCTGACCTCGCTTCCGGCGGAGCGGGAGGCGCTTCGACCCTTGCAGAGTCTATGGATAGATTGGCTGGTTTTGCGCCTCTTGAACGAACCAACAGCAGCGCAGAAGCGCGTCTGGTTCGTCATTGACGAGTTGGCGAGCTTGCAGAAACTTCCTCAGCTCCACACGGCGATTACCGAGGCTCGCAAGAGCAATAACCCAGTCGTCCTTGGTTTTCAGGGCAAGGCACAACTTGAATACTTGTACGGGCATCTGGCCGAGGTCATGTTGTCGCAGCCGGCAACCAGCGTTTGGCTCACCACCAAGGAGCCAAATGCCGGGGAATGGGTCTCAAAGTTCATCGGCAAGGTGGAGATCGAGCGATTGCGCGAGACCCACTTCGACGGGACTCGCGCAGGCCGGAACTTTGCGCTCGACCGGCAGGTCGAACAGTTGGTTCTGGAATCGGAAATTGCCGGTCTCGCCGACTTGCACGCTTACATGAAGTACCAGAACTACGTGACGCGATTTTCGTTCCCGTACTTCAATATGCCGGAAGTTGCCGAGGGTTTTGAGCGGCGCGACCGGCCCGACGACAAGCTGCCTTATGACCCAGCGCGCGTGCATGGCAGTGAGCCAAATACGGAGTTGAAACAGGTTCCGGAAGATACTCCCTCATCGCAGCCCAACGCGCTGCCTGTGGTGCAGCAGATCGAACCGGAGCCAACCGTCGCTCCCGACGTCGACGATCAACAGAACCTTATCTTGAGAGGTTGAGGTGTAACCATGCTGACCATCTCCAAACCGCTTTCCGCGAGTCAGGCGCAGACCTATCACGAAAAGGAATTCACCGCAGCCGAACAGAACTATTGGAAACAGGCCGACACAATTCAGGGTGAATGGCATGGCAAGCTGGCCGAAAAGTTCGGCGTTGCCGGTGCGGTGGGGGCCGAGGAATTCGCTCGGCTCTCCGAAGGCCAGCACCCGGTAACCGGCGAACAGTTGGTTCGCCATCGCAAGGTCCATGAGTACAAAACGGAGGACGGCAAGACTGTCGCGCCCGTCGAGCACCGCGCCGGGTGGGATGCAACCTTCAGCGCGCCCAAGTCGGTATCGCTGACCGCTCTTGTCGGCGGCGATGACCAGGTGCGCGAGGCACATCGGGAGGCTGTGAACGTCGCGTTGAACGAGTTGGAACGGTACACCCAGGCACGAATCGGCGGCAATCAACCTGCGGAAATGACCGGCCAGTTCGTTGCCGCCAAGTTCGAGCATGACACGGCGCGCCCGGTAGACGGCTACGCCGCGCCGCAACTTCACACCCACGCCGTCATTTTCAATATGACCGAGCGCGAGAACGGCCAGATGCGGGCGCTTCAGGAGCGCAGTCTCTTCGCTTCGCAGAGCTACGCGACCGCCGTTTATCAATCGGAGTTGATGTACCGGCTTCGCAATCTGGGCTACGAAATCGAACCGGGCAAAAGCGGCGCACCGGAGATCAAGGGCTACACGCAGGAATATCTTGACGCCTCCAGTCCACGGCGTCAGCAGATCGAAGAAGCTCTTGCGCATAGCGGGTTCAGCGGCCCGGAAGCCGCGCAGATTGCGGCCCACAACACCCGCGACAAGAAGGTGATTCTGTCGCCTGACAAAGTGCTGGCGGCGCACCGCCAGATCGCCGCCGAGTTCGGCAACCAAGCCGACCATGTGGTTGCCGAGGCCCGAAAACGGCAGATCGGCCAGGCGCAGAAACCAGTGGTCGAGAAACGCCAGAAACAGGCTCACTCGGCGCTGACCTTTGCCCGTGACCGCGGTTTCGAGCGCGAAGCTGTCCAGGATGAACGGGCCTTGCTTGTCGATGCGATGCGGCGTGGGATGGGTGAAACGACCTATCTGGAGGTCCGCGCCAGCTTCGAGGCGCGCATCGCTTCCGGCGAGTTCCAGATTGTTCCCGGCGAAAAGCACGATTCGGCGCGCAAGTTTACAACTGCCAAGATGGTCCAGGCCGAAAAAAAGATCGTCCAGACGGTGTTGGATGGACAGGGCCGCGCTCCCCAGCTCATGTCCATCCAGCAGGCTATTCCGCTCTCGGAGGCGAATTCTCAACTCAACCGGGCGCAGCGGAACGCCATCGAAGAAGTGCTCACTTCCAATGATCGGATACAGGGATTGCAAGGAGTCGCCGGGGCCGGCAAAACGACAACCCTTGCCAGCATCCGTCGGGGAGCAGAACAGAACGGCTACACGGTCGAGGGCTTCGCCCCGACCTCCCGCGCCGCCCGCCAACTCCACGATGCGGGCATTGAAGCCGACACGCTGCAAGGATTCCTTGCGCGTAGCCGGAACTCCGGTGGCCCAACTCAAAAGCATCTTTATATGGTCGATGAGTCCTCACTGGCATCGACACAGCAGATGAGGGATTTTCTCGTCAAGATCGGTTCTCAGGACAAGGTGTTGCTCATCGGGGACACTCGTCAGCATCAAGGCGTTGATGCTGGAAAGCCCTTCGAGCAGTTGCAACAGGCCGGAATGCAGACCGCTCAACTTGATCAGATCGTGCGCCAGAAAGATCCAGAGCTACTGAAAGCTGTCGAACATCTGTCGAAAAATGAAACCGCAATTGGTGTGCAGATGCTTCAGCAGCAAGGCCGCGTAACGGAGATCGTAGACCCGCAGCAACGCATCAAGGCGATAGCGAAGAACTACGTGGCGCATCCTGAAAACACGATTATTGTCTCACCCGACAACGCCTCGCGCCGGGCGATCAATCAGGCTGTCCGCCAGGAATTGCAGGCCCACGGCATTGTCGAAGCTGAAAACCACCCCATGCGTGTGCTCACACCGCGCTCGGACATGACCGGCGCGGACCGGGAGTGGGCGGCGCGCTATCAGACCGGCGATGTCCTGCATTACATTCGTGGGAGCAAGGAGTATGGCATCGAGCGCGGCAGCTATGCTCGGGTCGTTGCCACGAGCCCGGACAAGAATCTTCTCACCGTGCGTAAGTCGAATGGCGAGCAGGTGACCTACGATCCGTCCCGGCTACGCGGCATCTCCGCCTACCGTGTGATCGAGCGGGATTTCGCTGTTGGCGACCGGCTGCAATTTACCGCACCAAATAAGGGGTTGGGCGTTGCCAACCGCGATCTGGGGACCATTCAGCAGATCGATGAGACCGGAATAATCACTGTTCGTATGGACGGCGATAAAGAGAAAGCGGTCACGTTTGACTCGGCGGAGATGCGGCACTTCGATCACGGTTACGCCGTGACCTCGCATAGTTCGCAGGGGCTTACTTCGGAGCGCGTCCTCGTCAACATGGACACCCATGTTCACCCGGAACTCATCAACAGCCGCTTTGCTTATGTCTCGGTTTCACGCGCCTCTCAGGACGCACAGATTTTTACCAACGATGCCGCCACGCTTGCCGAAAGCCTCAGCCGGGATGTCTCCAAGGCTTCGGCGATTGACTTTGCCAAGGCCCAAAGTCCGGTTGCGAAGGTTGGATTGGAGCCGGCTGCGGCGATGAAAATTGCGCCTGGGGCAGGGCTCGGGTTAGCGCTTTGAAATGCACATGCGCCGAGCCGGATTGACCTCCGGCTGCGTCAGAATGCCATTTTTCGATAGGGAAGTAAACATGCCAGCATGTCGCTAAAGAGGTCGTTCATCCTCTGTGTGCGCTCAAGGTTCATACCGAAAAGAGCGTAAGCCGCACAGCTATGCAGGTATGAGATCAAGATGATGAGCGTGACCTGGCTTGCGTTATTCCATTGTCCTGAGGACTCTTTGACCTCAAATAGTGTCCATTCAGACGGTAGAAAATTATTCACCGCCGGAGAATAGCAATGCACGTAACTTGATGTCCCATGGTATTCCACTGCATATGTAGATTTCTTAACCAACTCAGTACTTGTCGCATTGTCGAGCGGATGGTCATCAAGGTTTACTTTCCACGCGAAACCTTTCTTGCCTGACCAATGCTTTGCCGCTCCTTCTGGATCATCCTTCAAATCGAATTGTTTGGCGTATTCGCGAATTTTCTGCGCCATCGAGTTGCCAGTTGCATGTCGCAACGCGTAGTGCATCCAGAATTGTTTATCCGCCACCTCAAAATTTGCATAATCCAAGGTTCGCTGATTCAATTTGTCTCGATCCTGTGTCAGAAAACGCAAGGTCAGAGCGCATTCTACAAGCGAACGACTCAGGCCAAATGCTTCATCTGCGAATCCGGCTTCGAGGAGTACCAGCAAGGCTTTGCTAATTGAAAATGCCTTGGAGACAAGTGCTAATCCGATAAGGTCGAAAGGATAGCGTGCAAAAATACGCGGATACACTTTTAGACCAGAAATCTCGTCCTGCAGTGCCTGCATGTAGGAACGAACACGATCAACCTCATCCTGATTATCAATAGAAGACATAAAAGTATCATAACGAATGTATATTCTCTGAAATTGCTTTTGTCGGGAAGGGTGCTCCGCCCTTCCCCCGCTGCGACCGCCGACAGGACCGGTGTTCTTCGCTTCCCATCCATACGGGGCCGTTCCTTCCCCGTAACGCCCCTCCCAAAATCAATGCGGTGCAGCCTTCGGATGATCCTCCGTTTCGACATTCGTTTCCGTGCGAACTCTAGGCTCCGTTCGGCTCCTTCTGTCAACTCCGCTTGTGCAGCTCCGCGCGGCATAGAAACTGCCGTGCTCGCTTCCGCGCCCCTAGCGGGCTTCGGGAGTTGACAGCGCCTCTCTGCGCCCAATTCGCCAGTCATGAAACGAATGTCTTTTTTTAGCCCTCCCAGGGCTGAAAAACGGCAAATCCAAACTCCGAAGGAGACGAGCATCATGACTTACACCAGCAGCAACACAGCAACCAACACCGCCAACACCGCGCCGCACAGCAAAAATGCGGCGCTCCGCAGCGAATCCCCTTACCAGCAGCGCACTACACAGCGCGACAATCCCACGCAGCAACTCATAAAGCAGGCCGTGGAGTTTCTGCTTCAGCAGCTTGAGGCGGGCAAGAGTGAAACCTTGACCGCGTATCTCGCCGCGATGGCCCGCTTCCATTCCTATTCCTTCGGGAACATTTTGCAGATCGCCAGACAACGCCCAACGGCTTCGCGCGTAGCCGGGTTCTACGCATGGAAAGAGTTGGGCCGGTTTGTGAAACGTGGTGAGAAGGGTATTCAGATTCTCGCCCCAATGGTTGGACAGCGGCGCAGAAAGGACACGACAGAGCAAGAATCGAACACGAACCGGGAGACAAAGCCCGCGCCTGTGTTGATTGGCTTCCGCGCCGTGTATGTCTTCGATGTGGCGCAGACCGAAGGTGCAGACCTGCCCGAGTTCGAGCACAGCATATCGGGCGAAGTGGGCGAGCATCGCGACCGGTTGATTGCTTTTCTCGATTCGCAGAATATCGCACTCGAATACAACGAGAACATTGCGCCCGCTCTGGGCGTCAGCTACGGCGGGAAAATTGCCATCCTGCCCGGTCAGTCACCAGCCGAGGATCTGGTTTGTCTGGTTCATGAAACGGCTCATGAGCTATTGCACAAATCCACTCGCCGCACCATCACCACCGCCACTGTGCGCGAAACAGAAGCCGAGGCCGTGGCCTTCATCGTGGGCCAAGCCATCGGCCTTGAGATGGGGAAAAGTTCAAGTGACTACATTCAGATGTACGCAGGAAACGCGGCGCTTTTGGCTGAAAGCCTTGAAGTCGTGCAGCGAGCCTCTGCGGTGATTTTGGACGCCATCACTGGGGAATCAACCACCACACGGAATGCGCACTCGCCAGAGGTGCAGAACGCAATCGCGGAGGTGGCGTAATGAAAACCCTTCTCCGCATCCTTGAGCGGGCCGGTGGTTACCGGCCCACTCTGTACCTCAAGATCGAGAATCCGCCCTATATGGCTTTGGTGATCGAGGCCACACCGGAGCCGGGACCGCTGAACCTGCCTTCGATTTCCGTTGCCCACTACGGAGAGCAGAAAGGCGACCTGATGCGCGACCCGGAGATGTGTTTCGAGTTGTCCAAGCCGCCGCTTTGCAGCTTGGGGCTATCAAGTTTCTATTTCAGAAACGATTACCTCGGCGTGGAGCAATACTCCCGCTATCGGGACGGGAAGAACTACGTTTGTCTGCCCGGTCTCTACGAGCAGCACGAGCAATTCGCGCGGCAGTGGGATCGAAACATCCGCGCACAGGGTTTTCTCGAAGCCTTTACGGACAAGTCGATTCGCGGCTAATCCGCTCTATGCGGAGCGGACCAAGCCCGATGTGTCTCCGCTCCGCGCGCCCTCACCCTTCAACCGCTCGAAAGGAGCAATGAATCATGGAAACGACTGTTATCAATGCCACCGAATACCGCGACCTGCCGCTCGACGCCCTCACCGAGTCGCCCAACAACCCCCGCAAGAGTTTTGACGAAGCCAGTCTGAACGAGTTGGCCGCGTCGATCAAAGCGCAGGGCATTCTCTCGCCGCTTGTCGTGCGGCCCGTAGACCAACACTTCGAGATCGTAGCCGGTGCCCGCCGTTATCGCGCAGCGCAGCGGGCTGGACTCGAAACCGCGCCCGTGCGCATCGTCGAATTAACCGATGCCCAGGCCATCGAAACCAGCATCGTCGAAAACCTGATACGCGCCGATGTGCATCCGATGGAAGAGGCGAGCGGCTTCCGAATTTTGCTCAACATGGAAGAGCCGAAATACACCATTGAGCAAATCTCGGCCCGCACGGGCAAGACGCCCGCGTTTATCGCCCAGAGATTGAAATTGACAGAGCTTGTGTCGCCCGTTGTCGAAGCCTTCTACCGGGATGAAATCGGCGTCGGCCATGCGCTGTTGCTGGCGAAGTTGCAGCCGGCGCAGCAGGAGGAAGCGCTTGCCGCTTGCTATCAGGAGCAGTACACCAATGGCGCGACCAAGCGCGTTCTGCTGCCTGTTCGCCATTTGCAACAGTGGATCGAGCACAACATCCTGTTGGAACTGGCCGATGCGCCGTTTTCGAAAGAGGATGCGGCGCTTGTGCCCGAAGCCGGTTCGTGTGTTGAATGCCCCAAGCGCACCGGCCACAATGTTCTACTCTTCGCGGCGCTGGCGGCGCAGCACGATTCGTGCTCGGACCCGAAATGCTGGGCGATGAAGGTCGATGCGCATGTACGCCAGACTCTCGCCGCCAAGCCGAAACTCGTTCAGATCAGCACGGCCTACGGCACGCCGAAAGATGGCCGCGCCGTTGTACCGCGCAACAAGTATGTCGAAATTCGCAGCGAGAAGCCGACGAATCCCAAGCAGCGCGATTGGCCGGAGTACAAGACTTGCAAGTTCACCGCCGAGGCCATCGTCACCGAAGGCAACGAGAAGGGCGAGTTGCGTAAGGTGTGTGCCAATCCCGACTGCCCGATTCACCATGCCCGCAAGCCGAAGCCCGCGCACGATGAGCAATTCAAAGCCGAACAGGAGAAGAGGCGCAGGGAAGAAGCCATCGCCAACACAACCGGCCTCCGCGTTCTCTCTGCGATTGGCGCGGCAGTCCCGGTACGTCTGATGAAACGCGACCTGCTGTTTGTGGCTGAGCGCATGGTCAATCTGCTGGACGAGAACCGCGCCGCGATCCTTGCCAAACAGCACGGCATCAAGAAGACCAAAGAGAACGAATCAGTCGGCAAGCTGTTCGCGGCCTTCCTTCGCTGCGCCGACGAAAGCACTTTGGGACGCGCCGTGGTCGAGGCGGTCGTTTTGCTTACCGCCTCGCGCGGCAATGCATCGCACGTTCTGCGCGATGCCGCCGAGTTTTACAAGGTGGACGTGGCCGCAATCTCGGCCCAGATCAAGCAGGAATTCGCCACCAAGGAAAAAGCGAGAGCGGCGGCGTAAGGCACAACCAATCGAGACGCACTGTGCGGGGCCAGAAGACCGGCTCCGCATTTTTGTGTCTGCCCGTCTTGCCCACCCTCTTGCGTGGCTCCCGCATCAGCGGGAGCGCCTCGTTGGACCCTCCCGACGGTCAGCGCCACTATATAGCGGCGAAGTTGCACGATGCTCTCGCAAGCGAGGCACCGCGCAGCGCGTAATCCCTAATCCTTTTGTGTCCGGTTGTGCTCGACCGGCGAATAGGCCCGGAGGAAAACATCGACGGCTGCTTCGACTCGTCGACGTATCAAGCCAGCAGAGCAATCGATTGACGCGCCCAAAAATGCTGGCGTCAAATACTCACTAAAGATCAGGCTCCACCACTGCTCCGCCATCAGCGCCGGATCGGCGTCTCGCAATAAGCCTGATTGGATCTGGTCTTTGAAGTAGGCTTGAAGAAATCTTTGTCTACGCGCCGGCCCCAATTCATTAAATTGTTGCCCAAGCTCCGGGAACTTCGACGATTCTAGACTGATGATCTTTATCAATTCACGGTGCTTCTCCGATAAACAAAGTTCAAGCGACGCCAAACCGTAGCGAATCAACGTTTGCCGAATCGGAAGCCCGCATGAAACAGCGGCCTCAAATTGCCCAAAAAGCTCCTGCATCTGCCGCTCGATTACCGCAGTAAATAACTGCTTTTTGGTCGGGTAACGCGTGTACAAAGTGGCCTTCGAGCAGTGAGCGCGATTAGCTATATCGTTTGTGCTGGCGGTATTGAATCCATATTCAAGGAAGACTTCCGTAGCAATATCCAACAGCTCATTTTCTCGCTGCCCGTCGAGCCGCAGAACAGCATGACGGTTCGCCACTGTCTCTGGTTTCTGCTTCTCGTTCTTCGTCTGCCTCATAGAAGCCCTCTTCAACGTCTTTCGGTGAAACCACTTAGACATTTTCGCACTAAACCCACTTGAACGATACAGTACCGTGTGGTACTGTATTAACTTAGTGATGCGAGATTATATTAACCACGGTTTACTTGGCGTATTTACGCTGGCACTGTTCCGGGGAATCGAATGATGGAGATGTACAAGCCAAAGCATAATCCGTGGATTGTAGCGCTTGCCGTTTCCCTGGCCACAATCATGGAGGTGCTGGACACCTCCATCGCCAATGTCGCGCTTCCCCACATTGCCGGATCGCTCGGAGCCTCGGAAGAGGAAGCAACATGGGTCATTACCGCGTACTTGGTTGCAAATGCGATCATCCTGCCCATCAGCGCTTACATGAGTAGCATTTTCGGGCGCAAGCGGTTTTACACGATCAGTGTTATCGTCTTTGGTTTGAGCTCGCTGCTGTGCGGATTGGCCCCCTCGCTTTCCATGCTCTTGTTTTTCCGGGTTGTGCAGGGGCTTGGCGGCGGTGGACTCCAACCTTCCGCACAATCCATTCTTGTTGATGCGTTTCCGCAGGAAAAACGCGGCCAAGCGATCGCCGTCTACGGGATTGCCGCGATCATGGCTCCTATCGCCGGCCCAACTCTGGGCGGATGGATTACGGACAATTTCGACTGGCGCTGGTGCTTCTTTATCAACATCCCAGTCGCCATTCTTTCCCTGATACTGACCAACCTTTGTATTGAGGATACGCCGGCAATCAAGCTTGAGGTCGAAGAAGCTAAGCAAAGCGGCTTCAAAACCGATTTGACGGGATTTCTGCTGGTGGCTCTGACCTTCGGCTGTCTCGAAGTCGTTCTGGACAAAGGGCAAGAGAAGGATTGGTTTTCGTCACGCATGATTATCGCTTTCTCGGTAATCTGCGCAGCGAGCCTCCTGTCCATGATCGCCTGGGAGCTATGGCAAATCCATAAGCGAAATCGCCCGATTATCGATCTGCGCGTCTTCGCCAACCGAAATTTCAGCATCTCTTTTGTTCTGATATTTACGACAGGCTTCATCCTTTACGCGAGCATCGTTCTTCTTCCGCAATTTCTGCAAACATTGATGGGCTATACCGCAGAGTTAGCGGGCCTGGCCATGTCCATCGGAGGCCTGGCCATGATGATCGGCATGCCGATTGTTGGCTACCTCTCCGCAAAAGTCGACGAACGTTATCTCATCGTATTTGGGATCGTATGCATGGCGCTGTCCCTCTATTACACGAGGACTCTAGACCTTCAAGTGAGCTTCGGTTATGTGTCCTGGCTCCGACTCTGCCAATCGATCGGCCTGCCTTTTCTGTTTGTGCCGGTATACGTTCTTGCCTATGTCGGCGCTGATAAAAGCAAGAGCAACGATATTGCCGGGCTGATCAATTTAGCCAAAAATCTGGGTGGCTCCTGCGGCACGTCCTTTTTCACCACCGTGCTTGCGCGCCATGCGCAAATCCATCAGCAGTTTCTGGTCAAGCATGTCAATGACGGGGCGACCGCTTGGAGCAACAAATACCAAATGTTAACTCAACATGCGCTGATTCATACGCCATCGCGGATCGACGCTCAGCACCATGCCCTGGCGAGCTTCTATCAAATCATTCATCAGCAGGCGGCGGTTCTCGCCTATCTTGATGTGGTTCAAGCTCTCACCGTCATCGTGGCCTGCACGATTCCGCTGGTTCTGTTGATGAGGAAACCGCCCAAAAAATTACAGGAGGGAACGCGCTAAATCACAATGAAAATCTCCCTTGCCAATTCGATCCTTTTCGTCTGCGGGATTCTGCTTACTACGCTTCAGACAACCGCACAGGCTGGACAGTCAAACACTGGCGTGCGAGCGCAACAACTTCCTCTATCAGGAGGCTTGGGAGGAAGCTCCGTCTCGATGCGGCAGAATGCCACAGGCCAATCCGGCACGAACACTATCGGCACGACCTTGCAGGTAGAAGGTCATTATCAGGGAAGCATGCCCGACCCCACAGCTACGGACACGTCCATCCATCTAACGTTGCGGGATGCCATTCGACGCGGATTGCAGTTCAACCTCGCTGCGGTCAGCGCTGGCGCATCCCTTCGTTATGCCCGTGCTGAGCGCATTTCCGCTTTGAGTGAGATGCTGCCCAAAATCAATGCCAGTCTTGGCATGAACGAGGAAATAGTCGATTTGCAAGCGGAGGGCCTCAGCAGCAGTACGTTAAAGAGAGTAAGTCCAACGCTAGCCTCTGTATTGCCGGTCACGGTCGGCCCTTTCCATTATTATGACGCCCGCGTCAGCGTCGGTGAGGATGCCTTCGACCTTGTGGCGTTGCACAATCATCGTTCTCAAATGGAATTGCAACGTGCAGCGGAACTGAACGAACACGACGTACGCGACCTAGTGATTCTCGCCGTCAATGGAGGTTATTTGAATGTGCTTGCAGCTCAGGCTTTGGTGGCCTCGCAAACCGCGCAAGTCCAGTACGCGCAATCTAGCTTCGATCAGGCCGCAGCGCAGCACGCGGCCGGCACGAAGGCGCTCATCGACGCGGAAAGAAGCCAGGTCCAGTTGATGACCGAACAGCAACGCCTGCGCTCGAACCAGGCGGACCTGGAAAAGCAGAAGTTGTCGCTCGCTCGGATGTTGGGCCTTCCGCTGGGAACGCAACTGATTCTGGCCGAGACTTTGACACCGAATCCACAACAGCTCGACCCGGTCAATGCCATGATCGCGCGTGGAATCGAGCGGCGCGCCGATCTGCAATCGGCGGAAGCATCCGTACGTGCCGCGGAGCAAGCGCTCAAGGCCGCGCGCGCCGAGCGCCTTCCCAATGTCGGCATGAGCGGCTTCTATGGAATACAGGGAATCGCGCCGTCGAACGGCGGAAACGGCGTCTTCTCCGTATCCGGATCGGTCAATATCCCGCTCTGGCAAGGTCGACGCACTGAAGCGGACGTTCGCGCAGCGCAAGCCGTTGCCGATCAACGACGCGCGGAGTTCGCGGACAAACGCGGCGCGGTTGAAATGGAGATTCGCAGCACCTACATCGATGCGACGGTGGCGAACGACCAAGTCAGCGTTGCCGACAAGAATCGCAAATTGGCTTTGGATACGCTGCGGCAATCGCAAGACCGGTTCGTGGCGGGCGTGGCGACTTCGGTCGAGGTCGTCCAATCCGAGGAATCGCTTGCCGCCGCAGAACGCGATTACATCAATAGTCTTTACTCACAGAATCTCGCCTTAATAAGCCTTTGGCGCGCAACAGGCGATGTTGAGCAGCATATCTCCAGCTTGCTGAAGGAGCATCAAGATGCCAATTGAACTGGAACAGGCAAAGCATCAAGCAGCGGAATCGGAAACTATGACTCATGGAAGCAATTCTGCGGTAAAAAATGATGAAACGGCATCTCAGAACGGCAATGGGCGACGTGGACTAAGAATCGCACTTGTAGCGCTGGGAATTGCCCTGCTCGGCTTGGGCGCGTGGTGGCTCAACGCCAGAAATTTCGAGAGCACCGACGATGCACAAGTGGACGGCCATATGAATCCGATCGGCTCGCGCATTTCTGGTACGGTCGTCGCCGTTCATGTCGAAAATAATCAGCAAGTGAAAAAGGGCGATCCGCTCGTGGACCTCGACCAAGGAGACTTCCAAATCGCGGAAGCTCAGAGCAAGGCGGATTTCGACCAAGCCTTGGCCCAGAGCACCGGGGAAAAGCCCAACCTGCCGATTACTGTCACACAGAACATAACCGACGAGGCGACCGGACACGCTCAGGTGGCAGCCTCAGAAGCCACGTTAGCGGCTGCGCAGCATGATTATGAAAACGCTGTTGCCAGACTGCGCAGTTCCGAAGCCATGAATGAGCGAACTGAATCCGACTTGCGGCGCTACACATCGCTACTCCGCAAAGAAGAAGTCGCGCAGTCCGATTACGACCAATATCGAGCGGTAGCAAAGGCTCAGAATGCGCAAGTGGAAGCGAACAAGGCGGCAGCAGAAGCGGCTCAGAAGACCGTCGAACAAAGGCGCGCGGAACTCAATCAACAGCGAAGCAGGCTGGATCAAACCCTCAAAAATGCGGGCAAGCTAATCGCTGTCCGGCAAGCAGTGATTCAATCGCGCATGGCGAATGCCGAGTCTGCGTCGGCAAAATTCGATCAGGCCCAACTTAATCTCTCATACACACACATTGTTTCCCCAGTCGATGGCATCGTCACGGAACGAAGCGCTGAAATCGGAGGCAGAGTCTCCGAGGGACAGCAGTTGATGATGATCGTACAGACAAAAGATCTTTGGGTAACGGCAAACTTCAAAGAAACACAATTGCGCAGGATGCATGTTGGCCAGAGTGTGCGGATTCATGTAGACGCGCTGGGCAAAAATTTCGATGGCTATATCGAAAACATGCCTGCCGCTACCGGAGACCGGACTAGTGTTCTACCACCGGAAAATGCGACAGGCAACTATGTCAAAGTCATCCAGCGCCTTCCTGTTCGCATACGCTTTCGACCGAATCAGCCCGACATGGAAAAACTGCGGCCGGGTATGTCGGTTGAACCAAAAGTTCATCTGAACTAAAAGGATCATACAAAACTGGTTGCAAAATCGTCACCAAATAAGTCTGATTCCAACCGACGAAGGATGGTAATGGTAACCACATTACACGTTTTCTTGTTGAATAGTCGCAACACAGACAGGAAAGGAGCATAGCAATAGAACGTCACGACAACGATGAATCGAGACAAATCGAGAGCGCTCACGTCTGTCCGCAATGCGGCACTCCAATTCTCATCGAGAATATTGGGTTGCGAGAAATGACAACCGGGATTATCACCTGTCCGAAATGCGACTGGTCGGGAAAAATCAACATCCAAATCGTCCGAAATGCTTCCGCAAGCTAATCAGCCGTGAGCGCTGTCTGAACCCCATGCTCTATTTGGTTTGCGGTGCGGGGTTCTGCAAGGTGGCCATGCGCGCTGCGTGAAGGGCCTTCCACTTGTCGGGCAACCACTGGGGCAAATGGCTGATGGGCAGCGTCGGCAAGTTGATCAGCAACTGCGTGAGATAGAGTGAGTTGTGGACCCACGTCATGCCGGCGGCAGGTGCTGGTCAGGCTGGCCAGGATAGCGGCCGTTCTTCCCCCGCGCGGGTTGCCCACAAAGAGCGAGTTCTTGCGATTGAGAACAATCCGCTTCATCTCTCTTGCACTCACATTGTTATCGATGGGCACCGCTCCATCCGTCGAGAAGACGTTCAGCTCTTGCCACTGGCTTAGGGCATAGTTGATGGCCTCGGACATGGGATGCTTGGGCAGCAACTGCTGCTTCCACCGAAGGAATCGGTCGTGTAACTGCTCCACCAACGGAACTGACTGCTCGCGACGCAGCCTCAGGCGCACTTCGACAGCAGCATCCTTGCCCTGCCGCTCGATCGCATAGATTGCACGTACCCGCTCGACCGCCTCCTTGGCGATCTCCGGTGCAGACTTCTCCGCTTCAACAATCTTCCTCCTTGCGTGCGCCCAACAACCAGCACGCGTGATCGCGTTGCCGGCGACTACACCGTTGTAACCGGCATAGCCATCGGCCAACAGAACCTGTGCATAATCTTTCAGAAAATGCTTGGGACCATCGCGGCTGCGATCCATCGTGAAGTCGAAGACGTTATACGGTTGCGCCTCGTCGCCGACGTAAACCCACATGCGCGCATTCGTGGTTTTGTCTTTCCACCCCGGCTTTGTTCTGCATGGGCTTGACGGTGTCATCGGCGGCTATCGTCACCGAAGGCAACGAGAAGGGCGAGTTGCGTAAGGTGTGTGCCAATCCCGACTGCCCGATTCACCACGCCCGCAAGCAGAAGCCCGCGCACGATGCGCAATTCAAGGCCGAGCAGGAGAAGCGACGCAGAAAACCATCGCCAACACAACCGGCTTGCGTGTACTGGCCGCGATTGGCGAGGCTGTCCCGGTTCGGTTAATGAAACGCGACCTGCTGTTTCTGGCCGAGCGTCTGGCAAACCTGCTGGACGAGAACCGCATTGCGATCCTTGCCAGACAGCACGGCATCAAGAAAACCAAGGAGAACGACTCCATCGGCAAGCTCTTCGCGGCTTTTCTTCGTCGCGCAGACGAAAGCACCTTGGGCCGCGCCGTGGTTGAAGCCGTCGTCTTGCTCACTGCCTCACGCGGCAACGCTTCGCACGTCCTGCGCGAAGCCGCCGAGTTTTACAAGGTGGACGTGGCCGCAATCTTGGCCCAGATCAAGCAGGAATTCGCCACCAAGGAAAAAGCGAAAGCGGCGAAGAAGGCCGCGCCCAAGTCGTCAGCGAGAACATCGACGAAGACCGTGAGGAGAGCGGCGGCGTAAGGGCACAACCAATCGAGACGCACTGTGCGGGGCCAGAAGACGGCTCCGCATTTTTGTGTCTGCCCGTCTTGCCCACCCTCTTGCGTGGCTCCTGTCATTTGCCAGGAGCGGCACACTCGGCCCGCCCGACGTGCAGCGCCGCCGATGAATTTAAACTCGGCATGGCTTGGTTCACCTCAGATGGCATCGGCTCGATTCGCTATCTGCTGCGCGTGTTGAAACGCCGACAAGCGGCAGAAAAATCTGGTCCACAAACTCCGCAATAATGGCATCCGAAGGCGGCTTGAAGGTCATTATGATCTCGTGACCGATCCAGCTTGCGGGAAGTGCACGAATTAACGGCGTCAGTTTCTTCGGATCGATTTCTTTACGAGCTACGGCCCGGTCAAGCAGCGTATCCATGGCGCGATGTTGGTACTGGAAGACCAGACCTTCCCGCAATTTCTCTGGCGTCGAGCGCGTTTCCGCGAAATATTGATTCATTCGTAGAAGGAACATTTCCATGATTCCCGCACGCTCCTTTGCGAATTGTCTCAGGAACTTGACGAGATCGCCCCGAAGAGAATGTGTATCCGGTACAGCGATAGGATGCTGTCGCCAGTAGTTCTGCATAGCAGCAAGGGCAAGTTCCGCCCGCTGCGGCCATCGGCGGTAGAGCACAGGCCGGCTAGTCTGTGCGCGAGCGGCTACGGCCTCGATCGTAAAGTGTTCGTAGCCGTTCTCCATTAACTCCCGCCAAGCCGCATCCAGAATGGCTTCCTCGAGTACGGCGCCCCGGCGACGTTTTCCATTCCTATTTTCCATCTCTGTCATTATAGGGTACAACGTGCACCCTATTGACGCCACTCGGATTCTCGGTTAAGGTACATATTGTATCTAATCGGCATCGCACGAATGAGGACGCTGGCCGATTGCATACGAACCACACCGGGTCAGACAATGACGGAAATCTACAAACCGAGGCATAATCCGTGGTTCATCGCAGTTGCCGCTTCCTTGGCCACGATCATGGAAGTGCTGGACACTTCGATTGCAAATGTCGCGCTTCCTCATATCGCAGGCTCGCTAGGTGCGTCAGAAACGCAGGCCACATGGGTCATTACCTCGTACTTGGTAGCGAATGCGATTGTTTTGCCCATTGGGGCCTATCTGGGAAGCATCGTCGGGCGCAAGCGGTTCTATATGGTCTGCGTTATGATTTTTGGCCTTAGCTCACTGTTCTGTGGCTTGGCTCCATCTCTTCCGCTGCTGCTGTTCTTCCGGGTTGTCCAAGGGCTTGGTGGCGGAGGGCTTCAGCCATCATCGCAATCCATCCTCGTCGATGCGTTTCCGCAAAAACAACGTGGTCAAGCAATTGCCGTATACGGGATCGCTGCGGTGACAGCTCCCATCATTGGTCCGACCTTAGGTGGATGGATTACAGACAGTTTTAGCTGGCGCTGGTGTTTTCTCATCAACATACCGATTGCAGTTATTTCCCTGATGCTGACCAATCTCCTCGTGGAAGACCCACCTGCCATCAAGCAGGCAGTCAACGAAGCAAAAAAGGGGGGATTCAAGATCGACTTCACCGGATTCCTGCTTGTGGCACTGACATTCGGATGCCTCGAAGTAGTTTTGGACAAGGGACAGGAAGACGATTGGTTCTCATCGTATTTCATTACCAGCTTTTCGGTAATCGCTGCGGTAACGTTTGTCGGCCTGATCGGTTGGGAACTCTGGCAAATTCACAAACAGCATCGCCCCATCCTCGACCTGCGGGTATTCGCTCATCGAAATTTCTGTATGGCGTTCGCCATGATGTTCGCACTCGGTTTCATGATGTACGCATGCACGGTTCTTCTCCCACAGCTCTTGCAAACCTTAATGGGGTATACCGCTGGACTGGCGGGCATGGCCATGTCTGCCGGCGGTCTCGCCACGCTGATCTGTATGCCGATCGCGGCATACCTAGTCGGAAAAATCGACGGACGTTATGTGATCATTTCTGGGTTGCTATGCTTGGTGTTTTCTCTCTACCACATGACGGAGCTTAATCTTCAAATGAGTTTCAGCTACGTTGCGCTGCTCCGCTTCTATCAGTCTTTAGGCCTGTCACCGATATTTGTCACGCTAAATGTATTTGCCTACTTCGGTGTTGAAGAGGGCAAAAGCAGCGATATTGCAGGACTGATGAATCTGGCCAAAAATCTTGGCGGCTCCTGTGGAACATCATTCTTTGCAACCATGCTGGCGCGCCATTCGCAAATCCACCAGCAATTTCTGGTCAAGCATGTTTATAACGGTGCTGCACCATGGGACCGCAAGTATCAGGCACTGACACATCAGGCGCTCGTTCATATGCCATCGCGGATCGATGCACAACACCATGCCCTTGCGCGCTTTTATCAAATTGTCCATCAACAGGCCGCGCTTCTTTCCTATCTCGACATCATTCAATCCCTTATTGTCATCATCACTTGCACAATTCCTCTGGTTCTGCTGATGAAAAAACCGCCAAAAGCTGTGCAAGCTGGAGCCCATTAAAAACATGAAGGCATCAATTCACAAGTCGATCTTTCTCGCCTGCGGCATTTTCCTTGCAATGTTTCAGGGAGTCGCGTACGCGCAGTCAAGCTCTGGCACACGGGTACAGCAGCTTCCTTTTTCAGGAAGTCCAGGCGGAAATTCTGTCTCGACACAGCAGAGCGCAACCAATTCCGGTCAGCACAACACTAATACCATCAGCACGATCTTGCAGATCGAGGGCCGTTATCAGGGAAGCGTGCTTGATCCAACAGCGGCGGATTCGTCCGTTCCCCTAACGTTAGGGGACGCCATTCGCCGAGGACTACAGTTCAACCTCGGCGCGGTCAGCGCCAGAAATTCTCTCCGTCAGACCCGAGCGGAACGTCTTGCTGCCTTGAGTGCAATGCTCCCAAAAGTCAATGCCAGCCTCGGCATGAGTGAAGAAAAGGTCGATTTGCAGACGGAAGGATTCAGCAGCAGTACATTAGAGAGAGTAAGCCCAACGCTCGCCTCCGCACTGCCGGCAACTGTCGGTCCTTTTCACTACTATGACGTCCGCGGGACAGTCAGCGAAAATGCGTTCGACCTAACCGCGTTGCACAATTATCGTTCTCAAACGGAACTGCAACACGCTTCGGAGCTAAGCGATCGGGACGCACGTGAATTGGTCATCCTGGCTGTAAGCGGAGAGTATTTGAATGTACTCGCCAGCCAAACTCTCGTGCAATCGCAAACCGCTCAGGTGCAATATGCGCAGTCTAGTTACGATCAGGCCGTCGCGCAGCATACAGCCGGGACCAAAGCTCTGATTGACGTACAAAGAAGCCGCGTTCAGTTGACGACCGAGCAGCAGCGCTTACGGTCAGACCAAGCAGACTTGAAAAAGCAGAAGCTGTTGCTTGCACGGATGCTGGGCATTCCATTGGGGACGCAATTGGCTCTGGCAGAGGCATTGACTCCTAATCCACAAGCATTTGATCCACTCAGTACACTAATCGCGCGCGGGATTGAGCAGCGCGCCGATCTCAAATCGATGGAAGCCTCCTTGCGTGCTGCGGAACAGGCGCTCAAGGCAGCACGAGCGGAGCGCCTTCCCACCGCCGGTGTAAGCGGCTTCTATGGGGCGCAGGGAATAACACCTAAAAGCGGCGGAAATGGCGTGTTTTCTGTTACCGCCTCGATCAACATCCCACTTTGGCAGGGGCGGCGAACGGAAGCAGACATTCGCGAGGCACAAGCTGTCGTGGATCAACGGCGTGCGGAGTATCAGGACAAGAGAGGCTCAGTCGAACTGGAGATACGAAGCGCCTACATTGACGTCACAGTAGCAAACGATCAAGTCAGTGTTGCCGACGATAACCGCAAACTGGCGTTAAGCACGCTGCGACAATCGCAGGACCGGTTTACTGCAGGAGTAACAACTTCGGTCGAGGTCGTTCAATCCGAAGAATCTCTTGCCGCTGCGGAGCGTGATTACATCAATAGTCTTTACTCGCAGAATCTCGCCTTGATCAGTCTGTGGCGCGCAACAAGTGACATTGAACAGCATATCTCCGGCTTGCTGAAGGGGAATTAGGATGAAAACTGAATTGGAACAGGCAGAGCATCAGACTACAGATTCGGAAACGACGACCGGCAAAACCGATCACGAAACGAAAGAGAAGACGGCTTCTCCGAAGAACGGCGGGCGACACAGGCTAGGAATCATGCTTGTGGCGCTGGGAATTGCCCTGCTCGGCTTGGGCGCGTGGTGGCTTAACGCCAGAAATTTCGAGAGCACCGACGATGCACAAGTGGACGGCCACATGAATCCGATTGCTTCGCGCATCTCGGGTACGGTCGTTGCTGTCCACGTTGAAAACAATCAGCAGGTAAAAAAAGGCGATCTGCTCTTGGACCTCGATCCAAGAGACTTTCAGATAGCGGCGGCTCAGAGCAAAGCGGATTTCGATCAATCGATGGCACAGAGTACTGGAGAGAAGCCGAATCTGCCGATCACGTTCACACAAAATGCTACCGATGAGGCAACCGGGCGTGCCCAGGTAGCAGCCGCAGAAGCTGCGTTAGCGGCAACGCAACATGATTACGAAAGCACTGTTGCCAAACTACGCAGTTCCGAGGCCACAAATGAACGGGCCAAGTCCGACTTGCAGCGATACACGTCTTTACTCCGCAAAGAAGAAGTCGCGCAGTCCGATTACGACCAGTATGCAGCAGTGGCAAAAGCACAGAATGCCCAGGTGGGAGCGGACAAAGCGGCAGCGGAATCGGCCCAGAAGACTATCGAACAACGGCGCGCGGAACTCAATCAGCAACGAAGCCGGCTGACTCAAATCCTCAAGAATGCCGGTAAGCTGGTCGCCATTCGGCAGGCGGTCATTCAATCGCGCATGGCGAATACGGAGTCTGCTTCTGCAAAATTCGATCAGGCCAGGCTAAATCTGTCATACACACACATCATTTCCCCCGTCGATGGCATCGTCACGGAACGAAGCGCCGAAATCGGAGGCAGAGTCTCCGAGGGCCAGCAGTTGATGATGATCGTACAGACAAAAGATCTTTGGGTAACAGCGAACTTCAAAGAAACACAATTACGCAGGATGCATGTTGGCCAGAGTGTACAGATTCATGTGGATGCACTAGGCAAAAACTTCGATGGTTATATCGAAAACATGCCTGCCGCCACCGGAGACCGGACCAGTGTCCTACCACCGGAAAATGCGACAGGTAACTATGTCAAAGTCATCCAGCGCCTTCCAGTTCGCATACGCTTTCGATCGAATCAGCCCGGCATGGAGGAACTGCGACCTGGAATGTCGGTCGAGCCCAAAGTGCATCTGAACTAAATAGATCGCGCAAAACTGGTTGCATAATTCGACCCCCAACAAGTCTGGTTCCAATCGATGAAGGAAGGTAATGGTAGCCACATTACACATTTCCTCGTTGAATGGTTGCGGTACAGACAGGAAAGGAAACTGGCAATAGAACGTCACGACAAAGATGAATCGAGACAAATAGAAAGCGCTCACGTCTGTCCGCAATGCGGCACTCCAATTCTCATCGAGAATATTGGGTTGCGAGAAATGACAACCGGGATTATCACCTGTCCGAAATGCGACTGGTCGGGAAAAATCAACATCCAAATCATCCGAAATGATTCCGCAAGCTAATCAGCCCATAGCATGTGTGTTTACGCAAGCGCATGAAGAGGCGCTGACTGAGCCTTGTTCAAGCTCGGCAGCTTGCGCATAAATCCTCTCACCAATTCGCTGAGGACCTTGGAGCGGTTCTCTGCCTGTGACACGAGGTACGTCTTGAGAACAAGGGCTTTCTCGTCAAGCGGGCGGACAGTAACGCCATTGTGCGCAATATGCAGTGCACCAGATTTAACCACGAAGGCTACCGCCGCACCATCGACGATATATGGAAATGCTTCCTCAGGAAGAACGATGTGCTGAACTTTCGCTGGTCTAACTTTATGTGCTTCCGCGAGCTTCATAATCGCGTTATCGACCAGCGGATGTGTCCAATGTTCAGGCATCACCCACATGCGGCCAGCAAGAGAGTCTAGCGTCACAGAAGATTCCCCTGCAAGAATATCTTTCTTCGACATCGCGATGTAAAAGGGTGATTCATCGATCTTGATCGCAGTCAATTGCCGGGACTCCGGTGGCTCAGTGGCAATTGCCAGATCAAGTTCTCCAGCGAGCACCTCATGAGCCAGATCAAACGAGAACTGGCTGGATAGCTCGACCTTCAGTTGCGGATACAACGGCAGACGTACAGCAAGCAGTATTGACATGAGAAACGGGTCAGCATATGGAGATTTGCCAATGTTGAGCACTGACTCGGCATTCTGCGCCACCGCGCGCGCCACTTCAAATGCGCGTCGGCGGTGAAGAATTGAAATGCGCGCTTCCTCGACAAAGGCTCGTCCGGCGTCAGTCAAAATAACCCGTTTACGATTTCTCTCGAAGAGTTCGGTGCCAAGGTCGCCTTCGATGATCGAGATATTTCGCGTGACTGTGGGTTGACTGAGCCGAACCTTCCTAGCCGCGCGAGAAAAATTCAATTCCTCCGCGACCGCAATAGCCGATTCCAAAAGTTTGATCTCGCGACGCACCATAATCACCCCCCTGCTTGATCGGTTGATCGAAGCCGAGGCAAAAACTTGAAAAGACGCAGCCTCTGTATTTCACTCACGCAGGTAAGGGGATAATTAGTTGCCTTTCACTCTCTTGCTGGGCAAGAAATGGAGACATACTTTGGATGCCTCCGCTCATCAAACCCTGGTCTGCGACTCTATTCGCAAGACATTTGGTATTTCATTAGACACGCATTGACGAACCCTGGCTACTTTTTTCCATCAAATTTTTACTGCACTTATTTACTAAAGTAATAACAGAATTCTCTTAATGAATTGGACATTCATGCGCGTTCCTGTCAATTGTGGTCGTCAACGACTGTTTTTGCGCAGTCTCCCGTCGCTGACGGGTATTTTATTCCGGAGAATTCACCATGAATTATCCCCCGAAATTCGGTCCCCGCTCCGTAGGCAGCAACCTTATTCAGCAGGTCAGCTCCGACGAACGGCTCTGTACACCGCGACAGGTTGCGGCACGCTTGGGCGTCTCCGAACGCTGGGTCCGCGATCATGCGACACGGCGTAATCCTCGCATTCGCGCCGTCAAACTCGGTTCGCGACTCCGCTTTCGAGAGGTGGACGTGAACGAGTTCATCGCACGGCAGAACGCGGCGTAATTCTCTTTCCTGAAGGTGTCGCGGAGTGCTCAAATAGAAGTGTTCTCCGCGACCAAACTGTTCGGGACCAGAACAGGAGAACAGCAATGGCAATGATCTATCAGAAAGGCACCGTATACCTGAAAGGCACGCGGGAAAAGAAGTGGTATGGCAAATTCCGGGTCTATCTGCAAGACCCAGGCGGAAAGGAGGTCGAGAAAACGCGAAAGGTCGTCCTCGGACCAAAAGCCAAGTTGCGCAAGTTCGAGGCAGAAGCCCGGCTGCAAGAGATCATCCGCCAGTCGAACGGCGGAACAGTCAGCGGCGGAACAGAGTTGGCCTACGATGACTCCGTAACCTTCGCGTGGTTCGTCGAAAACCGTTACGTCCCGATGCGTGAGGGGCGTTGGCGACCGGCGACCAAACAAACAACAGAATACGAAATTAAGCGGTACTTGACCTCAACGATTGGGACAAGGCCGCTGCGAACGCTGAACACCTTCGAGTTGCAAGTTTTACTCAACAAGCTGGCGCAAGAGTATTCGGACTCAGTTGTCCGTCACGCTTACGTCAACCTCAAGGCGATTCTCAAGACGGCGCGCAAATTGAAGTTCATTCCAGAAAATCCCGGAGAAGACTTGGTGATGCCCGATACCAAAGCGGTCGAAAAGCCCACACTCTCGAAAGAGCAGATCGTGGCGCTGGTTTCTGCCGTGACGGACCCGCACGATCTCTGCCTGCTCTGCATCGGCATTTTCTGTGGCACACGGACGAGCGAAGTGCTTGGACTGCAATGGAAGTCCTGGCAGGGCGATTATCTGCTCCCCTACGGCACCGTGCACGAGGGACAGTTCTACGCCGGCAAGATGAAGACCGGGGCCAGCCACGACGCGATTCCCGTGCCGGAGCCGATTCGCAAGATCATCGAGGAATGGCACCGGCAATGCGAAGACCCTTCACCGGAGGCGTTCATGTTTCCGACCTTCGGACGGGGCGAACGCACCGGGCAGGAAGTGCCACGGCACGGAAAGAACTTCCTGCGCTGGCGGATTCATCCGATTGCCGAGAAGCTGGGGATTCCGACACGGCTAGTGACCTTCCAGGTCATGCGCCGGACGCTCGGGACCGATTTGCAGAAATACGGGACGCTCAAGGATGCGCAGCGCATTCTGAGGCACGCCGACATCAAAACGACCGGAAATGTGTATATGCAGGCCATTCCCGCCAGCGTGATGCAGGCGATCAACAAGAGGACGAAGGCTGTATTGAAGGGGCGGGTGCTCGAAGGAAAATCTATAACGGTTCCCAACGGTTCCCAGTTGTGCTTGGAGAAGTCTGTAAGTTATTGATTTATTGGCTCCTCAGGTAGGACTCGAACCTACAACCCTTCGGTTAACAGCCGAATGCTCTGCCATTGAGCTACTGAGGAACGACGCGCATTGAATTCCCCATTGCCAATGCTAGCAGAGAGGACGAAAGACGTCAAAAGTTTCCGTGGAATCAGGCTGAATCGATTCCAAGGCTAGGCGCGTTTGCGCGCGGGGGGGCTGCCGGGCTTGTTCCGCCCGCGTGCGGAACGAGTCCGGCAGGCTCTGGCGATACGATAGAAGAAGCGAAAACCCGAGCCGGTGCATCGAGTTCCCCGGCTGGCCCGCAGGGCCACGGCGCCTGAATTTGCAGCGCTCGATCAGCTCGCAAAGGAGTTCCTTCCCCGTATGAAACTGAAATTGCCCGCCGGTACCTTCCGCGCTTACCTGTTCGACTGCGACGGCACAATCGTCGATTCCATGCCGCTGCACTACATCGCCTGGAAGACGGCGCTGGGGGAATGGGGCTGCGATTTCGACGAGAAGCTCTTCTACTCCTGGGGCGGCAAGCCCACGCGCCAGATAATCTCCGACCTGAATGCGTTAAACGGGCTGAAAATGCCCGTCGAGGCCGTCGCACGCCACAAGGAAGAACTCTACTTCGCGCTGCTGCCGCGGCTCAAGGCAATCCCGGAAGTGATGGAACACATCGACGCGCAGCAGGGCCGAATTCCCTTCGCGGTGGTTTCGGGTGGCAGGCGGGAATCGGTCACCCGGTCGCTCAACGTGCTTGGACTGCTGGACAAATTCGACACCATCGTTGGCTCGGATGACTACGCGCACGGCAAACCGGCTCCGGACGCATTTCTGCTGGCCGCCAAGAGGCTTGGCGTGGCGCCCGGCGATTGTCTTGCCTTCGAGGACACCGATCTGGGCATCCAGGCGGCAACCGCCGCCGGGATGGCCTCGGTAAAGATTCCAGCGCCCTGGGAGAGAAACTGAGCGGCGAACAGCTGAAGGATGGCATGACGCCATGGAATCGTCGCCTTGGTCAGCGAGCCGCCCTTGATGACCGCAAAGCGGTGTACTTGCAGGACCACCTGAATCGAGGAAAAATGGGTACAAAACGCGCATTTTTGCGTGAAATCGATTTTGTATGTTGTTGAATATAAACGATGATATTTTTAATGAACGCAGTTGCACGCGCCAAACAGGCAATCCCGGAGTATAAAACCGGGACTTTGGAACGTCCCAGTGCGGAGATATTCGCCGCGGCGCTGATGGAACCGGTCGCGCTGGATTCTCAGCTCACATTGGCCGCTCACCGTCGCAAGGAGCGTTTCCTGCAACGATGAGCCAGGATCAAACATGAGTTGGAAAAGACGCCGGCGAGGTTCGTGGTCTCCCACCCATTCGCAAAGGACGCGAATGGATGGGGCACCCGGCAGTCTCCTCTTCTAATGCGAATATTACAAGTAAAGCTTTCAACCCCTTTCCGGCAGTTGAACTGCTGGAAAGGGAATCATTTGTGTCCTAAATCTGCATCTGCTGCAAGGCCCCATTCGCATTCCAGGTCAGAGTGTTGGAGATCACGAAAAGGCTGTCACCAT
>Ga0224529_1000494_pt1 | contig 28916 bp, 25 predicted proteins | sample CBST50metaG_FD_179893 | JGI IMG/M metagenome (GOLD analysis project Ga0224529, IMG submission 179893) | Peat soil microbial communities from Stordalen Mire, Sweden - C.B.S.T50 | ecosystem: Environmental > Terrestrial > Soil > Wetlands > Peat | place: Sweden: Norrbotten County, Stordalen Mire... | reverse complement strand
AACGCGCGAAGGGCGGACGGCGCCGCTGAGGGCCAATGCGGCGCAGCGGGCGTTTGAGCGGCGGCGGGGAGAACGGAACATCGTGCTGAAGGCGCGGCAGATGGGGCTGACGACCTGGGCAGCGGCGCGATTTTTTCTGAAGACCATTACCCAGCCGGGAACGCTGACCCTGGAGGTAGCACACACGCAGGAGGCGGCCGAAGAGATATTCCGGATCGTACACCGGTTTGTGGATTGGCTGCCTGAGGAGATGCGGGAAGGACCGCTGAAGACGTCGCGGGCCAATGTGCGGCAGATTGTGTTTCCGGAGATGGATTCGCAGTACCGGGTGGTGAGCGCGGGGGATCGCAACGCGGGACGAGGATTGACGGTGCAGAACCTGCACTGTTCGGAACTGGCCCGGTGGCCTGGAGACCCGGCGGAGACGCTTGCAGGGCTGCGGGCGTCGATGGCGCCGGGAGCGGAATTGATTCTGGAATCGACGCCAGACGGGGTGGGCGGGTGCTTCCACGATGAGTGGCAAAAGGCTGGGGAGACTGGGATGGTGCGGCACTTCTTTCCCTGGTGGATGGAGCGGCGCTACCGAACCGGAGCGGTGGATGAGGCCAGCCTGAGCGAGGAAGAGCGGACGCTGATAGGCCGGCATCGGCTGGACTTGGAACAGATCGGCTATCGGCGGCAGATTCGGGCGGATTTTCGCGGGCTGGCGCGGCAGGAATATGCCGAGGATGAGGAGAGCTGCTTTTTGGCCAGCGGAAACTCAGTATTTGAGCTGGCGGCGATCGAGGAACGGCTGGCGGGGACGGTTCCTGCGGTAGAGCAACGGCGGAATGGGGAGCTGGAGATTTGGCTGCCGCCACTAAAAGGCAAGGAGTACATGGTGGCGGTGGATCCGGCGGGCGGCGGCAGCGAAGGGGACTACTCGGCGGCCCAGGTGCTGGAGATGGAGACGGGGCTACAGTGCGCGGAATTTGCCGGGCATGTGGGCGGGTTGGAGTTGGCGCGCATGGTGACGGAGTTGGCGCAGGAGTATAACCAGGCCTGGCTGGTGGTGGAAAGGAACAACCACGGCAGCGGGGTGCTGGCGCTGGCGGAGACAGTCTGCGGATACCGGCGGATTTACCGGCAGGGGGGACAGCCGGGATGGTTGACGACTTCCATAAGCCGGCCCGCCGTGTTGGGACGGCTGGGGGCGGGTCTTGTGGAAGAGCCGGAACGGTTCCAGAGCCGTCGATTGCTGGGCGAGTGCAGGAGTTTTGTCAGGCTGCCGGATGGCAGGACCGGTGCGCGAGCCGGAACGCAGGACGACCGGGTGATGGCGATGGCAATCGGACTGGCGGCGCGGGCAGAGCTGGCTGGGGAAATCTAGTGGACAGTGAACAGTGGTTAGTGAACAGTGATCAGATGAATGATTCGCGCCATTTTCGGGATGTCCAGCAATCATTCAGAAGAGCAATCCGCTCGCGCCACCGAGGAGAAACTGTTCACTGACTGCTGTTCACTGTCCACTGTCACTGTCAGCGCTTAGAATTTGATTGAGCACAAGAAAAAGGCGGGGGAACGGGCTTGGCGGTTCTGGCGGTGCAGCATATCCGGCGGATGCGGGGCGGCGCGCAAGGCCAGTTGATGCTGGGCGCGGACGGCCACGTGTACGTGGTGAAGTTCCAGAACAACCCGCAGCACCTGAGGGTTCTGGCCAACGAGCTTTTGGCCTCACGGCTGGCGGCAGCGGCCGGGTTGACGGCGCCTGAAGCGGAATTGGTGGAGGTCTCGAACTGGCTGGTGGAGAACACGCCGGAACTGGAGATCGACCTGGGACGGACAAGGGTCAGATGCCAGGCGGGGTTGCAGTTCGGGTCGCGGTTTGTGGGTGGACTGATGCCGGGCCAGGTGGTGGACTTTCTGCCAGAGGAACAAATGGCCGAGGTGAGGAACCTGGGCGAGTTTGCCGGGATCCTGGCGCTGGACAAGTGGACCGGGAACGCCAATGGGCGCCAAGCGGTGTTCGCGCGCAAGCAGCGGGAGCGGCGATACCGGGCGGTGTTTATCGACTATGGGTATTGTTTTCACGCCGGGGAATGGAAGTTTGAGAATCTGCCGCTGCGCGGGGTCTACTATCGCAACGATGTGTACCAGGAGATCTCCGGATGGGAGTCGTTTGAACCGTGGCTAACTCGGTTGGAGACGATGCCGGCGGAGACGGTTTGGTCGGCGGCCAACGAAGTTCCTCCGGAGTGGTACGGCGGAGACTTGAGCGAGATGGAAGCTCTGGTGGAGAAGCTGCTCGAGCGGCGGAGCCGGATCCGGGAGCTGATAGAAGGGTTCGGGAAGTCGGACCGGAAGCCGTTTCCAAAATGGGTAGGGATGGGGGATGAAGGTGGAAAAGATGGTTGGAAGGATGCTCAGTGGGGGACTAGCATTACGGGAAGAGTGAATTAGAAGGGGCGAACGCCAGGCATGAGTAGTGGAAGTGAGCGGCGGGCATGCGAGTTTCGGCTACTCCGGTATGTGCCGGATGCGGTGCGGAACGAGTATGTGCATATCGGGGTGATCTTGCGCGAGCAGGGCAGCCGGGAGGCGGCCGAGGTGCGGTTTACCCGCGACTGGCGCCGAGTGCGCTGCCTCGATCCGGATGCGGATACCGCGCTTCTGGAGGGAATGGAAAGCGAGCTGCGAAGACGCTTCCAGGCCGAACCGGATGGAAACCTGATGCGCCTGCTCAGTGAAGCGCTCTCGCTGAGCGTGCAGATGACCGAGTCCAAAGCCTATCTGGCGGAGAGCCTTCCGGCGGGGATGGAAGAGCTGATGCGGCTTTATGTGGAACCGCCCTTAAGGGAGCGCGTGCCGCGGCTGAGTGGACGGGCGGCGATCCAGGCGCGGATGCGGACGGAGTTTGAACGGGCCGGAGTGTGGGAGCTGCTGAGAAAGAGGATTGCGGCATCGCAGTATACGCGACCGGGGGATCCGCTGCGGATTGACGTGGGATACCGGCCGAATGGAGTTATCCGCATGTTTCATGCGGTGAGCCTGGAACCGGGTGTGGAGATGGCCAAGGTGCTGGCTTTCTCAGTGGCTGGATTGCGCGCCGGGGTGGAACGGGTGGAGAAGGCGCAACTGGAACTGACCGCGGTGATTGAGCCGGCGGCCAGGCTGGGCGCTACGGGCGAAGAGCCGGAACGGCTGGAGATGTACCGCTTTGGCGTGGAGACGATGGAAGAGCACCAGATTCGGGTGCTCACGACATCGGATCTGGGCCGGGTGGCGGAGACGGCGCGGCGGGAGCTGCGGGTGTGAACGGCAGTGGACAGTGAACAGTGGACAGTGAACAGTGAATGACTGTCAGTTTGCGGCAATGAATAAGTTTTCAGCAAGATTTGCAGATAATTTACTGTCTTTGCGGTAGGATTGATTCTGTTGAGAGACGGACGGAAGTTAGAGGTTGTCAGTTAGCGACTGACCACCGATAACTTACCACCGATAACTGGTTTTCGAGGCATGGCCCTTTCCGGGGCTGTGCCTTTTGTTTTTGAACGGGAAAAGGAAGGTGCGCGTGAAGGTAGGAGAGCAGTTGCGGGAGATCTGGCGGCAAGCGACCGGGAGCGGCCGAAAGGCTGACTTGACGGCGGGCGCAGCCGATGCGGAGGCAGAGCGCAAGACGCTGGCGCTGCCTGCCGTCTTGAGTCCAGTCCAGTTTCCGGGGAGTCTCTTGCCCAAGCCGACGCCGGTTAATCTGCGGCGGTTTGCGGAGACGCCGGTGGTGCGCCGGGCGATCAACGTCATCAAGGACCGCATTGCGGCGATGGACTGGCAGGTGCGGGTGCGGCGCGGGGTGAGGCCGGGGGACGTGGCCTTTGCGGCGAAAAAGCTGCGGGCGCTGCGAAGGACGCTGGAAGAGCCGAACGCGGTGGACAGCTTTAGAACGCTGATTGAACAGGCGATAGAGGACGCGCTGACCGGAGGATTCGGGGCGATCGAGATGGAGCCGACCGGAGACGATGAGCGGCCGGCGATGCTGTGGCCGGTGGATGGAGCTTCGATCCGGATCAACGCCAGGTGGGACGGGCAGGCGGAGACACCGCGGTATGCGCAGGCGCTGCCGGGGCAATTGGAGTCGAGCGCGGTGGAGTTGCGTGACGACCAACTGATGTACATACGGATGAACCCGCGCAGCTTTACGCCCTTCGGGTTGGGACCGCTGGAAGTGGCCTTCGAGACGGTGAACCAGTTCCTGAGCGCGCACCGGTTCGCAGGCAAGCTGGCGGCCAACTCGGTGGCTCAGTATGCGCTGTGGCTGAACGAGGCCTCGCCGTCGCAGCACGACCGGCTTATCCGCTGGTGGCAGGACGAGATCGAGGGGACGGGGCGGGTGCCGCTGATTTCGACTGAGCAGAAGCCGGAAGTGCTGCGGTTTGCCCAGGGAACGGATGCGGACCTGCGGCTGGCCTGGCAGGAGTTTCTGATCCGCATGGTGGCCAACGCTTTTGGGCTGCCGCCGCTGATGCTGGGGCTGGAGGCGGATGTGAACCAATCGACCGCCTCGGAGATGACAGACGAGGCCTTCCGCGGGGCGATTTCGCCGCTGGCGATGCTGCTGGCCGGACACCTGACAAGGGATCTATTCGGCAAGTGCATTGGATGGAGGGAGTTCGAGTTTGTCTTCAACGACCTGAGTGCGAAGGACGAGGAGACGGAACTGGCGGTGCAGGTGCAACTGCTCAATGCCGGTGTATTGACGGTGAACGAGGTACGGGCGATGCGGGGGTTGGGTCCGCTGGGGCAGGATGGCACGGCGCAACTGGCGGGTGAGGCAGCAACGGAGCAGGCAGACAAGTGAAACCAGATGGGCGGAGAGCGCATGCGATTGGAAGCGATGGCGGTAAAGATTCCCCACGTGGACGGACACCCCAACCGGGTGCCGTTCGAGGGGGTGTTGACAGTGGTGAATGCGGCCAGCGACAAGGCGCCTGCCGGGGCGCGCGGGCACCGGGTGATGTTGACGCGCGAGGCGGCGGAGAAGGCGCTGCCTTCGCTGCTGGGCATGGCGGTGGACTACCGGCCAGGGTGGGACGGTCATGACGCGCGGCGCAAGATCGGGCTGCTGACCGAGGCAGACCTGGTCGGGCAGCGGCTGGTAGTGCGCGGATATCTCTACGCGCGGGATTTTCCCGAAGTGACCGGAGCGATCCAAGCGCATTCGCCAGAGGCCATGGGGATGAGCTATGAACTGGCCGATGCGCGGGTTGAAGATATGCGGGCCGAGGTGTGGAAGCTGACCCGCGTGACCTTCACCGGAGCTGCGATCCTGCTGAGGGAAAAGGCAGCCTACCGGGCGACGAGTTTTCGCATGGCTAGTTAGCGCAGTTAGCTGAGTTAGCAAACAGGCTCCGGATAGCGGAGCATGTTTTGCTATCGGGCTATCGAGTTACGACGCACACGATATTCACGAAAAACAGGAAAGGAACGGTATGGAAAAGGAAGAGAAGGAGATTGCGGAGCGGATGGAAGCGGCAACCACCCTGCTGGAGAAAACGCTGAGTTGGCTGGAAGAGCGGCAAAGCGCCGGCGAAGTGGAGAGGATTTCGGCAACCGTCGAACAGAGCCGGCGCGAGACGGAACTGGAGGCGAAGCTGGCAGAAGCCGAGCGGGAGTTGACCGAACTGAAAGCGGCGGCCGCGTCAAGCGTATTGAACCCGCTGCGCAGGACCGTGCCCGCGACCACCTCCGAGATGCTTGCCAAGCACGGAATCAATGAGGGCCCGGTGGACGTGCGAACCCTGGACGCGGCGCTGGCCGGGCTGAGCCTGGAACAGCGCATCGCGGTGAAGAGCCAACTGCTGCGGGCCGGCGCAATCGCCTGAAAAGCAGCTAACAGCGAACAGTTTACAGTTGGCAGTTCGCTTTCAACTGTCCACTGTCAACTGAACCACGACTGGCCCCATGGAGGGGGCGAATAAGCCTATGAACGCAACCTTTGCAGACATTCACGCAGCAGCGGACTTTATCGGGCCGGGCGCAATCGAAGTTCCTCTGTACCAGACCGAGATTTTCGACATCTGCCGGCGTTCGAGCCCATTCGGGCAGCGCATCAAGCAGGTTCCCGCGACCGGTCATCCGTCGCGGTTCTTCGAAGAGACGGCGATTCCGAATCCTGGCACGGCCGGCTTTGTAAATCCGCGCAGCATTGTGGCGCCGGTGGTGAGTCCGACGCGGGTTGAGCGGAGCGTTCCGCTCAAGGCGATCGTTTCGCAGATCAACTACAACCTCTTCGACATCGAACTGGGCAACCAGCAGCAGCAGTTTGCCTATCTGCAGGCCAAAGACCTGGTGGATACGGTGAGCGGCGTGATGGTGGCACACGATGTGGCTCTGTGGAACGGCAACGACACCAGCCTGAGCACACCGACGACCACGCAATACATGGGAGTCATTCCGCAGATCGTGGCCGGAGGACTCACCACGACTATCGGCACAACGGCTTCGATTGTGGACGGGATCAAGTCCGCGGTTGCGCAGATGGTGGCCAACAACGGCTACCATGTGCGGCCCACGGCGATCTACGCCAACCCCGTTCTGCTGGACCTGATCGACCGGGAGATGAAGACCGAGTTCAACGTGGTGTTGAACACCGATCAGATCACGGGCGGCTTCAGGGTGAAGATGCTTTCGACGCAGGCGGGCGATCTGCCCCTGATCCCCGACTGGAGCCTGAGTTATACAGGCACTCCGGGCTCGGGTTCGGCGGTGCTGCCGGCCTACATCGTCACCGAGGATCTGATCGAGTATCACTGGCTCGGCGATCCGACACCCCGCATCTTCCAGCTTGGGCTGCCAAATTCGCTCACTTACCAGTACGTTGCGGTGAAGTTCGGCGCCCCTGTGGTAAAGGGCGCCAACTACGCGCATTACCAGGTGCTGGTTGACCGGTAGGAAACAGGTTGGCTAGTTAGCTTGTCAGCGGATGGGGCTCAAAAGAGCGGAGCCCCATTCGCTGGCATGATATCAAGTGAGTGGGCGGAAACGAACAGAGGGAAGGGTGGGGTATGGCATATCTACAGCCAGCGGATTACCCGAACTATGGATTGCCGACTGGAACGACGGCGGATTGGATAACGGCAGCCACGGCTTTGATCAACAGCTTCTGCAGGCGGCCAGACCTGAACGTGATCCAGTACACGGAGCGCTTGCGGCTGACCAGCGGATCGCAGACGGTGTTGCTGAGTTATCTGCCGCTGGCGCCGCTGGGGACGGCCACAACCCCGATAGTTAGCATCGAGGGCCGGTACGCAAGGCCAAGACGCGGTGAGATTATGAATGAGCCTTTGTTTGAGGTTGCAAGGGCGTTTTCGCTGCCCGGCCAATGGACCGCGATCGATCCGAACTTGGTAGACTTTGACCCGAACACGGGCGAATTGTCGCTGCCTTGGAATGTTCTAGGGTTGCCCTACAACGAAGTAGCGGTGACCTATACGGCAGGTTTGGCAACGATCGGCTACGACGTGAAGACGGCGTGTGCGCAGATTGTGCGGAACGCGCAATCGACGCCTGCGCTGAATGCCAGCAAAACCAAGATCGACACAATGCAGATGCAATACTTCTCAAGTTCGCTGGTAGACGAAACAGTGCAGGCGTGGCTGCATCCCTACATTGCGAACAGGCTGGGGTGAGCGATGAGCGATACGGCGCCGCGAAACCCGGTAGGAGCGCCGCAGATGCTGGCCGATGCCTTGCTGCGAAGCGTGGCGGGAACCACGGCCCTTCTGCGGGTGACAGGTATGAACACGGATACAAACATGTCCGAACTGGGACTTGTTTCAACGGCTTTTGCCGAGGTGACAATAAGCCCGGTGGTGATGCGCAGGCTACGGCCGACATGGCAGGAGAACGGAGAATCAAAGTGGGAGTTATTGGTGTCAGCAACCGGCGTGGAACAGCAAGTAAGCGCGCTGGATCTGCCTTCTGCCCAATCTCTCTTCGCCATGACCTTGACAGTTACTTTGGCGGGGCAGGATTACCTGATCCAGTCGATCGCTTCAAACGAAGCCTTTGGCCAGGTGTATCTCTACCGGTTGCTGCTGCGAGAAGCGCGCCAGCAGGCAGTGTAAACAGTTATTAGCTTATAGCCTTCAGCTCACAGATGGGCGGGAATCCAAGATGCCCAAACCAGTTCGTTCATGAGGATCTCAACTCCATGCAAAATGCGAAAGATTCGTTCTATATGGCGCTGCGCTCGCGGCTGGCAACAATCAATCCGGAGCGGACAACCCTGCTGCGCGGTGCAGTGCGTCCAGGGATCCTGGTGGAGGAAGCGGAAGCGCCTTTCAGCCAGCTTCCCGGCGACGTGTTCATCCTGCGCTGGCAAGGGTTGGGCGTCGATATGGATCTCGGGTCTACGATGACGGCCGAGGAGTGCGAGATCCTATATCAGACCTGCGGAACGCAGAGTTTTGGCGGGCTTGATCGCGGCCGCGCGCTGAGCCAGATGGATGAGGAGTTAGTAGCGATGTTATCTCCATTCTTCACGCCCAAGCTGAATTACACGGCAACTCCGCCGGCGGCGATGATGACACAGGTGTTTTGGGACGAACCGGGGCTGGGGCCGATTGCGGTCCAGCGCGACCGGTTGAGCCGGTCGGCAAAGGTAACGGTTTACAGCTATCAGGAGCAGGGGGAGTAAATGGCGGCCAATTGGTTTTCGGCGCCCGCGCCGGTCGCGCGGCGGGTTCGAGCATATTTTGCTCCGGTCAACCGGGCAGCACAGACGCCGGTGCTCTTCGACCCGGCAGAACAGGGTGGGTTTAGCCTGGACGCTCCGCCGGCTCCGTGGATCAGCCTGGGTTGGATTCAGGAGTTTACGCGCAAGCCGGGAAGCAAGACCTCGGCGGTGTTATCCGGCATTCCGGCCGGAACGCTGGAACAGGTTCGGCAGACGCTCGAGGCGCAAGTTAGCTTCCAGTTTTTGAGTTGGACCAAGCTGACCATGGCGCTGGCCACGGGCTCACAGCACATGAACCTGCTGGCTCCGGCCGGCGGGGCAGTTCCGGCTGCGAATGGAGCGCAGGCGACGACTGCTGTAACTCCGCAAAACGGCTCGTCGGCAACATCTATCCTGCTGGCGACAGCGGACGCCGCAAAGTTCACCGCAGGCACGATCGTTGCGCTGGACGCGGATTACACCGGACAGACGGGCTTTGTGGGCGCGCCAGTTGCGGGAGCCTACGTGCGGCAGGCACTGACCGACGTGGACTATATCCGGCGCGTGACATTCAACGTCGCGTTGGTGTCTCAGGTGAATTCCACGGGTCTTACACTCGCAGAACCGCTGCTTGGAGGAATTCCACCAGTTGGAGCCAAGCTACAGACAATAACTGGCTTTGCGGACCGCGAAGGCGGAAGTTTTTATCAGGAGTGGTCCGCACTCTTTGTGATGGAAGGCAGTCAGGGGGAGAGAATTTTCTTTCACTACCCCCGGCTACAGACAACGACGGGAGCGGAAGAAGCGGCAATCCCCTTAAGCGGCAAGAATCAGGGAGGACACTCGCGGGTGCTGCTCAAGGGGCAGTTTCTGGCGCTTCCGGTAACCGATCCGTTGGATGGGGAGCATGTGCTGTGTTACCGGAGCTTTTTGCCCGCTGCCAAGGCGCTGGTGTAAGTGAGCCATTAAGCTATCGATTCGGCACGAATGGATTCACGCGGAGTGGGGTGACAGGCAACCTAAGATACTTCGACTTCACTGCGCTTTGCTCAGGATGACAACCTTACAGTAAGTCAGAGAGTGGCAATGAAGATCACGATCCAAGGGCAAGACTACTCCGCCGCGCTCGATGGCGCGCGGGCGCTGACAATTGAACGCAAGTTGAACGAGCCCTCCACCTGCGAATTATGGCTGGTTCTTCCGTTCAACGGCAGTTTGGCACAGCCCTCCCGCAACCAGTTTCTCGCGGTGACAGGCGATGATGGTACAGCCTACTTCACGGGTTACATCGCTGTAAGTCCGCTGCCTGAATATGCCGGGCTGGCCACCGAGGGCCCGTGCTACCGCATTGCCATCCAGGCCGTGAGCGACGAACTGCTGCTGGACCAATTGCTCATGCCGCCCAGTGCGGGCACGACCGGCGGAACTGCCGGGGCACTTATGACGGCGCTTGTAACGCGCAGCGGATCGACGGCAATTTCGACCCAGGGGCTTTCGTTGAGCACTGGGGTGAGCAATTTTGTTCCGGATGCGGGCGCGCCTTTCAGCAAGAGCGCGGGACAGGTGGCGAGCCAGGCGCGCGCCGCGTATCGTGCGGTCAACGGGGCGCTGCAACTTTCAAGTGTGCAGAGCACGGTGCATACGCTGAACGAGACCGACGGCAGCCTGAATCTGGCCAACCTCGCCCTCACAGCCAGCGTGAAACGCGCACTGGCGAACGATGTGACGGTTTGTGGCGAACATGAGCCGGTTGCCTATGTGACCGAGTATTTTCAGGGCGACGGAGTAACAACGCAGTTCTATCTTGCTGCCGATCCATTCTTTTTCTCCTCATCTCAATCCACCATCATTCATGAGCTATTCAACGAGGCACAGATCGACGAATGCTTATGGAGCAATCCTAGCGGAAATGGATTTCTGAGGCTGGGCCAGGGCGGTCTGGTAATGGACGGTGGGAACGGAATCGATGGCGAGACGCCGCTGACGTGGCTCAATCCGGTAGAGATGGGCGGGATCCTGCTGCTGGAAGCCGTGGGTGTTAGCCTTTCGCCGGGCAGCACTGGAATTCTGGCCGGTTTCTTCATCGGCACGGAGACACAGTCGGAATGCACTGCCGGCTTTCAGGCGACAGCACAGCAGGGTACGGGCGCCGTAACATTGCAGCCTGTGATCCAAGGTACGCCTACTGGGAGCACTTATGCGGTGAATCCGGCCAACCAATATACACTGCGGGTTCGGGCACATTGCGCGGAAAGCGAACGCGCACTGTCAATTTATCGTTCATTTGGAGATAGCGGTGCAATTGCTTATGGCGGGCAGTGGGTCTTAGGTCCGGGAAAGCTGCAACTGGAGATTCAGGAGTTTGTCAACGGGATTGGCGGGATGCCGGTGACGCTTTATGATGGCGCCATCGCCAGCCTGCCCGGAACCTGCAATGTGGCGGCTGTGAGCAGCCTCAACCTGATTGGAACCATGCGCGCGATTAACTTGACCAATCTGGGATCGGGCTGGGTAGTAAGCACGCCCCCGAGCGGCGGCGCGTATACCCGGCGAGTGGGCACCGTGGCCGAGTCGGCTGAATGCCATGTGGAGCGCACCGGCAAGGTTGTGTTCTATGCAGGGTATGTGCCGGTGGCCGGCGAGCAAATTGCCGTGAGTTACCGCACGGCAGGCAGAGCGGTGGGTCGCGCGGTAAACACCGCCAGCCAGCAGGCGCTTACGCAGGCCGGAACGCCCGCAGTGGCCGCATGGATCGGCTCGGTGACCAGTCCCGCCGCGCGCAGTTCCCAGGACTGCCTGAACGCAGCCCTGGCGATTGAGCAAGCGGCAGCGGGAACAAGCGCGTTGTGGAGCGGTACTTACAATGGAACAAGAGCCAGCTTTGCCGCCGACGTTTGGCCGGGCGACGCACTGCTGCTGAATGCGCCTTCGACCAGCCTGAACGCGCAGGTGGTGGTGCGAGCGGCGAAGGTGAGTTATCGGGCAAGTTACCCGGACCTGGTGGAATACGCTATTGCGTTTGCCAACGACTGGGCTTGCGATCTGGCAATCAAAACCAGCGCGACAGTGCCCGCCGATGCATGGCTGCCGGCTGCGATAGCTCCCACTGCGCTTGCCAACCTTACCGGTCTTACTGTGACCACGCTGAATGGGAGCACGGTGGGTATCAATACGGGTGTAACTCCGCCCACCGGCGGCGGGTTTGAGATAAGGCGCCGGGATTTTGCTTTCATGCCGGGAGAGGATCCGGACCTGGTGGTGCGCGCCACTTTGCCCAACATGACTTTCTCTCGTGAAACCGCCAACGACCGGTTCTATATCCGAATGTACGACGGCTCGACGCCGCCGAACTACTCGGAGTTCTCAACGGCCTTGTTCATCAACCTGCCGCTTTGATCGTGGGCGGCGTTTCTTTGTAGCAATGGGCAGATGGAGTCCAGCGGATGCGGATGATGAATGAATTCGAGGCACAGGTGTTGAGCGATTTGAGCGTGTTGAAAACGCAGATGATTACGATGATGGGCGACGGCAACGGAGGGCGCATCGGCGATCTGGAGCGGCGCATGGAGCGGCATGAACAGAATTGGCAGCGGGCCAAGGGCTTTCTGGCCGCAGTCAGCGTGGTATTTGCCGTGATTGAAGTGGCCGTGGAGGCATGGCACCGGCATTGAGCGGCGAGTCTTCCACCTGCCAGGCGAGGACGCGCGATTTCAGCTTTGGTTTGCTCACGGAACCTTCGTATAATCACTCCTATGAGCGAACATCCGCTGGTTGGCATCGTGATGGGCAGCAAGAGCGACTACGAGGTGCTGTTGCCTGCAATTGAAATTTTGCGCGCGCTTGAGATTCCCCATGAGGCGCGGGTATTGAGCGCGCATCGCACTCCCGATCAGCTCTCAGAGTATGTTGAAACCGCGCGGGAGCGGGGACTACGGGTGCTGATCGCCGGCGCCGGCGGCGCGGCTCACCTGGCGGGCGTGATGGCGGCCAAGACGCTGCTTCCCGTGCTGGGTGTGCCGATTGCGGCTACGCCGCTCAACGGCCTGGACTCGCTGCTTTCGATTGTGCAGATGCCCAAGGGCATTCCCGTCGGCACGCTGGCTATCGGGAAGCCAGGAGCGGGCAATGCCGCGTTGCTGGCGGCCGCAATCCTGGCCTTGAACGACGCGGCGCTCTACGAACGTCTGGCCGCGTGGCGCGCTGCGCGCGCCCAAGAAGTGCTGGAGCAGAAGCTGCCCGATTGAGAGAGGTTCTCGACCCTCCGCAACAGGGGAGATTTCCGCTCCCCCCAGAAGCTAAAGTCCAAATTTTCATTGACTGAGCTAGCGGCACGGCTGAAGCCGTGCCTTTTCGATGCTGCGAGTTTTTTCGCAGTCGTTAAACGCCCTTTTCCCACCGCTTGGGCCGGCGGTTTTGCTGCAAAATCTTCTTGCGCACACGCAGGGACTTGGGCGTGACCTCAACCACCTCATCCTCGGCGATGAACTCGATAGCCTGTTCCAGGTTGAGGTTTCTGTAAGGCACCAGCCGAATGGCCTCGTCCGCGCTCGATGCGCGCATGTTGGTCATGTGTTTTTCGCGCACCACGTTCACGTCGAGATCGTTGTCGCGCGAGTGCTCGCCGACGATCATCCCCTCGTAAACCTCAACGCCCGCGCCCACAAACAAGATTCCGCGCTCTTGCAGGCCGTTCAGCGAATAGGTTGTGGTCAGCCCCTGGCGGTCGGAAATCAAAGCGCCGGTGGGCCGCTGCGGAATTTCGCCCTGGTAAGGGATGTAGCCGTCAAAGAGCGCATTCATCACGATGGTGCCGCGAGTCTCGGTGAGCATCTCGCTGCGCAGGCCGATGATGCCGCGGCTGGGCACGCGGAACTCCATGCGCACACGGCCTGAACCGTGATTGTGCATCTTGTTCATCTCGCCCTTGCGCGGCCCCAGCTTCTCGATCACCACGCCGGTGTAGGCCTCGGGCACGTCGATGGTCAGGTGCTCCACAGGCTCCATGCGGACGCCGTCCACCGTCTTGGTGACGATCTCCGGCCTTCCGGCCATCAGTTCGAAGCCCTCGCGGCGCATCATCTCGATCAGAATCGCCAGTTGCAACTCACCCCTGCCCAGCACTTTGAAGCTGTCGGGCGAGCCGGTGTCTTCCACGCGAATTGAGACGTTGGTCAGCAGTTCCTTTTCCAGCCGTTCGCGCAGGTTGCGGCTGGTGACGTAGTTGCCTTCGCGCCCGGCAAAGGGCGAGTTGTTCACGCTGAATTGGATCGCAATTGTCGGTTCGTCAATCACGATCAAGGGCAGCGGAGCCGGGTTCTCAACGCTGGTGATGGTCTCGCCGATGGTGATGCCCTCGACGCCGGCCACGGCCACAATGTCGCCCATCGTGGTCTCGGTCGTCTCTGTCCGCTTGAGTCCGTTGAAGGTAAACAGCTTGGTGATGCGCGTCTTCATCAGCGACCCGTCACGCTTGGAAATGATGACGTCGTCGCCGGCGTGCAGCGTGCCCTGGAAAACGCGGCAGACGGCGATGCGGCCAAAATAATCGGAGTAATCCAGATTCGTGACCAGAATCTGCAGGGTACCGTCCGGATCGCCGGTGGCCGGGGGAATGGTGGAAACGATGCTCTCAAACAGTGGTTGCAGGTCAACGCCGGGCGTGGCCATATCGGTGGTCGCGGTGCCCAGTTTGGCTACAGCGTAGAGCACCGGAAAGTCCAACTGCGACTCATCCGCGTCCAGGTCGATGAAAAGGTCGTAAATTTCGTCCAGCACTTCCTGCGGGCGGGCATCGGGACGGTCAATCTTGTTGATCACCACGATTGGCTTCAACTTGGCCTCAAGAGCCTTGGCCAGCACGTAGCGGGTCTGCGGCAGCGGCCCTTCGGCCGCGTCCACCAGCAGCATCACGCCATCGACCATCTTGAGTGCGCGCTCCACCTCGCCGCCAAAGTCGGCGTGGCCCGGCGTATCCACAATGTTGATCTTGCCGCCCTCGAAGACGATTGCGGTGTTCTTGGCCAGGATGGTGATGCCTCGCTCCCGTTCCAGTTCATTCGAGTCCATCACCCGCTCGGCCACCTGCTCGTTGGCGCGGAAGGTTCCCGACTGCCGCAGCATGGCGTCTACAAGGGTTGTCTTGCCGTGGTCAACATGGGCAATGATGGCGATATTGCGTATCGTCTGGGTCACAGGGAGGCTTTTCCTTCTTTTGGTTCGGCCAAAGAGGCCTTGTGGTTGGGGAGCTTTAGAGAAGCAAATCGCCGCACACTGCGGCACTCTCTATTCTACCAGCAAGGGGGCGGCGGCACGACCGGACCTGATGAGCGGCAATTTTGACAAAACGGAAATGGGCAAGTTCCCCCGGCTGCTGGCCGCAAGGTGATCGGATTGCATCCAACCCAGGATGGTCAATACCACAAGAATGAACGGGGCTCACAGAAAGACGCTCGTTCAAATCGCAACAGTCCTTTTCTGCCTCTTTACGGCGGGGAGCTACTTGCATGCGTCCGCTGCGCTGCTGATGGAAGAGTCCTACGGCAAGTTTGGAGCGATGAATCCTACCGGGCACGCGGCTGTTTACCTGAATCGCATCTGCGCGGATTCGCCCACCGCTCTGCGACTCTGCCACGACGGCGAGTTTGGCGTCGTCATCAGCCGTTATCACAAGATCGGCGGCTATGATTGGATCGCCATTCCGCTGGTCGGCTATCTCTACGCAGTCGATGCGGTGAGCGACATTCCCGCCAAGGTGGACAAGGAGCAGGTCGCGGCGTTGCGCGATGCCTATCGCAAAGCGCATCTGCTCGAACTCTCCCCGAGCAACAGCAAGGGCGGACCGCCAAAAGGCGAATGGACCGAGTTGGTCGGTTCGTCCTTCGATCGAACCATCTACGGCTTCCAGGTAGACAGCACCCCCGAGCAGGACCAGCACTTTATCGCCATCTACAACGACCGCAAAAACGCCGGGCACTTCAACCTGCTCTTCCACAATTGCGCGGACTTCTCCCGCGTCGTGCTCGATACCTACATGCCGCACGCAATCCACCGCAACTTCTTTGCGGACGTGGGCCTCACGACACCCAAGCAAGTCGCGCGGTCCCTGGTGGCCTATGGCAAGCAACACCCTGAAGTCCACATGACGGCATTCGTCATTCGCCAGGTTCCCGGCACCGAGCCCAGGAGCCATCCCGTCGACGGCATCGCCGAATCGCTGCTCAAGAGCAAGAAGTATCTGCTCCCTATGACCGTGCTCGCACCCGAACTGACCGGTGGGGTCGTCGTCGCTTACCTGACCGATGGCCGCTTGAAGCTGCCCAAAGGCACGCCGGTCTTCGAGATCGGCGACGAGGAGACTACCGGAGTGCCGGCGCCGGCGGTTGCTCCGCTGCGGGAGCGGCTCACGCTCCAGCCGAGCCCTGAAACCGCGGCTTCTTCCCCAGTGGCGCCCCAATCGTAACGGCCAAACCGCGGCCAATCCGGGCACCGTAGCATCGCGTTCAGAATGCATTGGCCGGCTTAGACCGAGCATCGCTATGCATCCGCAAAGCTGGCAGGGCGCCCACACAAGTTTGCCGCTTCTATGAAGAAGCCGCTTGCGAAAACCAGGGTTTGGGCGGATGATTCTATTGCTAATTCCAGAGCTATGCTTATCGTTCTGAAAAGCAAGGAGAAGCTGCATGCGCAAGAGTTTTCTCGCACTGGTATTCCTGGCGTTCTGCCCCCTGCTCGTAGCTCAACAGTCGTTGAACAACGACTCAGTTATCAAACTCGTCAAGGCAGGCCTGTCGGAGGATCTGATTATCTCCACCATCAACGCTTCGCCGGGGAGCTATGACACATCGGCGGATGGGTTGATTGCTCTGAAGACCGCAGGTGCGAGCGACAAGGAAGTTTCCGCGATTGTGGTGAAAGCCTCCGCCGGCGCGCAGACTGTCCAACCCCCAATACCTGCGCAAGCTCCAGTTACCGCGCCCGGCGCAGCTCAAACCGCTATTGCGCCCGTACCCCAGCCACCGGTTACACCTCCGCCACCACCTTTTCATTCTACCGATGGCAAAATCCGCATCTATGTCACAGACCACGCAATGTTCGAATCCACTGGAATAGCACAGGCGTCAGGCAACAGACATGGAGGATCGGCTGGCGCAGCAACGCACACACAAGCGGGGGACGATCCAAGGACAGTGGAAGTTCAAGCTGACATTCAGAAGATGTGTCCCGCAAATATCATCGCTTCCAACAATCCGGATCGAGCAGATTATGTACTCGTTTTCCGTCGGCGCGGAGGCGAGCGTAGCTCGATGTTTGCTTTAGGCGGATTGACTGGATTAGCTCTATCGGCAGGTGCAAAGGTTGACGGGGCGTCCCTCTTTGAGAATAGTGGCGACATGGTGTTCGCAACCAAGCAAAACACCGTAGAAAAGGCAATCAAGGATATTTGCGAGCACATTCCGGCACCCACGCCAGCAGTGGCGCCAACTCCTCCGACTCCACCAGCACCTGCGTCAATTCCGGCTCCAACGCCGAACTAAGCCGCATCCTGAACCCGCAGGGCCACAGGTGATACCTTGGTTTCTGACGGCACCTCATGAACAGACGCACGCGCAGAACGCTCTGGATAGTGGCCGCGGTACTGCTTTTGCTGGCCGTGGCAGTCTTTCTGCGCTCGAAGGCCCCGCCGGAGGCTGCGCGCCTGCTGCCCGAGTCAGACGGCATCCTCTACGTCAATCTCAAGCCGGTGCGCGCCTTTCTGCACAAAGATATGAAGCCGCCCCAGCGGGTGCCCGAGTACCAGCAATTTGTGGACGCCACAGGCATCGACTGGGAGCAGGATCTGGACCAGGTGGCTGTCGCCCTGCACCGGGTGCCCGACCCCAACGGCCCCAACGGCCCTGTTGCCTACTCCATGGTGCTGGTGGGCAAGCTGACCGGCAAGCGCCTGAACACCTGGCTCGACAGCCATGCCACCGCCCGCGAGTCCTACGCCGGGCACACCGTCTACTCAATCCCCTCGGAGGGCCGCACGGTGCGCGTGGCGCAGATCGGCTATGACATGGTGGCCGTCTCCAATACCCCCACTCCCGAGCAGATTCACTCCATGCTCGACCGGCACTCGACGGCCGCGTGGCCCTTCTCCGGCTCCACGCTGCTGGCCCAGCACTACCACGACGTGCCGCTGCTCTCATTGGCCTGGGGCGTGGGCCAGATCGGATTGCCATTCTCTGAGAGCGGCTCCATCCACATCTTCGGTTTCGACCTGCACCTGGCTTCTGACTCGATCATTGTGGCCAGCGTCACACCTGCCTTGTCGCTGGGCGGATCGCTGAACATCAAGGTCGAGGAGATTGCCCCCACCAGCGAGGTAGCCGCCAGCCAGGCCTCCGCGCTGGCCACGCTGGTCATGCTGGCCCGGGGCTTCACCGCTCCGCTGCCGGTGAACTCGGCGAATAACGGCCTGAAAGAGCTGCTGAAAACCGCCGAGGTCACCATCGAAAAGCGCGACCGCGTCGTGGTGAAGGCGACTCTCTCGCCCTCTCTGCTGACCGAACTGGCACAAGACGACAATTCTTTGCCACCTCCTGCAACCGAACCGGATGCAGGCGCATCGAAATAATCACTAGCGCGCTTCCCAGCCGCATGGGTGTTCCCATGTTCTGCCTCGGGCCAGCCGCCGGAACCTCCGTCGATCCCTCTCTGAGATCGGCAAGACCTGCCCTAAGCAGGCCGAGAGGTTCCGGACGGCTAAACAACAAAGGCGGCAGGCTTCCTGCCTCGCCGAAGCAGGCAATCCTGCATCCTGGCCCGCAAAACCCTCATCCACATAGAACGACATTCCCCGCGGAGGTTCCATGATTCTATTGGCACGTTCGCCCCATTTGACCCAATCCGGCAGAATTTCACTGTTTGCTTGCGCACTTGCCTTGGCGCCTTGCATGGCTGCGCGCGCCGAAACACCGGCGAAAACTGCCCCCAAACACCCCGTCCTTACCGGGCAAGCCGCCTTTACCGATGCGGCTCACGAGTCGCCCGGCATCCGCCGCCACCTGACGGTAGCCGATCTGCCCGGCCCGGCACTCCAGGAGTCGGTTGACAACGGCCCCACGATGGTTGCCCGCCCCGCCAACGCCTGGCCCATCCCCCCCAAGGGCTTCAAGGTTGAGCTTTACGCCGAAGGCCTCGACAATCCGCGCCTCATCCGCACTGCGCCAAATGGCGACCTGTTCCTGGCCGAGAGCGCCACGGGCAAGATCAAGGTCTTCCGCGGCGTGGGCCCGGACGGCAGAGCCATACAGGTCTCGGTCTTTTCGGCGGATTTGCGACAGCCTTTTGGCATCGCTTTCTATCCCGCCGGACCCAATCCCCGGTGGCTTTACATCGGCAACACCGACGGCATCGTCCGCTTCCCCTACAGGGATGGCGACCTGACCGCGCGCGGGCCGGCGGAAAGCGTGGCCGAGTTGCCGGGTGGCGGACTGCTGCGCGGCGGCGGCCACTGGACCCGCGATGTGGTGTTCTCGAAGGACGGCACAAAGCTGTTCGCCTCAGTCGGATCGCACTCGAATGTGGACGACAGCGATACCCACCCCGAGGAGTTCCACCGCGCCGATGTGCTGGAGTTCACCCCGGAAGGCAAGTTTCTAAAGGTCTACGCATCGGGGCTGCGCAACTGCGTCGGCGAGGCCATCAACCCCGCCACCGGCGAACTGTGGTGCTCGACCAACGAGAGGGACGGCCTGGGCAACAACCTGCCGCCCGACTACATCACCCACGTTCAAGAGGACGGCTTCTACGGCTGGCCCTGGTTCTATTACGGCGGCGCGGCCGGCGGCATTCAGGATCCGCGCCATCCCGGCAAGCACCCTGAGCTCAAATCCAAGGTCATCACCCCGGACATTCTGCTGAATCCCCACTTTGCCTCGCTGGAAATGCTTTTCTACGAGGGCTCGCAGTTCCCGGCGGAGTTCAAGGGCGAGGGATTTGCCGCCGAGCACGGCTCCTGGAACAGGGCGCAGCGGGGCGGCTACGAGGTCATTCGCCTGCCGATGAAGAACGGCCACGCTACCGGCGAGTACGAGGACTTCCTCACCGGCTTTGTGCTGCCCGACGGCACGGTCTGGGGCCGGCCGGTAGGGGTTGCGCAAGCCAAAGATGGATCGCTGTTCGTCTCCGACGACGGCTCCAGGTCGATCTGGCACGTGAGTTATACAGGCAAATAATCTGAGGCTCGCGTTTCCCCTGGGTCTCAATCAGCACCAACGCAAAAGCGGCTCCCTTGCTGCCGGGAGCCGCTTTTGCGTTGCAGAAAATAACTTATTTGCCTGCCGAAGCAAGTGTATTGCTATCGGAAATCGCAAGCTGTTCGTAGGTGGTGCGCAGGTATTTGTGCGGATTCACCGGAACATTATGCACGCGAACCTCATAGTGAAGGTGCGGGCCGGTGGAACGCCCCGACTGGCCCACATAGCCGATAACCTGGCCGCGGAGCACATGCTGGCCGGGCGTAACCGCAGTTGCGGAAAGATGTCCATAGACCGTGAGCACATCGTGACCGTGATCGAGCACAACCTGACGGCCGTACCCCGCGCCCATCGAAGTTCCGGTCACTTCGCCGTCTGCCGTTGCGCGCACGGGCGACCCGTAGGGTGCGGAAATGTCGATTCCGGAGTGGAAGGCGCCTTCTCCGTTGAAGGGATCCTCGCGTTCACCAAAGCTGGAGGTCACGCGTCCCTCAAGCGGCCAGATCGAGGGCGCATCGGCCAACTCCGTCCAATCGCCGGCAAACGTGGCCGACAGCCCCCCCTCTAGGGCGCGAGTAACCCGGCCTGAGAGCGCCTGGGTCCGCAGAGAATAGAACTGATCAAAGGAGAGCTTGACCTGTTGCTGGTTCACGTCGTCGGTGAGGGCGAGAGTGGCGGGCGTAGGCGCGGCAGCTCGGGCGGCTGCCGCGGGCTTGGCCGAGTCCATCTTGTTCTGCCTCAGGCCATACAGAGCAGTCACTTCACTGGCCAGAGCCCCCAGCGAGGCCACCTGCACATCGCGGTCGTGCGCAATTTGCGCCATCTGCTTGTAGTCTTTGCGCAGGTTCTGGTTGTCCTGGCGAACCTGGTTATAACTTTCGGTCTTGAGCAGCATCCGGGTATACGAACCGGCCAGACCGACGATGGTGAAGGCGCCCACCAAAGCCGCGGCAACAAATCCGTACGCATACCGAAGCGGAAGCGGGATCTTTCGTATCCGCCCGTCTTCGTCCCTGGCTACAAAAAGAATGTAATAGCGCTTGCGTAGCATTTTCGCCTTTCATCCCTGCAATCCGCAGGGCCGCAATTCGCCGAGTACTCGATAAAAGCGCAAGGCATTAAGGCTCTTCAGCCTGTGAAAAAACACATTCACCCTTACGGGCGCACTCCGTGGAATGTCTGTCAAGCCTAACAAAGCTCACCTTGCCAGGTCAACGAAAACCGCACCGCAAATCATTCGCGGCCTCGAATCGGTCCGGCACAGGCTTCTTCGGCCATTTTTGCGGAAAGTTCAGTTTTGGCTGGCGGGCGGGGGCTTCGCATCGGCATAAATGCAGCAGAATCAGCGATCGTTTTGGCCTCGGAAGGGAATTTTTCGCGGGATTGGCCTGCAATTCTGCTCTCTTTCACGGCATCAAAAGGCCCAGCCGGGCAGATTTCAGCTCTTTTGCCCTATTCTCAAGAAATGCGAGCGAAGCGAACTGATTCCTTGAGCGGCGGTGGGCGGGGCGAACTGGCCCTCCTCGGCCAGATACGCAGCCGTGCGGCACAGACGCGAGGCAGCGGCGTGCGGCTGGGAATTGGCGACGACTGCGCCCTGCTCCGGCCGAGGCCCGGAGAGGAACTGGCCGTCACTACCGACCTCTCCATCGCCGGCCGCCACTTCCGGCTGGATTGGCACCCGCCCGAGGCCGTTGGCCATCGTGCTTTGGCTCGGGGGCTGAGCGACCTGGCCGCCATGGGGGCGCGTCCCGTAGCCGCCTTTCTATCGTTGGGTTTGCCGCGCGAGCTGACCACAGCGGCGGGCCGGCGCACGGCCTGGGTCGAGCGTTTCCTCGATGGCCTGCTGGCCCTGGCGGAGGCCCACAAGACTCCGCTGGCAGGCGGCGACCTGTCCGAATCACCCTTGGCCGTAGCCGACATCGTGCTGGTTGGGGCGGTCGAGCGTGGCAAGGCCCTGCTTCGCTCCGGCGCGCGACCGGGAGACCTGTTGTATGTAACCGGCGCCTTGGGCGGAGCTGCGGCCGGGCTCGCCCGGCTGAGCGAACTGGCGGTGGCGGCGAAAACCCAATCAGCCCGCCTCAAGCCCCCGTCCATCCCCCAAAAACAGGAGGCATTGCTGGCCCCGCACCTCTATCCGCAGCCGCGCATCGCGCAGGGCCTGTGGCTGGTTCGCCACAGACTGGCCACGGCAGCCATCGACCTCAGCGACGGCCTCTCCACGGATCTGGGGCACCTTTGCCAGGAGTCCGGCGTTGGCGCTGAAGTGGATGCCGCCGCCCTGCCCATCCACCCCGTCGCAACCCTCGCCCAAGCTCTCGACGGCGGCGAAGACTACGAACTGCTCTTCACCGCTCCGCAGGCCGCCCGCATGCCGCGCAGCATCGGCGGAGTTGCCATCACGAAAATTGGACAGATCATTAAGCCGCGGGCAGGCCAGCCCACCGTCACGCTACTCTCGGCGCAAGGCTCCCGGCCGCTCGAACCGCACGGCTGGGAGCATTTCTCCTGATTTCCGGTCTGGCGTTACCGATATAAGGGAGTTTCTGCTGCCCTGTTTTGTCTCGGGTGCATCCTTGTGAAGAGCGATAGGATTGTAGATACAGCCGTGCCATTGTAGAGGTGCACAAGTGCAGAAGAAATCTCTGATCGCGTGTTGTATTGCCCTTGCTCTTTACGGCATCATTCCTTCTTCCGCGCAGTACGTCCGGGTCGGCGATCACGACCAAATCGCCATGGGCAAGTTGGACGAAATGGAGCAATTGATCGGCCCGGCCGCTGTCGGGCAAACAGTTAACCTTCTGACCCGGATGGGAATTGATCCAGTCATCGCCAAAACGGTTGTCGAGGAACTCCTGCCCGGGCAAAAGATCGAGCTACTGCCGATCCGTGCCCATCACGAGACACACTATGGAGTAGCATTTCTGCCCAACTTCAGAGGATGTTTCCTGTATCTGCTCCAGGGATCGGATGACGATCCGCAAAACATGCCATGGCACGTGATCGATAAGCAGGTTCTCAATTGCTGGAATGGGCCCAGCGTTCTTGAGCTGATGGCTTTACGGCGCGACGACACCGATGACCTTGTGCTTCATAATGTGAACTACAACCACGGTTCAGGTGTCGAGGAAGATCAAACGCAGGTGTTTTCGATCTTGAATGGCAAACTGGTGCAGACGCTGGTCACGCAGGATTTTCTCTCCGAAGAGGTTTTGGGAAGCAAGGTTGAGATCCTGCACGATCACAGAGGCACATTTCTGCGGTTTCCAGATCTCTCGCTGGAGGAAACCAGAACCTTTTCCGTGAACTACAAACTGGAAAAGGTCGAACGCCGCTACTGGCGCTGGTCGGAGCAGAAACTTCGGTTCATTCCGAGTCGATTCATGCCCGTAGTTGTGCCGAATCCTTAGCCGCTTATGATCTGATGGACCGAGTGTGCGTGAAGTGAGGCTATGATGTGCTGGAGTTACCGCTGTGCTCCCCCGAGGAGCGGACTGTATTCATCATTTTCCGACAGCACTGAAAGCTCTCCGCTGCCCTGCTTGCAAAGACGCGCTTCATCCTCCCAGCTTATAAGGCCAGTACTCTAAGAACTTGTTGAAATAGGTTCTGCTCAGCGGCTGAGCGCTGCGGTTGCCCGTCTAATCAACATGCGCGGAGACGAGCGGGTTCAGGACAGGATGTTCAGTTATGTTTCGTTGGGGCGGCAGGTTCACTTCCCGTTGCGCCCGTACCCGCTATCATCAGTACTGTGATGACGACCAAGAAACCCCGCGTCCGGTTTGCCCCCTCCCCCACCGGCCTGCTGCACGTGGGCAATGCACGCACCGCTCTCTACAACTGGCTCTTTGCCCGCCGCACTGGCGGCGATTTCATCCTGCGCATTGAAGACACCGACCTGGAACGCTCCGAGACCCGCTACGAGGCGCAGCTCATCGAGGATCTGCGCTGGCTGGGGTTGGACTGGGACGAGGGCCCCGGCCAGCCCGGTAGTTCTTCCCAGCCGGAAAAGGGCGGCTTTGGCCCCTATCGCCAGTCCCAGCGGCTGGCGATCTATGCCGAGCACACTGAGCGGCTGCTGGCCGAGGGCAAGGCTTACCGCTGCTTCTGCACCACGGAAGAACTCGAAGCCGAACGCAAGCTGGCTGCCGATCAGCATGGCCCGCAAATCTACTCCGGCCGCTGCCGGGCTTTGCAGCCGGCGGAGATTGAACGGAACCTGGCCGCTGGCAGGCCCTTCGCGGTGCGGCTCAAGATTGAGGACCACCCGCTGCGCTTTCACGACCTGGTGCGCGGGCCGGTGGAGTTTGCCGCTGAGACCGTCAGCGACCCGGTGCTGGTGCGCTCTGTTGCCGGAGGCGCGGCGGGACTGTCAAGCGGCGTTCCGGTTTACAACTACGTGGTCACGGTGGACGACGCGCTCATGCGGATCACGCATGTGATTCGCGGTGACGACCACATCTCCAACACGCCCAAGCAGGTGGCAATCTATGAGGCCTTCGGCTGGCCGGTGCCGGAGTTTGCGCATCTCTCCACCATCCTGGGCGCGGACCGCGAGCGGCTTTCAAAGCGCCACGGAGCAACCTCCATCTCCACCTTCCGCGAGATGGGCTACCTGCCCGAGGCGCTGGTCAACTACCTGGCCCTGCTGGGCTGGGGCGCCGAGGACGGCAAGACCGAGACCTTCACGCTCGACGAGCTGATGCGGGCCTTCTCGCTGGAGCGCGTGACGCCGAGCCCGGCCATCTTCGACTTCGACAAGCTCAACTGGCTCAACCGGCACTATCTGAAGCAGGCCGATCCCGAGCGCATCGCGGAATTGGCCCAGGAACAGTTTTGCCAGCGCCGGCCGGATATATTTCCGCTGTGGACTTCTGCCGCATTGAAGGAATCGACGGAAAAGGCCGCGTTGGCGGACCGGAACCCTCCCAGGCAACCGGCGGTTCCATCCGTTGAACTGGCGGCGCTGAGAAAAGCCTGGTTCGTCCGCCTGCTCGCGCTTTTTGTGCCCGCCGTCGACCGGCTGGATCAGCTCCCCGATAAAGTCGCGCAGGTCTTTGGCTTCGACGAGGAAGCCGCTCGTCGCGTGCCGGAGAACGCCGCCGTTCTAGCCGCCGACTCGGCCCGCACCGTTCTCGGCGAGCTGGCCAGCCACGCCCGCACCCACAACGACTACGTAACCGCCGCAGACTTCAAGGGCTGGATAAACGAAATCAAGGCCGCGACAGGAGTTAAGGGCATGGAGCTCTTTAATCCCGTCCGCATCGCGCTGACCGGCGCCGACTCCGGGCCGCTGTTCGACAAGCTCATTCCCCTGATCGAAGACGCCGCTGCGCTCGGGCTGGGCGTGACCAGTGTGCGCGAGCGGATCGAGCGGTTTGTGGGGGTGTGAGCGTCATGAACGACATCTTCTGGATCAAGGGCGATCCACCTGCGCCGCTGGCAATCGTGCTTTGTCCGCTCGGAGGCGATGAGCTTGAGAGTGAGCTAACAGAGATGAAGCGCGGCGGCATCGAGACCCTGGTTTCGCTGCTGCGGGAAGACGAGGCCGATATGTTGGCCCTCGCCGAAGAGGGTTCCCTGGCGCAGAAGATCGGATTGCAGTTTCTCTCCCATCCCATTTCCGACGTCCATGTTCCGCAGAACCTTGCCGCCTTCCAAGTCTTCGTCGCCGGGCTGGCAGATCGCCTTCGCGCAGGGGAGCATATCGGCGTGCATTGCCGGGGAAGCATCGGCAGGGCCACCGTCACGGCGGCCTGCACGCTCATCGAGTTAGGTTGGGCGCCCAGGGCCGCTCTGAAGGCCATTGCAGCGGCCCGCGGCCTCGCCGTTCCCGACACGCAGGAGCAGGAAAACTGGATTCTGCGCTACAAGGCAAAGCCGTGACCGTGCCCATACCAGCGCCCATCCCCACGCCCATTCTGGACCTCAGTTTTCCCCGCCGGTGGCAGGCCGAAATCCTCCCGGCGCGGCCCATGATTCTGCCGCCGCGCCACTTCGTCTATCCGCGCGAGGCCGAGGAGGTTGAGCGCGGGGCGCTGGAGGTGCTGCTCCGGCCCGATGCATCGGGCGCTCAGCCGTTCTTGGCCACCTGCGCTCTCGGCTTCCGCGATCCTGCGGTTCCCACCGGCCTCTGGTCCACGCCCCGCCCGGAGGCGCTCTGCGCGGTCTCGGGCGGCTACGCCTACCTCATCGATACCACCGCGCCGGAGCGATTCACCATGATTCGTTACCGGCCGGTGCTGGAGATTCGCCCGTTTCCGGATTCAGGTCTGCTTTTGTTCGTCGGTCATCATTCGATTCTGGCCTGGGGACGGGACGGCGAGGCCTGGGAATCAGAGAAACTTTCCTCTGAGGGCGTGACGATCACCAACGTCGAGGGCGGCGTGCTCCGCGGCTTGGGCTGGGATTTGATGACCGACAAGGAGACGCCGTTTGCGCTCAATCTGCAAACCGGCCTTCGCATCTCGTAGGTTTTTTTCCACGCCCGTCCAGGAAACTGCTCTGCGCTACCCGACCTTCTGCTCCATCTGCGGAAGGATCGTCTCATAGGCCGCGTAGACGCCTTCAAAGACCGAATCCCAGCTCATGGAGAGGGCGTATGCGCGTGCGGCCTGGCGCATGGCGGCGTGCTTTGCGGGGTCGGCGAGCACTGCGGCGACTGCGGCGGCAAAGCCTGCGTCGGGCACGATGCGTCCAGTGACGCCGTCGCGGACGATGGTCGGCGGGCCGCCGTCGGGAGTGACGATGGCGGGGACGCCGCTGGCCAGCGCCTCAAGCACCACGTTGCCGAAGGTGTCGGTATGGGAGGGGAAGACAAACAAATCCATGTTGGCGTAGGCCGTGGAGAGCGCCTCGCCTTTGAGCACACCGGGAATCTCGGCGCGGGGCAGGCGCTCGCGCAGCCAGGCTTCCTCAGCGCCGTGCCCCACGATGAGGAAGCGGAAGCTATGGTGTCCCATGCGCTCCAACTCTTCCTGCACCTGGGCCAGCAGGGTGACGTTCTTCTCGATGGAGAGCCGGCCCACGAAGCCAAGAACCTGGTCGCGGTCTTCGGGGGCGCGGTTGCGCTTGGCGGGATGAAAGAGTTCGGCATCGACGCCGCGCGGCATCAGGTGGCAGGGACGGCCGGTGGTGCTCTCCAGCAACTGGCACAGTTCGGGATTAGGCGCGAAAAGCACCTTGGCAATCGAGTAGAACTTGGCGGCGGCGGCCATGGTCAGGTCTTCGATCTTCTGGCCGGTGGCGGCGGAATGGCGCTCCGGCAGCAGGCGCAGAAACCAGTCAGACCGCCGCGCTAGGTATTCGTGGACGTTGGTGTGCCAACTGGCGGCCAGGGGCAAGCCGAGATGGTGAGCCAGGCCCGCGCCCAACATGCCGACTTCGCTAGGACCGGTGATGTGGATCAGGTCGGGCTGGAAGCGCTCAAGCACCTCGCCGATGAGCGGAATGTGGCGCAAAAACGCCGGATCGAAGCGCAAATCCTTTTCGAGAGCAAAGGAGAGAAAGCCGCGCGGAAGCTCAAGCGTCCAGACATTGCCGTCCTCGATGACGGCCTGGGAGCGGTCGCCGGCTCGGACGCAGAGAAAGGGCAAATTGCGCCGCCGCGCAAATGCCTCAAAGTGGCGACTGGTATGGGCGACCCCATTCACTTCGTGAAAGGAGTCGGGAAAGTAGGCCACGCGCGGCATTCGATCGATCATGGTTTGAACCGGTGTGCGAGGTTAGCGGGGTTAGCGAAGTTAGCAGAGTTAGCGCCGTCGCATTGCAACCACGCCAACTCTGCTAACGCCGCGAACTCCGCTCATTGCCCTTAGTTTAGCCGTCATGCTCCCCCAGGGCGAGGCGCAACTGGCGCGACTCGCTCCATGCGATGCGCAGGCCGCCGGAGACCGGGCCGACACCCATCAGTTGAACAAATCCTATAGCCCAGCTCATGAGCCGGGGGGCCGATCCGTTGGGCCACAACTCGCTGAGCGGGCGAACTACGCCGTTGGCATCGGGATGGTAGACGCGCTCGTCCCAGGTGCGCGAACCCTGCGGGAACTCAGGATAATGGCGAATTGCGTCGATGGTGGACTGGAGCAGGCGATGCTTCCACGGCTGGGCGTACTGGGGCATGAAGAGCACATCGCTCTTCTTTTCGCGCCGAATCTCATGCACGAACTCGGTAAAGCTGGCTGCGTTGGTGAGGTTGATGTTGGCGTTGGGCTCAACGCCGTGCCGGTCTCCGCCAGAGATGAGCAGCATATTCCACTTTTCGGCCAGCCGCCGCACCGCGCGGTTCTCATCCCAGTGGCGCAGCCCGTTCAGCTCAAGCGCGTGAAGGTAGTTGCCGTTCTTGAGCAGGAACTCGTTGACCAGAAACTCGTGCTTCTCTTTGCCTATCAGGTAGAGATCCCACAGCGGATGGTTGAAGACGACGAGGACATTTGGCTCCTCGTGCAGAGCGATCAGAATCTCGGTGAACCGGGCGTCGCTGGGGTTGGCGGTGTAGTTGGCCAGCGTCTCCATCCACTCCGACGCCCTGGCGCTGGGCAGGTTATGCACGCCCAGGTGGAAGGACTGCACGCCGTAAGGGGCGCTCCACTCGACTGAAACGGGAATCTGGCGCGCGCTGGGCACGGTGCGCAACAGCATGGGCGCGTTGATATTGTCGTGGTCGGTGATGGAGACCATGGGCGCCACGTCAAGGTTCTCAATCTGCTGGCGCTCCAGGTCGAAAGCCAGCTTGGGGGTCATGGGCGGCGTCCAGTAGCTGGCCGCATAGTTCACACGCACGCCATGCATCTGCTGAGACCGGCGCTCAAGCCGCGACAGAAACGGCCGCATGACCGGGTACTGGTTGCCAAAGTTTGCCAGAAAGTCCAGCGTCTCCTTGGACTGGTTGGTGTGGCTGTGCAACGAGACACCCGACCGGAAGCCCTTGGACGCGTCTTTATCGCGCCACAGATACGAGATGGTCGAATTGGCCATTCCTGCTC
>Ga0224529_1000493_pt1 | contig 28941 bp, 18 predicted proteins | sample CBST50metaG_FD_179893 | JGI IMG/M metagenome (GOLD analysis project Ga0224529, IMG submission 179893) | Peat soil microbial communities from Stordalen Mire, Sweden - C.B.S.T50 | ecosystem: Environmental > Terrestrial > Soil > Wetlands > Peat | place: Sweden: Norrbotten County, Stordalen Mire... | reverse complement strand
ATCTCCAGCGCTTCCCCGCCCAGTTCCGTCGGCCCCGTCACAATCGCCGAGTCAATCTGCCGTCCATAAGCGTTGCGCTCCACCGTTGCTGCCAGCAGCCCCAACGACCGCTGCGCCGGATTCAGAACCTCCCGCGCCAGCAGAATTGCCCCCGCGCAAGTGCCAAACACCGGCTTCTTCCGGCCAAATTTCTGCAACGCTTCAAAAAATCCATGCTTCTCCAAAAAACGCAGCATTGTGGTCGATTCGCCTCCCGGCAATACCAGCCCGTCCAACGTCGCCAGTTCCTCCGGTTTGCGCACCTCAACCGGCTCCCCACCGGCTTCACGCAACGCTTGCGAGTGACTGGCGTAGTTGCCCTGAATCGCCAGCACGCCGATCAGCGGATGCTCTTTGCGATCCAACAACGAATCCTGAACAGGCTGCTCTTTATCTGTCTTTATCAACTGAATGCTCCGCCTTTGAGCCAAAATTTGACGACTCTACCCTCGGTAAACGACGCCGCTTAAGATGATCTTAATCTTTCACCGCTTGCGCCCCGTGGAAGCCACTGCTCCTCAGCCATCCGCGCTAAAGTCAGATGCCTCCCATCATCCATCTAATCAAATTTGCGGCTCCTCATCCCGGGTGCAAAATGCCTTGGTCATCATTAGGAAAGCCTCCCCACGCACTCCGCGAATTTGGCACGGAAGATGCTTATAGGTGTATGCGTGTTGCGTCATCTTGCAGCGTAAGAAGAGGAGATAACCACTCATGGATGTTTCCAGCATTCTGGCCAGCTCAACCGACCCCACATCCGCCATACAAAAACAGAACAAAACGACCTCATCTTTTGAAAGCTATTTCCTCAGCGCCAGCAACAAGGACACGGGAAATGTGGCCACCGATGCCACCACCAAGAGCTCGAGCCAAACAACATCCGACGAAAGCGGGCTTCAGGAGTTCATGCAGTACGCCAAGGAAACACCCGCGCAGCGCATGTTCGACAGTTGGCTCAAAGGCCAAGGCGTCACCGAACAGCAATTCAACGCCATGACCCCAGCCGAAAAACAAAAGCTCGTGGATCAGTTCGAGGCACAGACCAAAACAAAGATGAAAAGCGAGATGACGGCGGCCGTTTCCTAACAGCTTCCATCCTTGCGCGATAGATCCGCCCCCCTCAACGATCCAATGGGTACCCCATCCATTCCGCGCTCAATGCGGAATGGATGGGATGGCAACACCAATGGCTTAGTGCGCCAAAGCCCGCCAGCCACACCGCAGGTATCCACTGTAGCGTCGGCCTCCTGGCCGGCTGTAGCGTGGACCTCCAGGTCCACGCTTGTTTCTTGTCTCTCTACAATATCGAGAATTCACGCCCAAACATCTCATATCATCCCGACTGAACGTCCGCCCCACCGCAGGTGACTGCCACCTGGCACCAACCGCCTGCCCCTCTGCAGGTGGTTCATTGTTTGCGTCGAGCATTGGAGCGCTGCCGCCTCCAAAGACATACGCGCCATTAAAAGAATCGGGATCGTAATCGTGCACGAAGATGCCAAGCGATTGCGCGCCGAACTTCAACTCATGCTTACCGCGCGTAATCATCACATCGTCATCGATCTCCAGATCGCGCTCGCGGTCATTCAGGTTCTGGCTCGTTGCACCGCCTCCATTAAAGTACCCTGCAACCTGCAACGCCGGAGCCGTGGAGTTCGGCGTCTGCTCAGTGCGCTTCCAGGTGTACCCGATGCGCGTTTCATGCAGCAGATTGGCATTCACGGCATAAGTATTGGTGAAGCGCAGATCGTACTCGGCCACAAGGCTGGAGTAGCCGGCGTCCTCGAGTGTCAGTCCGCCCACCCCCTGGTTGCTGCTATTGTTCACTTTGGCCGCATACGAGAGCGTCGCGGTATCCTTCGGCGTGAGCTGCCAGTCCCCGCGAGCCGAAGCGATCCAAAGCCGCTGCGGAGCGGCAACGGTCGCCTGCTCTGCCACCTGGTTCAGATTTGCATCCAGCGTCAGCGCGTTCACCACGCTGAATTCATCGATGTCGCGTTTTTCCAGTGCCAGAGCAAAGCCGCTCTTCTTCGCAACCAGAGGCCCGCCCAGCTCAAAGCCATACCGTCGCTTGCCCGCCGGAGTCGCCGTGACCGAGAACGGATCGGTCGCATTGAAGATGCCGTCGCTGTCGGTAAGAAACAGAGCCCCGTGCAGCCGGTCTGTGCCCGGCTTGGTCGTAATCTCGATCCGCCCTCCCCCGGAATTGTCGCGTTCGTACTCCGGCGCGATGGGATCGGGATTCACGCGAATGGAAGCGATGGAGCTTTTCGGTGGCATTGCGCTCCCGTTCTGAAACCCATTCACGACGACCGTGGCTGCGCCCGAAGCTCCACCGCCGGTAGAAGCCAGCAATTGAAACTGTTGCAGCAGATCGTCGGAATCGTCCGGAAGCTGCTGTATATCCTCGGTGGTCAGCGCGGTGGTGCCAGCGCCGTGGTCGGTATCGAGAGATGTGGCCGCATCTGCTGCCACTCGCACCTCCGTTTGTACCTCCGCAATATTCATCTTCAGGCTGACGTAAGCTGTACCGCCCGCTTGAGCCTTGGCCGTAGCCGTGGCTGCGGTGAATCCATCAGCCTGCGCATCGAGCGTGACCTCGCCACCCGTTACGCATTCAAGGACAAATTGACCCAACGCATCGGCCGTAGTCTTCTCGCCATCCTGAGCCTGCACCCGGGCTCCGGGAATCACCGCTCCAGAAGGGTCGGTGACGGCACCCTCGATGCGCATGCCATTCGCGCAGCGCTGCTGTGCCATCAACGCTGTTGGAACCAGTAGCCATGCAAGAACAGCAATACGCTTCCAACTCCAGAGCCCGCTGAATCCAGGCACACGCTTGTTCCTCATACGCCCTCCCAGCATCAATCTCGCCGATGCGTGAGGACAGGACTATCGCTTTGCAGGGGACGAGTAGAACGATGCAGGGGAAAACAGGGATCGTGCAGGGAGCAATATGGCTGTTTCGTGCAGGATGACCGCCGAGCCCGTTTTTCTATTGAGGGGAGCTTATCCGCGGCTTACAGCGAGCAGGCTCTGCCAACCGGCTTTGCTCATCTTCAACCTGTGTCCGTTTGCCAGCAGTACCCAGCCTTCGTTCCGCCCCTCGCGAAGGATCTCGCGTACATGGTCGATATTCACAATGGCGGAGCGATGCACACGAACGAACTTCTTTGGATTAAGAGTATTTGCAAGTTCCTTGATGGTTTCGCGAAGCATGAGGTTCTTGGCCCCGACATGCAGGCAGGAATAATAGTCTGCGGCCTCGATCCATTCGATATCGTCCACATTGACGAAAGAGTCTTTTGTCCCGTTGGGAATCACCAACCGCCTGGGATATTCCTGGCGCTCCACGCTTCCTTCATTCAACGCAGCCAGTATTGATTTCAACTGCTCCTGCGTCATCAGCGCAGCCTGTGATGCGATCCGTTCCTTCACTCGGATAAGCGCCGCCTTCAGCCGCTCCGGCTCAACCGGCTTCGTCATGATCTGATTGGTTCAGGTCTCCAAAAATAGCAGCCTGCCCAATCATTCAGAAAGCGATTTCGTGCGCCCCCCCGTTTTTTTAGCGATTCTCTGACGGCCTTCGCGCTGGTCAATCTCTACCAGCACCGCAGCAGTTGCTCCCTCTGGGGTCGTAGTGTGTCTGGAGACCGGAAATGGCCTCCAGACACGCCAAATGAAACCACTCAAATCCCTCTTCTCAGCGTCTTCTTTCAACCACGGACAGAAATCTTTCTGGAGATATGCCGAGATTGCTTACTGCGCGTAAAAACGCTGGCTTAATCAGAGGCTCCTTAGACAGTCTCGCCTTGTGCGCCAGTCAAAGCGAATTCCACCGAGCACGATCCAAGACGCGGATGCTTGGCAGTTAGACGAACCTTGCCCGCCTGCTCTCCGGCCCGAACCCAGACTGCGCCTGTTCCGCCAACCAACGAAAATGGATTGTCGCCGATCAGTTTTGCTGGGCCTTCCAGTGTGAAAACCACCGGATCGCTTGCATAGGTTCGCAGGGCGCCAAATTCGTCCGTCACGCGCAGCACAACGCGGGTGGTATCGCTGCCGTTTGCCACCAGCGTATGATCGTCGGCCAGCAAAACGAACTTGCGATCCACGCCACGGCCTGACATCGACTTGGAAATAACCAGCTTGCCGCCCAAGTATCCATCGATACGCAAATCGCCCCATTTCGCAGTCAGCTTGTTGGCTTCGACAACGAAGGGCGGATATTGCAGATGGCTGAACTCCGTCCGATCTGGATCAACTTCAACGCATGGCGTCCATGGGCTTCCTTCAATGCTGCCTGCCCGTGTGAAGATCTTCAGATGATCGCAATTGGAGCAGATGACCGCTTTGGTGAAACCGACGGACTCGTCGCTGTTGGCCCAGTGAAACGCTGGCTCAAGCACAATTTCTTCTGACGGGTCGCACTGCGACTTGTAGAAGCCGGCGGCTGGTTTGGGCTCACGGAAAATATCCGTTACCCCGTGGTAGCAAATGCGGTCGCCAGCGCCAAAGTTGGAATGCGTGTTGTAGTCGAATGCGCACCAGCCGATGCCGCCTGCATATTGGGGATCGGACGCCAACTGATCGTGGATACGCGCATGGCGCAGAGTGTGTTCGCGCTGCCGTTCGTTGTCGTCAGTTGTTTTGGTCGGGAAGGTATGACCAACAAACTCGGTATTCAGGTAGCGCGGATGGTTGGGCTTCTTCAGGGGAAATCCAAAGTCGTTCATCGTAAATACGTCTTCTAAAAAATCCGACTCCTGAAAGTAGCGAATGCCGCCAGTCTGCCGGGTATCGTCCAGTGCGTGCGCCAGTGCATTGGTCCGCACATAGAAGTCGTGGTCGTCCTTCGACTCGTTGATGCGCACTCCCCACAGAATGATGGAAGGGTGGTTCCAGTCGCGGCGAATCATCCGGCCAACATTGTCGATGGACACCAGTTTCCATGGCTCGTTATCTATATGTTGCCAACCCGGAATCTCCTCTAGAACCAGTAGGCCGATTTCGTCGCAGCAATCCAGAAAATGCCGCGACTGCGGGTAGTGGGAGGTGCGGACAATATTGCAGTGAAGGTCGTTCCGCAGAATCGTGGCATCCTTGCGCTGCACGCGCGCCGGCATGGCCTGGCCGACAAACGGGAAGGTCTGATGACGGTCAAGCCCGCGCAACTTGACGATCTTGCCATTCAAGGAGAAGCCATGGTCCGTAAAAGTTGCCTCGCGGAAGCCGACGCGGCGCGTATCCTCATCGATCACCCGGCCAGCGGCAAGCAGCTTTACATGCACTGTATAGAGCTTCGGCTGCTGCAAGTTCCAGAGATGAATATTGTTCAGTTGAGTAAACGAAACGGTATGGCGCGATGGATCGTTCCTTGTCTCCGTGCTGGCGTAGAGAGCTCCAGTTGTCTCGGGATCGATGGCGTCAGAACCACCCGCCGGTGCGGATGGCTTGCGTGTAACGGCACTCGCCTCTTTGGCAATGACCTGATCCCCATCGCGAACTTCCACTTCAAGCGAAAGCCGGGAATCCACGGAGGAAAGACCCGCCAGGAAACAATCCACATCCAGCGCCGGAGAACCGCTCAACACGTTTTTTGGATGGGCAAATATGTTATCGACATAGGTGGTCGGGACGACACGCAGCGACACCTCCCGATAAATTCCGCCAAAGGTAAGATAGTCGATTTCGTAGCCAAAAGGAGGGATGTCCGCGCGCTCGGTCGAGTCCACCTGCACCGTCAGAACATTGTCAGTATCCTGACGCAGATGGGAGGTGAGCTCAAACGAGAAGGGAGTGAATCCGCCCTTGTATTCGCCCAGACGGACGCCGTTGATCCACACAGTGGAGGCGGTCATCACGCCTTCAAAATCGACAAAGACGCGCTTTCCCGCTGCGCCGCGCGGAAACTTGAAGCGACGGCGATAGGTGGAGACAAAGCTGTAGTCTTTCTCATCGAAACTGTGCCACGGCAGAACAACATTAGTGTGAGGAACAACGACCTTCTCGAATGTTGAATCGTTGAAGTTGGGCAATTCAGCCCCATCCACCTTCGCCGGATGAAAACGCCAATCGCGGTTGATTGGCAGTATGGAGCGGCCTGCGGCTATCGGTGTATCTGCGAACGCCGAGGAGGCCGGCAAGGAGGCGGCAGCCAAGAGTGTACCGGTTGTCTTGATGAAATCGCGTCTGTCCATCAGTCATGTTCCTTTCAAAGAGCAGTTGTGGTCTTACTCGGGAAAGTCAGAGTGAGCGGCGGTGTTGAAGAAGATGCTGGAGTTGTCGTGAGATTGCAGCAGAGAATTGGTCAGACAGCGCTCGGCGAAGAACCTTCTGCGAGAAATGCCCTTCATTCTGTACTCCACATATCTCTACCGCTATTCGATGAGTTCAATCATGAGCCACGTTTAAGCAAAACCCATGAAATATCTTTGCTCGATCCAGGCAACAACGCCACGCTTATGTGTGTCTGATATACGCCGCAGTGTTCCATAAACCTTTGCGGATATTCGCCTGCAGATTTCTCCAGGCTCGGCCTCGCGACAGACGCTCGTGCCATTCAGTTGATACTTCCCCTTGCCCGGCGTGTAGGAGACATGCCCCTCGTAAGTAAGTGCGCCCTGCCGGGGCACGAAAGCGAAGGGGCGCAGCGAAAACGCTGCGTCCCTTCCTGTTTGTGGTTCAGTGTGTTTAGAAGGTGAGCTTGGCGCTAGCCTGACCAATACGGTTAACCTCTACACCTCTGCTATTGATTACTCCGAAGGTGCCATCGGTTGGTGTGTTGTCGGGGTTTGCAAAGCTCGCGTGGTTGAAGGTGTTGAACAGCTCGAAGCGGAGCTGTAGCTTGTAGCGATCACGGTAGCTGATGTTCTTGCTGAGCGCCGAGTCGGCATAGTTCAAATGCGGCCCGCGGAAGATATTCCGGCCAGAATTACCGAAGGTGCCTAGCGCGTTTGTTGTGAAGGCTTCTTTGTTGAAATACTCATTGAGCCACGCCGATCTCCCTCCCCGGTGCGACCATGCGGACTTACCGGCAACAACATCGGCGCGATCTCCGCCTTGCCGAGATCCCGAATTGTCATTTCCATTACCGCCATTGATGCCGAACGGCTTGCCAGACTGCAGGGTATAGATGCTACTAAGCTCCCAAGTGCCAAAGATATGCCTGGCAATCGGATTCAGGCCGTTCAACGCAGGCGTCTGGTAAACAAAATTGGTTACCGAGGCAAGTGGAACGTTGAGGTCTGAGATGCCCTTATTCCATTTGATGTTGAAGGGGTCAGGAATACCGCTGGCGAAGGAAATGTTGCCCGAAGACGCCAGATCCTCTACCTTGGCCCAAGTGAAGTTGGACTGGAAGGCAAGACCATGGAATGAACGCTGCTCAAGCCCAACCTGCAGGGAGTGATACGGCGAAGTTCCAATGCTCGAGTCAACCAGAATGGTGCCAAAGTTGCTGTAGGGGCGAACTTCAGAAACCTGACCCGCCCCCACACCGGCTGCATTGGCGTCGATAATACTGGCCTGGTGATACGACTGGCTTCCGACATAAGCGAGATGCAGCGCAAGAGCACGCGTCAACTGCTGCTCAACGGAGAAGTTCCAGCTTTGGGTCATGCCCAGTTTGAAGTCCTTGGAAAAGGTTGCCTGAAGGCCAACCGGCGTGACAATGGCGGAATTCTTTGCAGGCTTGTAGCCCAAAGAGGCAAAGTTACCCGACGCAAATTGATCGCCGCCAGTAAAGCTGTTCCAAGGATTATCAAACTTGACCTGTTGAGCCAGGGTCGGCGTTTGGTTAACGACATGCTTCGGGTCGTTATAGAAAGTGAAAGTCGGGCTGAAGGGTGCGATGTCCGCGCTGTGGTTATAAGAGGAGTACGGCAGCGGCCCAGTAAATAATCCGAAGCCCGCACGGAAGGAGGTATGCGGCAACGACTTGGGCTGATAGCTCAGGCCGATGCGCGGCTCCCAGTAACCGTAGCTGGTTGGCATCAAGGCTTTGTTCAGACCTTGGTCCCCAGGGAAAATCTCTCCCACGGGGGCGTTGGGGAACATGGTGCTCTGCTGCCCTGCGCGGAAGGATGCGCCACGACCGCCAGTAGTGGTGGGAGGTGTGTTTGGATCCCAGCGCAAACCTGCGGTAATGGTCAGGTTGGGCTTTACACGATACTGGTCCTGCCCGTAGATTCCGAGCATCCAACCCTTGACGCTGGCGATTTCTCCGCCGCCTTGCATGTAGCTATGCACATTGCCGGTCAAAAAGTCAGCCAAGCCATAGCCTGTCCATGAGCTATCGAAATCGATGATAGGCGCAGCCGGATAATCGGTGTTTTCCTGTGCAAACTGGTGCTGAATATCCACGCCGGCGGAGATGGTATGATTTCCGATGGTTTTCGTCAGTGCATCCGACAAGCCATAGGTTGTCCTTCTCTCGCCGGTAGGCTCGTACCAGCTCGACGAAAATCCGCCGCTGATTTGAAAGCCTTCCGTGTAGCAATGGTCCTTCTTCTCGGTCACCGTGATGTATTTAGACATGCAGATGGGGGATCCGGTTGTATCCAGCCCCTGACCAACCTGCAACACATCCATCTGGGTCCAATACACGTTGACGGTATTGACCGTGGTGTCGTTGATCATCCAGGTATGGCCGAGTGCTTCGTTGTAGAACTCGCCCGTCTTGCCAGCAGAAAGAGCCATGAGGTTTCCCTTGATGGCCGAGCCGTTGTTTTTGTAATACTCGATGAAACTGCGCAGGAAGAGGCGCTGTTTGTCGTTGACAGTGTAATCAAGGCGCGCAATGTACTGCTTGTAGGTTTCCAGCTTCGGCGAACCAGGATACTGGGTCCAGCCGGGATTGTCGGCGTCATCGGTGCCAATGGGCATGGTTGCTTTGGCAAACTTGACCGCCGCGGGACTGAAGAGCGTGGGGTCAATCTTGTTACCGGAAAAAAGATTGTCCGGGCCATTAACAATGATGGGATTTTTTATCTTCAAGAGCGAGGTAAAGTCGCCATCATTCAACATGGATGCCGTCGGGAAGTTGGCGAACTGGTCGTTTGCCTGTGAACTTTCGCGCTCGAACTGATAATTACCGAAGAAGAAGAACTTATCCTTCAGAACAGGTCCGCCAGCATAGCCCCCCACGGTGTTCCTGTGCAGTGGATCAACCGTGTGGCCAAAATAATCCGCGGCATTGAACTTGCTGTTGCGAATAAATTCAAAGGCACCGCCGTGAAACTGGTTTGCGCCCGACTTGGTTTGAATGCTGACGACTGCACCAGGAGCGAAGCCATAGTGCGCATCGAAGTTGTTGGTGATAACGCGAAATTCCTGCGTGGCATCGGGGTTCGGGAACGGAGCAGCCAGCGCCATGTAGGTATCCATGTTGGGCGCGCCATCAAGCATGTAGTAAGTGCTGCCCTGGCGTCCGCCGCCAGCCGATGCGCCGGATTCATCAGGCATCGTTGTTTCGCCCTGGTGCGTTCCGCCGCCGGTGTTCAGGACGTTGGTGACACCCGCGCTCAACATAACCAGATCGGACGGATTTCTGCCATTCAGGGGCAGTTCTTGGACTGCCTCCTGACCGACGGTTGTACCGATTTCCGCGGTGGTGGTGTTGATCAGTTCAGCATCGGCAGTCACGGTGACGACTTCCTTTACATCGCCCACTTTCAGGGCGATGTTCAGGGTTGCCGCCTGCCCAACCGTCAAAGTAATGCCCGTTTGGACCATCTTGTTGAAGCCCTGCTTCTCCGCTGAAACCTTGTAGGGGCCGGGGTTGAGGGGAGCCACTGTGTAGACACCAGAGGCGTTGGTCTCTGTTGTCTGGGTGGCGTTGGTATCCGTGTTTTGCACACGAATTTGTGCTCCGGGGAGCACTGATCCGTTTGCGTCCGTGACCACTCCGGTCAAACTGGCGTTTGTCACCTGAGCCAGAGTGAGCGGGCATGTCGTGAAAAGGCAGAGCAGGACGAGTACGAACATCCTGATACCAAATCTTATTTTCTGCATGGAGCCTCCTAAATTTGAATCATGTCTGGAATTTCCGTTGTCGAAGTTTACGCAGCGAAACCCCGTCTGCACGGCCGTGGTCGAGACATGTAAACGTTTCCTAATGGAGTAAATGGTTTTACTACATGCGATAAACGCTTCCATTTTCGACCGTGATGAATTTATATTGTGGCAATCATCCCTGTCAAGGACGAATCAAAGGTATATTGAAAAAGAGTCAGAGGGGCAAGCTGGAAGGGGAATCCTCTATAGCAATTCTCCAATTGGTATAGAGGTTGGCACAAAAGCCAAGTGCCTTTTTCTTCAAGGAAAAGACACCTTGCACTGCCGTTGAAGGCTCCACGTGAATTGAAGAATTCCTCTAGACGGATTCCCGAACGATCACCTTTTGATCTGCCGCCATCTTGCTGAGTTTCTGCACCTGCCCTGAGGGCCAGCGTATCTCGATCCCCGCCTGGCGTTCTTCCCCTAACCCAAAGTGCACCGTCAAATCGCTGCTCGATGCGTAGCCGACGCTGCTGTTCACACACCGCATCTGTGTCCGGTTCGCGGTCTTGCAGGTCACTTGCGCCCCAATTGCCGAGCGATTGCTGCGTGTGCCCACCAGCCGCAATTGGAGCCAGTGCCGAAGCGGGCTTCGGTTCCACCACAGTTCCGTGGGGCCATTCAATGCTGTCACGGCCGCATCCAGCCGCCCATCCCGGTCAAAATCGGCAAACACCACGCCGCGATGCAACCGGGCAACCTCAAAACCGGCCCCAACCGCGCCGGATACATCGGCGAACTTACCGCCCTGGTTGCGAAAGATCCGGTTCTGCTGCTCTTCTTTCAGGTCGAAACCGCCCCCAGCAATAAACAGGTCCAACCAGCCATCGTTATCCAAATCCACCAGTCCGCACCCCCAACCAGTGACAGGACTGCTCAATCGGAGCATCCCGGTCTGGGCGCTTCCGTCCTCGAAATCTCCATGCCCGCGATTCAGAAAAACCTCAAAACTCTCATGCATTAGGTCGGTCACTACGATGTCGTAGCGGCCGTCGCCATCAATGTCGCCAAAGTCCGCACCCATGCCAGAAATGTTGCGTCCGTCGCCGTTGTATGCCACCCCCGCATCCAGGCCGGTCTCCTCCAGGCCCTTGCCGCGATTACGCAACAGCAGGTTGCGCGCATTGTCATTGGCCACGAAGATTCCAGGTCTTCCATCGCCAGCGAAATCGGCCATGGACACGCCCATCCCCTTGCCCAGCAGATCCGGCAACCCCTCTTTTCGCGTGATCTCGGTAAACGTTCCATTCCCGTTGTTGTGGTAGAGCTGCATGGGCTGAGCGCGGTAGCGGTCAGGATGGCAATAGGCCCGCATATTCGCTTCCATGCCGCCGCAAATCGGATCCGTTCCCGGCGCCCAGTCGCAGTAGTTGGAGATGAACAGATCCAGCCGCCCGTCGTTGTCGTAGTCGATCCAGCAGGCGGCCACGGACCACGCTGGCTTGCCCATCGAGCCAGATCCCTTCAAGCCAGCTTCCTGCGTTACGTCGGTAAAGGTGCCATCTCCATTGTTTCTGTAGAGGTGGTTGCCATGCACCCCCACAACGAACAGATCCTCATGGCCGTCGTTGTTGTAGTCACCCACGGCCACCCCCATGCTGTAGCCCTCGCCCTGCAGGCCCGCCTTCACCGTCACGTCGCTGAATGTGCCGTCGCGATTGTTCTTGTAGAGCCGGTTCCAGTACTCCGGCCCGGTCTTGGTGAGCGAAGGCAAAGCCGCGCCATTGGTGCAAAACAGATCCGGCCAGCCATCGCCGTCAAAGTCGATCACGCCCAATCCGCCGGGCAGGGTCTCAACCTGGTATTTGCGGCCCATGGCGCCGTTGCGCAGTTGAAAGTCCAACCCGGCGGCAGTTGCGCCATTGACCATGCGAATCGGCCCCGCCGCCACATCTGGCCATCCCCGCCGCGAGGCCAGCATGGCTGCCGACACAAATGCCGAGCTGCGCCAGAGAAAATCTCGTCTACTACTGCTCATGCACTTCTCCCGACCCATTTTCCTGGGCGGCATCCGCAAGCTTGGCGGCTTCCTTTGCGGCCTGCTTTGCTTCCTCTTCACGCCCCACCCGGCGCAACACTCTCGAAAGAATTGCGTGCAGACCACCCTTTTGGTCGGGATACCCGCTCGCTAATGCCGGTTCCAGGTAGCGCAAGGCCTGCTCCGGCTGGTCCAGTTGCGCGTAGGCGCGCCCCAGTTCCACGCGGGGCCACGGATCCCCGGGATGCAGAACGGCTAGTTGCTTGAGCTGCGCGATAGCCTCTTTATAGTTCCGCTGCTTAATTTCGATTTCCGCCAGGGTCCGCAGTGCATCGTCTTGTTGCGGGTCGATGGCCAAGGCCGCAAGCGCTAGCCTCCGTGCCTCATCCATCTGAGACAGGGCCATCAATGCCTCGGCCGACCGCTCCAGAAGCTGCGGGTCGTTTGGGCGCAATTTAAGCGCTTCCGTATACTGTTCTTCCGCCTTGTCCGCATTTTGGTTCAATTGCAGAAAGACATCCCCTCGCAGTTGGTGGAACGCGGCCTTGTCGCCGGCATCGTTCAGCATCCCTGCCGCGTGTTCCGCCTCGGACGCATAGCAGATCTCCAGCCAGAAGAGTCCATAGCCTTCGTCTCCACCACCGGCCCCCTGCTCCAGGGCGGGGATGGCGCTAGGGCAGTTGCCTGTTTCCGCCAGGGCCACGCCCCGCCACAGCCACTCCGGCTTCCCCCAGCTTGCCGTGCGCGGTAAAGCCTCCAATTGCTCCCAGCGCCCTTGGGCATAGAGCGTTTCTGCTTCCAGTCCCTGGGCAGTTTGCGGCGGTGTGGCAGTCAGCTTGCACGCCATTGCTCGATTCCGCAAGCAATCCCAAACTGCTCCCTTGACATCTTTCTCAGGCACAAGCGCAGATGGCCAGTTCACCAGCACCCTTTGCAGTTGCGCTGAGGAGCGCGCATCCAGTTTCTGGAGCAACCCTTCCGCCTCGCTCCATCTGCCCTCAACCGCAGCCAAAAGCGCCTCAAGTTGCAGCGTCTCCGCCCCGTCAGGATCCCTCTTTTGCGCCTCGCCTAGACTCGCCTCTACCGCGGCGCGGTTCCTCAATTTCAGTTGCGCAACGCCCAATTCCCCCCAGATTCCCCGCTGGTCTGGATTGGCTTGTGCGGATTGCAGCAGCAGCGAGGCCCGTGCCGCGCCGCCTTCAGCGTGACTGGCAGCCTCCACGCGAAGCGCTATACCCTCACCGCTCTTGCTGCTCCGCAACCGGTCGCCAAGGACACGAAACCGTTCCAGATAGAAGCCTGCCAGCGCCCGCACAGGCTTTCCACGTCTTCCTGAGCGCTCCGCCGCAACCTGCAGCACTTCGGCAGCCTTAGCAAAGTTGCCGACTTCGGTGGCAGCCATCGCCAGGGCCTCTGCCGCGCTGCTCTCTTTCGGGTTGGCCGCAACGGCAATCTCCAGGTGGACCATCGCATCGGCCACCTTGCCGCTGCGCAGCAGATCCACGCCCAGCAACAGGTTGGCCATGTAGCTCCTCGGCTCCAGCCGAACTGCTCTCTGCAAGACCGGGATTGAGTGCGTGTAGTCCGCCCGTTCATGGAAAGCAAGTCCCTCTTTCACCAGCTTGTCGAACTGCGCAGAGTCGGCAGCGCTTGCCGCAACGCAAAACAGCAGAAGGAAGACACTGAGATACCAACTGCAGGCACTGCCCCTTGATTCCGGAGCCAGAACGAGGACAATCATCAAACGTTCAGCATTTCCCTTGCTTCTTACCGTCTGCACTTGTGCCACACTCCTGTTCAGGACCTCACCAGAATATCTCCGCCGCCCTTCAGCGATTGGGTATCAGGCACCAGATTTCTCCCCGGTCGCCTCTCAGACCTACGGGACAGCCGGGCCATCCTTTCTACCGCGGATAACCAGCCATTTGTGAGACGGCGCTTCCTTATGTTTTCAGGCAGGATTTTGTATTCCCCACAACCGTTGCTCTTGCGGTGGGGCCCAGAGATGAGTTGATCCGAATTCTCTGGAGATCTTCTGGCCCATGCCTGACCGGTCCATACACACGAGTCTACAGTTCAGTCGCAATATCGTATACGTTTACCGGATTGCATAATGGGTATTTGAAGAAAACCGCTCAGTCTTCTCGTCGCTCATCACCGAAACCGCACAATCCAATATCAGAAATCGGTTCTGATCCTCGGCTGCCTGGCTGTGCCTGATCCCTGGCATAATGAAAATCCCACGGGACAGATCGATCCGACCGCCGCAGCCTTCCGTTTCAATTTCAAGTTCTCCTCGGACGGGAAGGACGATTTGGATGTGATCGTGTGAATTGGGTCTGCCCTCTGTTCTGTAACTTCTAAAACTGAGCGAATGCAATTGACGTTGTTCCATCCTGTCGCCCCTCAGTCATGGCCGTTAGCGGCAAACAATTTCATTTCTGCGAATCTCCGCTTGTATGATTCTATTTGATTTTGTGCGTCCATAGGGATTGCGCGGCTCACAGGCAATCCCTAGGTTATTCAGAAAAGGCTATTTCTCGCGCTGCCAATACTGTGTGCGTCCGAACAGCGAAACCCCGACGAAGCCACGAACCTTCATCTTGCTTCCTCCATTTTCCAGCGTAAGAGAGCAACTGTAGGTTTTGCCTGTGTCTGGATCAAGAATCATTCCACCGGTCCATCCATTACCCTGTCTGAATAAGTTCGACAGAATCTTCATTCCCACGATAGGCTTGTTTTTCAACTCTCCCTGGCAGGCCGTGCAATTTGGATTCGATTCTTTTGGGTAGGGATCATAGACCCTTTCAATCGTTCCGATGATCTTCCCATTCTCCTCTCGGATGACAACGATGGATGCAGGCTTTCCTGACGCATCATCAATCGTTCTCCAGCGGCCCACGGGTGAATTCTGATAATTGGCTGTAGCTCCCTGGCTAAAAGCATACGCGGAGGCTACAAGCATGAAAGCTGCTACATAAAAGATCTGAATGATTCGCATTGCATTCCTTTCGAAGATGTTCTGGTTCAGATTAATTGCGGCTAAAAGAAAGCCCGGGATGTGTTTGATTGGCCATTACAAAGATCGATTTGTTCGGCTGCGAAAACGCCTGGCTACAATCGAACCAAGAACCGCAAAAAGTATCAGGACAAAGAGTTGTGAAATCAAAAATGCCGGTTCAGATTGTGTGGGCGAAAGAACTCTTAAGACAGGAATCAGCTTGAAGGCTTGTGCGGTCACAAGAAAAATGTTCAGACAGAGAACGATTGGGATACAAAAAACGCAAATGAAACGCCATATGCCGTCCAGATGAATGATGCGCCATGCAAGAATCGCCGCACCTGATACATAGATCGAGGACATGGCGATCCAATGCATGGGGTGCAATTGACGACAAGGAAAGGAGATTAGAAGAGCTGTTACGCTTGCAGCAAGAGAACATCGAAAGAAAGCGACGAACCATTTCGGAATCAGTTCTCCCACAAACATCCCGGTCAGGAGTTTCGTCCCTACTGCAATGGCAAACGAGCAGCATACAAGATGAATGGTTGTGAGGATATTCACGTTCATGACTCTCTCTCCTTGATCCACTGCTCTTGCGCCTATACAGATTCCTGCGGCGTTATACCTTTGAATCAGTTTCCATTTGCTGACATTGCGCCGTTTTCATCGCCGAGCAGATTATTTAGTTCTGCCTTTGCCGTCGCCTGTTCCACACGTGCATCCAACAGTTGAGCTCGCGCCTCGGCGAGCTTGCCTTCCGCATCTGAAAGAGCCGATGCGTTGGCCGTTTTTGCATCAACCTGATCGGCAACGATGCGGCGCATTTCTGTGCGCGCTGTGACATTGGCTTGAGCCGCGTCAAGCGCGGAGGATGAGCGGCGAATTTTGCGCAGTTGCTTTTCAACGTCAATACGCACACGGTCTTGCGTAAGGCTTAGATTCTCTCGTGCCTGAGCTACTTGCGATTGCAGCTCGCGCACTTTGCCGGTTCGCTTGCCAAACTCTGAAAGTGTCCAGTTCACGCGGATTCCAACGGTGGCCGAGCTTTCCGCCAGCAAAGGAACACCACTCTGATAGACGTGCTCGGCATATGCGCTTACATCTGGAATGAACTCGTATTTCGCTGCTCTTAGACCTGCATTGGCCTTGTCGAGCGTACTGGATGCTGAGGCAATTTCTGGGTTATGCGCAAGTGCGGTAGCGCTCCAGTCCGCAAGAGGAGCTTTTGAGGCGGTGGGCGCGTCGGGCAATATTCCATCTACTTCCAATGGATCGGAAAGTTGAATCTCCGTTTCCAGAGGAATCCCGAGCAGATTATTTAGATCCACGCGCAAGTCGTCCTCTGTATCCCTCAACACGCCGAGCGTATGATGCGCATCCGCGATCTCTGCCTCGCCTTGTTGCACATCCGTGATCAGAGCCGCGCCCGCATCAACAGCATTGCGCGCCTCAGAGATTTTTTCTTCGCCAGCTTGAATGCGCAGTTCAACAGCATGGATACGCTTTTCGAGGCCAAGCAGATTCAAATAGATCTTCGTGACATTGAGCGTAACCTCATCTTCCGCATGTTGTGCATCCGCACGGGCAATTGCCGTATCCGCGCGCGCCGCCGTCACACCCGCATGAATCTTGAACAATTGCGACAACGGCTGGGTAACAGTTGTTGTGCTCAAGATCAGATCCTGTTTGCCGAGCGAAATTGAAACATTATTTCCTGGAATCGCTCCATCGCTGGAATAAGTTCCCAGCGCGCCTTTTGGTATGGTGAGATTTTCCTTTTCGTTAAGATGCATGGCGTCGGTCTGGTTGCTCACAACAGGAAAATAATCAGCTCGTGCCTGCGTCAACTTCGCCTTTGCCTCGTCGATCTTGAGATACGCAAGATGCACCATCTTGTTCTGTCCATGAGCGAGATGAATAGCCTCATCAAGAGTGATGTTGCGGGTTTCTCCCGGGGCTTGCCCGCAAAGCACGACACCTGCAATCAGTACGACAACGACCATCGACGTGGCACGGACGGCGCGCTTCTCGTGAACAGCAACAAACAGAACTGGGATGACAATCAACGTGAAAAACATGGAACCAAGCAACCCGAAAGCGATCACGCTGGCCATAGGCGACCAGAGACTCGATCCGGACACAATCATTGGGGTTACGCCGACCGCTGCGGCCATCGTAGTGAGGAAGATGGGACGAAGCCTTCTTTCTCCAGCCTCCAAGGCTGCCTGCATCAATGGCGTTCCCACCTTCATGCGTTCGTGAATAGCATCGATGAGAATGATGGAATTGCGCACGACCAAACCTCCCAGGCTGATGATGCCGATGAATGCTGTAAATCCGAATGGATTGCGCGTGAGGAAGAGCCCGAGCGCCGCGCCGGGCAAGGCCAGCGGGAAGGCTGCCATCACAATCAGCGGGTCTGTAAAGGTGCGAAACTGAAAGAGCAAGATGAGAAAGATGAGTACCAGGCTGATGCCAAGGTCGCGATACATTTCTCCGGAGGTTTCATTCTGATTTTCTTCTTCCCCCCCATACTCGATTCGATAGCCATTGGGAAGTGAAATATTGGCGATTTGTTTCCTCGCGCTGGCAAGCACCTGGCTGGGTAGATAGCCATTGTCAGCGAAAGATTCAACCGTGAGGGTACGGACGCCGTTGCGATGGATAATGCGTCCCGACTGCCATTCTGGAGCAATCGAGGCGACAGCGTTCAGCGGCATGCTGGCACCTGTCACCGGCGACTGAATGTAGGCATCCGTGACACTGTCGAAGTTCTTCCGCTCAGATGGAGCGAGGCGTAGTGCGATGTCTATACTGCGATCGCCTTCCCAGAAGGTCGATACGGGAAAGCCCTCAAATCCGGCTGCCAGTTGCTGCGATATATTTGCATTTGTAAAACCGAGCCGGTTGGCGACTGCGTCGTTCAGATGCATACGAGCCTGTAACTGGGCCTCATGCCAGTCCGTGTGAATGTAGCTTGCGCCGGGAGTATTGCGAAGAATGTTGTCAACCTTGTCGGCAATGGAACGGAGGGACACATCGTCCTCGCCAGAGATGCGCACCTCGACGGGCGCCTCCATATCGTCTCCTTGCTGCAATTCCTTCACAAAGATCCTGGCTTCAGGAGCGACGGCGGGCAATTGCTTCCGAAACTTCTCAACGATCTTCGGCGTTTGCGAGGCGCTGGTCGTATTCACAAGGATCTGTGCGTAGTTCTCTGCGGGCGGCTGTGGGCTTACGTTGTAGTAGAAACGAGGAGCGCTGGTGCCGATAAAGCTGGCGCAGCTCTTCACAAGAGGTTCAGAGTGCATCGCCTTTTCGATCTTGCGCACGGCGGTGTCCGTGGCCTCGATACGTGTCCCCTCCGGGAGCCAAACGTCCATTACGAACTGATCGCGTTCGGCCAAAGGGAAGAATTGTTGCTTCACAAGCTGCAAGACTCCAAGCCCTGCGATAAAGATAACCATCGCTGAAATCAGCACGACACGCCTGTTCTGCATCGCCCAGGTAATTGCGCGGTTGTAGTAACGCTGCATATATTCCAGGGCGGAAGTCTTATGTTTCGTTGAGTCGATGGTGTGGTCGTGCAGTCCCTTGCGTATGAAGAACTGTGCAGTGAGCGGCGTAAGGAACATCGCAACGACGAACGACGTCACCAAGGCAATCGTCACGGTGATGGGCAAGGCGCGGATGAACTCGCCCGTCGATCCTGAAAGTAGCAATAGTGGCGCGAACGACGCGATGATCGTAATGGTTGCAGTAAGCACCGGGACCACCATCTCCGATGCGCAGCGCCACGCCGCTTCATCTCGGGGAATATTGCGGTCCAGCAGTTCCACATAGTTATCTGCAATTACAATCGCGTCGTCCACAACCATGCCCAGCACAACAATGAGCGCGGCGATCGAGACCTGATGCAATTCGATACCTGCCATGTCGAGCATGGCGAATGTAATAGATACAGTGATGGGAATCGCAATGGAAGCCACTAATGCGACGCGCATGGGAAGCAAAAGCATGGTAACAAGAATGACGGCCACAATAGCGATACCGAATTCCAGGAAAAAATCTCCGATTCGATCAGCGACAACGCGCGGCTGATTTGCAATCAAGTCCAAACGCACATCTGGAGGCAGGGCCTTCTGCACGCTATCAAGAGTTGTCTGCAAGTCGTGTCCGAGAGCAACGATATTGCTACCCTCGCGCATTTCCACGGCGAGAAGAATGGTTTTCTGGCCATCAATGCGCACATATTCGGAAGGATCTTCGTATACGCGCTTGATCATTCCAAGGTCTCCCAGGTAGACAGGAATACCTGAAGGGGAAACATCGACCATTAGGTGATGAATGGCGTCTTCAGAAGAGAAGCGCCCGCTGGCGTCGAGTGGAACCTTGCTCTTTTCCGCAGGAATGCGTCCGGCATACTGAACCGTGCTGTGGCCTTCGAGGGCCTGCACGACGTGTTGCGGATTGACGCCATACTGCGCCAGCTTTTGTTCTGACTCTGAGATGACAATTTGTTCTTTCTGATCGCCAATGCGCTGAATCTTCGATACCGCGGGAAGAGCGCGCAAGGATGTTTCAACGCGCCGTGCGCAATCCTTCAGTTCACGATAGTCATAGCTGTCTGAGTGAACGCCAATCAGCACGGCGACAGTGTCGCCGAAATCCGAGTCTACCACCGGCCCTTGCACGCCAGCTGGAAGCTCGGACTTGAGTTGCTCCATCTCCAGTCGCAGCTTCGACCAGAACCCATACGCGTCATTTACTGACTCATTCAATTCGACGTTGATGATGACCAGGCCGTTGCGTGTTGTCGAGAAGGTCTTTGCTCGGCGCACTTCTGAAAAACGGAAGAGACGTTCCTCGATCTTGCGCGTTACCTGGTCCTCGACTTCGGCGCTGGTGGCACCGGGATAGACAGCGGAAACAAGCCCGGTGCGGATCGTGATCTTTGGATCTTCACGGCGCGGCATTGTGAACAGTGCGATAAGGCCAACGACAAAGAGCATACCCGTCAGCACCAGAGTGACTTGCGGAAAACGGAGCGAGGCGCGAATCGGATTCATTTTGCCCCTCCGACCACAAGAACAGAAGACCCCTCACGAAGATTCTGCTGTCCAACAATGACCACCTGATCGTTAGGTGCGAGACCGCTCTTGATGACCACCTCGCTACCCCAGAAATCTCCGGTCTCGATCCGCCGAGCGAAAGCTTTCTGCCTGGAGGGGTAATATACGTAGACATTCTCAACGCCGTGGGCATCGCGCACAATTGCGCTTCCCGGAACCGTTAGACCGTGAATTTGTTGTGTTCCATAGAGGCGAGCTTCACTTACCATGCCCGCGCGCAACAAATGGGTTCGATTGGAAACAGCGATCTTAGCCGAATAAGTACGCGTTGCCGGATCGGCGGAGACTCCAAGCGCATCAAGCGTTCCCTTAAAGGTTTGTCCGGCCAGCGCCGGAATGGTAACTGTGGTTGCCGCGCCAACGTGGATTTTGCCAATCTCTGACTCGGGGATTGCTACGCTGATTTTCACCAGATCAAGATCAAGCACGGAAAAGACAGGAGTACCCGCAGTCACATAGTCGCCGATATTTGCATGCTTCATGCCAACAAATCCGGAGATAGGGGCAACAAGACGGCAGTTGGTCAGATGCCTCCTGGCATCCTGCATCTGTGCAATGGCTGTGCGCGTCTGCGCTTCAGCGGCGGATTTGTCTTCGCTCCTCGATCCTTGCTTCGCCACCTCGTAGTTCTGTTTAGCAGATAGATATGTAGCTTCGAACTTACGATAATCGTTGGCATCCAAACTCTTGCGATCAAAGAGAAACTTCATGCGCTGATATTCATCTTCCGCGCGTTTGAATGCGGTCCGGGCTTGCTCCAGTTCTTCGGGGCGCAATCCGTTCTTGGCTTTTTGCTCGCTTGCACGCGCCACATCTGCTTGGCCTGCCGCGGCTTCATATGCATGTTGGTAGTCGGCCGACACAAGTTCGGCAAGAACCTGTCCTCTGGCAACCTGCTGCCCTTCTTCGACATATACCTTCATGACGCGCCCGCTGACCTCGAAGGCCGTCATCGCCGTCACACTGCCTTCGACTGCTCCGCTGGCCGATACCGTGACAGGCTGTTCAACCTGATTCGGCTGCCGCACGCTGACCGGAACAGGTTGATCGGCCACGACTGAGGGCTTGGAGTCGCAAGACGATAGTGTCAGTGTGGGCAGAATGCACAATGCGCATAGAGCAAACTTAAAACCAGCAGAGAATAGGCGGGAACTGCATGTCTTCGAAAATTGGTTCATGGTCGATCGCATAAAAATACTATATCATACTCAAATACATAATAGTATCTGAATTCGTTATGGTATAGTTATTTCGAGTTAGGGAAATAAGTAAGAGCCACCAAATACTGATGCTTTTCAGAGGTATGGAGTGTTTATGATGAAATTTGTCAATCGGTTACGGAGATCGAGCACCCATGATCTTCGTTCTGTCCCATTGCTTGCCCACAGTACATACGTAACCTTGGCGGTCTTGCTGTTCGCATCCGCGGTAGCCCTTCATGGAAGTGCACAGGAACCGAAGCTGCTCGCCGTGGCAGCACAAGCCAGTGAAGCGCCCGTTGAAATTCCGGATGCGCCGCTTGCCGACACGCAAACTACGGCACTGTCTTCCAGTACTCCACTTGGCAGTTACCAGAGTTTGCGCTCACTTAGCCCAAACCAGAAATTCATATTTGCGACCAAGAACGCTTTTGGCTTGCCTTCGGCTATTTTTGCGGCAGCCGGTGCAGGCGTCAATCAAGCTCAAAAACAATATCCGGATTTTCATCAAGGAGCGCAAGGATACGCGCGCTACTATTGGCACTCCTACGCGGATCAAGTAGTCGATTCGTATGTTGTCGATTTTCTATTACCTGAGGCCTTGCACCAGGATCCCCGCTACTACCGGCTCGGTCAGGGCGGAGCCTTGAAGAGAACCCAATATTCCCTCAATCACCTGTTTGTTACACGTTCGGATTACGGCACAGCCGAATTCAACGCCTCGCAGATACTCGGTTCCGGAGTAGCCGCCAGCATTTCATCGTTGTACTATCCACAGCGGGACATGACGTTGTCGCTTGTCAGCCAGCGATGGGCGAGTAATCTGGCCGGAGATGGCTTGCTCATGGTGCTTCAGGAGTTCACGCCTGACGTCAACCGTGCCATCAAGTCGTTCGGTGCCCACATCACTGGACGGCATAAGCAGGACGAGTAGTGACACTCCTTGTTCCATCCCTGCCTTCCGCGCCTTATGTAGGTGACCATGGATCACAGAAAACGCAGTATAATCAAGAAACCGCACGTATGAAAAAGAGATTGACAAGGCAGGAAAGCAAGACGCTGACGCAAGAGAAGCTCCTCGGCGCCGCGGCGAAGCTCTTTGCTCGCCACGGCTTCGCTGGCGCTTCAATCGAGGAGATCGCTGAAACCGCGGGCTTCTCGCGTGGTGCCTTCCACGCCAATTTCAAGAGCAAGGACGCTTTGTTTTTGGCATTGGTAGAGACACAGGTTAAGGCCAGCACTTCTGAAATTCATGAGCTGGTTGCCGCCTCAAAGTCCGGCGAAGAAAGCCTGCAAAACCTGCGCAGAGCATATTCATGCTATTCAGGCACGGATAGGGACGCGTTCCTTCTCCTCACAGAGGCTCAGCTTTACGCGATGCGGAATCCTCGCTTCGGCAAAAAACTCTGCGCGCTGTTGGGCTCGATCCACGACGAACTTGTCGCCTCGATCAAAAAAATCCAGGAAAAGATGAAGAGTAAGGATTCTATCAGCGCGGAGCAACTGGTGCTTATCGGGTTCGCCTTCAGTCACGGCATGACGCTGCATAGCCTCATGGATCCGGAACGCTACTCCGACAGCTTGGTCTCGGACAGCACGCGATTCGTTTTTGACAGGGTTTTCCCGAAAGCTGGATGAGCTGCGCAAGTTGGCCACTCCATCCATTTCCATGGCGGGTTTACTGGTCACTATCGCGAATAGAGTCTGAAGATGCTTCTGCGACCGCATGTAATTACGGCTATAGTTTTGATTTTCAACTCAGGAAGATTCGCGTAGTCGGCAATCGGGGTAACCATGGGGCGAAATAGTGGTTCGGTTATTCTTCGCCCCCCCCCAAAAAAGGGAAGATCCGCACTAATACTGTAGTTGCAGATAGTAATTGCGGGAGAAGCAAGAGGATTCATCTTCTGAAAAGCAGTTCCATGGAACAGCATCCAGCAAAGGCGGCTAGGGAGTTTTGAAAAAATGCTGGAAAGCGCTGGTCGGCGACATCAACAGATTCGCCGATGGCATTCAAGCGGCAATCGCAAGACAAGAGAACGTATGAAGGTACGACAGGCCACGGCTGACGATGTCGATGAAGTGATGGAATTGGTGCGGCGCGTAGTTCCACTTATGCGGGCGAGCGGCAACTTCCAGTGGGATGAGACCTATCCGAATGCTGCTGTCTTTGGGCACGACGTGGAGATGGGGCAGTTGTGGCTGGCAGAAATCGATGATCGTATTGCTGGAGTGGCTGCCATCACTACTGATCAGGCCCCGGAATACGCCCAAGTGGGATGGGATCTATCGGAAATGGCCGTTGTGGTTCATCGCCTGGCAGTTGATCCCGCTTTTCGGGGAACGGGTGTCGCGGCAGGACTGATGTGGCAGGCCGAGATCGTAGCCGCCGAGCGCGAGATTCGGGTTCTGCGGGTCGATACAAATACTAAGAACGAGGCGATGCAGAAGTTCCTTCCAAAGCTAGGATACCTCTCGGCAGGCGAAATCACCCTTAGCTTTCGTCTTGGCCTAAGATTTCGCTGCTATGAGAAGCGATTGCGCCAGACGCGGTAGACGCAAAGAACAGGGTCTGTCAATACCCCAGGCAGAGCCGCATAAGCGCTAACTTGTTTGAGAGAATTTCTGTTCTTGCGATTTGCGCTTGCGAGGTGCTTCTGCCAAGCCTTTGGCTATCTGGTCCAAGTTTGCCAGCATGTCGTTCAGAGCGAGGGTCGGCTGGATCGCTGCGGTAATTTGGTGAAATGCAAAAGAAAACTCACGCCACCGGCTGAGAAGTCGCTTGGTCTGCCAATTGGTATCCCAAAGGGGAAATGGCACGAGCGTGCTGGATAAGTTTCTCGGTGAGTAAGGTCACGAACAGCTTTCCATAAAGCCAGGCTTTTCTTCATAGGGAACCAAGACCTCCCATTGCTTCATCTGTCCCGTTGCGACAATCGATTTCAATCTTTCTAACAAGCCAAACTTAGATCCATCGGGTGCCTGCAAGAGGATGCCGTCTGGGTTGAGTCGGACAGCAAGGTAAGCTTTTCTGCCGGCAGCATAATGGATTCCACAGGCATGACAATAACCGCAGTCGACAACGACGTAATCCCGGGGCTTCAAGGGAAATTGCCGCAGGGATTCACCATTTCCCTTTCCCTCCGCCGCAGTGATTTTGAAATGGTCGCAAACCAGTGTGGGCCATTGCAGACTGTAGTGAATAGGCCATTGACTGCCCGTCTTTCCAGGCTCCTTGACTACCGTTGCATCGATCAAACGTAGCGTTGTAGGGGACTTCGATTTGGTAATCAGACCGCGTTCCTCAAATAGTGCGCAACAAAGCCGATAAAACCAATCCTTGCTTTTGCGCAGCCGTTTGAGCAAGGCTACGTCAGAAAGTTCTGCTAGCCCGGCCTGCCGTGCCCTCACCACGGTCTCTCGCATGGAAAAAACGCACCCCAAGTGCAACAAAAGCGTGCGCATGTAGTTTTCTTCACTTTTATCCTGACGTAACCCTTTAAGTGCCTCAGTCACTTGCCCCAACTCTTTCCAGTTCGGCGGAAAGAAGAAAAGCTGGAGCTTCCAATCTTCGTTCGCTGCATTGGCGGTCGTCATGCACCACACGATACCAAAAGCCGGGCCGCCACCGCAACAAACAAGTTAGCGCTTATGCGGCAGAGCCGGGGGATCTCCCGGTTGGATTAGCCAGACTGCACCCTTTATTTATTAACGGTGCCTTACAGTCTGCTTCGGTGGCACATGCAATCAAGGCGTTTGTGTTCATGCGACATCTTCGCTGTCCGCCGTTCATGAATCGGCGGACAGCGAAGATGGCTGCTACATCGACATGTCATGATGCATTTTGTCCGTAGCCTCGTGGATCGAAGTGACCGTGAGGGTATTGTTCTTGAGATCTCCCTCAACGCGTACATGCTTACCCGCAAAGGGAGCAATGACCTGCGGTTTGCCTGCGAGCGTATAGACCTTGTCGCCTGCCACAATCGCGTAGCTGCTTCCTTCCTTGACGCATACCCGGATGCATTCAGCGACGGTCTTTCCAGCGAGCATGTGCTTCTTGCCACACATGGTGTCGCTGACAACTCCATCGATGGTTTGGGCCGCGGCATGAACCTGCTGGATTGCCGGAATCATGATGGCCGATAGAAGAGTGAGTGTGAAGATGGATGTCTTTTTCATTGCTTTCTCCTTTGAATCCCTTCGGGATGTATACCCCGCCGCTTGCGGCGGGGTAGTTCATTGAACTGTGAACGGTCAGGTTGCCTCTTAACGGTTACTGACGGCAAAGACAGTTGTAGCAACATTCCTGCGCAGGACCGCTTCGAAAGCCGAGGACTGGGACAGGGATGGCGTTGCGGCCAGCACGCGGGGAACGTAGTTTCTGGTTTCGGGCGGCAACATCCACCGGCTGGCCAATTGGTCGAAGTTCTGCGTATGCGCTTTCAAGATCGCGGATGACACGTTGGCCTCCCCTGTGTTGTAGGCGGCCAGTGCAAGTTTCCAATCGCCGAATTGCGCGTATAGATCGTGGAGATAGCGTGCCGCAGCGTCGGTGGCACGAAAGAGATCGACGCGATCGTCCTGAACGTCGTCTACGCGCAGTCCGTAGCGGCGAGCGGTCTCCGGCATTAACTGCCAAAGGCCGCGCGCGCCCTTAGGAGAAAGCGCATCGGTACGGCCCCCGCTTTCGACAAGGATCACTGCAACCATATCGGCAGGCACTCCGTGACTTCGCAGAATCGGCTCGACGACTGGCCGTAACAGGTCCAGCCTTGCTGCCGCAATGCCTGGACCTCCACGCCATGGCCGTAGTTGCGGTCCATAAATGACGACAAGGCCTGTACCGGGCGTCGTATCGGTTTCCACCTTTCCATGGAAGCCGGCGGGGGTCTGCACTGCGGAAGCAAGAACCGAATCCGCCGCTCTGGTCAATGATTCGTCGTATCCGGCGAAAGGTTCGCTTCCAATTGCATGGCCCTTCTGCGAGGGCAATGACTCTTGACTCCACAACGAGACGGACATACTCCAAAGAACAAATGCGGCCAGGCCAATTTGCCAGAACATCCTCGTTTCGCGCGTTATTGAGCTAGACATGGGGCGCCTCCGCGAGTTGAGCTGCTTCGTGCTTCAAAGCCGGCTTTACTTCCCAATTCCACTTCCAAATTGCGAAGATTGGAGGATAGACAACCAACTCCATGAAGAACGAGGTAATGATGCCGCCGAGCATCGGAGCCGCAATACGTTTCATGACATCCGCACCGGATCCCGTTGACCACATGATGGGCAGCAGTCCGAAGAGCATGCACGAAACGGTCATGACCTTGGGCCGTAGCCGTTTAACCGCGCCATGCACAATCGCTTCGCGCAGATCGTCCCAGGAGTGAATCCCGGTTGTCTTCAATGCATCGTGATAGGCCAAGTCCAGGTAGAGAAGCATGAAGACGGCGGTCTCGGCATCGACCCCGAGCAGCGCGATAAGGCCCACCCACACGGCAATGCTCATGTTGTAGTGCAGCAAATACAAAAACCAGATAGCGCCGATGGCCGAGAAAGGCACAGCCAGCAGAATAATCATGGTCTTGATGGCAGAGCCGGTGTTGAAGTAGAGCAACAGAAAAACGATAAAGAGCGTGATAGGAACGACCAGCTTCAACCGCTGCGCTACGCGCTCCATGAACTCGTACTGCCCGCTCCACACCAACTCGTAACCCGCAGGAACCTTAACCTTGCCCGCAACCGCTGCTTTCGCATCGCGTACATAGCTGCCTATATCGCGTCCGGATACATCGACGTAGACATAGCCGCTGAGTCTTCCGTTTTCGTCGCGGATCATTCCTGGACCGGTCTTCATGCGGATGTCCGCAATCTGTCCGAGCGGGATTTGCGCACCTGAAGGCGTTGCCACCAGCACGCGTTCGAGCGCATCGACGTCGCTGCGATAATCACGCAAGTAACGGACGTTGACCGAGTACCGCTCACGGCCTTCGACAGTCGTAGAAACCTGATCGCCGCCGACTGCGGACATTAGAACGCTCTCGGCGTCATCGATCGTCAAACCGTAGCGGGCAAGCTCATCTCGCTTCAGATCGAAGTCCAGAAAATATCCGCCGCTGGTGCGCTCTGCAAATACGCTTGTAGTTCCCGGAACGTCCTTGAGCGCTGACTCGATTTGCTCTCCAACCTGCTGGATCTGGCCGAGGTCGGAGCCAAGCACCTTGATGCCGAGGGGCGTACGAATGCCCGTGGTGAGCATGTCGGTACGAGCTTTGATGGGCATGGTCCAGGCATTGGAGATTCCCGGAATTTGCAGCGCTTCATTCAGGCCGCCGGGACCGTAGATGAGTTGTTGCGTTGACACATGGTCGGGCCAGAATCTTCGCAGCACGGACTGAAGCCACTGCGGTGTTGACTTAGAATACCAGCGGTTCACCTTCGGCCACTGATCCTCAGGCTTGAGTGTGATCGTAGTCTCCATCATGGAATAGGGCGCTGGATCAGTTGAACTCTCCGCGCGACCCGCTTTACCGAAGACGCGATCAACCTCAGGAAACCCGCTGATGATCTTGTCCTGCGTGATGAGCGTTCGCGTCGCTTCCGCCACTGAAATGCCGGGCAACGTCGATGGCATATAAAGGAGCGTGCCTTCGTCGAGCGGCGGCATGAACTCCGATCCCAGCTTGAAATAGACCGGCACGCTCAGTGCCATGACCAGCAAGGCGCCGCAGATCGTCAGCCATTTGTGATCAAGAACAAATTCGACGACGGGGTGATAGACCTTCATCATTGGCTTGCTGATCGGATGGTTCTCTTCGCTATGGATCTTCCCAACGAAGATCGCGTTGACGATCTTGGCAAGCCATCGGGGACGGAAGTCGAAGCCGTCCATGCGCGAGAAGAGAAATCGCATCGCCGCCGGAGCCAGCGTAATCGCTAGTAATGCCGCAATCGCCATAGAGAAGTTTTTGGTGAATGCGAGCGGTTTGAAGAGACGTCCTTCCTGACCCTCCAGGGTGAATACTGGTAGGAAGCCGACAGCAATGACGAGCAGGGCAAAGAAGCTGGGTCCGCCAACTTCCTTCACGGCAGCGATCACAACAGCATGAGATGGACCGGGACGGCCTTCCGCCTCCCAGTGTTCGAGCTTCTTATGGGTTTGCTCGACCATCACCACAGAGGCATCTACGAGTGCGCCAATGGCAACGGCGAGACCACCTAACGACATGATGTTTGCGGTCATACCCATCCACTGCATCGGGATGAAAGCAAGAATCACGGTAACTGGGATCGTAATGATTGGCACAATGGCACTGCGCAAATCCCATAGGAAGATCATGATGACGATGCTGACGATGACCAGTTCTTCGATCAGAGTGTGCCGGAGGTTCTCGACTGCGCGATCGATCAAGTCAGACCGGTCGTAGGTCGTCACCAATTTGACGCCCGGTGGCAATGTGGACTTCAGATCGTTCAGCTTCTCTTTGGTGCGTTCGATCACCTTCTGCGCGTTCTCTCCGTAGCGCATAATGACAA
>Ga0224529_1000490_pt1 | contig 29053 bp, 30 predicted proteins | sample CBST50metaG_FD_179893 | JGI IMG/M metagenome (GOLD analysis project Ga0224529, IMG submission 179893) | Peat soil microbial communities from Stordalen Mire, Sweden - C.B.S.T50 | ecosystem: Environmental > Terrestrial > Soil > Wetlands > Peat | place: Sweden: Norrbotten County, Stordalen Mire... | reverse complement strand
CGTTCATTTCGGGGTATGGGTGCTATGATCGGCATAACTCAGTCCGGTTGGTGATTTGTGATGTTTGGCGATTGATCAGATCGCTCAAACCGGATTGAGTTCCCTTCGGTGATCTACTATTAGGCGCAGTTATTTAGAAGGAACGAGGATCGATGAGATTGATATTCAGAAATTATTGACGACGTTAAATGCCAGAATTCAAGCGCTTTATGACAATGAACATACGTTAGGTCATACTTATTTCATCCCGGTAGTTCAAGCAAAAGAAGATTCGAAAAAGGCCTTTCAAATATTAAAGCGCATCATGAAAAATAAGATTCTTCCGCTACTGGAAGAATATTTTTATAATGATTTTAGAAAGATACGTCTGGTATTAGGTGATAATCAAAAGAGTGATAAGTCATTGCACTTTGTGCGCTCGGTAGAAAACCGGGGGGAGTTATCGACACTTTTCGGACAGAGCTCGATTGATGATCTACAGGACGCGGGCTTTAGCTACCAGCTTTGCAGAGACGACGATCCTATTTGGGACAATCAGGTTGCGTACCGTCAGATTTACGAGCCACAAGCCAGTAAAACGGAGTCAAACTAATGGCAAGTGGTATTTCTTACGCTGTGTTTGAATACGGCTATCTGATCTGCGAGCAGGATAAAGACCGGTTAGCCGATGCCGAAACTCTGCCAGAGTCAGCTTTTCGCTGGCTCGAGCAACAGTGTCTGAAAGATAAGGTAAACGACGATCAACGATTGCTGGCCCTGCGTACTGTCGGCGGGGTTAAGGTTATCCAGGTAAAAAACTATGTTGGCGTTATTGCGCTTCCCGATCAGCGGTTTATCGAAGTGCTGCCGAAAATCGGCGTTAAACAGCAAGATAAGGATAAAGCGCGCAATCAGTTATTGATGATGTTGCGTACATTGAAAGCTTTCCGTCATATTGAAACTATATCGGCCAGCATCCTGACGTCAAAGATGGCGTTAATGGATATCTTTATTCAGCAGTTTGTCTCCAGCCTGGGGCCAATCGTTCGCCGCGGGCTGACACATGATTACTTACGTCAGCAGGATAACCTGCCGTGGCTTAAGGGAAAACTGAATATCGGCGAACAGTTGAAAAAAAACAGCATCCGCCGTGATCGTTTTTTTGTGGAATATGACGAATACAGCGTTGAACGTATTGAAAATCGTATTCTGAAAACTGCTATAAAAAAAGTCTATAGTTATACGCATAGTCCGATGTTGTTGCAGGAACTAGGGCGCCTGCAATCACTTTTTGAGCCGATTCCAGCCATTAGTGATATTGATGTCGCTTTTACCCAGGTTCGGGTTGATCGCCATATGCGGCATTATGAAAATGCGCTGGATTGGGCAAAGCTAATACTGCAAGGAAATTCACCGCATTGTATGCGAGGTCATGCTGAGGCAGTTTCGCTGCTATTTCCAATGGAGGCTGTATTTGAATCCTTTGTGTCTGCATGGATGCGTCATAGTTACAGTGATCGCTGGCAGGTTAAAGCGCAATCGCGTCAATACACTTTGATCAGCTATAACTCAATGAGTCTGTTTCAGCTTAGACCCGATATCTGGTTGATTCCGCATGATAAGAAAGCTTTTCCCCAGATTATTTGCGATATGAAATGGAAAATTATTGAAACTGACGCGGCTGGGTTTAATGTGGCGCAGAGAGATCTGTATCAGATGCTGGCTTATGGGGTGAATTATCTGCAAGGGCAGGGTGACATGTTGCTGATCTATCCAGCGCATGATGGTTTTATGGTGCCGCTCAGGTCTCCCTTTGAGTTTCAGCATAATGGCGGTAAAGCGCTGCGTTTATGGATCGTCCCTTTTGTCATTGGCGACAGTTTGCAACATTCCAAGGTGGTCGCACCGGTGGATATTTCATCGAATGAGGCCAGTCTTTCAGCGCCTTTTCCCATATAATAGCGGCCGAATTTTTGTTCATGAATGGGTCTGCGTTTTTACTGAGATGATGATTTAGCTCGGTTTACTCTGTTTTTATAGAAAAAAGGCATGGAAATATCTTCGATAGGTATGTGCGCATTATAAAAACTATTGATTAATCGTAAGTTATACAGAATATAATATTATTAATCACCTTACTTTTTTGAAAATAAACAGAACCAAAAGTACAGAGATCATGGAACCATAGAATCCGACGACAAATATATCATCTGTTGCCGCTCTGATGATTTCAAGTGAAACATTGCATTCCTTTGTCGTTATTTTTTTGAAAAATTGAAAACATAATTTCGTCGTTATAATAACTAGAAAAAGAAAATGAGGTGATCAGAACTGCAGTTAAATAACTCAATGAAACTAAAATGATGGTTACCCGAGCCTGGAAACTCGTCAATCAGTACCGCCGTGAGTTGCGCAAAAAGATTGCGAAAAGCGGGGCTTCCAAGCCAATCTCTGACTATGAAATTGTCTGACAGATAGCCGGCCAATGTTGAAGTCATCCTATCGCTTTGTGATGATAAAAATGCCGTTCAACGGCAGCTTTTAGCGCTTTCGCCCGCAGGCTGAACGGCCAAGAATATTAAATGTACAGGAAGCCCATGCTATTTAGGCGACGGGATCGCTGGGCATATCGAATTGTTCGAGCTTGCCGCCGGTGAAGCGCTGCCGGGTCGCCGGATCATTGAGCACCGTGTAGGGGAACACTGGTTGGATCGCGCTGACGTGGTCCAGTCGGGCAAGCTGTTCGGGCGATAGCGAGACGTCCATCGAAGCGAGATTGCTTTCCAACTGAGCCAATGTGCGTGGCCCGATGATCGGCAACGCGCCTTTCGACGCAACCCAGGCGATGGCGATCTCGCCGGGCGTGGCGCCAATGTCCTGGCTTATCGCGATCAGCGTGTCGAGAATGGCGGTCCGCTGCGGCGAGTTTTCAGCTTGAAATACTTTCCCGCCGAAACCTTCAGCGCGGCCTTTTTCACCCTTGCGGTATTTGCCGGTCAACATGCCGCCGCCAAGGGGCGACCAGGCCACCATGCCCAGGCCGAGTGCTTGGCCCGCCGGGAGCAGTTCTTGCTCGGTGGTGCGTTCGACCAGGCTGTACTCGACCTGAAGACCTGCGATGGGCGTGACGCCGCGTAATTCGGCTATGGTCGCGGCGCGCGCCACGCGCCAAGCTGGAAAATCGGAAAGACCCACATAAAGCACCTTGCCGGCCCGGACAAGATCGTCGAAGCCACGAACGATCTCTTCCATCGGCGTGACGCCATCAGCGAGGTGAGCCCAAAAGAGATCGATCCGATCGGTTTTAAGCCGCTTCAGGCTGGCTTCCACCGAGGAGATCATAGCTTTGCGGCTATTGCCGGTGACCAGGATATTGGCATTGGGATGGGCGCCCATGGTGAACTTGGTGGCCAGCACAAAATCGTCCCGCCGTCCTGCCAGCAGGCCGCTCAGGATTTCCTCGGACTGGCCGAATTGATAACCGTCGGCCGTATCGATGAAGTTGCCGCCCGCGTTTGCATAGGCATCAAATATGCGGCGAGCCTCATCGGGCTCGGCGCCGTGCCCCCAGCGTGTGCCAAAATTACCGGTTCCCAATACCAATTCAGAGACCCGAAGACCCGTATGTTTTCCAAAGGGTTTATAGCGCATGGATCAGTTTCCTTCTCGATTGAGCAGGCTGTTGGCGGCGGTGTCGAGTATGCGACGGGAAAGCGCTTCGTTTTCGACGATGCGTGAAAGAACAAGCGCGCCCACCATCGTCGATAAGATGACTACGGGATCGTTTGCTGCTGTCGGCGATGATGAAACTTGCGTGGCACGATCAAGAATATCGAGATGCGACTTGATGCTCTCTTCGAAACGTCGGATGAGCGTTGCGCCGTGGCGGGCGGCATCGGGGCCAAGAGCGGCGAATGCGCAGCCCTCGCCAATATGGTCACGATGACCGCACGACAGATAGTGATCAATCAGTTCAGTTAACGGATCATCGCCGCCGTTTTCGACGATGCCCGACCATGTTTCGGCGCTGTCAGCCAGTGCGCGTTCGCATGCCTGGACGATAAGATCGTCTTTTGACTTGAACTGCTTGTAGAATCCCCCGTGGGTTAGCCCCGCGGCGCTCATCAGATCATTCAACCCGATCCCGTCGAAACCCCGTTCACGGAACAAATGGCCAGCAACGTTAATGACAGTACGCCGATTCTCTTCCGCCTGTGCACGACTGACTTTCATAAGATACTCTTGCCGATTAGAGAGGGGTTATTATATGTTATTCATCATCTAACTACAATGAACGGACTTACTTTACCCAATGCCTATTGAACCTGATCGATGAGAACGCAAATTAGTCGTGCGGCTGTGGGTCGCATGCAGCCATGGGTTATTTTACGAGAATGCCATTTTTTCTAAATCAGCAGGGTGATCACGTGGTCAACTTCAGCGGCTTTGAAGCCAGCCACGGTCAGCGCGGTTTTCAGCGCGGCCCGATCCAGGTCAGGGCTGGTCGACAGCCGTAACGACAGTGTCGGCAATTGTTCGATGACATCCATAAATGCTTCATGGGGCGTCACGCCGTCTTCATTAACACGCTGACACAGCAGGCGATAGAATAACTCTGAAGAATTCATGGCTACGTCGGCATCAATGAGTGTTTTGATCAGATTGCGGCAAGTGTCGTGTGCTAGCGGATGTCCATCCGGGCGCGGTAATTGCAGTACCAGCCAATCAAATTCACGGTAGCCATCAAGAAAATGTTTGATCTTATCCTGGAAGAGACTCGCCATTTGAGGCAGCGGTTTAGCATTAGCCAAGGGCCATGCCCGTGACGAATGCATCTCTGTCGCCGCCGTACGTAGCTGTGCCAGTGTACTATGCAGGTTGTCCCAGATTGGCAAGGAAGCGGGCGTTAATGTTGAACGCGCTTGGGGGTAAAATAAGGTAAATTTGTCAGCGGCGATGTTCACTGCGCTGAATACTTCCGAGGTGATTGTTTTATCAGCATAAAAATCAAGAATGATCTGCATAAAATCTTCACGCAAAGACGCCAGTAGTGACCACAATGCAATAATGGCGGCTTCATTGTGAATATCCAAGGTGTGATGTTGATAAATGGGCATGCCATTATCAATGATATCTTTCAGATGCAGCGTTATTTGTTCGCGCAGAGTCGTGTGGTGCTGCTTGCAGATTTTACTGGCGCGTTCTTTAAGGTCATCATCAATACGAATCGTGAGTGTTACCATTGGCTTGCCTCTGCCATTAATGCGAAAGCCTACATTCAATAAAATGTAAGATATTTGTTTGTGTAGCTGCAACCTATTTTTAAATTTTCGGATGTTGTGTTCTTTTGCCGAGTGGTTGCAAAATTTATTTGATCCCCATTAAAATAATTTCTACGTTATTTTGTTAACGCATATTCTTTATATATTAAATGTAATGAGAATTTTAATGGTACATAAACATTCAATGCGCTGGGTGAAATCCGCTGACATAAAATTAGCATGGCATGTCATATGGGTTTTTATTAGATTAATCATCCGATAGTCAATGGAAAGTGATCCTACTGTTTAGGGTAGTCAACTTTGTATTGATCTTGCCGATATACTTGCCATAAGTGAAAAAGAAGACATTTATGATACAAATACCGTTTAATACGAGCGCGGCGAAAACGATAGTGATGAAGCTGGCAGTCAGTTTGGTGGCCGGTACGGTTCTGCTGACATCGAGCGCGGCGAACGCTATTATTATTGTGGGTTATAGAAGACCGGTTGTGGTGGCGACTAACCCAGTGGTTGTGATTCCCGCGCCGCCGCCGCGCGTCGTTGTGGTTACGCCTCAGGTCGTTCCGCCGCCCGTGGTGGTTACCCGTTTACCCCCCCCGCGTGTCGCCATAATTGGCTACCACGGCGGCTATGGCGGCTACCATGGGGGATATCATGGTGGTTATGGCGGCTACCATGGGGGATATCATGGTGGCGGCAACGGCTATCATGGCGGCGGTAGCAGCGGCTATCACGGAGGCGGTAGCGGTGGCTATCACGGAGGCGGTAGCGGTGGCTATCACGGAGGCGGTAGCGGTGGCTACCATGGCGGCGGTAGCAGTGGCTATCAGGGCGGCTCGCAAAATGGCGGCGGATCATCGCATAGCGGCAGCGGATCATCGTATGGGGGTTCGTCGCAAAATGGCGGCGGATCATCGCATAGCGGCAGCGGATCATCATATGGGGGTTCGTCGCAAAACGGCGGCGGATCATCGCATAGCGGCAGCGGATCATCGTATGGAGGTTCGCCGCAAAATGGCGGCAGCGGATCCTCGTATGGGGGTTCGCCGCAAAATGGCGGCTCTTCCCAAACCATTCCAACTGCTCATAATTAATCGGCGATCTGAGGTAGGGATAATTCTCTCAACCTCAGATTTATGCAGAATAAGGCTATTATCCCAACAAATATTGACCTATTTGCCTTGACCTAGTTGATGGGAATAACTGGCGCGAACGTTCCCGCTATTACCCGTTACTGACTTTTTTCTCTTTGCGGTATGATTCGGCGAGAATGGAGATGTAATGCCTGACTTGCTGCTGATGGCCGAAACGCTGCACATTATCGACTAATTGCATCATGCAGGCGGGGCAGCCCGTGGCTATGGTATCTGCCTCGGTTTGATTGGCATCGTCGATTTTTCTTTTGGCGATGGCGACCGACGTATCAAAATGCGTGAGCACATAAGACCCGCTGCTACCACAACAGGCGTCGGCTCTGGTCATCTCTTTATATATCACCCCCGGGATATGTTTTAGTATTTCCCGTGGCTCATTGGCAACCTTCATCACTTTTTTGAGATGGCAGGGATCGTGGTAAGTGATGATGGTATTCACCTGTCCCCGCGGGAGGCGATATCGAATAATCTTGGTCAACAGCGTTGAGATATCATATGTATGGCTGCGCCAGTAATCCGCTCTTGGTCCATAAACCGGATCATGCTTGAATATTTCAGGGTAATCATGCTGCCAGGCCCCGCCGCAGGAACCACAGCCGGTGACGATATAATCAATATCGCTGTGATCCATGGCGACAATATTCTTCTTGCCAAGTTGACGCATGGATTCAATATCGCCGTGGACGAATAGCGGGACGCCACAACAACCCTGGTCGGGGGGAATGACCACTTGGACGTGATTTTCCTGTAAAACCGAAACCAAATCTTCTCCGGTCTCGGGATATAAATAATTAAACGAACAGCCGGTAAAAAAAGCCACTTTAAGAATGGGTTTTTCGACAGGGAGGATGTTGGGCAGACGATCCCTCAATGGCTTTTTGGTCAACGCGGGCAGTAACCGGTTTTGGTCAAAGCCGGTCGACGATCCCAGCCAGGCCAATGGCGAGCGGGGGGTGATCGCCTGTTGTCCGGCCTGGCGAAAAAGCAAACCGCTCATTCTGGCGCCGGTTTTCATGCCTAAATTGAAAATCCCCTGATGTTTAAGTGTGCTGAATGTCGCTTTTTTGACCCAGGGTAAGCCCTTTTCGCGTACTACGGCGCATCGCAACGCCAGAATGATTTGCGCAAAATCTACCTTGGTGGGGCAGCTTTGCATACAAGACTTGCAAACCAGGCAGTTGAACAACGTATCGATGACGTCTTGATCCTCGATTTGTAATTCACCGGCAATGACGGCTTCCGCAATGCCGATTTTGCCCCTCGCCACGCCGGACTCGGTTTTGGTGGTTTTGTAAATAGGACAAGCGGCCATGCAAAATCCGCAATGCATACACTTGTTCAGTTCTGTCTGGATAGCGGTCAGATCGTCATATACCGTCAGGACCGGGATGAGTTTTTTAACGGGAAACATGTGTTTTCTCTTCCCTGGGCACGAGCTTACCAGGATTGAATATATGGGTGGGGTCCATCGCGTTTTTGATGGTGCGCATAAGATCGAGGCCAGACTCGCCAATTTCACTGCCGAGAAAACGCATTTTGGCAATGCCGATGCCGTGTTCGCCCGATAACGTACCGCCAAATTTGACGGCGGTGGCGAAAATTTCCTCAACAGCCTGATGAACCCGGGACATCTCGTCGGCGTTATATTTATCCGCCAGGATGGTGGGATGGAGATTACCGTCCCCCGCATGACCAAAAGTGCCGAGCACCAACTGGTATTTGCGGCCGATTTCCGCCAAGGCGAGCAGCATGTCGGTGACGCGACTGCGCGGCACCGTGGCATCTTCCAGCACCACCTGGTTATTGAGCGAGGCCAGCGCCGGCAATGCCGCGCGACGGGCGGCCCATAGATTGTCGCGCTCTTCATCGGTATTGGCGATATGCAGGTTGCCGTGGTTCTCCGCGACAATCTTGATCACTGCTTCAGCTTCTTGCGCAACCACCTGTTCGGCCATGCCATCGACTTCAATCAATAGCAATGCCGCCGCGTCAGTGGGCAATCCGACATGGGAGAAATCCTCGACCGTCCGGATAGTCATGTTATCCATGATTTCCAGGGTGGCTGGAATAACTTGCGCCTTGATAATGCCGGAGACTGTTCTGCCGGCATCTTCCATCACAGTGAAAGCGGCCAGCATGGTCTTACGAAATTTGGGTTCGGGAAGTAGCTTGCAGGTAATTTCGGTAATGATGCCCAGGGTGCCCTCAGAACCGACAAACAGGTTGGAAAAATCATAAGCGGTGACGTTTTTTACTGTTTTGCCGCCAAAACGCACGCTTTCGCCGCTGGCCAGCACCACTTCAAGCCCCATAACATAATGCTTGGTGACGCCGTATTTCAAGCCGCGCAGTCCCCCCGAATTTTCGGCGACCGACCCCCCCATGGTTGCGGTGGTTACGGTGCCGGGGTCGGGGGGATACATCAATCCATAAGGCGCGACGGCATTATTGACATCCTGGATGATCACGCCGGGTTGCACGGTGGCGGTGAGGTTTTCCGCGTCAATTTCCAGAATCCGATCCATTTTCTGCAAAGAGAGGACGATCCCATGTTCAAGCGGGATCGTTCCGCCGCTTAAATTGGTGCCCGCTCCGCGCGGATAAATGGCAATACTTTTCCAGGATGCCAGTCGCACCACCTTTCGCACTTGCGCTGTGCTGGTGGGCATAACGATGACTTCAGGCATTTCATGAGGAACATCGGCAGTGGCATCGTAGCTGTAAGTCGTCAGATTGACCTTGCCAATCAATACGTTGTCTTTCCCTACAATTTCCTGGAGTTGTTTAATAATCTGGTCATCCAACATACGTCAGTCCATAAGCTCTTCGAATTCTAGCGTTGTAGGATTGTTGGCTTATTGACGGTTTTTGTGTGTGATCGATAACACTAATTACAAGGTTGAAATAATTTACTCAGAATGATCGGCCATCTGACAAAGTCCGTGCGGCAACCCAGAGCTGGTTTTTATGATTTATCGTTTCCTTCATGTTTCTCTGGGGTAGTGTGATTACCATGTCCATGAAATAAATGCATTGCCGGGCACAAGAGTAGAAATAAATAGGGCCAGTAACTGAGTATTGAGAGGGTATGGCCTGTTAGATAAAATATGCCGACCATTATCGCCAGACCGGCAATCGCCATTATAACGATGGTGGTGTTATGAGTATTATGCTGATTTTTTTGATTCTGGCCTGAAGAGTGCCCTGAACAGCAATTCATTTTAATGTCCTCTGTGCGTTATTAGTGGCTGAGTGATATTCGTCAGCCACTAATAGCCTATGTATTATTAAGAGTTTATGGAATCCAGATGATCGGTTGCCATTAGCTGATGAGCTTGAGAATGGCCGCTATTGAGATTTTCATGAATAACTGCAGCCTTTTCATGGGCATTCATGTCCTTAAATGATTCCGACACTGTTGTGGCTTTTGCCAGGCAATTCGACATTGGCATATTCATTGTCGCCATATTCGGCTGATTATGGTGCATCGACGCAAAAGCCAAAGAGTTGCCGGCGGCCAAGACGGAAAAAGCGGTACCACTTAAAATTAGCGCAAATGCTGGAACCATAAATAATTTCTTCATAACATACAGCCTCAAATGTTTACTGGGTTATTGATTAATTGCGAATGAATTAAACCTAAACCTTACCCTAGGGGTAGGGTCAATGTAATAACCTTAAAGATAGGTAAACATATGTCGTGGTTGTGAAAATGCTTGATCTGAAATAACAAAAACGGGTTTTTATCAGGACATACGGGTGGAATTGCGCCAGTGAATATGGGCATGCAGCAAAGTCACTTTGGGCGACGCCTCGCTATTATTGAGACGTTCCAGCAGTTGCGTCACGATTTGTTCGGTGATCACGTCAATTTGCACTTCGGCCGTGGTTAAGGAGGGAAGCCAGCCTTCAGCATCGCTTAATCCGTCAAAGCCCGTCACGGCGATGTCCCTACCCGGCATTTTGCCCAGATATTGCAACGCGTTCATCACGCCGAAAGCCACCACATCCTGATAACAGACAATGGCGGTAATCGCCGGATCGCGCTGAAATAACGCCAGCATTGACGACGATCCCGCGCTCATTTTCGAGGCGCAATCGATGATGCGATCTTCCGCATAGACCAGATGTGCATCCTCATGAGCATCCTTCCAGCCCTGGATACGTTGCCGCCGTAATCGGGAATGCAGGTTGCCGCCAATAAAGGCCAATTGCCGGTGACCATCCGCGATGAGTTTTTTCGTGATATCGTAGGCAGCCTGATAATTATCGATACCGATAAAATCAATGTCATAACCGCCTACCGGCCGCAAAAAGGTGATGGTTGGGCTTAACGCTTGCCAATCCTCAATGTGTTTGGCAGTGGTATCCCAGGTGGGGCATAACAGGATCGCCAGCGCGTTATGACGTTGCATTAATTGCAGATAACCTTGCTGGCTCTCCAGATTTTCATCCGAGCAGGCCAGTATGGTGGCGTAGCCATGGTCGGCGAGACGCCGGTTGATTTTCGCAATTAATTCGGTGTAATAGGGATTATTCAGGTCGTGGATTACCAGGCCGATGATATTGGACTTGTTGCTCCGTAATGTGGCGGCGGTTTCGTTATACGTGTAATTAAGCTGCTTTATTGCCGCCAAAACGCGTTGGCGGGTTTTCGCCGAAACTTTTCCTTGCCGATTGGCGATGACGTTGGATACCGTAGCCGAGGAAACATTCGCCAGCGCCGCCACATCAGACACCGTTGCACGTTTTACCATGCTTTTCGCTCCGTTAAAAAATGCCAATCAATGCCCCGATTCCTGAAATAAAAAGAGTGACAAGCATGGTTTTAACGACAGAAAGCTTAAAACGCGTCAATAACAGCCATATGCCCAAAACAGCCAGCAATGGTAACAAATTAGGAAAAATACCGTCAAGGATCTTTTGTGCATGAATATTAACGCCCCCCGTGGTAAAACTAAGCGGTGTACTAAGATTGATATAAGTAGACGCAATGCCGCCGATTACCGTTACGCCGATAATGGACATGCATTCACGCCATTTATTGGCATTTTCACTGACAAAATAATCGACCGCTTTTACCCCCATTCGATAACCCGAATGAAAAACGCGGTAGCTTAGCGATACGATCAATAAATTATACACAATGATGTAAAATATCGGTCCCAGAATTGAACCGCCATGGGAAAGCGATATGGCAATGCTTAAGAGGATAGGGATCAATGTTCCCTGGATGGATGAGTCGCCGATGCCCGCGATCGGCCCCATCAATGAATTTTTGACGGTCTGTATTGATATTGCATCAATGGGCTCGCCATTGGCGCGCTGTTCTTCCATCCCGACGATAATTCCGGGGATGATGGCGCCAAGTTGTGGTTCGGTATTAAAATAAGCCGCATGCGGCAATAAGACCTCAATTTGTTTTTTGACATCATTTGGATAAAATTTTTCCACCGCCGGCATAAGTGCTTTTATAAATCCGTGCCCTTCCATGCGATCATAAGAAGCGACAGTGATATTGTGCATCGCCCAAAAAAGCCAGCTTTTTCTCAATGTTGCTTTATCCAATTTTATCGGAGATGACGTCACGATGACTGGACTTATTTCAGTTGCAGCAAATTTTTTTTCGCTCATTTAAATTCATCCTCATCATTGTCGGCGCTATTCAATACAGCTTTGGCAGGTTTGTATTTATAATGAATCAGGGCCAGTAATAGGCCAATAATGACCAAAGCGATCATATTGACTTTCATAAAAACCACGCAGATAAAGCCAAACAGAAAGTAAATCAGCATGGTTTTATCGACAATGGCTTGGCGCATCAGCATGGCGATCCCGACCGCGGGCAATACGCCGCCGAATACCGCAACGACATGCATCAGGGTAGCCGGCATAATATGCACCAATGCTTCGATATATTTGGGGCCATACAGGCAGGCGAAAAATACCGGTACAAACCGCACGATAAAATTGCTTAATTGCGGGAACCAGACGGCATTGCGTTGCCAGGCGGCTTTATCGCCTTGTGCGAGAGAACGATCCGCCCGGGTATTCCAGATAACGTTCGATAGCATGGTAAAATTGAATATTATCGTGCCTGCCACGCCTATGGTGGCGGCCAGGGTAACGGCTACCTTGGCATCCTGACCTGAAAGAATCGCCAGCGGCAACGCCAGCCAGGAAACGAAGTTCAGATCCTGCGGCATGGCATTGCCGGGCGAGACGAAAGCGATATAAACGGTTTGCACCGAAATACCGATGATAATGGCATTCGCCACGTCCCCGACGATAAGCCCCGTGATAAAAGCGGCGACCAAAGGCCGGGACAGGGTATACCACCCGCCGGTCAATCCCAGCGCCCAGGGGGTGGTCAGTGCGCCGATATAACAGCACAACCCGATAAGCGCAGCTTGAAATACATTGATTTCTATCATGATTTTATCCGGGCAAGTTTTTCGGATACGGTATCCCAGTTAATGGCGACGGTATCCGGGAGTAAGCGGAATTCGATTGTAAATCCCATATCTTTTAATTGTGCAAAGGCGGGAAGTTCTTCGGGAATGATGCCTTGGCCTTTATTGATCTGAATGGCGTCGGCGCGTTTGGATAATGGTCCGACATTGACTTTGTTTATTGCTTTCACCAATGCGGCGACTTTGTCTGCCAGCTGTACCAGCGCTGAAGGACTTCTGACAATCAGGTAATATTTTTTTTGGGAACCAATGACATTGGCCAATTTGCCCGCGGCTTCATCGATACTGAATACCCACGTCTTGATTGAAGGCAGAATGGATAATAGAACTCTTTTCTGGATATCATTTTCCGCTGCCTCGTCATCCACCACTACAATGCCGTCGCAGGGACTCGAACCAATCCAGCTGGCCGCCATCTGTCCATGGATCAGGCGGTCATCAATGCGTAAAAAAGAAATAGCCATAGTTAAAAATCCTCCTGAGCGGATGTGGATTCGATAAAACGATGGATAGCCTCCTTGCCGATTTCAATGACATGGCGGGTCAATTCTTCCAACGGCATATCGGCCTGATCCAACGCGGTCAACACCATGGGAAAATTGGCGCCGGCAACCACGGAAATAGCGGGATTCGCCAGCGATAATTGGACGCTGACGTTATATGGCGTGCCGGCCGGCATATCGGTTAATATGAGAATGTCCCGGCGAGTGTCTTTTTGTAGACGATGAATAAGATGGGTAAGACCCTCACGGAAGACCTCGATGCCCTCATCGTGGGTTAATGACAGAGTATGGAGATGCGGTTGCGCTCCCATCACCATTTCGACACTGTCTTGCATGCCCGGCGCGGCTAATCCATGCGCGGCGAAAATCACCTCGATCATATCGCTTCCTCTAATTTCCTGACGATGTCGGGACACTGGATGGCCGCAAATACCTGTTTTTTCGCCAGCGCCGGATCGGGTTGATCCTTGAGCCAGGCAGCGATCAACTTTCGCAGGAAGGGTATGGCCGCATCGATGTTTTCATTGCGTTTCAACAACTCCGCCAGGGGGAAGATAAAGCGTTCCCGGGGCGTCATTTTCACGAGGAAATTACGCGCCACCGTTGCCAACGGGCGTTTAATGGCGGGATTGCATAAACGCGCCCGATGTTTGGCCGCCATATCGTCCAGATGCCGCGGTTCAAAGCGGCAGACCCTATGTAAATAGAACTTCATGATATGCATATAACCGGCAATCTCCCGGTTGATTGCGTTATCGGCCGCCGCCTCATAAAGGTAGTGATGTCCCGCCGCCCGCCCCAACAAGCTGACGCCATCGGCATAGGTATTGACCAGAAGACGTTTTTCCTGAAATCGGGCGGCGATATGGTCTGTTTTCTCAAACCTGGCCGGGATTTCGGCGTCACGGATAGCCTGCACGCAAATGGTACCGTAGGATTCCGTTTCAATATCCAGCGCGTCCGGCCAGCGTGCGGAACATATCCGGTCGACCATGCAATCGGGCAGTAACCAACCAGTCGGTTCCACGCCGGCCGCCGACATCAGCCCGGCGAAAAATTCCCCGCTTTGCTCGATATTTTCACAGCAGATCACCGTTTTTGGCGTTATACCTTTGAGTAACGACGCAATGTAATGCAGGTTTTCCTTACGCACCGAGGTTGTGATGAGGCCGGCCTGGGCAAGCAGCGGCATCAAGGCGTCATCGTCGGGCAAACAGGCGGCATGGATGGGAACAGACCGGGCCACGTTTTGGTCGGTCAGCAAAATCTGATAACCGCCGGCGGCACGCAGCCGATCGATAAGCTGCCGGTCGGCATCTACCGCGACCACGTCATACCCGCTCTCGGTCAGGAAGGGGATGGCTAGCCCTCGGCCAAGCGCCCCCGCCCCAAAATGAACCGCTAATGGCTTCATATAAATCGCTCCCATCAATTATTAATTTAAGGTTATTCGATTTACTTAGTTTTTGTCGCTTATTTTCCATTAATATTTCGATGATCATCACAAATTTTAGATAAAATTAAGCATAAATTTTATTTATTTTAGTAAAAACAGTATCTTATTAAATTAGATCGCTCAACGTAAAGCTTGCAAGGGAAAAACAGGGAGGTTAGTCTTTTTGTATAAAAGGTTAATCGTTTAACTTCCACTGGAGCATAACATGCGTTATCTCAACCACCCGGTGAATTACGACAAATATCCCTCTGTTCGTGTCACCGGTACGAGCGGCAAGGCGGTTGCCGGTTGGAAAACCATCGTCCGGCATGTGGCCAACGCTTTGTCCGATCGGGCAACCGCTATTATCGTCATCGATTGCTATCCTGGGGTGAACAAAGCGTTGATCAAGGAGCGTTTCGGCGAATTCGCCGGTTTCCAGCGGGCGCAGTGGCTGGATGCCGATGAGTGTTACCTCGGCGGCCAGGCCCTGGATGATCGGCTGGCCGATACGCTGACGGCTGATCGTGTCTTTGGGGTGATGAGTTGCGCCAATCTCGGCGATTATCTCCTGCCTGATAAGGTGTCGGCCTGCGAGGCCCGTTGTGAACAAAACCAGGGGATACTCTTTATCATCGGCACCGGCGCCGCGTTGATTCATGCCGGCGACCTGGTGATCCTGGCCGATTACCCCCGCTGGCAACGCCAGTTGGACTGGCGGGCCGGCAGCAGTAACTGGCTGGCTGGCAATCCCGATGAAGACCCGCTGCGTAAATACAAAAGGGGATATTTTTGGGAATGGCGTGTTGCCGACAGACATAAGCGTGAACTGTTTCCGCAATTGGATTTTTTGCTTGATAGCCTGTCCGAACCCGCGGTGATGATTGATCAGGCCGCCTTCCTGGCTGGTCTGCAAGCCTGCCTGACCACGCCTTTTCGGCTTAACCCTTTTTTTGACCCGGGGATTTGGGGCGGCAAATGGATGGAAGAAGTGTGTGCGCTGCCCCCCGCTGAAAAAAATTATGCCTGGTGCTTTGACGGCGTGCCGGAAGAAAACAGCCTGACGCTCGACTATGACGGCGTCCGCATCACCATGCCCGCCATTAACCTGGTGCTCGCCAGACCGGTGGAATTGCTGGGCGAGCAGAATTATGTCCGTTTCGGCGCCGAGTTTCCCATCCGTTTCGATTTTCTCGACACCATGCAGGGCGGTAATCTCAGCTTACAAGTGCACCCGCTTACCGACTATATTCAACAGCATTTTGGTATGCATTACACCCAGGATGAAAGTTATTACATTCTGGATGCCGGTGAACAGGCCAGCGTCTACCTTGGACTGAAAACCGGGGTAACATCAGAGGAATTCATCGCCGCCGTTGAAGCCGCCCGGCTAACCGGCGAATTGGACGATGAAAAATATGTGAATAATTTCAAGGTTAAAAAACACGATCATGTGCTTATTCCGGCGGGAACGGTACATTGTTCGGGCAGTGACGCCATGATCCTGGAAATTTCCGCCACGCCTTATATTTTTACCTTCAAGTTATGGGACTGGGGGCGTTTGGGGTTGGACAACACGCCGCGGCCGGTGCACATCGAACACGGCCGCCACGTCATCCGGCAACAGCGCGACACGCAATGGTGCCGTGAGCAGTTGCTCAATACCGTCACGGTAACCGAACGCAATGAAGCCTATACCTGTGAACGTACCGGCTTGCATGCACTGGAATTTATCGAGACCCATCGTTACTGGATCAACAGCGCAGCGGATTTGGCGACTCAAGGCGGTTTCCAGATGCTCAATCTGATCGAGGGTCGGGAAGCCGTTATCGAAAGCCCCGATGGCGTGTTTGACCCTTATACGGTTCATTATGCCGAGACCGTGATCATTCCGGCTAACATCGCACATTATCGGGTTGGCTCCCTGTCAGGGGACCCTATCGGTATTATCGTCGCCAATGTCGTCCGTCCACCGGAGATGCGATAATGTTGGGATCAGCCGATAAGTTCAGTTCGTGGATGCGCGATAGCGTACTGCCTTATTTCCTGGCGAACGGCATCCATTATGAAGGCGGGATAGCCCGGCGTTTTCTGGAGACGCTGCCCGATTCCACCGATTTGCAACGTAGCCGGGTACAGACCCGCCAGCTCTATGTCTACGCCCATGCCACCCGAACCGGATGGATCGATGCCGGCCAGCCGGTCATTGATATTGCCGGGTGCGGCCTGGCTGATTTTCTTTCACCGGATGACGCGTTCTATTTTGCCCGGCACAATGGGGGAAAATGCGGGATTAATACCTATGAGCAGGCGTTTGCCCTATTGGCGTATAGCGAACTTTACCTGCTGACGGGCGATACTGTTTTTAGCCGCAAAGCGATGCGACTGCACGACTGGATAAAAGCGCATCTGACGCTTGAAGAAGGCGGTTATGCAATCAATACCTCGCATCCGCCGTTGTTGAGCCAAAACCCGATTATGCATCTGTTTGAAGCCTGCCTGAGCTGGTGGCGAGCCACCGGCGATCCGCGCTGGGAGCAAGAAGCCCACAGGTTGTTCGGTCTGTTCGAGCGGCATCTGTTTAACCGGCAACATCAGTGCCTGGTGGAATTCTTTGCGCCGGGTTGGCGGCCTACGTTGCCCATTTCGCACCAGGTCGATCCCGGACATCATCATGAATGGACGTGGCTGCTTTATGAATATCAAAAAATAGCCGGCGTCGACACGGCGCCGATACGCCAAGCGTTGCAGGCCTTCGCCGTTTCATGTGGGGAAAATCAGGCGACCCGCGCCGTCATGAACGAAGTGTTCTGGGATAAATCGCCGTTTCGCGCCGGCGGCCGGCTTTGGTGCCAAACCGAACGCATAAAAGCGGATGTCGTCAATTATCGCACAGCGCCGACAAGCGCGCGGTTAACGCTTATCGGGACTCATGTGGATACCCTGTTCGGAAATTATATCGAAGGCGAACCGCCAGGGTTGTATTGCGATGAAATTAACGGTCACGGCGAACGCATCTTTGGTCTTGCGCCGTCGTCGACGCTTTATCATCTGTATGTCGCCTGTCGGCAGCTTGATGATCTTAACCAATCCGACCAAAGCACGCTTATCCCCCCCTATTCGAGAATCTAAAAATTTTTTGGGTAAAGTCTGGACAAATGACGCGCGCAGTTTTAGCTTTAATCTGCCTTATTCAATGCTGACATCTCATTCCTCGTGTTTTGATAAAACGAAAGGAAACGGAGACGGCTTTCCGATTAATGGGTCGGCAAATTTATTATAAACATTATAACTGAGTAACCTTTATGCGTTATTTGATGGTGGTTTTGGCTTTATTTCTTAGCGCTTGTTCGCATCAATATCAAATGTCTTATCTCCAAGCACCAGCCGCCACGCCTGAATCGCTGGCGCTGCATCGTGTCGGACTGCCGCCGGCCATTCCTGAGCTGGAGCACACGACTCTGGTGAATACGCGCCTTATCAACCACAACTATCTGAAATTGGGCTACCGCTCATTTGGCTCTTCCGTTTTCAAAACGACTGAGCCTGACCCGCTTAAATCCACTGTCGATGCCGACAATGCCGCATTAACACAAGCTCAGACGGTTGGCGCTGATATGGTGGTTCAATTACCCGGTAGACTGACCAAAATCACGGTATTGAATAACCGTTGCTGTTTACGAGAAACAACGAACTATATTGCGCTATATTTTATCAAGTACCGTTATCCATTAGGTGTTATGTATCATGACATGTCTAATGCGGACAGAAAAAAAATACAATCTAATTATGGGGTAACCACTAGCTTAACCATAGTGGATTCCCCGGCTTACAAAGCTGGCATTATCCCCGGCGATATTATCACCGCTTTTGATGATATACCGGTCGATGGGGGCGGCAGTCTTGACCGTTACGTTGAGCAACATAAAAACACCACCATCAAGCTGACCCTATTCCGTGATGGACAGGTTCTTACCAAATCGGTTCCATTAGGCGGTTAAGCCGACCAAGTGTACATAATTGAAGGCGAGTTGCGGTCAGGTCATCCGGCAATATTTTGTTGCCGTGAATGAGCCGCGGCTTGCCGGAATAAATCCGGATCGGGCCGTATGCCGGTATAAAGAGCAAATTGTTCCAGCGCCTGTATAGCGAAGACTTCGGAGCCGGTGATAACGGTTTTGTTTTTACCGCGGGCATAACAGATTAACGGCGTTTGTTCCGGCAAAGCCACCACATCGAATATCACGCTGGCCGCAAATATTTCCGCGGGGGTAAATGACAATGTATCGGCGTCATTGCCGCCGGCCATCCCTATCGGCGTCGCGTTAATCAATAATCCCGGTTGCAGGCCGGCCATATCCGGGCGGCATTCATAACCGTATAATCCGGCCAGCTCGCGACCGCTGGTTTCATCAATGGCGATAATGTAGCCCTGATTGAATCCGGCGTCTTTTAGTGCGCAGGCCACCGCCTTGGCCATTCCGCCGCTGCCGCGCAGAGCGAAGGTCAGACTGGTCGGCACCTTATACTGCGCAAGCAACGTGGCGATGGCGATGTAATCGGTATTGTAGGCTTTCAGGTAACCGTCGGTGTTAACGATGGTATTGACTGAATTGATGGCTTTGGCCGAGGCGTCCAATTCGTCAACCAGGGCAATACACGCTTGTTTGAAGGGCATTGATATTGCGCAGCCACGGATGCCGAGGGCGCGAATGCCGCCGATGGCCGCAGGCAGATCATGGGTGGTAAAGGCTTTATATAAATAATCGAGGTCAAGCGCGTCATAAAGATAATTATGAAAACGCGTGCCGAAATTACTGGGACGCGCTGCGAGCGACATACATATTTTCGTGTCTTTGTTCAGATGCCTGGTCATTGCTGTTGCCTTGGGATGAGTTATTGCTTGCCGTCGAAAAAATAATGGACTAAAAAGGTGAAATAAAAAACTGCTGGCTTTTTTCGCTCAGGGTTCCTCTTTTATGCATGGCCGACGACTCGAACAGCAATACCTGCGCCTGCTGGCGCTCAATCCCACGCGGCATGCCGTTACGACGCTGCAAACGCTGGCGGACGGGCTGTGTTGCAGCAAACGCCATATGCGTGCGCTGCTGGTGCAAATGCAGTCGGCGGGCTGGCTGGCCTGGCAGGCCAGTCCTGGGCGCGGCCATCAGGCGCAACTGCGGTTATTTCGCAATGAACATCAATTGTTGGTGGCAAAAGCGGATCATTTGCTTAATGCGGGCGACTTTAGCGGTGCGCTGGAGCTGCTGGGCGATGAGAAGCAACTGATTACGCCGTTATTGCGGGCCAAGCTGGGTTACAGTATTCGGGATGATTACCAATCCTTACGTATTCCCTATTACCGCGCCATGCCCAATCTTTACCCCGGTACGCCATTGCGCCGCTCGGAAATTCATCTGGTCAGGCAGCTATTCAATGGCTTGACCAGAGTCAACGAGGGCAACGGGACGGTGGAAAAAGATCTGGCTCACCATTGGCGTATGCTCGATCCCTTGCATTGGCGATTTTACCTGCGCCCCGGCGTGCAATTTCACGATGGCCGCGAACTCGTCAGCCAGGATGTGGTGGCGTCATTGACCCGCTGCGCCCGCCTGCCGCTGTTTTCGCACATCAAACAGGTTTATCAGCAGGGCGCCTTAAGCGTAGTGATTGAACTGACCCAGCCGGACCGCCTGTTGCCCCAGTTATTAACCGACCCGGCGGCCCTGATTTTACCCGCTGATCATGCCGCGCGAACTGATTTCGCCGCGCGGCCCATTGGCACCGGGCCTTATCAGGTGAGTGAAAATAACGAATGGCATTTGCTGATGCGTTCTTTTGATAATTATTTTGGCTTCCGTGGATTGCTTGATGAGGTTGAGGTGATTGTCTGGCCCGATTTGGCGCTTGCGCCGGATGACGAAACGTCAACGCAGGAACATAGCCTGCGACAGGCGGCCGGTAAAACCACCGGTTCCGCCATTCTCTCTCCCTTGTCCATGCATTCAGCCGCCTGGTTGAGTTCAAGTCTCAGCGATATCGACTATGCTTCGGGAAAGGCGGTTGCGTTAACCGGCAAGCCGTCCGATTTGTCGCAACACATGTTTCTTGAGCGGGGCGGCTATTTTTTATTGTGCGATAGCCGGTCGCCTCACTGGCGCACCATCGAACGACGACGCTGGATCAGGGAAAAACTCAATCCCTATAAACTGGCTCAGCAACTTGTTGAGCCCATTCGCCCATTTTGGGTGCCGACGGGCAGCTTATTGCCATCCTGGTTCCATTGCCTGGACGACGGCTTGACGCAGTCGCCTTTTGCGCCGTCGATAGCAGGAAAGACAGAAGCTGCGCCGGTGCTCAGGCTGGCTTACTATCGACAGCATCGCGAATATCCGATGCTGGCTGAAGAGATGCGGAAAATACTGGCCGCCGAGGGGATTCGTCTGGACATTGTCCCGCTGGATTACGCCTGTTGGGCCAGAGGGGAAGGCGAGGCCGATCTCTGGCTGGGCACGGTGAATTTCCCAGTACCGGAAATCTGGAACGTCGGCGCCTGGCTGTTGGGGATGCCGTTGCTGCAACATTCCATTTCCGGCGGCGACGAGCGGCTGTTTGATCTTTGGCAGCGGCAATGGCGCGACGGGTCGCTCAGTGCCAATCAATTGGTCCAACAGGTGGTCGGCTCGGGGTGGCTTCAGCCGCTGTTTCATCATTGGATGCGGCTCAAGGGGCCGGACCAGGCCCAGGGTATCCAACTGAATAATCTGGGCTGGTTTGATTTTAAAACCACGTGGATGGAGCCGCAATAAAGCCTGCTTCAATACGGTCGGCGGATGTTTTGCCGCGCGATCATGTTGACCCATGTTCACCCCATGACTCTTAAGCAGGCGAACAGCGCAGCAAATACAATCACAATCACGCCGGTGGCAATGACCAATCGTTCAGCTAATAAGCGACGCATCCATAAGCTCCTTAAGCGAAATTGTAGCGTTCGGAATGATATTTCGACAGCGGCACCCCCAATTCGGACAATACTTTTTCAATCGCGTCCATCATCACATCAGGCCCGCATATAAAATATTCGTGGCTGGCGTAAGGCGGCGGTAAGTACCGTTTAAACATTGCCGCGTCGATAAATCCTGTTTCACCCGTCCAATCGGATGCCGGCTGGGAGAGCACGTGGACGATCTGGAGGTCAAGCCTTGACGTGAGCGCTTCCAGTTCTTCGCGAAAGGTGATGGATTCCCAATCCCGGCTGCCATACATCAACAGCGCGGGGCGCTGATCCCCACGATCCGCCAGCGTGCGTAACATGCTCATCATTGGCGTAATGCCAACGCCGCCGGCGATCAAAATATGCATATCTGCCGGATTACCAAGCGTAAAAGCGCCGTACGGACCATCAAGGTAAACCTGCTGTCCTTCCGGGATCTGAGGGATCTTTCGCGTGAAATCGCCCAAATTACGGATCGACATCTCAATTTGTCCTTCCTTTGCCTCGGCGCTGGAGGAAAAAGAGAAAGGATGCCCGGTGATGCTAAACGGACTGCCCCAAACTGTCAGCCAGCCGAATTGCCCAGGTGAAAAGCGAAAGCCCGCATGACCCTCCGGGCGCATCACCAAGGTGGCGGTATCTCCCCGTTCTTGTCTTACCTGTATGACGCGATAGGGGCGACGCAGCATAAACAGCGGTTTGGCGATGCGGATATAACATAACAAGACTATCCAGAACATAATCAGGCCAATCCACAGACCTCGCTTCCAGGGATCGCCCAGATAAAACCCCCAGCCGATCATATGCAAAATGCCGGCGAAGACGGCGACAACGGCAAGAATAAGATGGGATAGATGCCAGGCTTCATAATTGATTTTCAACTGCACGCGCCATAGCGCCATAACCACCAATATTATCAATGAATAGGTTGAAAGCGCCGCAAAGCGCGCACGCCATGGCGCCGAGAAAAAGTTTAATAAGGCCAGCAATTCGGGACGGGTAATAAACAAAATCAATGGATGGGCGATCACCAACCCCAGGGCAATCAGCGAAATGCGACGATGAAAGTGATATATGACATCTTCGCCCCAAGGTTGCGTAATGTAGCGAAAACGGGCTGTCAGGCCAAATTGCAGGCCCATCATGGCCAGGCCGGCATAACCCAGCGCCGCGGAAAATTCGGTCCAGAAGTCACGTGAAGGCGGTAATGTACCTGTTAATAAGGCTGCCAGCGGCGCAAGAATAAAAAACAGATAAACCATCACCCAAACGATACTACGCAAAGTATAAGGGGACATTATTTTCACACCATAGGGGCTGAAATTTTTATTATTATATTAAGAAATAAATGTAATAACTAATTAATAGAATTAACCACAAAGGCGTGAGCATAAAGAAGAAATGATAAAGGAGTTTATCTGATCGTCTGCATCAAAAGTGGTCGTTATGAACAGAGACGCTGTAAAAGCGATTTATAACTTTAATAAACCGCTTCTGAATATCGTCAAAATATGATGATAAAGATTATCGCATAATATTTTTGCCTGATCGGTGCTGTGCGCTTTTCCGATCATCCATTATCGTTTTCCCGGCATCATTCTGATTAAGGTGTTGTCACGCAGGAAATAATGATGGAACAAGGCCGCGGCCGCATGAAGTCCGATGATGAAATAGCCGGTATTGGCGATCAGCTCATGCAGTGATTTAATCGTTTGCCGCACATCGTCGTTTTCCTGCCCTGCGACCGGCATGGCAATGGAGAAATAGGACCAATGAACATTACCGTAATATAACGTTAAAATACCAAGAATGGGCAGGCTGATAAACATGAGGTACAGGATGCCATGAACGGCTTTTGCCAATATGATCTGCCAGCGTGGCGGAGTTGGGGTAATATTGGGATCTTTATGCCGGGTTTTGATTACCAGGCGAATCAGCATCAGGATCAGCACCGTCACTCCCAGGGTGTAATGCATTAATTTCATCCAATCGCGAAGATCACTGCCCGAAGGGGCAAAATCTCTTAGTTCCATGGCGGCATAGGTTAACGCCACCAGTATGAAAATAACCCAATGGAATAAAATTTGCGTCGGTGCGAATTTTTGAGTCATGACATATTCTCGCCTAATGAGAGTAAATTAAAGGGTATCAGCCATTTCAGCTATTCAACTATACGCGCCGAAAATCACGCTGCCAGTGAGCCAAACAGCATGCCGATGCCAGAGGACATCCCCATTGCCAGTGCGCTCCAGAAGGTAATGCGCAACATTCCCGCTTTCATGGGCGCGCCGCCAATCTTGGCCGCGATACCGCCAAGAATGGCCAAACAAAGTAATGCCGATAGGGTTATCGCAGGGAGCGCCCAGGTTTCGGACGCGATCACGGCCACGCCCAACGGCAGTATCGCGCCTGCCGAAAAACTCAATGCTGAAGCCAATGCGGCCTGCAATGGACGCGCCGTGGTTATCTCGGAAATACCCAGTTCATCACGCGCGTGCGATCCCAAGGCATCATGCGACATCAATTTTTGCGCCACCTGTTTGGCCAGCTCCACATCCAATCCCCGCTGAACATAAATGGCGGTTAATTCATTGAATTCCCCTTCGAAATCAGCATGTAACTCAGCCTGTTCCTGAGCCAGGGCGGCTTTTTCCGTGTCTGACTGGGAAGAAACCGAAATGTATTCGCCGGTCGCCATCGACATCGCGCCGGCCACCAGACCGGAAACTCCGGCCAAAAGGATGTTGTGGTGGCTGGCGTTGGCCGAAGCCACGCCCAGCAGTAAACTCGCGGTCGAGACGATACCGTCGTTGGCGCCAAGGACGACTGCGCGCAGCCAGCCGCTTTTTGATATGCCGTGCCGTTCTCTATGCATCCTGATTCTCTAATTCCATGGATTCGAAAGCATTCGGCGATGAGCATTGGGCGAAACGCTAGAGTTTGTCAAGGCGTTGTTGGATCTCTTGCCGCCGTCCTTTATCAGCCAGTTCCCGGCCGGGCCGAGGCTGCGCCATCATGGCTTTTTGCAAGTAGGTTTTCGCTTCGGCTTTACGGCCCTGATTCAATAAAAAGTCGCCGTAAAAGAAATTCGCGTCTATGCCGTCGGGGTTGATCGCCACTGCCTGTTTCAATAGCGCTTCAGCTTGTTTTTTATCGCCGAAGCCGATAGGCCAGCCCGGGACTTGATAATACAACGTGCCAAGACTGGTAAAAGCAGAGCCGTCCAAGGCCCGCGGGTCAAGTTTAATGGCGGTCTCCAGCTTGCGTTTCGCGTCTTTCACCAGATCCAGTGCGCCAAGTCCGCCTTTTTCGCCTGCCCAGCTGCTTTCAACGATGGCCGACCAAATCAGCATATCAACGCGGGAAGCGTCGTTCGCGCTGGCTTTGTCAGCCACCTTGCTGAGCTGTTCCAGGCAGGACTCTTTTTGCTTGGATAACGTCTGATACTGGCAAACGGCCCATTGGTGCTGGATATCGGCAAGTTCAGTCTGAGCATAGGCGCCGGTGCTGCCAAGTAATGCGAGTAAAACGAGTTGTTTTTTCATTTCATCCCTTTTTGTGACTCATTGGCATGACGAGCGATAACCGGGAGCTGTTTCGCTAAGGCTTTATCCACAATGCATGGGAAAAGCGCGTTCAATTTGACGAAGAACCGCTCCGGCCAACCCAGCCACCGCCGCTCAACTTCTTTTTCCAGGACGTTGATCGCCTGTTGCGCCACCCATTCGGCGCTGTCGCTCTTGTTGCCCAACTCAAGATTCATGGCATAAACCGCTTCGGTGTTGATGGCGGTTTTGGTTGCCCGCGGAGCCAGATAAAGTACTTTGATATTCGTGTCGGACAATTCGCGCGACAAGGCTTCGCTAAAACCGCGCAAAGCATATTTACTGGCGCAGTAAACGCTGTAACCGGCATACCCGATACTGCCGAAACTTGACCCTATATTCATGATAATAGCGGGGTTTTGCATATGAGGCAGTAAGGCGCGGCTCAGTAAAATGGGCACCTGAATATTGAGCTCCAGTTGCCGTAATATCTGCTGTTCGCTTTGATCCTCAAGCCAGGCGAACTGATTGGTTCCGGCATTGTTGATCAGGATATCGATCCCATGCAGTTCACTGACGAACCTGATCAATTTTTCACGTCCCTCGGTCGCGCAGAGATCGGCTGCCAGGATATGATGCCGTTCGGGGCAGTGCAGTTTTTTTTTCAGATTGAGCAGGGCCAATCCATTGCGGCCATGTAGGATCACGCTGGCGTTGCGTTCCGCCAAGGCACAAGCCAGCGCCTTGCCGATCCCGCCGCTGGCGCCGGTCACGAGAATTCGGGCTCCGTCGAGTTTCATGGATGATTCTCCGTTAAACCGCGCAACATATCGCCATAAAGCCGGTAAACCACCTTGGCTGAATGAATGATGGCCTGACGATCCTGGCTGTTGTCGACCTTATCCATCAATGTCGCGAAAAAGGCCAGGTGTTCTTTATCCAGCGAGCCATGTGACGTGAGGTAACTCAACGCGTCGGCCGGCAATTGCAAACCCTGTTGCAACTGTTCGGCCACGGTGGTGGCGATGGCGACGCTGGTGCCTTCCAGCACCTGTACCATGCCGAAAATCGCCATCGGATTAAAACGATTGATCTGGTCATAGAGAAACGCAATCATCAGTTCGATGGAGAAGGCCGGCCGGCCGGCGCGCACTGCTTGTGCATCGCCGCCGCAAGCGCGGATATCATTCAATATCCATTCCTGATGGCCGTATTCCTCTACGATATATTCCACTACCGCGCCGCGCACCCCTTCATATTCCGGACTCATTCGGCCGCCGGCGGCCATCAGCAGCGGCACCGTATGACTGACGTGATAAAACGCCTGTGATAAAAATGCGATATACATATCAATGTTGATGTTGCCGTTACGGCAGGCTTCTATCACAGGCGCGGCAAATAACCGCGCTCTTTCCGTCGCAGTGTCGTTTTGTAATTGCTGATAAAAATTCATATGCGTTCTCCGACAAAAAGCTGGTGGATAACCGAGGCGTACTGGGTCAGGATGCGCTGGCGGATTGGCCGCCCGCTATTGGTCAATAGGCCGTTATCGGTGCTGAACTGCGCCAGAATCGTATGATGAACCTGCGCGTAATCGGGGAGACGGCGGTTAAGTTGCGCGACTTGCGCCGTCAGAAAATCTTCATAACCCGGCGTCGCCTGTATCAAGGCGACATTGGCCCGCAGACCGTCGCCGAAAACGACGATCCGCCCGATCGCCGGGAAAATCTGCGCTTCGGCTTCGATCCATTCCGGTGAAAAATTGCGGCCATAGGCCGTGATCTGCACATTTTTTTTACGTCCGGTGATATGCAGATAGCCCCGGGCATCAAGATGTCCAAGGTCCCCCGTGGCTACCGGCGATGCTGGCGGTTCTTCCCCCAGATATCCCAGCATTGTGGCGCCGGCCACTAAAATCTCGCCATCTTGCGCAATGCTGACCTGGCAGTGCGGCAAGGGTTTACCCACTGAACCAATCAAATCATGACCCGGCGCGTTGAGGGCGACGACCGATCCGCATTCCGATAATCCATAACCCTCAAAAACCGGCAGACCGAGTCGTTTTGCTTGCAGCACCAGGTCCGGCGCCACCTTGCCGCCGCCAACAGCGACAAAGCGTAAGGAGGTGATCAGGGTGGGCTTGGCGGCGCATAACATAATCAACAGGCGCAATAATTCAGGCACCAATACCAGGCTGTGCGGTTGCCAATGCATTAAGGCTTTGGCGAGTATTTTCGGCGAGAATTGGCTGGAACCAGTAAAACCGACTTCAGACAGCGCAAGGATTCGGCTGCAGGCCCCGGTCAGCAAAGGAACATAGAGTCCGGTGATATTTTCCAGAAGCGTCGAGAGCGGCAACAACACCATATGTTGCCGTATCTCGGCGGACGCGACGCGTTCCGCCAGCGATGCGGCGACGGCCATCATATGTTCAATACTCAGACACACGCCTTTGGGCCGACCGGTGGTGCCTGAGGTATAGGTGATCTTTGCGGTATGCGCGGGCAAGCGAGGGACGTTTTTTGGCTGGCGCCGCTGTAGCGGCCAGCCAAAATCCACCGAGGTCAGCCAGCCATCGCGCGCCGGTCCAATAATGGCGTCGGCGCCGCTGTTTTCCAGCAGCCAATGTTGTTGTTCGGCGCTGAAAAACACCGGCACCGGTATCACAACAATGCCCGTCAGCGCACAGGCCAGATCGATTAAGGCCCAATCGATGCCATTATCCAAAAAGAGCGCCAGCCTGGCTATTTTCTCAGAACTCAGCCTCGCCGCCAGATAATCGAGTTTTTGCGCTAATTCACCGTATGAAATCATCTGGCGGTCATCGCACAGTGCCGGCCGTGTAGGGTCTTCAACGGCAAATTGCTTAATACGCTCAAAAAGGATCATGGCAGTATTCTCGTTTGTTCTGGGAAAATATGGGGCATGGAATTAAATAAGGAAAGCAGCAGGCTTGTTTTGCTTAGTATTTGTCGCCCCTGTTTTAAATTGCCAATCATTACGCAGGGATGGTTGAGATAATAATCACCCCAAGCATCGGCCTCCTCCCCTATTTTTTCCGCCAGCGCGGGCGCCAGTTCAAGCGGCATAAGATTAAGGCGGTGAAAAATATTGCGCAGTTTGCGGGTACCGGTAAACGTGACATAGTCCAGTTCGTTTTCACACAATAATTGGCAGAGCGCCGCGAACATAATACGAGCATTGCCGGATTCGGAGCAGGCAAAATTGCCGATTTCCACCAGCCGGTCGCGGGCAACGGTTTCGCCGGTCTGTGTGGCGATCGTCGCCTCGATAGGGGCGTCCAGATAACGTTCCAGATAAAGTTCGCCAAAATCGGCCCGATTCATACCGCATGCGCCAATCAATACACCGTCGGCGCGATAAAGGCCCAGTAAATAAGGTAAAAAGTGTGGAATAATGGCGTTGAATTCTTTGGTATAGCCATTTTGTATATAATTTTTTAGTAAATCATACTGGCTATTATCCTGGGCGAATAAAAGCGCATACGGGGCATGAATATATTTTTTCATAATGGCTCCTTTCACCGATGATCAGGAGTTTAAACGGGATTGCTTAAGACAAACTTAAGGGGGGAAATAATTTATGATTTTGTCATGAAAAACAGGAATAAATATCAGAGGGGAATTATCTTCAATGGTATAAATTCATTTTATACTTAGTTATCAAA
>Ga0224529_1000489_pt1 | contig 29064 bp, 22 predicted proteins | sample CBST50metaG_FD_179893 | JGI IMG/M metagenome (GOLD analysis project Ga0224529, IMG submission 179893) | Peat soil microbial communities from Stordalen Mire, Sweden - C.B.S.T50 | ecosystem: Environmental > Terrestrial > Soil > Wetlands > Peat | place: Sweden: Norrbotten County, Stordalen Mire... | reverse complement strand
CGACGACGCCAATCTCGAACTGGCGCTGGACGGCGCGTTGTGGGGAGCCTTTGGCACCACCGGCCAGCGTTGCACGGCCACCAGCCGCATCTTGCTACAACGCGGCATCGCGGAGCAATTTACTGCCGAGTTTGTCGCCCGAGCCAAGAAGCTCAAAGTCGGCAATGGCCTCGATGAAAGCGTCGAGGTTGGCCCGCAGGTCAACGCCAGCCAGATCGAAACTTCGAAAAAGTACGTGGCCATTGCCCTCGCCGAAGGAGCGAAGCTCCTCACCGGCGGCCATCCCCTCACCGAGGGAATTTATGCCCATGGCACTTACTTTGAACCGACGGTGCTGGCGGCGGTTAAGCCCACCATGCGCATCGCCCGCGAAGAGGTCTTCGGCCCCGTTGTCAGCCTGATCGAATTCGATACTTTCGAGGAAGCAATTGAGATTGCCAACTCCATCGACTACGGTCTTTCGACCGCACTCTACACCAAGGACGTGAACCGCGCCTTCGCGGCTATTCGCGACCTGGAGTCGGGGATCACTTACATCAACGCTCCTACCATCGGAGCAGAGGTCCACTTACCTTTCGGCGGCGTCAAGCAGACCGGCAACGGCCACCGCGAAGGCAACGGTTCCATCGACTTCTACACCACCTGGAAAGCGGTGTATGTCGATTACTCGGATAAGTTGCAGCGGGCGCAGATCGACAACGCGGAGTGATTTTTTGATTCTGCATACAGCAGATTGATCTCGGTTCGAGCACAATCTGCTGTATGCTTTGGACCGCAATTATTGCGCGCAGGTCGAATGCCACAAATCTCGTTCCTGAGGGCAAAAACTGGATGTGGCTTTGCCCCCGCTTCCGCGCTACAATCTCTGCATGAATCGCAGTGCCGCTGAGATCCTCGAAGACGCCCGCCAATTGCCTCCCTGCGATCTGGATTGGCTCGTGCAAAATCTTCTTCATGCAGAGGATGCGGCATCCGAAGTGGAGTTCGCCGCCTGGCAGAAAGAAGTTGGCGAGCCGGAACCCGGATACGAGGAGTGGTTCCGGGCCGGTGTGGAAGAGGCGCTTGCGGACACCTCACCGGACATTCCGCACGAGGTGGTTAAAGGGGAAATTGCCATCCTATTGCGCAGCGCGCACGAAGCACGAAGTCTGAAAGCGAGCGCATGAAACTGGTTTGGGGCGCCCGCGCCAAGCGCGGTCTACGCGAGTTGGTTTCCTATATCGCTGAAGACAGCATTCAGGCAGCAGAGGTCGTGGCCGGACGAATTTTGAATACTGCCGAAGTCCTTGCGAAGATGCCGCGTAGCGGACGCCACGGGCGCGTTCCAAAAACCAGCGAACGGGTTGTCGGCAGAACCCCTTACATTCTTGTCTATAGCATTGTCTCTGGGCAGATTCGCATTCTCCGCATCTATCACGCAGCACGAAAATGGCACATGCGTCTCTGACTTGTCTTTTGCCATCTTTTGCCGATATGCCATTTGTACTGTGATTCGATTCCGTCTTCCCCTATTTGGCAACGCGGAATGAGGAAGAAGGCTGGCAGATCAGGTTCCCGTGAATATCCGTTGCAACTCACCCATCATCCTGGAGGTAATAAATGTCTACGCCAATCGTGGCCTATATGGTTCTGGAAGGCGCAACCAAGGCGCAGCTTGAAGAAGAGGTCAAAGTTGCCATCAGCAAAGGATGGCAACCTCTCGGGGGAATCTCTGTCGCCGGGAATTCTTTTTATCAGGCGATGGTCGGCATTTAAAACACCGGGAGACCCAACTCTCACATTTGAGTGCTCGGCCTCCCACGTGCCTGATTTTCTGACTTTAATTTCGATCGAGTTAGCTACCTAAATAGTTGCGCGCAAGGACTGTTTTGGTTCATGACCGAGAGATAAAACGCCTTGCGCTCTTGGATAACTCTCAGGCAACTTCGACAGCTTCTACCCGCATGGTAATTTCGGCGGTCAGCGCCTCGAGCGTGGCGTGGAAGCTGCGCCGCTCCCGAGCCGGTAACTCTTTGAGCAGGTCAGAATAGGGCGTCGTTTCGCACCCCGGAAATGCCGCAAATCCTGCCGCGTCGGCCATACGGCAGCTTACGTTGATCAACTCCGTCATATTCCATAGCTCATCTTTTTTCTTAGGCTGATGATGTTCGGCGACTATTGGCTCGAAGTCTGTTGGCAGCTTCCAATCCACAATCAGGTTGCGGCCAGCCTCGCAATGATCCCAGCCGAAGAGATTCCGTTCCGCGTCAAGAATGGAGGACGGCGACCCTTGAAAAGAACTAAGCAGTTGACCGTATTCTTTCGGCATCAGAACCGCCAGCGCCAACCTTCCTATATCGTGCAGAACACCCGAAGTATAGGCGATATCCCTGTCCATGAAGCCCGCCGAGGCCAGTTGTTCGGCAATCATGGCGCAGGCCAGATTATGACGCCAAATGGCCCGCATCGAAGGATGATTGAGTGTTTTGCCCAAGTAAGCGCGTGTGCCTACAGTGACGCACAGACCCTGTAGATTGTTGGCTCCGAGCACGGCAATGGCCTGCAAAATGCTGCTGGCGGGGAAGCGCGGCGCATAAAGTAGTGAATTGGCAATTGTGAGTACCTCGCTGGCAAAGGCCGGATCCGAGGAAACCAAATCGCTCAGCTGGTGCAATTGGACGTTTTCATTATTGGCCAGTTGCAGTACCCGGATGGCGACTTGCGAAAAGGGAGGCAGGCGCAAATACGCCCAGGGAGGAGTGCTGCCCCTACCGTTTTGTCGTTCATTTTGTTCCATTGGTTTCACCTTTTAATCACGAACCTTGACGCGCCTGTAGCAGCTTTCGCGCAGCCTGATTTGAACAGAGATTGTGGCTTTGCCTTTCCCCCCAAATAATAGATATTTCGGCGCGCTGCGAGATTACTTCAATCCCCCGCTTTTGTTGGAACAATCTCATGACGGAATGGGTGGGTAAGCATTCTCAGCTCCGCATCTGATAAAGTTAGGGGTGGTCCCCACACTCGAAAACCACTTCATCCGTGGCAATTCGGGCAGACCCAGGGGGCTCGAATCGACCCCCATGCCCCACGACTTACCTAAAGCTTACGACCCCACCGCGATTGAAGATCACTGGGCCGAATACTGGGTCAGCGAGAACCTTTTCGCCCAGTCCGCGCCTGCTGCTGAAACAAGTTCGGCCATCGAGCGCGAAGCTCCCTCCGGCTCCGCCGCCCAGTCGGCCTTTACCATGCTGCTGCCGCCGCCCAACGTCACCGGCAACCTGCACATGGGCCACATGTTCGAGCATGCGGAGAGCGACATCCTGATACGCTGGCGTCGCATGTGCGGCGGCCAAGTGCTATGGGTGCCGGGTACCGATCACGCGGGAATTGCGACTCAGATGTTGGTGGAACGTCAGCTCGCCTCCGAAGGCACCAGCCGCCAGCAACTGGGACGCGAAGGCTTCGTCGAGCGCGTGTGGAAATGGAGACGCCACTACGGCGGCGCCATTCTCGGCCAGATGAAGCGTCTGGGCGCTTCGGTCGATTGGCAGCGCGAATACTTCACCATGGACGAGAACCTCTCCGTCGCGGTGCGTGAGGCCTTCGTCAAGCTGTACGAGCAAGGGCTCATCTATCGCGGCGCTTACATCGTGAACTGGTGCCCGCGCTGCCAGACGGCGATCAGCGATCTTGAAGTCGTCCACTCGGAGCAGAAGGGCCACCTGTGGGAGATCAAGTACCCGGTTCTTGGCGATGACGGCAAGGATAGCGGCGAATTTTTGACTGTAGCGACGACCCGACCTGAAACCATGCTGGGTGACGTGGCCGTGGCGATTCATCCCGCCGACGAGCGCTACCTGCATCTGCACGGCAAAAAGCTGCGCCTGCCCCTCTCCGGTCCAGAAAAGTCGGGCCGCGAAATCCCCATCATTCTCGACGAGTGGGTCAGCCAGGACTTTGGCACCGGCGCGGTCAAGGTGACCCCGGCGCACGATCCCAACGACTTTGCCTTGGGCGAGCGGCACCACCTGCCCTCCATCAACGTGATGGACACCACCGGCAAGATCAGCGTCGAGGGTGCTTACTTCGGGCTTGACCGCTATCAGGCGCGCAAGCGCGTCGTTGCCGACCTTGAGGAGCAGGGGCTTTTGGCCGGCATCAAGGACCACACCAACAACGTGGGCCACTGCGACCGCTGCAAAACGGTGGTTGAGCCTCGACTTTCAACCCAATGGTTCGTGGCCGTCAACAAATCGCCCAACCACGGCGGCCCCTCAATGGCTGAACTGGCCCGCAAGGTGGTTGTGCCCGACGCCGACGGCAAAAAGGCTATCAACTTTACGCCGGATATGTACGAGAAGATCTACCTCGGCTGGATGGAAAACATCCACGACTGGTGCATCTCGCGTCAGCTTTGGTGGGGCCATCGCATCCCCGCCTGGCACTGCGCCGACTGCAACAAGATCACCGTCGCCCGCGTCGATCCCACCACCTGCGCCCACTGCGGCTCGGCCAAGATCACGCAAGAGACCGACGTGCTCGACACTTGGTTCTCTTCAGGTCTGCTGCCGGTTTCAGTCTTCGGCTGGCCCTATTTTCATTCCGCGCCGTTGAAGGGTACGGGCTTTAGCCCGTACATCAATGATTCAACAGAGAATGGGGCTTTAGCCCCTGAGGGACAGAACCGCGCCGATTTCGACGCCTTTTATCCCACCAGCCTTCTTGTCACCGGCTTCGACATTTTATTTTTCTGGGTTGCCCGCATGGTGATGCTGGGCTGCTGGTTCGCTGGCGACGTGCCTATGCCCGACGGGAGCAAGCGCTCTCTAGCGGATTCAGTCCCGTTTCGCGCCGTTTACATCCACGCACTGGTGCGCGACGCCAACCGCGAAAAGATGTCCAAGACCAAGGGCAACGTCGTCGATCCCATTGAAATCGTCAAGCAGTACGGAACCGACGCAGTGCGTTTCACCCTAGCTTCGATGGCCTCGCCCGGCACCGACATCGCCTTCAACGTGGACCGCACCGAAGGCTACCGCGCCTTTGCCAACAAGATTTGGAACGCCGCCCGCTTCCTGTTTATGAACGTGGATCGCGCCGCCGAACTTGGCATTATCGTCGATCCGAAGCTGCTGGGCGGAATGCCCACGGTTGGCGATAAGGCCCCTCTCGAAGCCCGCTGGATTGTCGCCGAGCTGCACGCGACTGCGGCCAAGGTCAACCAGTCGCTGGAAAACTACCGCTACGACGATGCGGCCAACACCATCTATCAGTTCTTCTGGGGCAGCTTCTGCGATTGGTACTTGGAAATCGTCAAGCTGCGGTTGAACTTCGACGATCCAACGAAGAGAGACGAAACCCAGGCCGCCCTCACCACGCTGGTCCAGGTCTTCGAGGCTTTTTTGCGCCTGCTCTCGCCCTTCATGCCCTTCCTAACTGAAGAGATCTGGCACGCGCTTTATGATGGCAAGCCGCCAGCCAAGTCGATTGCGTTGGCAAGCTATCCGCAAGCAGACGATCCATACATCCATTTTGAAAAGGATCGATCAGTTTTCTATGTAAACAAACTTAGCAGAGGGTCCATTTATGAGATGTATGTGATTCAGAAGGTGATAACAGCATTGAGGTCACAGCGCAAGGACGTTGGCGTCCCCGAAAAAGAGATTGTAAATGCCAAAGTGTATTGCGCTGATGGAGAGAGTTCGTTAATTGCGGGATGTCTGGATTCCGAAGCAAATCAACATCTTTGCAATTCTCTTGCGAAGGTTAAACTTGAAGTGAAGTTCGAGGAGGCCCCATTTAACAGCTTGGTTCATTCTGAAACAGGTTTTGATGTTGAAATATTGTTTAGGCGCACCATCGACGTTCCCGTCGAGCGAAACCGCCTGACCAAAGACATCGCCAAGTACGAAAAGGGGCTGGCGGCCGCCGAGCGGCAGTTGGGCAACGCCGCTTTTCTCTCCAAGGCTCCGCCGGAAGTGGTGCTAGGACTGCGCAAGCAGGAAGCCGAGACGAGGATGCTGCTCAACAAGGCGCGCTCGGTGTTGGATGCGCTGCCGAAGGAATAAGATTTTAGGCAGAGCGTTACAGAGTCGGTCTGAGTGAAGGGTACGGGCTTCAGCCCGTACATCTGTCGTACAGAAATTAACCGGGCTTTAGCCCCCGAGGGAATGATTCGAGTCTTTTCTTCTAATGCGACCTGGTTGAAAGTGTCGATTCCCTCAGCGGCTAAAGCCGGATAACCTTTGTGCCTTCTTTGTACGGGCTAAAGCCCGTACCCTTCACTGGCCCTGTTTTTGATTGGTTCAGGGAACAGACCCGATTGCTAGTTTCAAGGTAGAAAAAAATGGATTGGAAGAACAGCCGCATCGATGCATTGCTGGAGCAGGCGCTCGTGGAAGACCGCGCTGCCGGCGACATGACCACTAACCTCACCATCCTTCCCGGCCTGCGCGCCTCTGGCTCCATCATCGCCCGTCAGGATATGGTGGTTTGCGGCCTGGGCGCGGTGCCGCGCTTCTTCGAGGTCTTTGCACGGCTCGACAAGCGCGCCACGGCGCAGACCCGCTTTGAGGTGATCAGTCACCCAGAGATCTTCGACGGAGTGCGCGTGCAGGAGGGTCAGGTGCTGGCCGTCATCCGCCACAACGCCCGGGCGCTGCTGAGTTGCGAACGAGTGATTCTGAACTTGATGCAGCACCTGAGCGGCATCGCCACCCTGACCCGCCGCTATGTGGACGAAATCGACGGCACCGGTGCCCGCGTGCTCGACACGCGCAAGACCGTGCCGGGGCTGCGTCTGCTGGAAAAGTACGCCGTGCTCTCGGGCGGCGGCACCAACCACCGTCTCGATCTGGCCAGTGGCATCCTCATCAAGAACAATCACATCTCGCTGGGTGGCGGACTGCCCGCAGCGCTTACCCGCGCCCTCGAAAAGCGCAAAAAAGGTCAGCGTGTGCAGGTTGAGGTACGCAGCCCGCAGGAACTGGACGAGGCGCTGCAGTACGGAGCCGAAGCCATTCTGCTCGACAATATGACGCCCGACGAGGTCAAGCAGTCGGTCAAGCGCATCCGCAAGGCGACCAAGGACGAGCAGCACATTCCGGTTGAGGCTTCGGGAGGCATCGTGCTCGAAAATATCCGAGCTTATGCTGAGGCAGGCGTGGACTTTATCAGCGTCGGCGCGCTCACCCACTCCGCCAAGGCTGCCGACATTTCCCTGCGCATCGTCGCGGAGACGGCCTAGTTCATGCGCGAAGTCTTGCCCGATTCGTTTGACCTGGCGACTCTCGACGCTGCTTTGGCTGGCAGTATCTTTGCTGGCAAGTTACATTTTTCGGCGTTCACCGGATCAACGAATGCAGATGCTCTCGCCGCTGCGCGCAGTGCCGCGCCGCATGGCTCAGTCTACTTTACCGACGAGCAGCGGGCCGGTCGCGGGCGGGGTGGACACGCTTGGCACTCTACCGCAGGGGACGGACTTTACGTGAGTGTGCTGCTGCGACCGCAATTTGCCGCCCAGCGCCTGCCGCTGCTGCCTTTGGCCGCTGGACTGGCCGCCGCTGAGGCGGTTCATGCCGTGGCTGGACTCACCATTGACCTGCGCTGGCCGAATGATCTGCTTATCGGCGAACGCAAGACAGCGGGCATTCTGGTTGAGGCTAAAAGCGAAATCAGCGGCGTAAACTATGCCGTGGTGGGCATCGGAATCAACGTCCACCAGCGCGAGTTCGCTCCCGATCTGTCCACGCCCGCCACTTCGCTGGACCTGGAAGCAGGGCGCACAATTGCGCGGCAAGACGTACTTGTTTCCCTGCTAAAATCGCTGGAGCACGAGGCGTTGGGGCTGGCCGATCCGGCAGCAGGAACCGCGATTCCGGCGCGCGTGGCTCAAGCCTCTACTTGGATCAGTGGACGTCCGGTTGAGGTGCATGGCCCGCAAGCTTGCGTGGGCACCACCGATGGGCTCGACGAGCACGGATTTTTACGGGTGCGCACCGACGCTGGCCTGGTCATCGTGCAAACCGGCGGCATTCGCTCCACCTGCGGTGGAACAGAAGCCTTCGGCTCGGGGGAATAGGTTGTTGCACTCCCACCCTAGCCGCAAAGGCAAGAACGCGGCGAGGGTGGGGCACCCAATCTCAGTATTCGTTTCAAAAACCGCACCCTGCGACGCATTATTTCTTGAGGGGTCAGAGAAAAATCATGCTGCTGGCAATCGATGTAGGCAATACGAATACGGTGCTCGGGCTTTACAAGCTCGAAGGGGAAAAAGCGGAACTCGCCGCCAACTGGCGCGTCACCACCCATCGCTCCCAGACTGCCGACGAATACGGCGTGCTCTTCGTCAACCTCTTTCAGATGCATGGCTTGTCGCCCGATCAGGTGAAACACATCATCATCTCGTCGGTGGTGCCGCCGGTGGATGGAACCCTGCGCCAGGTCTGCGATAACTACTTCCACGTTGCGCCGCTCTTCGTCGAGCCCGGCATCAAAACCGGAATGCCGGTGCTGGTCGACAATCCTACGGAACTGGGCGCTGACCGGCTGGTCAACGGCATCGCCGCCTTCGAGCGATACGGAGGCCCCTGCATTGTGGTGGATTTCGGTACGGCGACCACCTTTGACGTGATCTCGGCCAAGGGCGAGTACCTGGGCGGAGCGATTTCACCCGGCCTTGGTATCAGCGCCGATGCGCTCTTCTCGCGCGCCGCGCGGCTGAGCCGGGTGGACATCAAGCGCCCCTCCAAAGCCATTTGCACCAATACCGTTACGTGCCTGCAAAGCGGCCTTTATTTCGGCTATATCGGCCTGGTAGACGGCATTTTGGAGCGCATTGTGGCTGAACTGGAGCAGAAGCCGACGATCATTCTCGGCACCGGCGGCCTAGCCAAGCAGATCGCCGCTGATTCGCGCTTCATCACCGAGACGGACGACATGCTCACTCTCGATGGCCTGCTCATCCTCTTCGAGCGCAACCGTTCCGCCAAGCCGCGCGGGCGCGCGCATTGAATACGATGGTCCCAGGCTACGCATCGTTGTTCAGTTTCGGACATATAATTGGACATCCATGTAGTGATTTCATTTCCAAAGATAGTGCAGGCGGATAGAAATACATGCCGAACGACAGCGGTGCTCCCGATGAACTTGAAAAACTCGTGAATGAGCTTGGCTTGACCTCGGCTCCGTCGGACCTTGCCACCTTACGCTCCGAAGTGAAGGCTCGAATATCCGAGCTTCACCCCGATCACAAGTCTGCTGACCCAAAAGCGCGACTGCTACTTCTAGGGAAGGTACTAAAGAAGACAGGGAAGGGGGCAACAGCACTTCAGAAGACTGCAAATAATTCCCAGTTGGCGAGGGTCGCATCCCGTGCCGCTTTGTTTCCTGAAGAAACTGTTGAGGCGAGATTGGATGCGGTTGGAGCATCCCAGCAAATTGTCAGATCCCGCGCCTTTTTGATCCCTAAGCTCTCTCTGGGTGGCCTAACAGCCCTTCTGACTTGGACATTTCTCTTCCCCAAAACCTTCATGGATCATCCCTTTGTGGGACGAATGCTGAAGGGATCACATGCCGTTAGCATCTGGCTTCTGGCTATTGCTTTGCTAGTTGTTGCGTGGATTTCCGTTTGGTGTCTGGAGCAGCGCAAACGTTGGTATTCCGATCAAATACTTAGCCTTGACTACCAGAAGCATACTATGGACTCGGTAGCAAGGGCTGGTTCGGGTTGCTTCTCAGCTTCTAAATTTCGGGAGAATCTTTGGTCGCGGTACAAGCTTTACCCAAGGTGGTTTAGATGGCTGGTTGGAAAGTTACGGCTGAAAAGTTTTTATTCCTACTACACAAGTCCCGTTTATGACGCACTACTGGTAGAAAAGGCGGCTGAACTCGCTATCGAGCGTTTCGTTCAGAAGGGGTGGATTGTGCACACAGAGCGGCCCGAAGACGAAACAGACGTAGACGATTGGTACAAAATCGTATAGCAGATTGTCAGTTTGGATTAGTGGCTTACAGGTACTGAGGAGCTAGCGTTACATTGCTGAACTACTTTAACTATTTTACGGAGATCGAAGAACGCTTCCAGCAGAGGCGCGGAACGGTCCTGTTGCTTTCGACGCTGGACTGGGCGCTGATTGAAACTTGGCGCGATGCAGGCATTCCACTGGAGGCAGCGCTCAGTGGCATTGACGCGGCCTTCGACAAATATGAGGCCCGCCGCCAGCCGAGCGGTCGGGCGCGGCGCATCAACGGCCTGGCCTGGTGCGCACAGGCGGTGATGCAGGCTGCCGAAGAACTGCAAGAAGCCGCCATCGGCAGCAAGCGCCCGGATAAAGACGCAACCGCCGAGCGCGAATCCGGCTTTGAGCAGGAGCGCGTGGCCGTTCATCTTGAAACTGCGGCAGCAGCTCTGGATGCGGCCGAGGTGGCCGCTGAAGTCCGCACCGCTACCGCTGCGCGCCTGCGCGAACTGGCCGCCGAGGTGCGCAACCCGGACAATGCCGCGGCGCACGATATGGAAGCTCTGGAGCGCACCCTAACCGTGCTGGAAGAAAAGCTCTTTGCCGCCCTGACAGCGGCTGCTCCCGAAGATCTGCTAGTGGGCCTAAAGGCGCACGCAGCCCGCGAATTGGCTCCCTATCGCAGCCGCATGGGCGCCGTGCAGTTGCGTCAGGTGGAGCGGCAATTCACCCAAAAACAGTTGCTGGTTCACTACAACCTGCCACGACTGAGCCTGTTTTACATGAGCCAGCAATGAAGCAGAGAAAGAAACAATCCGCAGCCGTTTCTCACCCCGGCAGTAAGGGCCGTGGGCAGAAGGCGGCGTCCGTGAAAAAGCAGGTTGCCCCAGGGAAAACGCCCGCCGAGCCGCAATTCGTCCAAATCGAGAAGCCGATCTACGGCGGTGCGTTTCTGGCGCGGCTGGATGGCAAAGCGGTCTTTGTGCCCCTGGCGCTGCCCGGCGAAGAGGCGCGAGTGCATATTGTGCAGAGCAAAAAAGGCTACGCCAGCGCCGAGGTCGAGCAGATTCTCTCTGCCGCGCCGCAGCGGATTGCCTCCGCTTGCCCGCACTTTGGCGCCTGCGGCGGCTGCCACTATCAGCACGCGGATTACGCAACGCAGCTTGGCTACAAGCAAAGCATTCTGCGCGAGACGCTGGAGCGCGGTAGCGTGCCCGTTCCTGTACAAATCGACCTCCTTTCCGGCAGTGAATGGGGTTATCGCAACCGCATTCGTCTGGCCCTTGACGCGGCGGGCAACGCGGGCTATCGCGGTCGCAACTCCCACGCCGTGGTTCCCATCAGCGTGTGCCCCATTGCCGCCCCGTTGCTGGTAGCGGCGGCACTGGCCTTTGCGGAGGTCGCGCGACCGTTTGCTCCCGCGCTGCGGCCCATCGAGATTGCGCTTTTCTGTAACTCTGACGAAACCTCGCTGCTGGCCACAGTCTTCATCGCTAACCCGGCCAAGCTTCGTTTTGACGAAGTCGCGCTGGCGCTCAAGCAACGCATCCCCGCTTTGACCGGCGCAGAGTTAGTAGTGGAGGGCAGCTCTGGCCGCCAAGGCCCAGCCCAGCCGCCGCGCACCCTCGCTCACTGGGGAGCAATTTCGCTCCGCTATCGCGCCGCTGGCTTCGACTATCGCGTGGACCACGGCGCATTTTTTCAGGTGAACCGCTGGCAGGTGGATGCACTGGTTGATCGCGTAACTGCCAACCACTCCGGCGCGCTGGCCTGGGATTTGTTTGCTGGCGTGGGACTCTTTGCGCGACGGCTCACGGCCAGCTTTGAGCGCGTGGTTGCGGTCGAGTCTGCCCCCGCATCCACTGCGGCGCTCGAAGAAAATCTGCGCGGCTCGGTTGGCGCAGCCGTACCCGCCGAGACCCTGGCCTTTTTGCGTCACCACAACAGAAGCTCGCGACCCGACTTCATCGTTGTCGATCCGCCGCGCACCGGCCTCGGTGCGGAAACTACGGCACAGCTAGGCGAGATCGCCGCACCGCAACTGGCCTATGTCTCCTGCGATCCGGCGACGCTGACCCGCGACCTACACGCGCTCATCGGCTCCGGCTACAAGATCGAATCCATCGCTCTGGCCGATCTCTTTCCCCAAACCTTTCACTTGGAAACAGTGGTCCAGTTGCGGCACGCCTGATAGGCTTGATGGCCAGAAGGTCTTTTCCGCTCGAAGGTCGATGAAATCCTCTCCCACTTTTTCCGGACAAGCTAGTGCCGCCTCGGTCGGTACAGGCCCAATTCCGCTTTTTCATGCAGTCTGGCTCTTTGCCGTGGGCATAGCGGCCACTCAGATTCTTTGGCTGCAATCAAGTTTTGTGCTGGTGGCCTTGGCACTCGTCGCCGTGTTGTGCGGCTTGGCGGCTTGGCGCGCGCAACGCATTGCCTGGCTACCGATGGCCTTGCTCTGGCTACTGCTGGGCGCATGGTGTGCGCGGATGGAACCACATCCTGCTCCTGCCCCCGCGCTGGCCGCACTCTCAGACAACCTGCTGCGCATCGCGGAAGGAACTGTCGTCAAAACCAGCCCGATACGCGGAGAGCGAGAACTAAACCTCGATGAGCCCGTCTTGGCAGAGAACCCTTCGCAGCGCATCGACCTGCGCCTTTCCAGCCTGGAAGTAGTCACCGACGATATCGACGTCCAAGCGCCTATCACCGGAGGAACTCGACTCACGGTTCGCTGGCCAGCGGACACTTCCGCTCCTACGCCTTTCGAGTGCGGCGAGCGCATCCGTGCCGTGGTTCGTCTTCTGCCGCCCGAGGTCTATCACGATCCCGGCGTCTGGAGCCGCGAGGATTTTCTCTTGGGTCAGGGTATTACATCCACAGCCTCGGTCAAAATCGATCGCGTTGAACGCCTGGGCCGCTCCCCCGGTCTCTTCCTATCTTGCCGGATAAGCGAATTGCAACACGCCACCAGCGCTCGCCTTTTGGCTTTGCCAGCGGCCACACGCCGACTGCCCACTCCCTTGCGCCTCTCCGAGGACGACGCCATCATGTTGGCCGCCATGGTCACCGGCGACCGCACCTATCTGACTCACTCGCTACGCGTTGGCTTCGAGCGCACCGGATCCTTTCATATGCTGGTGGTCTCCGGTTTCCACCTAGCCATTGTGGCAGGCTTCGTTTTTTGGATCTCGCGACGTCTGCGCCTGCCGCACATGCCGGCCACGCTGATCACCATTTTGGCCGCTTTTGCCTATGCCCTCTTCACCGGCTTTGCCACGCCAGTGCAGCGTTCGCTCTGGATGGTTTCGCTCTACCTGCTGGGACGACTCGTCTATCGCGAGCGCAACGTGCTCAACACCATTGGCTTTGCCGCTCTATGCCTGCTAGCCTACAGCCCGCGCAGCCTTTTCGACGCCAGCTTCCAGATGACGCTGCTGGCCGTGGTATCCATCGGCGGAATCGCCGCCCCGCTGCTCGCTTGCACCATTGACCCTTACCTCAGGGCCACGCGTGACCTGCGTTTGACCGTGCTGGACGGAAAGCTGGCGCCATGCGTGGCGCAATTCAGGGTCACGCTGCGGCTCTTTGCCACTGCGTTAGATTTTGGACATCTCGGCCACAAGAGATCTCGCGCAAAAATCTCGAAGGAAAGCACCGCCCCAACGCACCAGCAGCTCCAACTTTTCCAGAACACGATCAGTACCTCCATTAAAGGACTGAGCGCAGCATTCGAAGAGCGTTTGGCAGCGTTCTTCGCTTGGAAAATCCTTCCCTTTACCGTGCGCTTCCTACTCCGCGCGGTTGAAATGCTGGTGGTTTCCTGCGTGGTTGAGATGGCCATGACCCTGCCCATGGCGATCTATTTCCATCGAATTACAATTTTTGCCCTGCCGGTGAATCTCTTCATCCTGCCCTTGTTGGCTGCACTGATTCCCGCCGCAATCGTGACCCTGCTGGTAACCCTCGTTTGGCCAGCGGGCGCGGTATTTCCCGCTGCCGTTACAGCATTGTTTCTCCACTTTGGTACCGGGCTGGTGCAAATCTTTGGTTCGCTCGCCTGGGGCGACTTTCGCATTTCCACGCCGCTCGTCGGCCAATCGCTCTGCTTCTGTGTACTGCTGGCCGGGTCGGTGGTTCTGGCCCGGGTCGCTCTTCTCACCGGCTTTCGCTGGCCGCGCCTTGTTGCGCTCTGTGCGCTGTTCCTGGCTTCCGTGGCTGCCGTGTTGCCACGCCCTCTTGACCACCCGCACAACGCGCTGCTGGTCGAGGCTATCGACGTAGGCCAGGGCGACTCTTTGTTGCTGATCACCCCCGATGGAAAAACTCTGCTTATAGATGGCGGCGGATTTGGCGGCGGACCCCATCAAGCGTCGTCGGATTTCGACATTGGTGAAGAGGTGGTTTCGCAAGCGCTCTGGTCGCGCGGCATCCGCCATCTCGACGTGGTAGCCCTCAGCCACGCCCACTCTGACCATATGGGCGGATTACCGTCCATCTTGCGTAACTTCCATCCAACTGAGTTGTGGGTGGGCAACAATCCTCGCACTCCGCTTTATGTTGCGCTGCTTGATGAAGCCGTCAGCCTGCACGTAACGGTGCGTTCGTGGCACACTGGCGATGCTTTTGCCTTTGGTCCCACTCAAGTTAACGTGTTGGCTCCCTTCCGCGACTACCAGCCCGGTGCCGATCCCTCCAACAATGACTCGCTGGTTCTGCATGTAGCTTATGGCGCCACTTCGGCTCTGTTGGAGGGCGACGCCGAAGCGCCCATCGAAGATGCCATGCTGACAGAACCCGGCTTGGCCAGCACGTTGCTCAAGGTTGGCCACCACGGCAGCCTTACCTCCACGCGGCCTGAGTTTCTGGCCCGCGTTGCGCCACAGTGGGCGGTTATCTCTTGCGGCTTGCGCAATCATTACGGCCATCCCCGCCAAGAAGTTCTTCAAGAGCTTGAAACCGCCCGTGTACATGCCCTCAGCACTGACATCAATGGCCTGGTCTGCTTCCGCCTCGACGGCAAAACCACGGCACCCGATTCCTCCTGCGGCTGGCGGCCTTTGCCCCAAAATTGAACTGTTCTCTCCATACAGGCCAATCGATTCTTTTCTGAACCTGATCGGTCAATTCCATCGCACCGATTGCCGCCCGATTGGCTTATAATCCGTGCCAGAAATACATTCAGTTGCACGCGACTTCAAATTTGCGCGCACTACTGAGGAGGCTGCTATGTTGAAGCCGTTGCTATTTGTTTCAGCGGTCGTTTTGTTAGGTATTACCGCTTCGTCCGCGCCCGGGCCCATTTCGCAAGAGGCTGCGCCCACTCCGGCGCCTTCTGCCTCCGGTCCCAAAAATCCCGTCAGGCCAACTGAAAAATCTCAGGCCCGCGCCAAAGAAATTTTTAATATGGATTGCGCGATTTGCCATGGCGCCAATGGAAATGGAAAAACTGACTTAGCTACCGACATGGGTCTAAAGCTCGACGACTTGACCGATGCAAAGACCCTGAATGGCAAATCGGATGGCGGACTGTTCAATTTTATCCGCAACGGTAAAGACAAGATGCCCGCCGAGGGTGTGGGACGCGCCAAGGACGATGAGCTTTGGAATCTGGTGATCTACATTCGCGGCTTGTCCAAGGGCCAGCCCGCCGTAGCGCCCAAGCCCGATACTGCCAGTCCAGCCAACTAAGTCTCTGACAGTTTTATTTTGTTTGACTACGGGGTGCCCCAGGTCTCGATTTTGAGACCTGGGAAAACTCGAAATCAATGACATTTTCATCCGGTCAATGACAGGATAACTCGATTGGCATGAGCTTTAGACCTTGAGGAAATGCTGCTAGAACCTCATCCTGAGCCCTAGTTGAATTTGCCGTTCGCGGTAAAAGTTGGTGGCGTTGATATTCAGCGGCAGTCCGAAGGCTGTGGTGTTGGCCTTGAGCCCGGTAAGATAGTTCAGCGTGGGAAATGTTCCCTTGCTACTGCTCGATGAGATGGTATATCCAGTGGTTTCCAGTTCCGTCACATTTTGATGATTAAAGAGATTGAAGCTCTCGGCCAATAACTCCAATTGCCGCATATTGCCCAGATCAAAACGCTTGGCCAGACGCAGATCCAGCTTCCACGTTGCCGGATATCGATAAGTGTTGCGGCCTATGTTATAGGTTTGTCCGTCGCTACCCACTCCATAAATCCGGTTGTCGCCGCCCGATCCGTTCATGCCCGGTCCGAGGCCCACGATAGCTTCGCCGGTGGTCGCGGTAAACTCCTTCGCCAGCGATCCCGAAGTGCGCATGGTGTAGGGTAATCCAGTGTGATAGTGACCGACGCCCGAGATCATCCATCCATTGGTTAGTTTCCCTACTCCCCCGCGCAGCTTCCACGGCGCTTGATAGATCGCGATCACCGACGCGGAGTGGCGCACATCGAGATTGCCGGTGCCATATTCCATGTTGAAGTTAGCCGGATCGAGCACGTCGTTACCCGCCATCGACGCGCTTTCGTTTGGGTTCCAATCCATGGCGTGAGAGTAAGTGTAACGTGTGTGCAGGCTCAGCCCCCGACGGCCATAACGATCAATCTTCAGTACCGCTGCCTCATAGGTTGAGTTGGCGCGACTCTCGATATTGGTGATTTGCTGGTAGTCTGGACAAGGCCGCCCAGGAAGACCAGTGCTTGCCGGTTGATAATACGGGCAATTCCCTTCGCCTGTCGGCCAAGAAGCATAAAACGGCACCGTAATCTGTGTCGCCTTGATGGGACCAAGGCCGGTGTGGCCGCACGTTGTTTGTCCAGCATTCGCAGCCGTTTCATCACACACGTCGTAGGTGATGGTCTGCTTCGTGGTTGGAGTGTCGATGTTAGTGTCCACGGAGGTAGGCAGGCGCCGTCCCAGGCTGGCCTGAGCGCTGGCAGTTACCACCACGCCGCCAGGCAGTGACTCTTCCAAAGCCACGACTCCCTGGTGAATCTCCGGATTGCGAAAGACGGGCGCAAACTCGACTGCTCCCGGCTTGACCACGCTAGCTGGCTGCCCGGCAAGCACATGGGGAAACGGCGGTGCTCCCCCTGCGCTCAAGTTATCCGTAGGCCGCATGAAAAATCTCAAGTCACCTTTAAGCGATCCGGTCTGAGTCAGGGCCGTCTCCAGAGTTAGATTTTCCGTGCGCCCAAAATACATTCCGTACCCCAAACGCACCACTGGCCATCCTGGTTTTTGGCGCGTTCCGGGTTCCCAGGCCAAGCTCACGCGCGGCCCCCAGTTATTGCCCAGAGCCAAAGTTTTTTCTGTCTGTGAAAGCGCTGGATTGTCGAGTGTGGCAATTGACGACGGCCCCTGCTCACGCTCCACACGCAATCCGGCAGAGAGAACCAGGCGCTTTTTCACCTCCCACTGCGCAGTGCCAAAGCCAGCCCAATCGTTGGTGCCCAAATGCCAGCCAGTCGGACCAATCGTTTGCGAATAGGAGGAGTAACAGGGGAGGTTTCCAAATCCCGTGCCTGCGGCGTCGCAGTTATGCTGATCGTTACTATTGAGCTCGCCTACGTTCTTTTCAAAGGCCCACACATCCGAAGTAAAGTTGATTACATTCGCATAGGTATAAGTCCCTGTCTGGTTACGCAACAGTCCAGTAGTGTCCGTGTTGTGGCTTACCTGAAAACCGGCCTTCACCAGCAAGCCGCCGCGCACCCAGTCCAGCGACTCCTGCCCCAAATCAATTCGCTCATCTGGATAACTTCCCTGGCCAAAGCGTGAGGGGTTGCCGATAGTAAACCCGTGGCTATTGTCCACAACTATCTGTGGTAACTGCCTCCACACATTTCCGGCCAAAAATTTCTGTTCGAAAGCCGATGGTGTCTCCGGCCGCGCTGCCTCGATGGTGCGCCCCGTCGATCCCTGAGATACAAGCAGCAAGTTAGGAGTTACGAATGCCTCCCAGCGCCCCAGCAGCCACTCTTCGCTGGCCGCGCTCGATCCGAAGCTGTTACTGCCATAGGTTCCCGAAACTCTGGTAAGCCCTCCGCCTGGAGCATTCCAGTGCGCCCCGATTGCTTCCAGCGTCAAGCGATGGCGCTCGGTTGCTGGCCAGTCCAAGCGACTGAAGCCTGTCCATTGTGTTGCGGTACGCGGCGCTGGTCCTAACAGCCCGGCGAGACTTTCCAGCGCGCTCGTGTACTCCGCTACACCAACTGCCAAGGGATTGTTGCTGCTCTCTCCTTGGCGGGTACTTAACATCTCCAGCAACGCGTTTTTTTGCGGACCAAAAAAGACACTTGCGTTTCTCGCCGTGGCCATACCCGGATCGTTGCGCCGGTAACTGTCCAGCGCGGCAAACCAGAAAAGTTTGTCGCGGCGAATCTGGCCACCTACGCCCAGCCCCCATACTGTTTCGTGGTCGGGCGGTGTGTAGGCCTCTTGAGTAAAGGTCGGAAGAGTGGTCTCTGTACCCGGCGCAGTCTCTTTCACCCACTGCGTGAAAGGGTTTCGCGCCCCCCAGGTGTTTTGCCGGTCAAAAAGAAATCCCTGCCCATGCAAGTGGTTTTGGCCGCTCTGGGTTTCGACGTTTATGCGATTTCCAGAAGCCCTTGTGGATTCCGCCTCCACCTTACCCGCCGTCGTTTGCACTTCGCGGATTGCGGCCTCGCTGACGCCTAGCCCGTGACCGCCAACCCAAACCTGCGGTTCGCCTGCCGATTCGCCACCTCCCTGCCCCGCTGAACCCTGCCGCGAAACGCTGGTATTGCCAAAGGCCAGCCCTTGGCCCACTCCATCCACCGCCATCCCGGAGGGTTGACTTGCCGCACTCGCTGAACCCTGGCTTCCTCCCACGCCGCCTGTCGAGCCGGACGAGGCATCCAGCGCGAATTCCTGCCAATGCCGCCCGCTGGCTGGCAGCGACTGCACCTCTCGGGCACTGAGAGTCGTGGTTTCTGGTGTCGTACTTTCTTGTGGCACTGTCGGTAAAGTTACAAGCGGAGGCGCCAGCGTTACAGCGGGCACCGGCAACCCGGAGGACGCAACCTGAGCGTGTATAGGCGCTTTGGTCTCCGAACCCGATGGATTTACAGGCGCCCCGACAACAGGAATAGGCGCTGTCGCCAGTGGAGCAAGTGCGGGTGTCCTAGGTCTCGCTTCTGAGATCTGAGATTGATCAACCTTCACACTCACTGATGCCGCATTTGTCGTTTTCTTTTGCTCGGTCTGCGGCAGCCTTACTGCATCTATAACCAACTTTTGCAGTGGCGCGCCAGACAATTCGGCAACACCACTCAATGGCTCAGCGCCTGGCTCCAGCGCGGGCCGGTCTTTCGGTTGCGGCGCGGTGAACACTGGTGCCCGGGCTAATTCAGACTGCGGCGCCATGGGCGCAAACTCCATGGCTGCTTGTACCCGCGCTTCGGAACCAGCCTCCACAACGATCTCATCCACTCGGCCCCGCCCCAGTTGCGGGTTTTCGGCCTCGAGCGTGTACTCGCCCGGCGCCAGCGCACTGAAGCGGTAGGCCCCGTTTTTCGCTGTCGTCGTCCGCTCCTCTGCGCCTGTCGCCTGGTTGCGCAGCACCAGGGCAACACCTTGCAGAGGTTTTGAATGAAGATCGGTGAGCCTGCCGCTGAGCGCTCCAACGATAGAGGATTGGGCAAACAGCATCACTGCCGCGCTCATCAGGAGCACGGCCACCGACAACGTTTTCGCCCAGAGACCTTTTGCACCTGTCATCGAGAAATCTGCTCGTGACAGACCTGGAATAAGCACATCTTGGTTCACCGGCCAGCTCTCGCGGCGGGTCCGGAGTGGGCTATCTTGTTGCGTTTTTCTCGTTCTTGCTGCTCTGAGTCAAAAACAAGAGAAAAACAGGATTCGGCCCCAAGGAAAGGCTTACTTTTGCCTTTGCCTCAACCACCGAAAAGTGATTCTGCAAGCGATTGTAAGCTTACTCCGGTAAACTGAAAAGAAGATGTATCCAGTTTTTGGCCGGTCGTATACCTCCGGTCCAACAAATCACTCCCAACCGACTCCTGATCGCTGGTTCCTCAATGTTTATCGATGAAGCAAAAATTCGCGTTAAGGCTGGTGACGGCGGCAATGGCTGCATGGCCTTCCGGCGTGAAAAATTCGTTCCCCGCGGCGGCCCATCGGGCGGCGACGGTGGACGTGGCGGCGACGTCATTATGGTCAGTTCGCAGCGCCACAATACCCTGATCCACTTTCGCTATAACCCCGAACACAAGGCTCAGCGCGGCGAGCACGGAATGGGCTCCAACTGCACCGGGCTCGACGGCCACTCCGTCGTGCTGCAAGTTCCCGTTGGCACCTCTGTCTACGATCAGGAAACCGGCGAACTGATTCACGACTTTGAGGAACCCGACGAAGAGTTCATCATCGCCAGGGGCGGACGCGGCGGACGGGGAAATCAGCACTTTGCCTCCAGCGTCCACCAGGCTCCGCGCGAGCACGAACTAGGCCGCGCTGGCGAAGAACATCTTCTACGGCTGGAACTCAAATTGTTGGCCGATGTAGGCCTGGTTGGCTACCCAAACGCTGGCAAATCCACGCTGATTTCGCGCATTTCAGCCGCCAAGCCCAAGATCGCCGACTATCCTTTCACCACTCTTGAGCCCAACCTGGGCGTGGTTACCGTGGGCGAAGATCCAAACATGGAGTCCTTTGTCGTAGCCGACATGCCTGGTCTGATCGAGGGTGCGCACCTTGGCCAAGGCCTCGGCGTACAGTTCCTGCGTCACATTGAGCGCACGAGCCTGTTACTTCACCTCGTGGATGTTTCCGATGCCAGTGGCCGTCCCGACCCTGTGGAAGACTTCAAGGTGATCAACAAAGAGTTGGCCAGCTTCTCTGTCACGTCCGTCGAGCAGCCCATGGACGACGACGATGTGAGTTTGGTCGAGTACCCTTTGGTCAAAAAAACGATGATTGTTGTCGCGACCAAAATCGACTCCGCCAACCCGGAAAAACTCAAAAAACTCACCACGCACGTCAAACGCCGTAAGTTGGAGTTTCACGCCATCTCGGCTGTCACCGGCCAAGGCGTCGACGAGCTGAAGTGGTCGCTGGCCCGTCATCTGCGTCCTGCTGAAGACACAAAATAGCTAATCCCGGTCAGGTTGCGGCGACACGCGTTTCAGCCTGACTGCTCCTTTCCTATCCTCCTTCCCATATCAGAGCATACGAGGATTCTCCTTCGTGCTTGCTCCAGCTGTTGCTGGCTCTGTTCTCGAATTGAGTGTTGCTGTTCGCCAGGCCGCCATTTGCTGCTTGGCTGCCGCTTCGGCCCTGACCCCGATGGTCCAGACGAAGCCCAGAAGTTTGCGCCCCACGTCGGTGATGATCTTGCGCTGACCCTTGCCCGCTGGCGGCACCGGCTAGGCGGGAAGCCGCCGAGCTGCCCTCCACCTAGGGGCGGGGAGCGGTTTCTTTAGCTACGATCAATAGATTTTTGCGCATTGGTGCAAGCAGCTGAATCAGACCTGCCTCTCGCGGCGGCAGCGGATTATAGCGAAACCAGAGTTGATGTATCCCGAAACCACAGCGCTCAAGTTGACGCGACCATCAGGGAGCGGCAACCCTGCACAAAGTTCAACAGGACACAGTTACTCTGGTTTCGCTCTAAACCACACAGATTGATGGCAATCGAGAGCCCCAGCGGAAAACCGCTGATGCCAGGAAGAGTCCGAAATACACGCCGAACGCTCTAAATCCTGTTAAAATCTACCTTTCCGGCCTTGCGCCGCCCCAGGAAATCTATCCGCAGAAAGCCGCACTATGCCTGAGAAACCCAAGTCGAAATCAGTAACTTACGCCGACGCTGGCGTTGACATCAGCAGTGGCGACCGCGCCAAGGAACGCATCAAGTATCTGGCGCAGAAGACCTTTAATCGCAATGTTTTAGGCGGGATTGGCGGCTTTGGAGCGCTTTTCCGGCTGGACTTGCAGCGCTGGAAGGCGCCGATTCTGGTGAGCTCGGCCGACGGCGTTGGCACCAAGCTGAAGATCGCCTTCGAGTTGGGCATGCACCACACGGTGGGCGCCGACTTGGTGAATCACTGCGTGAACGACATTGCCGTGCAGGGCGCGACGCCATTATTTTTTCTGGATTATCTGGCCAGCGGCAAGCTCGATCCGGAGGTGACCGAGAGCGTGATCACCGGCCTCGCCGAGGCTTGTAAAGCTAATGGTTGCGCGCTGATCGGTGGAGAAACGGCGCAGATGCCGGGTTTCTATACGGACGGCGAGTATGATTTGGCGGGCTTCATTGTGGGCGCGGTGGATCGCGAGAAGATGGTGACGGGCGCGGGCATCAAGGTGGGCGACGTGCTGATTGGGCTGCCCTCGACCGGGCTGCACACCAACGGCTACTCGCTGGCCCGCAAGCTGTTTTTTGAGACGGCTGGTTACAAGCCCACGCAATACGTGACGGCAATCAAGGAAAAGGCTGGGGCGGCGCTGATGAAGACCCACCGCAGCTATCTGCATGTGATTCAGAAGCTGGTGACAGCGGGGCTGACCACCGGCATGGCGCACATCACCGGCGGTGGCATTACCGAGAATCTGCCGCGCATTCTGCCCAAAAACATCGGTGCACAAATCGAGGTTGGCTCTTGGCCGGTGTTGCCCATCTTCGAGCATTTGCGCGATTTGGGCCATGTTTCGCAGGAAGAGATGATGCGCACCTTCAACATGGGCATCGGGTTGATCGCGGCGATTCCGGCGGCCAAATTTACCCGCGCCAAGAATCTGCTGGACCGCTCCGAAGAGAAGTTCTACGTCATTGGCCGGGTGGTCAAGGGCGACCGCAAGGTGCAATACACGTGAGCGTAGCAGCAGAGACCAGTCGCCCGCTTGTTCGCCTTGGGATTTTGCTTTCTGGGCGGGGTTCGAACTTTGCGGCTATTGCCGAATCAATCCGCGCCGGACGGCTGAAGGGTGTGGAGATTTCCGTCGTCATTGCCAATGTGGCCGATGCCGGCGGCGTTGCCTTGGCGCGGCAACTCGGTCTGCCGTATGCGGTGTTTGTGTCCAAGGGCCGCAAGCGCGCCGAGCACGACGCCGATGTGACAGCCTGTCTGCGCGATCACGGTGTGGATTTGGTCTGCCTGGCGGGCTATATGCGTCTGCTTTCGCCGCAGTTTATTGCCGCTTTTCCCAATCGAATCCTCAATATACATCCCTCGCTGCTGCCAGCCTTTCCGGGGCTTGAAGCGCAGACCCAGGCTTTCGATTATGGTGTCAAAGTGGCTGGCTGCACGGTGCATTTTGTGGATGAGCACCTGGACCACGGCGCCATCATCCTGCAACGCGCAATTCCCGTTCTTGACTCTGACGACGCACACTCCCTGGCCGACCGGATTCTCGTGGAGGAGCACTTGGCCTATAGTGAGGCGCTGGCTCGGGTGGTCAGCGGAGAGTATGAAATCCACGGGCGGCGGTTTGTGCGGCGCGCGTAGCAATGCCTTTGTTATCAATAAATTACTGAACGAAGCCGCCGCTTTATCCACACTTTGCACAATTCGGTGTATTGCTCGCTGTCAAGCAGGACGCTCGCGACTGTTTCTATAAGCGTATTTTTATCAGTGATATATGGAAATTTTGTAGTTTCCTAAGATATACGCCCGGATGTCTAACCTTGGAGATAGCCAAAGAAGAGACGGAGATACTGCGCCGGGCGAATGAGTACGCCCTCCCACCCCCAAGCGGATGGCGCCGGGGCGCGGAACCGTCTTGTTGACTTTGCGGCATGGACTCTCCACTGGATGCAGACCGAAACCACGGCACTTCCAGACACTGAGAGCAGCCGCAACCCACGTCCAGCGGCGGGCTTGAACAGGTGCGCCTGCCGCTGGATGGGCTTTGCGACTTGGGGGCCGCGAAGCCGTGGGAGCTGGAACTGCATTGGTCGCGTATGGGCCACCTCAACACAACTTAGCCAGGGCGTGATTCGGTCGCCCGCTTGAAAAGGAGCCAGCAATGGCCAACATTCTGGTCAATATCGAAAAAGGAATTGAAATTAAGGCTGAGGACGCCTTGCGCTGGCTGACGGGCGCGGACAAGGCTTTCCATGCGGCTCCGCAGGTGGTTGCCGCGCTGGCTATTTTGGCGGCGGCGGCGGAGAAGCCGATTCTGGATCTTGCATCCGCGACCGCCAATCCCCTGAACATTCCTCTGGACATCCAGACCGTCACCGATTTGCGGGCCACGTGGCCCGAGGTGAAGCTGTTTTTGGGCAGCCTGGGCGTGAAGTTCTAGCAGAGCGCCTTCAAATTAGTTTTTAACCTTGGCGGCTCAGGCCGCCATTTTCCATTCTGGAAGGATCGATTCCTATGAACTACTTTGCAAATATCTGGAACCACCCCAAGACCTCGGCGGCTGGGTTGCTGATTGGGGTTGTGACCATTGCCGGTGTGCTTTCGCAGCAGGGCATCACGTTGGGCACAGCCGGAAGCGGCACCGTTGTGACCCTGTTGAGCGGCTTGGCCAGCGCTCTGCTGGGTCTGCTGGCCAAAGACCCAGGCGGTTCCTCGTCTTCCGCTGGAACCACCGCCAAGCTGGGTGTTTGGGCGCTGATTGCCTTACTGCTGCCTTTCACGAGTGGCTGCTCGGGAACCACAGTTGCGCAGAATATTGTGAATTGGACACCAACACTGACCAGCGCCGTAGCTGCGGTGAACTCGACGGCCGCGCTGCTGGCTCCGGCCGACGCCTCCGTCCTTGCCGCAGCTACCAGCGGTTTTGACGCAGCCGCGACTCTGCTGACTGCTCAGGCCAAGACTTATTTGGCCAGTCCCACAGCGGCGGCGCTCACCCAGTTGCAATCGGCTGTAGTCGCCTTTCAACAAGAAGTGAATGCCTCACTTTTGACCGCAGCCAAGATTTCCAATTCAGCCAGCCAGCAGCATGTTCTTAGCTCCATCAACGCCGTGGCCACGGTGGTAGCGGCCATGCTGGCGCTGGTGCAGTCGGTCTCAAGCAAGGCGCAGGTGGCGCAAATGTCCACGCAGTCAACCATTAAACTGGCTGCTGTTCGGCCTTACCTGGACGAGAGCGAGGCGGCGGCAATGGTGGCGAATCACTATGGTGAACCAGTGGCGCTGGCACGGGTCCAGGTCGAGCGGGCAGAGACAAGTGCTGTGAGGGCCGGCTTCTAGAGCGCAATCCATCACCATGTTTTCAACTCTGAAGCCGAGATGCAATTCTGACCAATAAGGACATGCAAAACAAAACGGGCCGCTCTGGAATTGAAGCGGCCCGCAACATAGAGTATTGAATCGATAGATTTAATCTGAATCCTAGGCGTTCACATTCCGTGCTTCTCCCAAAATCAATTTGAGCGTCATCTGGCGGCGTCCGCGAAAGAACGTGATGCTGATGGTGTCGCCAGCCTGGTGCTTGTCCATGATGGCGTTGATGTCTTGCGGATCGGCAACCTGCTGGCCGTCAATGGCCACAATCAGGTCGCCACCCAGCATGATGGGGGTGTTGCCAACATAAGCCTGCTGGTTGCCGCCGTGCATTCCGGCCCGCTCGGCCGCTCCGCCGGGAATCACCTTTTGTACCAGCACGCCATAATCGGTGGAAAGGCCCATCTGCGAGGCCAGATCAGGCCCAATTGGATAGTCAACAATGCCGAGCGAAGGCCGCTTGACGCGCCCATAGCGGGTCAAGTCGGCGAGCACCGCCTTGGCGGTGTTGATAGGGATGGCGAAACCGATGCCGGAGCTTTGGTCGGCACCGTTGGAGGCGATCATGGTGTTGATGCCGATAACCTCGCCGTGCGAATTGAGCAGCGGCCCGCCGGAGTTGCCAGGGTTGATGGCGGCATCAGTCTGGATGGCGTCTTCAATGGGAGCGCCCTCCGAGCCGCGAATGGAGCGGATGGAGCTGATGATGCCGCGTGTCATGGTGCCGCTGAGGCCGAAGGGATTGCCAATGGCGTAGACCTTTTGGCCAACATTGAGGCCGCTGGAATCGGCCAGCGTGACTGGCACCAGATTGGGAGCGCTGATCTGCAGCAGGGCCAGATCGTGCACCTTATCGGTGCCGATGATGTGGGCCGGATAGCTGCGCTTGTTACTGAGTTGCACTTTGATGCCGCTGTCTTTGGCGCCCGCCACAACGTGGTAGTTGGTGAGCACGTGGCCAGCCCGGTCGAGAATGAAGCCTGAGCCCTGGCCTTGCTGCGGCACGGCTCCATAAAAGAAATTGAAGACCAGCGTGGTCGAAGTGATGTTGACCACCGAAGGCTGTACGCGCTTGTAGACGGCGATATTGTTCTGCTCCTCGGCGTCATAGGCGGGCGCGGCCTGCGCCTCGGTCAGCTCCAGCGGAGAGCCGGAGCCACTCGCGTTGAAGAATGGCCAGTGAAGTAAGCCTGCGGGCAGGTGCGTGATGACTGCCCAGAATCCACCCACCAGCAAAACAACCAGAAAAATGCGGCGCAATTTCATAGCTTGGCAAGACCTCTACAGATGTCAGTAACCGCCACGGCCAGCCGAAAGCTGCCCAGTGATTATATTTTAAAGACTCATTCCGCGCAGATTAGTTGCTCTGTGCCTGCAAGCGTTGCCAGAGCGTGTTGACACGGGTTTGCAGGGCCTCCTTATCCAGCGAATTATCAATCACATAGTCGGCTTTTGCGGCTTTTTCCGCATCGGGAATCTGGTGCGCAACCCGTTGCCGAGCCTGGGCTTCGGCGGCCTCGCGACCCACCCCATCGGGACAAACGCGGGTGGCATAGCGGACAATTTTCAGCTCGTCCGACGCAGTAACCACCACGACGCGATCCATGCGGCGGCGCCAGTCGGCCAAGACTGTTTCCAGTTCGCCGCGCTGGCGGGCGTCGCGCTCCACCTCAAAGATCAGCGCCGACTCAATCACCGCCACCGCTGCCGGATTGCGAGCAAAAACCTCGTCCATCCAGCGCTTTTGGGCGGCAATCACCGCCGGATGCACAATCGCATTCAGGTCTTGCAGATGGCCACTCTTGAAAGCTAAATCGGCTAACATTGCGCGGTTCAAGCGGCCATCAGCGGTGACGACTTCCGGGCCAAAGTGCGCCACGATTTCCGCGAAAACTGGCTGACCGGGCTCCATCATCGCTCGGCCCAGTTCGTCGGCCTCAATGACCTCTGCGCCCAGGGCGCGCAGCATGGCGGCAACGGTGCTTTTGCCGCTGCCCAGGCTGCCGGTAAGGCCGACGCGCAGCATGGGCCTACAGCCCCCGCCGCATTTTGGCGGCGCGGACGGTGTTGGCCATCAGCATGGCAATGGTCAGCGGCCCCACTCCGCCCGGAACCGGCGTATATGCTCCAGCGACCTCGAAGGCCTGGGGATGCACATCGCCCACCAGCGTCGATCCGCGTTTGGCAAAGCTGGCTTCGCGTTTGGCGTTGCCGGCAAAGAATCGCTCAAATTCCGCTCGATCGGTGATGCGGTTGATACCTACGTCGATCAGCGTCGCACCGGGCTTGACCATCTCTGGTGTGATGAATCCGGGACGGCCAATGGCGGCCACCAGAATGTCGGCCTGACGAGTGATCTCCGCGAGGTTACGCGTTTTGGAGTGGCAGATGGTGACGGTCGCGTTCTGGTGCAGCAGCAGCATCGCAGCCGGCTTGCCCACAATGTCGCTGCGGCCCACCACGACGGCATGTTGGCCGCTAATGGGGATTCCGCTGCGCTTCAGGATTTCGATAATTCCAGCCGGTGTGCAGGGAGCCAGAGCCGGGCGGCCAGCCTGCAAACGCCCGGCATTCACCGGGTGAAACCCGTCCACGTCCTTGGCTGGATCGATGGCGTCGAGCAGCGCCTTGGTGTCAACCTGCGCGGGCAGCGGCAACTGGATGAGGATACCGTCGATCTCGTCACGCGCATTCAGTTGCTCGACCAGCGCCAACATTTCTTCGGTGGTTACCGTGGCGGGTGGGGTGATGAGATCGCTGTAAATGCCCAGATCCGCACAGCTTTGTACCTTGTTGCGCACGTAAATCTGCGAGGCGGCTACGTTGCCCACCAGCACTGCCGCCAGTCCTGGCCGAATGCCGCGACTGGCCAGCTTGGTTACCTCTTGCGCCACTTCCTGCTTAATTGCCGCGGCAATCGCCGCTCCGTCCAGAATCTTAGACATCTCGCGCTCCAAGATGCCATTTTACAAGGTGGGCGTACCGATTCATGTGATCCGGTGAAGCTGGATAGGAACGCTGCACATGAGACTATTGATCCGACCCGAAATTAGTTTCATTGCCACCCCACCCCGGGCGCAAAAAACAAAGACGCGCCGAGGATGGGGCACCAAGCGTTCACAGTATTTACGGGCTGGATCTATAGTCACATTACGTTGCCCGCCGGTTTTTGCAAAAGGTTCCAACTTTTCAAAATGCATCAGGCCAACAGTTCGCGTCGCCAGACGGCGGCGTCGAAACTGTGTACGCAGGAGAACTCCTGGGAGAGGTAGAGTTGGATGGCATCGGAATTGGCTTCGGTGACGGTGAGAGAGAGTTCGCCGACGCCGAGGCGCATGAAGTGGAAGGCGGACAGGGAGAGCAACATGCGGGCCAAGCCGCCGTGGCGATAGGCGGGATGGACGCAAATCTGGGTGATGTGGCCGCACTGGGAGCTGATGCGGGAGCCGAGGACGAGGGCCACCAGTTCGTGGCTGGAGCGGTCAACGACGACATGAGAGGCTGGTGGGCTGAAGACTCCGCAGCCGGCGTAGCGGACGATGTTGTTGAGGAAGCGCAAGGAGCCATGCACGGTGCGGTACTGATCGTTGATGAAACTGTCGGGATGATCACGATAGGCTTCGGAGATAAGCCGGCTGGCGGGGGCCAGATCGTTATCGTGCCAGGGGCGCAGTTCGAGGCTAGGGGGCAGGTCGTTGGGGGGCGCGCTCCAGCAGTCGGCAAGCTGCCGCATCATGTAGAGGCGGCGGAAGATCTGGAAGCCGGTATTGCGAAAGATGGAGGCGTTGGAGCCGGAAAGATGGAGAAGTAACTGCGACTCGATGCGGTCAACTTGGGGGGAGTTGACCAGCAGTTCGAGCAGATGGCGGAGCAGGGTGGACTCAATTTCGTGCTCGGGCTGCGCGTTGTAGGGGGAGACGGCAGGGTGGGAG
>Ga0224529_1000485_pt1 | contig 29199 bp, 19 predicted proteins | sample CBST50metaG_FD_179893 | JGI IMG/M metagenome (GOLD analysis project Ga0224529, IMG submission 179893) | Peat soil microbial communities from Stordalen Mire, Sweden - C.B.S.T50 | ecosystem: Environmental > Terrestrial > Soil > Wetlands > Peat | place: Sweden: Norrbotten County, Stordalen Mire... | reverse complement strand
ACGCTTACCTCAAGCCTTGGACTAACTTCTACAATTACCAACGGCCTCATGGTAGCCTCAACTACAAGCCGCCCATCAGCCGCTCCGAAAATGGAACAACCTCTTGACCTTCTACAGGCACCCGGCTGATTCCAGAAAAAACCAATCGCTGGTTACGGGAATCCACATCATGCGAAAATCTAGGCACAGGAGAAAATCGTGACGATGCAAGGCTGGTTATCTTTTGGGTGCTTTATTTGCGCAGTTATTCAAACGATCCAAGGTTGGGATGCTTGGCAGGTTCGGCGAACGCGCACAATTGAGAAGGCTGCAACACAGCAGCCTGATAAGCTTCACCTGGACTGGGCGCGCCCTTTGTTTTGGATTCTTGCTCCAGTTCTTACGGCAGTTGTCGGCACTGTAATTCTTATGTATCACCCCCAACCTCAGACCGTGGTAAAAACGGTCACTGTTGAAAAGACCGTGCCATGCCCTCCAACTAAAAGCGGTGCCGCGACCACGCGTGGCGCGCAGGCTCCCGCGATTACAGGCAACGGAAATCCGGTAAGCTATGGTCAATCACTTCCTCCGAAACAGTAAAAGGAGAATCTATGCGCTTTTGGGTTCTTAGCATTCTGTTAGCAGCACACCTATCCTTTGGACAACAAACCGGACCTACGAGCAAGGCAGCAACTTCTGGCCGGTGCAGCCCTGCCGTCTCCGGTAGCGGGAATACGTTCAAAATCGACTGCAAAATTAATGCTGAACAAGGCAAACAGATGCTCGCCATCCTGAACAAGATCGTGGCAAACCAAATCGACAGCGTACTGGTGCTTGCAAAGCTGGATGAGATTTTGGCGCAAAAGCGACAGCCCAATCAAACAGTAAACAACGGAATCGGCATTATGGGGGGCACAGTAGTTAATCCCCAGGTGAACAACTTCGGTCACATGAGAAAGGTATTGACTGACGCGCAGCTCATGCAGGTTTCCAATTTGGCGAGAAGGATTTCATACGATGCCGATGATCGGATGTCTATGTTTACTTGTCTAATGAACAGCGCGGACAGTTGTGCCTTGGCAGCTCAACTTGTATCAGCATTTCGAGACGCTGGTTGGGTTATCGATGGATCTGGATACAGTCAGGCAGCGCTGAGCAGCCCTCTCGATTCTCTACTGATTAAAATCCACTCATCGCCGGACCTAAATACGAGTGGCCCCGTCGTATCGAACCAAGGTTTTCCTACGGGTGCATTTGAAATGGCAGACTTGCTAAGAAGTTTTGGAATATCCGGTGGATTTGTAATCGACGACACCGTGCCAGTCGGGAAATTTCGCATTCTAATAGGCAGTCGACCATGAGGCAAGTGGTCCGGTCATCAGTCCTGAAAAATAGCCATGAACATTGAGAATCTGTGCCCGGTTCATTGCGGCCTCCTCGCTATGAGCAGGTGGATTCCACATCCAACCGCCCCAAAATGGTTGGGTGCCCGAGGTCCGGATTTTCGGACCTGAGAGACTGGCCAGTTACCGCACAATTCCATTGCGCTTAAGCCGCGCGGCGAAACGGAGCGACACAAATCTGTTTTTCCCGCTTGCGCGTCTGGGCAATCTCGTAGGCCGACTGCATCCGCATCAGCGTATCCATCTTCACCCCGAAGGCCTTCTCAATGCGTAGCGCCATCTCCCCCGACAAGCCAGCCTTGCCGTTCAGCAAGCTGGAGAGCGCAGGCCGGGAGACGCCCAGAGCCGTCGCCGCCGCTGTCACGGTCAATCCCGCGGGCTCAATGATTTCAGTCCTGATAAACTCCCCCGGATGAGGAGGATTCTTCATGGGCATGGCGTGATTCTCCTTATTTCCTAGTGATAATCTTCCAAATTCACTGCGTAAATTTCGCGTCCGGCAGCATCGATGCGAAAGGTCAGCCGCAAGTTGCCGGTTACGCTCAAACTCCACGTTCCCTTGCGGTCTCCGGTCAGCCCGTGCGCCTTCCATGAAGGCAGTCCTCGCAACTCCTCCGCGCTGCCCATCCCATCCAGGAAGGCAAGCATTTTGCGCAGCTTGTCCGCTGAGTTTGCCGGAACACCTTTCGCTCTGTCGTCTTCATAGAGCCTCTTCAAGCCCTTATGAATGAAATCCCGGATCTTCATCTGAATTACTGTATCCTGTAGCCTTACGCTTGTCAACCATGATAAACCTCGCGCCGATGTGCGATGCGCGTCACTTCCACTTCTCGGCTCTCGTCATCAATGGTGTATATCACGCGGTAATCGCCGATGCGGATGCGTCACAGGTTTCTTCCGCCAATGCGATTTTTGCAGTTGCTGGGTCTGGGGTCTGTGCCAAGCGCCTTGATTTTGGTTAGATACGGTCAGACACAGGGACGGGTAGCCGGAAGAATTCCTTCTCTGCGCTGGACTTCAGCGCAACCCGGTATTCAGGCACTCAATTTGCCTCTCTGGGCAAGTTTCGCTGCCACCTGCTCCAGCGGAATACTTTCTTCCTCTTGCCGCGACTCGGAGACCAGAACGTCCTAGATCTCCTCCCACAGGCCGGCGTGCAAGCGCAGGCCGAGCTGAACGGCAACCCGCTTGCCCTTCTGATCGGTCACATACTGTATCCCGGTCATGGCAACGCCTTGACGCTCTGAGTTGCATCTTACTCCGGAACGGGCTGGTTCCATGTCTGACCAACCCAAAATGAACGGATCCCCCAAGTCCGGATTTCCGGTAGGTAATCTTCTCCGAATTCTCGCAGACAAGATGAGCAGCCCGGAAATCGACGTAATGCTTCCGCGAAGTTCACGGCCAAGCGATGCGCAGCGAACAGCCCCGCAGAAGTAAGCCCAATCGCCCACCGGCCTTGCTGATTCGCTGATCAGCAAAGCCGGTGGCGGAAAAATTACAACTCCATCGATTGGCTTGCCACCAGCGCCTTGGCCTTGGCGATGAACTCGGCCAGCGGCAGCAAGCCCTGGTTGCCCTTGCCGCGGGTGCGGACGCTGACCGCGCCCGATTCCTGTTCCTTGTCGCCGAAGACCAGCGTGTACGGCGTCTTCTGGTTGGCAAAGTCGCGGATCTTGCTGTTCATCTTCTCGTTGCGGTCGTCCACTTCAACGCGCAGGCCCGCGGCCTTCAACTCGGCCTCAATCTTCTTTGCGTATTCGTGGTGCCGCTCGCTGATGGGCACCAAGCCCACCTGCACCGGCGACAGCCACAGCGGGAAAGCCCCCGCGTAGTGCTCGATCAGCACACCGAAGAACCGCTCGATGGAGCCGAAGAGCGCGCGGTGAACCATCACCGGCTGATGCCGCTCGCCGTCTTCGCCGGTATACTCCAGCTCAAAGCGCGCCGGCAGATTGAAGTCGAACTGCACCGTGGAAAGCTGCCACAAGCGGCCAATCGCATCGACCAGCTTGATGTCGATCTTGGGGCCGTAGAAGGCGGCTTCGCCGGGGATGGTCTTGTACTCAATTCCCTTGCGCTTGAGCGCGCTCTCAAGCGAACTGGTAGCGAGCTTCCAGTTTTCATCCGAGCCGGCGTAGTGGGCGCGGTCTTTCGGATCCCAGGTCGATAACTCGACCTTGAAATCCTTGAAGCCGAAGGTAGTCAGCACCGCCTCGGCAAAGTCGATGCAGGCCACCACTTCGTCCTCGATCTGGCTGGGCATACAGAAGATGTGCGCGTCGTCCTGAGTAAAGCCGCGCACGCGCAGCAGGCCGTGCATGGTTCCAGAGCGCTCATAGCGGTAGACATTGCCTAACTCGGCGTAGCGCGCCGGCAGGTCGCGATAACTCTTGGGCGAGTTTTTGTAAATCAAAATATGGAACGGGCAATTCATCGGCTTCAGGCGATAAAGCGCGTCATCCAGCTTCATCGGCGTGAACATATTGTCCGCATAAAAGCCCTCGTGACCGGAGGTCTGCCACAGGTTGATGCGGGCCACGTGCGGCGTATATACCAGCAGGTAGCCGCGGCGGATGCACTCATTGCGCATCCAGTCTTCCATCACCTTGCGCACCATCGCGCCCTTGGGGTGCCAGAAGATCAGCCCCGGCCCGGCCAGTTCCTGAATGCTGAACAGGTCCAACTGCTTGCCCAGCACGCGATGGTCACGCTTGGCGGCTTCCTCCAGCAGCGCAAAGTGCGCGTCCAGCGCCTTCTGGCTAAAAAACGCCGTGCCGTAAATGCGCTGCAACTGCGGATTCTTTTCGTCGCCCAGCCAGTAAGCGCCGGCCAGGTTGGTCAGCTTGATGGCCTTCACACGGCCAGTCGAGGGCACGTGCGGCCCACGGCAGAAGTCCACAAATTTGCCGCTGCGATAGAAGCTCACCTGATCGCCGGGCTTGGTGAACTTGGTCACGAAGTGCGTCTTCATGAAGTCGCCGTCGCGCTCGAAGCCTTCCAGGCTCTTGTCTCTTGGAGCAAATTCGTGCTGGAATGGTTCATCGCGCGCGATGATTTCGGTCATTCTGGCCTCGATCAGCGTCAGATCTTCCGGCGTAAAGGGCTTTTCGAGATAGAAATCGTAGAAGAATCCGGAGTCGGTGGCCGGACCGTGGCCCAGCTTGGCCTCCGGAAACAGCTCCAGCACCGCCGCGCCCAGCACGTGGGCGGCTGAGTGGCGCAGCACCGTGAGCGCCTCGGGATCCTTGTCGGTCAGCAGCTCCAGCCGCGTTGAGGCGGTGAGCGGCGTCGTCAGGTCCACCAGCCGCGTCGCGCTGGCGTCTTCGGCGGCATACATCGCGGCCTCCGCCGACGGGTCGCCGGCTTCCTCCTTGCCGCAACAGTGGCTTTCCTCGTCAGGCGGCGCGGTGGAGATCGGCTTTAGCCGCGCGGCTACGGAGGCCGCCGCCAGCCGCGGCGAGATCGAGTTGGCAATTTCAAGGGGCGTTGTCCCGGCCGGGACTTCGCGAATCGCCCCGTCGGGCAGGTGTACGGAAATGATCTGCGTGCTCATAATCGTTGGGCTTCCTGTGTCTTTCACCAAGATAAAAAACAGTGCAACAGTACAGAATAGTTGCCGTGAGCGATGCGCGTCGAGGAAATGCGGCGGCAAAGTGCAAAAATGGCAGGGAAAGCAGAATGAAAGAGTCTTTAGTCCCGTGCGCGGAATCTTCTCGATTGAAGAGTCACGGAGGCGGAGATGCGCTGGATTGGGCTGCTGACCTGGTTGGGGCTGTGTTTTGCCGTGGCAGGCGTAAGCGGACGCTGGACGGCAAGCGAGGTCGCTGGCTGGTACCGTACTCTCGTGAAGCCATCGATCTCGCCGCCGAACTGGGTCTTCGGCCCAGTCTGGACGCTGCTTTATACGCTGATGGCGGTGGCCGCGTGGCAGGTTTGGCTGTTGCCCACATCACCGTTGCGGACCTGGGGGCTGGCCCTGTTTCTGGCGCAACTGGCGCTGAATTTTGCCTGGACGTTCCTCTTTTTCCGCCAGCACGCGATCGGCGGCGCGCTGGTGGAGGTCGTCGTGCTGTGGGCGGCCATCGGCGCCACGACGATTGTCTTCGGCTGGCTCTCGCCCTCTGCTGCTTGGCTGCTGGCCCCCTATTGGGCTTGGGTCAGCTTTGCCGCCGTTTTGAACACCGCGTACTGGCGGCTGAATTGAGCCGCCAGATGCCCCAGCTCTGGATTTTCAGACAATAAAAAGCCATTGCGAGCGTCTAGCGAGCCACTGGCCGCACCGCAGGTGCCTTTTCCTCGTGATACTCGCTCTCCGTGTTGACGGCCCAGATATTGTCCTTGGTTGCAACGCCGTTGACGATGTTTTCGACGGCGGTCATCGCGGTCAGCATCGAATGGTCCTGATTGTTGTACTTGTGCATACCATTGCGGCCTACCAGAAATAGATTTTCGAAGCCGTCCAGGTAATTGCGGATCACGCCGAAGCGGTCATAACTTCCGAAGTACGCCGGATAAGTCTTGGGAACGTGGACGACGTGCGCGTCCTCAACATTTTTCGCATCGAGAATGCCGATTTTGGCGACCTCGGAGATAGCGAATTTAGCCATCTCCTCATCGGAGAGATTCCACAGCGCATCGGTTTCGTTGCAAAAGTATTCCAGTCCGATCCAGGTCTTATCGCGGCTGCCGACCAGCCAGGGGCTCCAGTTATTGAAGATTTGCAGCCGTCCGACGGTAACATCCGGCTCCTGAATATAGATCCAGTTATCCTTGAGCGGCGATCCATCCTTCTCATGAAGACTAAGTTTACTGGCAAGCAGGCCGACGGTGATGAAGTCGCGGTACATGAGGCCTTCGCTGACCTCTTTCACTTCGGCGGGAACCGGCGCGCCTATTGCGCGAATCAGATCGCGGACAGGCATGGTGGAAAAGAAGTAATCGCCCGCATAACTCACGCGCTCGCCCGCTTCGTTTACGCCCTCGACCGAAACTACCTTGTTGCCGTCCACATTGATGCGGTCGATGCGAATACCGAAGTGAATTTCCCCACCGCCCGCTCGAACCACGTCGGCGGCGTGTTCCCATAACTGTCCGGGGCCTAACTTGGGATAGAGAAATTGCTCAATCAGCGAGGTTTCGGTCTCCTTCTGAGCTATATTGCCGGAGCGTTTCCGGGCGATGGATTTCTTAATAAAGTGCTTTACCACACCCATCAGCGAAAGCCCCTTGATGCGCTGCGCTCCCCATTCAGCGCTGATCTTGTTGCAGGGCACGCCCCAAACCTTTTCGGTATAGGACTTAAAAAATGTCAAGTATAACTGCTCGCCAAATTGGTTAATAATGTAGTCCTCAAGCGTGCGCTCTTCGCGCTTGGGCAAGAGAGCCGAACGCATATAACTCAAGCCGCAGCGAAGGGTGCGTTTCAGGCCCATGTTTCTGAAGGTTGCCGCTTTCAAACTGATGGGATAGTCAAAGAAGCGGCGCAGGAAATAGATGCGGCTCTTGCGCTGGCGGACCAGCATAACCAGGTCCTCGGTTTGAGGATCGGGGGCCGGGGCGCCGTGCGGCTCGTTATTCTGGCTTGCTCCGGCCTCTACCGGCAGAAGCTCCAGCCACCACTGCATCACGCGGTCTGATTTTGAAAAGAAGCGGTGGCCGCCAATATCCATGCGGTTGCCCTTGTAACGAATCGTCCGCGAGATGCCGCCAACCTCGTGGCTGGCCTCGATCAGAATGGGCTTGATCTGCGAATGCCGTTCGAACTCGATGCCCGCGGTCAGCCCGGCGGGGCCGGCTCCAATAATGATTGCTGTCTTGCCAGTCACAGCGTCTCCTTGCCTGATTGATGGGGCATGCGCGCCGAGTCAGTGCCCACTCTGCCATTACATATCTCTTGATAAAGAGTATCTCATTTCCCGTTACTGCCCAAGTAAAAATAGATCAATATACGCCATTCATTTAGTAGCTCCTAGGCTTTCTCCGCAGCAATGCGCAACACGCTTTTTATCGTGTGATCGTTTTTAAGCGCACCAATCCCGCCGAGGCAAATATACATACGAGAGGCATGACTGGATGCCGAAGACGCACGCCCGGCATCGCTCCCGTCCCCATTGCCGTGATAATCAGGATATAAAGCAGCGTTCCCAATAGAAGATACAGATAGCCGTTGCGTATGCCGCCACGAAAGATGCCCCACACCGCAAACAAATAGAGCGTCAGAGACACAAGCTTGAAAACATTCTTATCGGCCAGGTGCCAGTAATCTGGTTTTATATGCGCAGTTGCGCCACGCGCCAGCCCATCATCTTTGATGGTGACGTCATCCTTTCTTGTTTCTGGATTCGCTAAAGTAAAAAAATACCCGCGATCGTGGCCAAACACCGTTGTATACATGGAGCTAAGACACAATTGCAGGTAGACTCCGTAATGCGCGCGAATGACGCGAACAGCCTCGGAATGCATGAAGGCCAGGCGCTTTCCCTGGGTCCATCCGGCCTGCTCTGGATTGCGCGCCAGGTAAGGCGGGAAAAGATAAAACTGTCCGCTGTAATTGTCAAAGTCAAAATAGCCCAGTTCCTTGCGCACATCAAGGAAGGGCCGATGCTCCAGGCGCGCGGTTACACCGGCAGCGGCATCACAGTAGAGGTTGATCTCAGAGACACTCGACATCCCGCCATAGCCGGTTGTTATCCAATTGCGCATCTGCCACGCGGCCAGCCACGGCATTGCGCTGATAAGCAAGACGGCGGGGGCCTTCCATCGCAGACCCGGCACGCGCACCAGCACGGCAAACAGTCCCAGCGCCAGCGCAACCGGCAGGTAATAAGTAATTGGACGCACCAGAGTTGCCGCGGCAAGCCACAGCCCAGCCACTCCAAGTGTGCGCAGATCTTTTCTGCGCAAAAACTCAGTTATGCGCTCCAGGCTAAGCAGAAAGAATAGAAGAAACAGATTTTCCGACAATAGGACGACAGAATAGACGACTGACAGCGGTTCAAATGCGAAAAGCCAGGCAGCAACAATTGCCATGCTTTCATTGCCACTTGCCGTGCGGCTTAGTTTCCAGACAAGAATCACGGAAAAGACCGAGAGCAGCACATTGGCCACAGCCGCCGCGGGAAAACCGGCAAGACTGGTCAGGGCAAGAAAGAGTGGATACCCTGGCGTGCGCACAAGATCAGGGACGCCGTCCGCAATAAAACGGCCATGCAGCAGAAGGTTTCGTCCCGGTTCGAGATAGCTGACCGTGTCGGCACGGAATAGTGCGTTCGTTCCGAAGCGGGCAAGCTCCGCAGCCAGCAAAACCAGGCGAACAGCCGCAGCGGCGAGGACAGGCCCGGCAAGCCGTGGCGTCCACCATGCAGTCTTGAAGTCTGGATTTGCCTCCGCGCCAAGTGATTCTTCTATACACATCATATCTCCGATTAAGCTCAAAGACTTATATCTTACTTATTGTAGGTCTACCACAAGGGCACTCTATCCAGGCCTTCAATAGAGTGCCTCGCGGAGCAATGAACATCCTCTTACTTGACCTTTGGGCCGGCGGCGCGAATCTCATCCGAGGCGTCAAAGTTAGCGAAGTTAGCCTCAAAGCGCGCGGCCAGTTCGGCGGCAGTGCGGTCATAGGCTTGCTTGTCGGCCCAGGAGTTGCGCGGGTTGAGTATCTCCGATGGAACTGACGGGCAGCTCGCCGGAATGCTTAGCCCAAAGGCCGGCTCGGTCGTGAATTCCACCTTTTCGAGCTGCCCGCCGAGAGCCGCGTTGACCAGCGCGCGGGTGATTTTGAGGGCCATGCGCTTGCCCACGCCGTATTTGCCACCACTCCAGCCGGTATTCACCAGCCAGCAGGCTGCGTTGTGCTGCTTAAGCCGGGCGCCCAGCATCTCGGCGTAGACGTGCGGAGCCAGCGGCAGAAAGGGCGCGCCAAAGCAGGTGGAAAAATCCGGCACCGGATCCTTGCCCAGGCCAGCTTCGGTCCCGGCCAACTTGGCTGTGTAGCCCGAGAGAAAGTGGTACATCGCCTGCTCCGGCGTCAGCCGCGAAATCGGCGGCAGCACGCCAAACGCATCGGCGGCAAGGAACATCACGTTGCGCGGATGGCCGCCTACGCCGGGAATCACCGCATCGTCAATGTAATTGACCGGATAGGCTGCGCGCGTATTCTCCGTGAACTTGGAATCGGCATAGTCGGGCTCCCGCGTCTCCGGGTCCAGAATCACATTTTCCAGCACCGCGCCGAAGCGGATCGCGCGGTAAATCTGCGGCTCGCGCTCCTCGGTCAGGTCAATGCACTTGGCGTAACAGCCGCCCTCGAAATTGAAGACGCCCGCGGGGCTCCAGCCGTGCTCGTCGTCGCCGATCAACCGCCGCGCCGGGTCGGCCGAGAGCGTCGTCTTGCCGGTTCCTGAAAGGCCAAAGAAGAGCGCCGTCGTGCCGTCCGCGCCCACGTTGGCCGAGCAGTGCATTGGCAGCACGTCACGCCGCGGCACAATAAAGTTCATCACGCTGAAGATCGACTTCTTCATTTCACCGGCGTATTTCGTCCCGCCAATCAGCACAATCTTGCGTGTGTAATCGACCAAAATGAAAGCGCCGGAGTTGGTCCCGTCGCGTTCCGGCACGGCCTCGAACTCGGGCGCGGCCACCACGGTGAACTCCGGCTCATGCCGAGCCAGCTCGGTCGCCGTAGGCCTAACAAAAAGCTGATGCACAAACAGGGAGTGCCAGGCGTACTCGCTGATGACGCGGATGGGCAGCCGGTAAGTGGGGTCGGCGCCGCTATAAAGGTCCTGCACAAACAGCTCGCGGTCCTTCAGGTGCTCCACCACCCGCTCCAGCAGCGCCTCAAAGCGCTCCGGCGAGATAGCTTTGTTCACCTTGCCCCAATGCACCAGATCGTGCGTCGCCGCGTCGTCCACAATGAACTTGTCCTTGGGACTGCGTCCCGTGCGCGCGCCGGTCTCGGCCACCAGCGCGCCGTTGGCCGCCAGGCGCGCTTCACCGCGCAGCAATGCGGTCTCCGTCAGCCGCGCCACGGACAGGTTTGCATGCACTCGCGGACCCGCCGCCAGCGCCTTTACAGACTCCACTCCAGAGTGACTTGCCATCGACCTAACTCCTTCCGAACGAATCAGAGATTCGAAATTCCCGATTACGGATTATGCCATTTAGACCGCATTGTGGGAAAGGGGCTGGATAAAAAGGCCGAAAAACGGCAAAAAAGCGCCGGCGGATTGGCTGGAGTCAAGGATGGAGCGAATCTATTCTATGTCTCTAAAACATTTTCGGAATGAATGTAATCCTGTTAGGCGCATTCAATGTGGCTTTTTCTTGAGGAAAAAGCCACTTAAGCGTGAGGCTTCGGTTTAGAGCAATTCCAAAAGATGAATATCAATTTTGCTCAGGCGAATAGAAGGCGATATTATATTGTCATGGCGAAAAGATCAACTACGAAGCGGGGCCGGATGATGACGGTTCAGCAGTTCCGGGCATCGTTCGGGGACGAGCAGAAGTGCGGCGAACAGCTAAGCCGGCAGCGCTGGCCGGAGGGTTTCAAATGCCCTCGTTGCGGCGGGCCGAGCCGCGGGTACATGGCTGAGCGCCAGGTGCATGAGTGCGCGCTTTGCGCCTACCAGTGCTCGGTGACAGCGGGAACCATCTTTCACAAGACGCGGACGCCGCTGTCGAGTTGGTTTTGGGCAATCTATCGCATGAGCCACGATAAAAAAGGCATCTCCGCCATGCAGTTAGCCAAGGAGATCGGGGTCAGTTATCCCACCGCTTGGCTGATGCTGCACAAGATTCGCAAGGCCATGAGCGACCGCGATCAGCACTACCGGCTCAACGGGTTGGTGGAGGTCGATGAGGGCTATGTCGGTGGTGAGGAGCATGGCAAGGGGCGGCGCGGACGCGGCACACGCGGCGTGCGGACCAAATCCGTGGTGGCCGTGGCGGTGGAGCATCGCGGCCCTGGTAAGCCGGGCCAAAAACCGGTGCCAGGATTTGCCGCTCTGGAGGTGATTCCCGATGCCGCTACAGAGACGCTGGAAAACTTTCTCACGGGCAAAGTCAAGCCTGGCAGCCACATCCTTTCCGACGGCTGGCACGGCTACCGGCGCCTGAAGCAGAAGGGCTTTGAGCACACGGCAACGGCTATCTCCAAGCAGAATGAGCCAGCGCATGAACTATTTCCGTGGGTACACATCACGCTGTCAAACCTGAAGCGGTTTCTGCTCGGCACCCATCACAAGGTCGAGCGGAAACACCTCAAGTACTATGTCGCCGAATTCAACTACAGGCTCAACCGCCGCACCATGGAACCGGACTTGATGGTTCGCCTGCTGCGCGCCTGCATCGGCACACAAACCATCACTTACAAACAGCTTGTCGCCCTGCCGGAGCTAGCTTGATATTCATCTTCCAAAAATGCTATAACCGCTTGTATCTGCTCGGCTTCCGCTTCCATCCCTTCGTCCTTTCCGGGCGAAAGGATGGAAGCGGAAGAGGCAAAATCACGCGGCGAAAAACGGCTATGCCTTGGCCGCATCCTCTGCAATCAGAACCTGACGGCGGAATTCGAGCGGATTATTGACCAGGACAAAAGGCTCCTTGGTTCCGCCAGTGCCGGAGATGATGATGGTTCCGTAGCCCAGCATCTTGCCCAGAACCCCCTGGTCAACGCCGACGCTCTCAACCTTTGAGAGAAGGACCTCGACCGAGTGCCGCTGAAAAACGCCAACCTTGATCACGACCCGCTTGTTGGTGACGGCAAACTCGGCGGAGCTCGATTTGATCTTGCGGATCAGAAAGAGCACCAGACCAATCGCAAAAAACAGCAGCGCGACATGACCTCCGCCCTTGATGTGGTGGTGGCCATGAGTGCCTATATAAATCAGCACCGAGATGGCAAAAAAGACAATCGGCGAGAGGTAGATGACCCAGTGAAGTTTGGTGCTGTAGACGACAGTTTCCTGCGGCAGAAGATTTTGATCAACGTAGCTCAATGGATTTTCCCTCTAGTAAAATTGTATCGCATCCCTCGCGGGCGCATGGACGCTCCAAATTCAGGAGCCTAAAGGCCCACGCTCCCTCCGCAAGCTGCCACGTGCATCGAATCGCAACCCAAGACGGCACCCACGGCTCCTTGCCACCGCATCAGCTTCCCGGTTTTTTCTTATGCTCAACGCTGGCCGGTTTCACGCTGCTTTCTGGCTTGCTTGCCTCGGCCCGCAGCTTCTTCACGTCAACGAGGTCTTGTTCTCTACCGCTGGCCAGATTGTTGCGGATGAGGTCGTCCTTGGAGATAACACAGGTGGGAATCTCGCCGTCGATCCGGCCTTCAATACGATGCACCCAAGCTTCCTCGAATGTAATGCCGTCGATGTGTTGAAGGATGTCTACTCGCTCGGGAGGTTGACCCATCTGGAAACACGTGCCATCCCTGAAATCAGCAGGAGTCAAGCCGTCGAGAGGCGCGCCGTATTGGGCCAGCGCGCGATAAACCGCCTTGCTGTTTTCCTCGTCTGAGCGGATAAATAGGTCCAAGCCTTTGGTGGCGCGCGGCTCGGCGTGAACGCCGTAAGCGTAGCCTCCGACGACCAGGTACTCAACCGCGTGGGCGTTGAACGCGCGTAAGAGTTCTTTCAAGGCTTCTGTCATCATGGCGCGGCGCTCCTTTGAAAGCGGCGGCAAAAGCGTATGCGGCTTCACTAATATCCCAAACGGCCGAGAGCCGGTCGCCGACCGATTGGCTTTGCCAGTAGCGATCTGTCTCCCGTTGCTGCTCCTGGGAGTCCGTTACTCTGCGGATTGTCTTGCCGACGCCCATGGTTGGCTCGAATCCATTCTAGTGCATTTCTGGATTTATCCTGTCAGTCATGCAGATGTCAATTGCAAACAGTAGAAACTTCAGCCCCTGCAATGTCAATTCATTTCAGTATTTGCATCTATCCAGAGATGGCTTGCGGCGCTGGCAGAATGATCAGTAATTGACGTGCCTTTGATAGCTCACTCGATGAATTTCACTTATCTGAACCGTAATGCTACATTTCTGTTCGGCAAGAGATCTGGGGAATGCTTCGATAAGAATCTTTGATGCCATTTGGGCCAGTTCGCGTTTCATTTCATCACTCCGGCGATCCAGTATTTGAATCGTTAGAGTAATAAAGGATTGATTTTGTTCCCCGTTGCCTATCACGAAGTTTTCATGTCTTATAACTCTACTTTTAATGTCCTCAGCCACAAATTGGCCTGTCGATACCAATTTCTCGTGAACTTTCAGTATGATCTGATGCCAATCCGGATCGTCTGCAATGTTTGCGGAGTATTCAAAAATGCAGTGGGGCATTTTTCAATCCTCATTTTGTGATGCCGAAGGCCGGGCGCTCCAGGTTCCGATGGAAACCTGGAGCGCCCCGGTCTCTTACTGCAACAGCGTCGGTTCGTCGTCCTTCAGTTCTTCCGGCGGAATGATGACCGCCGCGGCCACCTTGTCGTCGGGGTCGAGATTGAGCAGCTTGACGCCCTGGGTGGAGCGGCCGGCCGCGCGGATGGTGCTGGTGTCAATGCGGATGATCTTGCCGAACTGGCTGATGACCATCAGCTCCGAGGTCTCATCCACCAGCAGAATGGCGGCGGATTTGCCCACCTTGCCGGTGGCCTTCAGGTTGGTAACGCCCTGGGCGGCGCGCGCGGTCAGGCGGTATTCGTCGATGTCCGTGCGCTTGCCATAGCCGTTTTCGGTGATCGTCAGGATGAGGAACTTCTTCACGCCCAGGCGTTCATCCAGATGCTTCAAGGCTTTTTCCGCGTTCGAGACGGCCTTCTCAGCCTCCTTTTCGGCGGTCTTCAGGCTTTCGTCATCCTCGGCGCCATTGCGCCGCGCCTCGCGCGCCTTTTGCAGCGCCTCCCTGGCTTCGGAGCACTCGTCGCGCAAAGAAACCAGTTTCTCGGTCATGCCGAGGTTGGCGGCACACTCGTCGCGATTCAGCTCCCGCGTTTCATCCGAATAGGTAACAGCTTCGCCAATGACATAATCGCCCTTTTTGAGCGATATGCCCTTGTTGCCGCCGGCGTTGCGGCCCATGGGACGCAGGCCGATTCCGCTGCGCTCCGGGTCGTACTCCTCCTCGAAGCGGATGGCCATGCCATTGCGCGTGGCCAGGAAGAGCGTCTGCTTGCCATCGGTCAGGTCGGCGGCGATCAGGTCGTCTTCCTCATCGATGGCGATGGCGATAATGCCACGAGACATCACGTTGCTGAAATCCTTCAGCGGGGTCTTTTTGACGATGCCGTTGCGCGTGGCGAAGAAGATGAACTTGCCTTCCTCTTCCAAGTCGCGGACCGGCAGGATGGTGCGGACATTCTCGCCCGGCTGCAAGTTGAGCAGGCTCTGCATCGATTTGCCCTTGCCCGCCGCGCCCACGTCGGGAATCTCGTAGACCTTCAGCCAATAGACGCGGCCCTTGTTGGTGAAGCAGAGCAGGTAGGCGTGCGTCGAATCGACAATCAACTGCGCGACAAAATCCTCCTCGCGCGTTTTCATGCCGGTGCGCCCGGTGCCACCGCGCCGCTGCTGGCGATAGATGGAAATCGGCGTCCGCTTCAGGTAGCCCTGATGGCTGACCGTGACGGCGACCTGCTCGTCGGCGATCAGGTCTTCCAGTTGCAGCTCGGCGCTCTCGTCGATAATGACCGTGCGCCGCGCGTCGCCGTACTTGTCGCGAACCTCTTCGAGTTCCTTCACGATCACCGCGCGCAGTTTGGCTTCGCTACCTAGAATCTCCTCGTACTCGGCGATGCGCTCACGCACCTGCTTCAACTCGTTCAGCAGCTCATCAACGGAGAGCTGCGTCAAACGGTAGAGTTGCAGTTCGAGGATGGCGTCCACCTGCTTGAGCGTCAGACCCTTTTCCTCATGCGGCAGATGTTCGCGGTCCAGGTTGATAATGATTTCCGTGCCCTTGCCCCAGGCGTACAGGCTTTCGCGCGCATCGGCGCGCGAACTTGACGCGCGGATGATGCGAATGACCGTGTCGAGATTGTCGAGCGCGATCTTGAGGCCTTCCAGAATGTGCTCGCGGTCGCGCGCCTTCTTCAGCAGGAAAACGGTGCGCCGCTGCACCACGTCAACGCGGTGATCGATGAAGCAGCGAATGGCCTGATCGAGGCTCAACTCCCGCGGCTGCCCGTTCAGCACCGCCAGGAAGATCATCGAGAAGCTCTGCTGCATATCGGTGTGCTTGTAGAGCTGGTTGAGCACAATCTCCGGCTGCGAGCCGCGCTTCAGCTCGATGACAACGCGCATTCCGTCGCGGTCACTCTCATCGCGCACGTCGCTGATCTCGTCGATGACCTTGTTGTTCACCAACTCGGCGATGCGCTGGATGAGCACGGACTTGTTCACCTGGTAGGGAATCTCGGTGACAATGATCGCCTGTTTTTCCTTGGTCAGGTTTTCCGTGGCCACCTTGGCGCGCATCATGAAGCGGCCGCGCCCGGTTCTGTAGGCCTGTTCAATGCCGCTCTTGCCATAGATGAAGCCGCCGGTCGGAAAATCCGGCCCGGTGACGTACTTCATCACCTCGGCCAGCCCAGCCGCGGGATCCTTCACCAGCGCGATGGTGGCGTTGACGACTTCGGTCAGGTTGTGCGGCGGAATGTTGGTGGCCATGCCCACCGCGATGCCGCTCGAACCGTTGACGATCAGGTTGGGAATGCGCGTGGGCAGCACCGCCGGCTCCAGCGTGGTCTCGTCATAGTTCGGCTGCATATCGACGGTGTCCATCTCAATGTCAGCCAGCAGTTCGTCGGCAATGCGCAGCAGACGGCACTCGGTATAGCGCATTGCGGCTGGCGGATCGCCGTCCACCGAGCCGAAGTTGCCCTGCCCGTCCACCAGCGGATAGCGCATCGAAAACGGCTGCGCCATACGCACCAGCGTGAAGTAGATGGCCGAGTCGCCATGGGGATGGTAGACGCCCATGCACTGACCGACCACCTTGGCGCACTTGGTGTAGCGCTTGTTGTATTCGAGGCCCATCTCGCTCATGGTGTAGAGCACGCGCCGGTGCACGGGCTTCAGCCCGTCACGGGCATCCGGCAGCGCGCGACCGATGATGACGCTCATCGAGTAGTCGAGATAGGAGTGGCGCATCTCCTCTTCAATGTTGATAGAAATGAGGTTAGTGCCGCCGTTGGGCGGAGTGCCACCTTCAAGGGGGAGTTGGGGATTCTGATTATCTGGCATAGGTGTCTTTTCACGCCCGCGTGGATACGGCAAAAAGCGCCGGGATGAAACGGGACCGGCCTGGCGCAGGCTGTGCTTCTATTTTACGCGTCTAAAAACGCTTTTAGCAAGGTAAAACTACAGGAATAAGTCCTTATTCTGCTTGAATTTATCTTCCTTCCGATGCACCTTTTTCAGAGCACTTGCGACTCACGCGGCGCGCGGCCTCCCAGCCTTTGATTTGGACGCCGTTTTCGTCTTCATTTTCGCCTTCTTTGTGCCCACGCCTGCATCCTCGCCCAGCCCGGCCAGAATCACCGGCGGATGGTCGGGAAACTCAACCACCAGCGACAGTTTGCCGCCCACGCCTTCCACGTAGCCGCGCAGCGTGGACAGGTACAGGTCGGTGCGCTTTTCGATGCGCGAAACGGTTTCCTTGCTCACCTTTAGCTCCTTCGCAACAGAGACACGGGTTCGTTTGCGAACCTTTGCCAGCATCTCTCGCGTTGCTTCATCGGCCTGCAGTTCGGAAATACCACTTTGGTTTCTTTGTCCTTCGCTCATTCGTCTCCTCCATCGAGTTCAGAGAAAAATCCCGTTTTTGTCTGTTAGTTCTGTATCGACAAAATCGTGTCCTTCACAACAAACTCAGCACGCAGCAGGCCGCTTGCAGCAACACAATCGCCGCGCCAGCGGCCACAGCCAGGCGTCCATGCCGGCTTTCGTAGGCGTCGGCGAAAAGTCCGGCGACAAAGGTGAGCAAAAAGGGCAGCGCCCACAGCGCGCCGTCAGCGCCCGGCCTCACCAGCAGCAACAAAGCCAGTGCGCAGAGCAGCGGCGTCGCATTGCCGAAGTAGCGCGAGCGGCGAAAGCGCAGAAACAGCAGCCCGGCGGCCGCGACGGCCACCGTAATTCCGGCGTTGCCCGGCGCAAGGAAGAAACGCCGCGCCGGGGCGAGCGAGAGACCCAGCAAACCCGCCGATGGGCGGAAGAAATAGCAGAAGGCGGACGGTTGAAAGCCGTAGCAGGCGAAGACCAGCGCCATCGCTCCAACCGAGGCCGCCAGCAGCACTGGCAGCACCTGACTTCTGTGCCCCACGGCCACCCACAGCATGAAGGCCAAGCCCAGCAGCGCCGCTGCCAGCAGTGCCGCAAAGTGCGCCCCCGCCGCCAGCCCAAAAGCCGCCGTCAGCAGCACGATGCGCGGACGCCATTTGGCGGGCGGCCCTTGCATCGCATGGGCCACGCCAATCGCGGTATACACGCCAGCATAAACGCCCAGCGCCGCCAGCACTTCGGGGTTGAGCGCCATGCAGGCCTTCAGCATTGCCGGCGAAAAGCAGTAGAGCGCCAGCGCCGTGTAGCCGCCCAAGTTGCCGTAGAGCCGCCGCGTCACCCACCACAGGCCGCCGCCTAGCAAGACACCGGCCAGCAGAAACGGCAGCCGCGCGATGAGCAGTTCTCCAGCGGAAAGCTCACCGACAGGCTGCGCCGCGCGGGCTACCGACTGGCGGAAACTGAGCCGGTTCAGAACCAGCGGCAAGCCAGCCAGCCGGTAGGTCAGAATCCCATCGAAAACGCCGCCGCATCCTATATCGTTGCCGGTCAGTTGCCCCGAGCGCTCCCACACCTCGCTTCCGCAACGCGCAAAGTGGCTATCGCTCTCCGTCAACGCATGGCGGCTGCCGAGCCACAGCCCCTGCGCCAGAAACAGCAACAGCAGCACGGCGGCAATGCGTTGCGGCAAATTGAAGCGAAAGCGGCGAAGGCGGTGGGTCATCGTGCTCCGGGGAACCTTACCAGTCTAAACGCCGCCCATTGTCTCCAGACGCAAAAAAGCCGCCCCGGAGGGCGGCTTTCCTGGCAAAAATTGCTGTTTAGTTGAAGACGGCGCCCACGGTTACGTTGGAGGAGTTGCTGCAGGTGTAGGTACCGCTAGTGGAGTTGTAGGTGCAATTGCCTCCCACCACAACCGTGCAGGAGTTTGGTCCCGCTGCAGTGACGGTTCCCTGAGCCGTGCAGTTCGATGACCATCCACCAAAATTGACGCCTGTCTCTGCCGGAGCAGTCAAGGTAACGACTGTGCCGTTGGGATACGTCGCCTCGCAGACAGAGCCGCCTGCCGTGGCTTGTTCGGTTGTGCCGCCGCAATGAATTACGTTTTTCGTTCCTGTGGCGGAATCAGCGGTAATCAGCCAATTGCTCTGGTCCAAGCCCGTACTCGTCGTGCTTGCATTAAAGACAGTCAGCGTCGACAAGAGCGAGTCAGCTACCGTGAGATAGTTGCACGTGCCAGGGTTGAGCACAACGCTATAGTCGGTGGTTGTGACCCCGCCAGTCGTCTTGGTGCCGTATGTCGGCGCAGCATACGGGCAATTGAAGGTTGAGATTGAGCTGTAAACAAGTGTGCCGTCCGGATTCGCCGCTGTTGCATAGATGTCTGTAGTTCCAGACGCATCGGCCGTTGCGAGTCCGCCGTTGGCTCCCGAAGTCCCCGCTGAATCGATCGGAAAGTCAAAGGGAGCAGTGGAAATCCAACTGACCGGAACCTTGGTGCAGGTGCCCGCGGCATAAAGTTGAGCGGTGCAACCGGCGAAACCAACGTGTGTGAAGCCGTTGGTGACCTCCAGCACGGTTGGAGCGGTGGAGAAAGTTCCGTAAGCCAGGAACTGCGCGGTGCCTTCCAGATTCAGATCTGTAATCGAACTTGGCAGAAGGGTGATTGACAGCAGAGGCTCCGCTGCCGCTGTTTCTGTCACCGTGACGGATGAAGATGCGGTTACGACGCTGGCATCGGTATCGTTGTTCGTCCATTTGGCTATGATCTCGGCCGTGCCTGCGCTCACTCCCGAGGCCTGACCAGGAGTCGTGCTGCCATAAGACGCGACCGTGGCAATGGTTGGGACGCTTGAACTCCAGGTAAGCTGCGGTGAATCGGTTACATCCTCCTGAAGGCCGGTGGTGCCATTGGTGCCCAGCGCAACAAACTGGCCGGGTTGACCCGTCGCAGAGAGCGACAGCGCGCTCGGAATGATGGTAAGCGCGGTGACTTGCTCCGCTGCTCCGTTCGTCACCGTAATGGTGGCGACGCCGGTCACCACACTCTTGTCGGCGTTTGATGCAATGGCCGTGATGGCGGCCGTGCCCTGGCCCACTGCCGTAACAAGCCCGGGAGTTGTTGGGCAGAGAGCCGGAACGGTAGAGGTAGCTGTGGCGTTGCAAACCGTAGCCACCGAGGTGTTGCTGGAAACCCAGGTAACCGGATAGACCGTACTGCTGGTGAGATTCTGCGTGACGGGAGCACTGCTAAAGGTTCCGATTGCGGTCAACTGGCTGGTTTGCTTCGAATACGAGATCGTCTGCGAAGAGGGCAGAATCGCAATAGAAAGCAGCGGCTCCGACTCCACGCCGCTGACTGTCAATGTAGCCGTCGCCGTTACTACGCTGGCAGAAGTCGTTGAAGTAGAAGCGTTGTTGTACTGCGCCGTGATGGTGGTTGTGCCCTGGCCCACCGGCGTGACAAACCCGGTGGCTGGGTCAATCGTGGCAACCGCCTTGTTGCTGGAAGTCCAGTAGGCAGCGTTTGTTGTCTCGTTCACTTGCAGGCCAGTGCTGCCAATGGTGCCGATCGCAACAAACGACGTGGTTGGAGTCGTAGGAGTCGTCAAAGGCATTGTGATTGTCTGCGAACTGGGGATGATCGCCAGCGAGGTAACCTGTTGCGACGACGCTCCCGTCACCGTCAATGTAGCCGTCGCGTAGGAGGCACTCTTGTCCGCATTGTTTGTTGCTATAGCCGTGATAGCGGTGGTGCCTTGGCCAACTGCCGTGGCAACTCCGTTGCTATCGATCGTGGCAACAGAGGGAACACTTGAAGACCAGGCAACGGTGTAGGTCGAAATCTTTGCCATATTTTGCGTGCCCGGAGTCGATGAAGTGGAAGAGAAAGTTCCCAGAGCCAGAAAATCGGTTGTTTGCCCCACCCCTGCGACCGTTTGCGCGGTTGGAACAATGGCCAGCGAAGTCAGCGGCTCCGCTGTCGAACCGGAAGATGGACTCGTGACGTTAATGGTCGCCACCGCCACCAAGCTGCCATCAACGGCCGGCGCAGTGGCCGTGATAACAGCCTCGCCCGGAACACCCGCTGTAAGATAGCCACCACTCGTGATGGAGGCTACCAATGAATTGCTGGAACTCCAAGCAACCTGGCTGGTCAGGTTCTGCGTGCCCGGAGTGGACGAGGTCGCCGAGAATGTGCCGATCGCGATCAACTGCCCGCTCTGACCCTGCAAGATCGTTTCCGTGCCCGGAGTGATGCCGAGCGATTGCAGCGGCGACGTCGACGCTCCAGTCACCGTGAAGGTAGCTTGGCCCGTCGCCGAGGTTCCATCGGCGTTCGCGTAGACGGCCGTAATCGTCGCAGTCCCCGCGCCGGTCGCCGTGGCAAGCCCATCTGTAGATGTAGTGCACGGTGCCGCAGAACCGGCTGAACAGATTGTGGCAACCGATGTACTGCTCGAAGTCCAAACGGCTGTGCTCGAGAGGTTTTCCGTAGTTCCTGCTCCAGTCGTTCCAATCGCTATGAATTGGCCGGTCTGACCGATCGTCGCAACCGTTTGAGAGCTTGGAATGATGGTAAGGGAAGTAACGTCTGTGGATGAGCTGCCACCGCCTCCGGTGGAGGACTTGGTAACGTTGACCGTCATGCTGCCGGAAATCAAGCCGTTAAATCCGGGTGCGCTGGCCGTCACAGGAATATCCGTGCAGGTGATGCTGCCCGAAGTGATAAGTCCCGGTGTCGTTGCACTGACCGATACGCATTCGTCGGCAGAGCTCTTCCAGGTGACCTGACCGGTAATGTCCTCGGTCTTTGCCGGATGATTGGGGTGGGTGTAGTATCCGGTGGCCTTCAATTGCGTGCTCAGGCCCGCTCCCGTAAAGCTCACAGTGCTGGGACTGACGGTGATCGAGGTCAGCGAAGGAGAGTTGCTGCAACTGGTCAGTGGCAATATAAGGCAGGCGAGCAAGAGCGCTCCGAAGCAGAAGCGAGTGGGCATTTGGAATCTCCTGGCGTTTCCGAAAAGCTACAGCTCCGCATTATACGACGGAGCCGGGTACTTTCTTCCACGTTCGACTATATACCTTTCTAATACCGGATCGCCTGGGCCGCGGAAGGCCTTATAAAGGCGGAATCAAGAGAGTCAATAATGGGTCTATACCCGGCTCGGGCGCTTCGCCCAGGCCGGATATGCGGGGGCACGGGCCGAAACACAGAATATAGAATCAGGCGTTCCAGCCGCCCCTGCCCGCCAAGACGGTGGAATACAGAGGCGATCTTCGGCGGTATGAGATCGGAGGACGCTTACTTTCGCCCCATAGACACACAAAATCAAGGCCCTGCTCAAGGGCCTTGATTTTGTGGAATTGGCCGTCCGCAGTCTTACTGCACTGGCGGTGGTGGCGGCGGTAACGGCGGTGGTGGTTGGTGATGGTGGTGATGGTGGTGATGAGCTGGCGGCGGCGGTGGCGGAGGCGGACCATCCTGAGGAAGCGGCGAGGCCTGCGCCACAATGCCGATACTCAACAACAAGGCAGCGGCAAACATGATGATTTTTTTCATGTTTATTAGGATGTCACTGATTTGTTCAAGATTCTCAAAAAAATCCGTCTGGCCCATGAATTTTTTGAAATATAAACATTTCCTATGGAATCAGTACGTTATCGAGGCGTATCCGCGCGTGATTTTGCCGGGTTGCCGCTTCCTGGCTGCATTCCTAACTCGTGACCTGGATGCTCTCCTTCTGCATCCCGCCATGGTTGCAGCCTTCGCCCCAGCCCGTTAGACTTCTCGTTAGCATGGCCATTGCACGCGACAACACTCCGGAACGGCTGGTGAGCGCCGCGCGCGCCGACGAAGAGCAGGGTTTCGAGCTGAAACTGCGCCCCCGCTGGCTCGGCGAGTTCATCGGCCAGTCAAAAGCAAAAGAACAGCTTTCCATCGCACTCGAAGCCGCCAAATCGCGCGGCGAGGCTCTGGATCACGTGTTGCTCTCCGGCCCTCCCGGCCTGGGCAAAACCACGCTGGCTACCATCATCGCCAACGAGCTGGATGTCGGCTTCCAGCAGACCTCCGGCCCGGCGCTGCAAATCCAGGGCGACCTGACCGCCATCCTCACCAATCTGAAGGAGCGCCAGGTGCTCTTTCTGGACGAAATTCATCGTATGCAGCCGGTGCTCGAAGAAAAGCTCTACACCGCTCTGGAGGACTACAAGCTCGACATCATCATCGGCCAGGGCCCGGCGGCGCGGACGCACGTGATGGAGCTTCGCCCGTTCACGTTCATTGGCGCCACCACCCGGCCCGGCCTGCTCAGTTCGCCCTTGCGCGCGCGCTTCGGCATCCTGCTGCGCCTGGAGTTTTACACCGAAGACGAGCTGCGCTTCATCGTCACACGCTCCGCCGAAGTGATGCAGATTCCCATCGACGAGGACGGCGCGGCCGAAATCGCGCTGCGCTCCCGCGGCACGCCGCGCATCGCCAACCGCCTGCTGCGCCGCGTGCGCGACTACGCCCAAGTGCGCGGCAACGGTGTGATCGACCGGCCAACGGCCAACGCCGCCCTCACCATGCTCGAAGTGGACGCCCACGGCTTCGACGAGATTGACCGCCGTCTGCTGCTGACCATTATGCAGAAATACGATGGCGGCCCGGTCGGCCTGGGCACGCTGGCCGCGACCCTGGCCGAGGAGGAAGACGCGCTCGAAGAGGTCTACGAGCCATTCCTCATCCAGATCGGATTCCTCGACCGCACGCCGCGCGGTCGCGTGGCCACGCGCATGGCCTATGAACACTTCGGCCTGACCATGCCGGGCAAGCAAACGCCGCTGTTTTAGCAAGACAGCGGCGTTAGCGGAGTTAGTTTTGGTTAGCGGGGTTCGAACGAAAGTCAACTCCGCTAACTCGGCGCGAAGCGCCGGCTAACTCCTCTCTACAGCGCCAGCCCTTTCAAATACGCTCGAAACTCTGGCCCCAGATCATCGCGATCCAGCGCAAATTCGACAGTAGCTTCCAGCATTCCCAGCTTGTCGCCAGCGTCAAAGCGCTTGCCCTCGAAGTTATAGCCGAAGACCTTCTCTTCCTTAACCAGCTCATTGATGCCGTCGGTGAGCTGGATTTCGCCGCCTGCGCCGGGAGTGGTCTTCTCCAGCAGCTCGAAGATCCGTGGCGTCAGCACATAGCGGCCAATGATGGCCTGCTTGGAAGGCGCGTCTTCCAACTTTGGCTTTTCCACCATGCCAGTGCAGTCGTAAATCCGCGGATTGTCGGGGTCCGGCGAACCGGCCAGCACGCCATAAGCGCTGATCTCCGTCCCTTCGACGGTCTGCGTTGCCAGCACCGAGCCGCCCTTTTCGTCGAAGACGCCAATCATCTGCTTCAGGCACGGCACCTCGGCCTTGATCACGTCGTCGGGCAGAATTACGGCAAAGGGCTCATCACCCACCAGTTCCTTGGCGCAGAGCACGGCATGGCCCAGCCCCAGCGGCTCCTTCTGCCGCACGTAACTGATGCGCGCCAGCGACGAGACGCCGCGCGAGACCGCCAGCAGCTTGTGCTTGCCAGACTTTTCCAGCATCGCGTCCAATTCGAAGCTGCTGTCGAAGTGATCCTCGATCGTGCCCTTGCCGCGGCCGGTGATGATAACGATGTGCTCGATTCCCGATGCGATTGCCTCTTCCACGCCGTACTGGATCAGGGGCTTGTCTACCAGCGCCAGCATCTCCTTGGGAATCACCTTGGTGGCCGGCAAAAATCGTGTGCCCATCCCACCTGCCGGAAAAATCGCTTTCCGTACCCGCTTGCTCATTCGATTTTCCTCGTTTCAGCAACCACCGCGTGGCCTCTGCGGTTTCATCTGTTATTCACAGCATCTAATATCTGCTCACAACAGTGTAATCCGCGCGCGAGCGCCATGTAAAAGCACAAAAGAACACAATGTCCTACAGTGCCGGCGAATCGTCCCCCAGCAGCGCCTCCCGTACAATCTTGACCGGCGGAAAGCCCTGCCGCAGAAAGTTATCGTGAAACTCCTCCAGCGAGAAGGCCGCGCCCTGCTTCTTCTTCACGTCCTCGCGCAGCTTGATGATTTCCAGCTTTCCCAGTGTGTAATAAAGATAAGTCGGATCGCCAGCCCCGCGCCTGGTTTCGACCACCGCGTTTTCCTTTGATTGATAGCCTTCCTTCTGGAAAAACGCGACCGCTTCGTCATAACTCATTTTACCGGTGTGCATCTGGATGCCTACGATCACACGCGCGTTGCGCAACAGCGCATCCTGTAACTGGCCCAGGCGTAGAAACTTTGATTCCCGCTCGTCCTTCGCCCCCGTGCCCGGCTGGCCGTAGCCTTCATCGAGCATCATCTGCTCGGTATAGTGCGCCCAGCCCTCTATGTCGGTGTTCGCTCCCAGCAGCTTGCGCACGCGGCTCGGCGCCTGCGGCAGCCACAGAAACTGAATGTAATGGCCGGGATACGCCTCATGCACCGCCGTCGAAATTACCGTGCCAACATTGAAGCCGTGCATATAACCCTCAACCTCGGCAGGAGTCATCGATGCGTCGGGTAGGGTTACATTGAAATAAGCCTCGGTCGCGCGCGTCTCGAAGGCCCCCGGCGTGTCCATGCTGGCCGTGGTGGTGGCGCGCATGAAAGCCGGCGTCTCTTCCACAATAGGCCGTACATCCGATGGAATCGTCACAATGTGATGAGAACGAATAAATGCAATCAATCCATCAAAGGTGAAGCGAAAAGCATCCAGCAGATGATCTGGCGCGGGATGATTCTGGCCTAACTCATCGAGCACCGCCGCCGGCTCCTTGTTTGGCTCCAACTCTTTGGCAACCTGCTTGAAGTGCGCCTGATTCTGGCGCATATCGGCCCAGCCGATTTCAAGAATCTTATCCAGCGGCAGGTCCACCATCTCGTCATATTGCAGCTTCTTCGAGAAAGTCTCCGCGCCAATGCGGAAGTCGCCATTCGAGCGGGCGAGCAAGTCCGTCTTCAACCAGCCGAGATAACTCTTCAGCGCCGCAATCACCGCCGCATTGCTCTGCGCAAACTCGGCCTTCAGTGCCGGGTCCTTGGCGTCGGCAAAGGCTAGCGGCACGTCGTGCTCAAAGAAACTTACAATTCCCAGTAACTGCTCGATGGCAATTTCGGTAAAAACCCGCGGCGGATTCTTCAGATTCGCGCGCGCATCGCCGAGCAGCGCGGGCATCTGCTTTTCGCGCGCCACCAGCGACCGCAGCCGCTCATCTGGCGAAGCGAATTTGCGCTCCATCAGCGAAAACGCGCCATTCGCACAGGCGCTCGAATAGTTATCCGCGTTCTTTTCCCACGGCCGGATCGTCTTCAGCGTCAGCAGTTGCGAGCGAATGCTCGCAAGCACAATCTCGCGGTCGCTGCGCGGAACAAAATTGGCCGAGGAAGCATCGGGATGAATCGCCTCAATGCGCTTCTCGATGCTCTTCAAGTCCGCAATCTCCGCGTCGATATTTTTGCGCGAGTAATCCTCTAACTGCGCATCGTATTGGTGATACCCGTCCAGCGTCGCCTGCGTCGGCTGATAGCGCAGATAGACATGATCGAGATATTCGTCCGAGGCCTTCTGAAATTGCTGCTTCCAATTCTCGCTTGCGGCATATGCGTTGATTGCTGAAACCATAAACGCTCCAATCACGAACCGTGCAATTGCTCTTTTCATCTTCGACCTCTTTACGAGAATCAATCTCAAATTCATCGAGCATGGGTTGTTCATTTGTACAGGGGCTAAAGCCCCGAAATCGTTCGAGTGTCTTTCGGCACGACTAAAGTCGTGCCCTGACACAACACGGATTGTAGCCACTGGCTGCTCGTCGTGCTAACTCCGCTCCGCTGCCGCAAGATTGGCCAGCAGCTCTTCAATCTCCAGCAGCACTTCGTCGGGCCGCGTGGCCGCCAACGGAAACTTCAGCAGTCCCTGCGGCGTGAACTGCGCGCCACGCTTGGCGTTGCGCGCCACCAGGCGCATCAGCACCTGCGGATCGACCTTCGCATTTTCGGCGAAGCGGAGTTGCAATTCGCTGCGCTTGCGATCAATCTGCGAAACGCCGATCCGTTCGCATTCGACGCGCACCAGCGAGGCCTCCAGCAGATAGACCGTCGCATCCGGCGGCTTGCCGTAGCGGTCTTCCATCTCCGCGCGCACTTCGTTCACCGCGGCCTCGCTCACTGCGCCGGCTATCTTCTTATAAAGCCTCAGCCGCTGATTCTCTTCCGGCACATAACTCTCGTCGATGCGCAGCGCGATGCCAAGGTTGAGTTGCGTCACTGGCCGCTCCTCGCTTGTTTCGCCCTTCATCTCTTTCACGGCGTTCTCCAGCATCGACGTGTATAACTCGAAGCCTACCGCCTCGATGTGGCCGCTTTGTTCGCCGCCCAGCATATTACCAGCGCCGCGCAGCTCCAGGTCGAGCGCCGCGATCTTGAAGCCCGCGCCCAGGTCGCTGAACTCCTTCAGCGCCGCCAGCCGCCGCCGCGCAATCTCCGTCAGTTCCTTGTCTGGAGGCACCAGCAGATAAGCATAAGCGTGCCGGTTCGACCGGCCCACGCGGCCGCGCAATTGATAGAGTCCGCTCAGCCCCTGACGGTCCGCGTGGTCGATGATGATCGTGTTAGCCAGCGGAATGTCCAGCCCGTTTTCGATGATTGTGGTCGCCACCAGCACATCATACTCGTGCCGCATGAAGGCCAGCATCACGCGCTCCAGTTCCGCCTCGCCCATCTGCCCGTGGCCTACGCAGACCCGCGCCGCTGGCACCAGCTCCTGAATCCGCGCGGCCATTTCGTAGATCGACTCGACGCGGTTATGCACATAAAACACCTGCCCACCGCGTTCTAACTCAACCTCAATGGCCGAGCGCACAATCTTCTCGTCGAACTTGGCCACCACGGTCTGAATCGCCATGCGGTCCTTGGGCGGCGTCTCAATCACGCTCATGTCGCGCAGGCCCACCAGCGACATATGCAGCGTGCGCGGAATCGGCGTGGCGCTCATAGCCAGCACATCGATGGCGCGCCGCATCTGCTTCAGCCGCTCCTTGTGGCGCACGCCAAAGCGCTGCTCCTCATCGACGATCAGCAAGCCGAGATCCTGAAACTTGATGTCTTTCGAGAGCAGCCGGTGCGTGCCGATCAGGATGTCCACCTTGCCGGTTTCCACTTGCTCTTTGATAACTTTCTGTTCCTTCGGCGAGCGGAAGCGCGAAATCATTTCTATGTTGACAGGGAACTGCGCAAAGCGCTTTTTGAAAGTCTCGTAATGCTGGAAGCTCAGCACCGTGGTCGGCGTCAGCACGGCCACCTGTTTGCCGTCCTGCACGGCCTTGAAGGCCGCGCGCATGGCCACTTCCGTCTTACCATAGCCCACATCGCCGCACAGCAGGCGATCCATCGGCGTGGGCAATTCCATGTCGTATTTCACCGCCCGGATCGCCGATAACTGGTCCTCGGTTTCGGTATAGTCGAAGGCGTCCTCAAACTCCCGCTGAAATGCGTTGTCTTTGGAGAAAGCCGTGCCCTGCGCGGTGGCCCGTTCGGCGTATAACTTCAATAACTCATCGGCCATCTCCTGCATGGCCTTGCGCACCTTCGCCTTGGTCTTGGTCCACTGCTGCGAACCCAGCCGGTTCAGTTGCGGCGCCGGTCCCGTGTCCGTCGAGCGGTACTTCTGAATCAGGTCAAGGCGCGTGAGCGGCACATATAACTTCGCGCCCTCGGCAAACTCCAGAATCATGAACTCGACCGCCAGCCCGTCCTGCTCAATCTCCTTCAGCCCCTGGTACTGCGCGATACCGTGCTCCACGTGAACCACGTAATCGCCAGCGTTCAAGTCGCGGAAGTCGGAGACAAAGGCCGCCGTCTTCGCGCGCCGGGGCGCGGGCCGCGCCGCCACGTCCGCCTCGTCGGAGAGGTCGTTGGCCCCGAAGAGCATCAGGTTCGCGTCCTGGAAGTTCACGCCCGCGGCCAGCGGCGTGCGCACAATCACCGGCACGCGCTCGCCGCTCGCCTGGAAGCTCGCCTCCTCCGTCACCGTTTCGCCGGGGCGCGGATTGCGGCTGCCCAGCCGGTAGGGAATCTGGTAGTCACGCAGCACCGTGGCCAGCCGCTCCAAGTCGCCCTGGTGCGGCGCGGCCAGCACAATCTGCGTCCCGGCCACCATCAGCTTGCGCAACTGCTCGGTCAGCGACGGCAGCGAACCATGAAAGCGCAGCGTCGGCCGCGTGTTCATCTCGACCTCGCCCAGCGTCGCGTCCTCCTCCAGCAGGTCCACCGCGCCCAGTTGATCCAGGTCGAGGCCCGTATGCGCCTCCAGCGCCGCTTTCAGGATCTCCGGTCGCAAATAGATGTCTTCGGGCGTAATCAGCGAGCCGATTCCCGAACGCTCATGCCGCTGCTCGACCTTGGTCCACCAGCGGTCAATCTGGTTGCGCACCATCAGCGGCTCGACGACAAACAGCGCCGACTTTGGCGCGAGCGTCAGCAAGGACTTTTC